>WNGB01001113.1_pt1 | contig 104000 bp, 86 predicted proteins | sample 5400681 | NCBI WGS metagenome assembly WNGB01 (sample SAMN13153367, study PRJNA577476) | soil metagenome | isolation source: 115 cm soil or saprolite under grassland replicate 2 | place: USA:California | collected 2016-06-15 | reverse complement strand
GCGGGCGCGGCCGGCTATCTGCTCAAGCAGCTTGGCACCGACGACCTGCTGCGCGCGGTGCGCGCGGTCGGCCGCGGCGACGCCGTGCTCGATCCCGCGGTGACGCGGCAGCTGCTGGCGCGGGTGCGGCAGGCCGCGCACGAGTCGCACGGCGCGGCCTTCCACGACCTCTCGGAGCGCGAGCTGGCGGTGCTGGCGCTGGTGGCCGAAGGGAAGACCAATGCCGACATCGCCGCAGCGCTGGTGTTCAGCGAGAAGACCGCGCGCAACCATGTGAGCACCATTCTGGAGAAACGCGGTCTTACCAATCGGATTGAGGCCGCAACCTATGCGGTGCGCCATCACATTGAGCAGTTTGTATCCGAGCGGTAAGATAGGGATCTTGCGAACGTTATAGATTGGCTGGCGCCACGCTCCCGTGCTCGTAGATCCCGCGCACGATGCCCTCGATCGCCGGCTCCTCGACCGTCAGGTCGCGGATGCGGTAGCGCGCCGCCACATCGGCGATCAGCGCGGCGGCGGTGGTTGCCTCCCTATCGAAGCGCAGCCAGATCCGCAAGCCCTCATGGCGCACCACCTCGGCGTTGGCGATCCGCATACCGTTCGCTGGCTCGTCGAGATCGACCACCAGCGTGCGCTGGCGGCCGAAGCGTGTGCGCAGATCCTCCAGCCCGCCATCATAGATCACATGGCCGTGGTCGATCAGCACCACCCGCTGGCACAGCCGCGTGATATCTTCGAGATCGTGGGTGGTCAGAATCACAGTCACGCCGCGCCCGCGGTTGATGCTGGCGAGAAACTGCCGGATGCGCTCCTTCGCAACTACATCGAGACCGATCGTCGGCTCATCCAGGAACAGGATCGCTGGCTCGTGCAGCAGCGCCGCCACCAGATCGGCGCGCATGCGCTGGCCCAACGAAAGCTGGCGCACCGGCGTTTCCAGAAACGGCCCGATATCCAGCAGCTCGACGAACTCGTGCAGATTGGCGCGCCAGCGCGCCTCGGGGATGCGGTAGATGTGGCGCAGCAGCTCGAACGATTCGATCGTCGGCAGATCCCACCAGAGCTGGCTGCGCTGGCCGAATACTACGCCGATCCGCCGGACATGGGCGACCCGCTGCTGATGCGGCACGCGACCATCCACCGCGAGGCGCCCGCTGCTGGGCACCAGAATGCCGGTCAGCATCTTGATCGTGGTGGATTTCCCGGCGCCGTTTGGCCCGATATAGCCGATCATCTCGCCGGCCTCGACGCGAAACGAGATGCCATCCACCGCGCTCAGCTGCTGATATTCGCGCGCCAGCAGTGTCTTAATCGCGCCGAAGCGGCCATGCCTGCGCACCGCCACGGCGAAGGTCTTGTGCAGATCTTCAACTTCAATCAGCGACATAGCGGCCTCCAAGCTACGATTTCTAGAGTGGCGATCGGCACGCCGAAAGCGCGGGAGCGGAGCCAGCAGGCTGCCGGCCACTCCCACGCGGTATGTGGCTGGGGTAGCAATGACCAGGCCACGCCACCCCAGCAGGTAGAAACTTCTCAGGTTGATTGTAGCCTAAAACAGTCTGCCGCGCATAGGGCTAGAAGACTACTTTCCCTACTTGCCTCCGCCGCCCTTCCCGTTGCCCTTGCCATTCCCACCCTCATGCCCGTGGCCGTGGCCGTGATTCTTATCTTTGTCCTTCTGCTGGCCAGGTGGCACGGCGGGCGGGCCATGACCATCCGACTCAGCGCCGGTCGGTGTCGCGGCCACCGTCGTGCCCGGATGTTCTTGGTGATGCCGCATGATCAGCCCCAGGTTGCGGCCGCTATTGCCCTGCGGCAGGTCGAGCGAGGCGACGATCGGGCCCCAGCCCATACCACCCTGATGCATCGCCAGAATCTGGGCCGCGGTCAAATCGTTGGTTGGGTCACCGTCGGCGGCCAGCTCGCGCGCCAGGAAGTAGGCCCGCGCGATCTCCCCGAACCCAAGACCGTCGACGTGCAGGGTTATGATCTCCATCACTGGCACGGTGAAATAGTCGGCGATCGCGATTGCGACCGGATGCGTCACCGTCAGTGTTCCGGTTGTGCTTACCTCGACCGTAACAGTGATATCGTCTGTATCGGTCAGGTCGTCCGTGCCGGTAAACGGATCGGTCTCGTCGGTGGCGAGCGGCGTGCTGGTAGCCGCCGTCTGGGTGATGCTGGTTGTGCCAGTCGCGGTCGGTTCAGCGACAGGCGTGCCAGGTGCAGTCGGCGCAAGCGCGGTACCGGTGGCTTCGGCGGTGGGCGCGGCGGCTACAGCAGTGGCATCCGGCGTAGCCGTTGCCGCCTCGGCGCTGGCTACCGCAGGCACGCCGTCGGCCGGCTGCATAGCTGTGCGGGCGTCATCCGGTTTGCCACAGGCGCTTAAGCACAGCATTGTTAGCGCGCCAAGCAAGATGGCAATCACGGCGGATCGTCGATCGGTTGTGTACATCGTCGTTCTCCATTGTTGTGCGGCACGCCTTTGCAAGCGGCGACACCGCTCGATTACGAACTGCCTTTGGATCAATAACACAATTGTCAATATTTGGTTACTGGCATGTGACGAGCATGTTCGCGATTGGGTATAGTAAAGGCCCCGCATGATACGAGGCCTCACCGGCGAAGATGGAACAATTGGTACTGGAAAGAGTGCCGCGTTAATTGCGCAGCTTGTAGCGCACCTCGGCCGAGGTAAAGCGGCCGCCGTTGAGGTTCTTAACCGTTACCAGGTTGGCCTGAATCCTGGCCTTGGGAACGCTGATCAGCCGCACATTCCAGGTGGTGCAGCCCAGGCCGCCCACGTTGTAAACCCCGCCGCGCCCAGTTGTGAGCGTATAGCGGTTGCGGCCGTCGGCCGATGTCACCCGCACGACCGCGCCGGCGATGCCTTTGCCGCTGCTGTTCTCGATACTGCCATAGATCGAGGACTCGAAGGCTGTGCCGCACCGCACTGCCTTGTCGGTCGGCGCGCTGTAGACACGGCCGGCGAACACCTGCACCGCGGCGGTCGGCGCGGGGGTCGCGGTCGGCTCGGGGGTAGCGGTTGGCGGCGGCGGCGGGCTTTGGTTGTCGATCAGCCAGCGTTCAACCCAACCGACTAACCCGGCCTGGGCGGGGTCGGCGCTCGTAGCTATCCGCACCTGATACCAATCGGCCAGATCATCGCGCAGCACGTCGACCTGATCGCCGTTGCGTAGCTTGCCCAGTGTCGAACTGCTTGCGGCGGCCTCGGCAAGCAGGCCGGTATATGCGCCGGTTGCGTCGGCGACGACGCGGCTGGTGTAGCCGTAGTCGGCCAACACGCCCTGCGCCGGCTTGCGCTCACGATAATCGCGCAGGGTGATCGCCGGCACCTTTTGCACAATGCCGTCGAGCTGAAGCGCATAGTTGACTTCGCCTTTGATCGGCTCGGGCAGCGCGGGAATGCTGAGCTGGAGTTGGTCGGCCGCGCGTGTCTGCACCTCGGCTGAGATCACGGCGCCGCTGCCGCTCACAAACTGCACCGCACGAACCTTGTCCAAGTTGGTGCCGGCGACCGTTATCACGATCGGCAGCTGGCCGGCGAAAGCGCTGGCCGGAACGAGGCCGGTCGCTAGAACCAGCACAGCGTCCGGCTCGATCGTCGGAGGTTGCGGCATGGTTTCAGGCTGATCGGTTGGCGCGGTTGGCGCGAGTCTCGGAGGTTGCACCGTCGGCACGGCCGGCGCAAGCGTCGCGCCGGCGACCAGGCCGTTCACCGCCGGCGCGCTCGTGCCCGTTCCCAGGCCGCGCAGCAGCAGAAACGCCAGCAGCAGCGCCACCAGCGCGGCGACGCCGATCACAGGCGCAAGCCAGCGCCGGGGTGAGCGTGGCTGGCTGGAATCAACCGCGACATGCAGCTCGGTGCGCGGCTGGGCAACCGGGAGCGTGGGTGCCTCGACCGGCCGCGCGACCGGCGCGGGGCTAGGGATGCTGGGCGCAAGCGCGGCAGGCCGCGCGCCAGGCAGATCGTGCGGCGCCACCCGCGCCCGATCGAGGGCCGCACGCATATCGGCGGCGCTGGCCGGCCGCGCGGCCGGGTCAAGCGCCAGCGCGCCCATCAGCAGATCGCTCACGGCAAGCGGCAGATCGGGGTTGACCTCACGCGCCGGCAGCAGCGGGTCGGGCTGGCCGCGAACGATCGCATTCGCACGCTCGCCAGCCAGCGCCGGCAACGTGCCGGTCAGCAGGTAATACAGTGTCGCCGCCAGCGCGAACAGGTCGCTTCGAATGGTCGTACCGGTTCTCGCCACCTGCTCCGGCGGCATGAACTGGAACGGCGAAACCAGTCCAGCGCCGGCCGGCTTTGCCTGAGCGGGCAACCTCTCACTCTGCGCCAGCCCAAAATCGATTAGCATCACCTGGCCGCGCGGCGTAAGTTTGAGGTTGCGTGGCGTGATGTCGCGGTGAAGCACCGGCGGCAGCTGGGAATGCAGGTAATCGAGCGCGTCGAGCAGATGATCGGCCCAGCGCATCGCCTGCACCAGCGGAAACGGGCGGCCGGCACGCTCCAGTTGGGTCATCAGATCGTCGCCGGGCACAAACTCGGCCGCTACAAACAAGTTATCACCCTCGACAAACGAGCTGTGCAGCGCCGGCAGCACCGGGTGCCGCAGCCCGATCAGCCGCTGCGCCTCGCGACGGGCGTCGGCCGCATCCGCGCCAACGATCACCTGCTTCAGCGCAACATTCGCCCGAGTGGTCATGTCGATCGCTTCGTAGACGGCGCTTCGCTCGCCGCCGCCCAGCCGGCGTACAAACAGGTAGCGATTTTGGACGAATGCGTTGGGCGCAAGCATAGCAGCTTCCTTGCTTTAGAGCAGTCGGCAGTCGGCCCTCACCGCGCCACGCCCAGCGGGCACCCAGGTGGCACCCCGCTCCCGCTGCGGCAGGCGAGGGGAAGATTCCGGCTCCCCTCGCCCATCGCAATGGGCGAGGGGTTGGAGGTGACGGCCTAATCTGTAAGAAGATTTTACCTCATATTGGCGAAATCTTCACTCGATAACGACGGAAGCCCGCAGAGTATATCGTGTCAGCTCGCGCATTGATGTGATGATTCGATCGTATTCTTGCAATAATAGGAACGCTCGACAGTGGTCGATAGTTACCTCATGGGGATTGGGGATTGGGGGCTGGGCGCAACCCCAACCGGCTCTGTGTCCGCCGCCACCACCGCGCCCTTCGGCAGCCCAAGCTGTCGCAGCAGCCGCGCAAAGCTGGCGCGGTCACCGGTGGTGGCGTAGGTGATGCCGCCGGCGCGGGGCTCGCCGGATTCGTCCAGGCCACGCTCGTGAAGCACACGCGCGGCCTGCCGCGCCACGGCCGGCGCGGCGTCGACTATCGCCACATCCGGGCCGGCGATCTGCCGAATCTGGCTTGCCAGGAACGGGTAGTGCGTGCAGCCAAGCACGATCGTATCGGCGCCGGCCGACAGCAGCGGGCGCAGATAGCGCTGAAGCAGCGCGGCAGTGGCAGGCGATTCCAGCGCGCCAGCCTCGATCTGTTCGACCAGGCCAGGGCAGGCTTGACGCACCACCTGCGTAGCGCCGGCCCAGCGCATCACAACCTCATCCAGCAGTTCACCCTCAATCGTCGCCGGTGTGGCCAGCACCCCGACAACACCGCTGCGGGTTTGCTCGACCGCCGGCTTGACCGCCGGAACCATGCCAACGAATGGTATACCTGGAAAAGCGTGCCGGAGCCAGTGCAGCGCGGCCGCGCTGGCGGTGTTGCATGCCACAACGATCAGCCCGGCGCCATGGGCCAGCAGCCAGTGCGTGTTGGCGGCCGAGAGCGCGCGCAGCTCGGCGGCCGGGCGCGCACCATACGGGCAGCGCGCCTGGTCGGCCAGGTACAGCAGATCTTGATTGGGCAGGAGATCGTGGAGCTGGCACAGCACGGTGGCGCCACCGATGCCACTGTCGAAGATCCCGATCCGGCCGGCGATGCCGGGCGAATCAGCCGAGTACGCGTGCGACGATTCTCGACGACGCTGGAATTCGATTCCGCTCACGATCAGTCTCCAAGAGGCGCCGCCGGCCGATCCAAGCCCTGCACCTTCCGCTGAATCAGCCGGTGAATGATGGCCTGTTCGTTCGAGCGGTCAGGTGCATCGCTCATACACATTTCCCGAAGCGGTGGGATGACATTAGCCCCAACCTCTACCCCAACACCTAACTCCCGCGCTGAAAGCGCTCTACGTATCCCCATCGCCGGCGGGCCGGCGACTGCGCCGCTTGGGCATGGTTGGCGGAACAACGGCAGTGGGCGGTTCCGCCGGTATCGTCGCGGCGACCGGAGGCTCCAGCGCGCCCGGCGCGGCCTCCGGCCGCGCCGGCTCGGCTTGCGCAGCTGTAGGCGCAGGCGCAATTGGGGATGCGCCAGGCACAGAGATCAGCAGCGGGCGCACGAGCCGACCAATCAAAGGATAGCGAAACGACCGGCCGCGGTACACTTGATAGGCGCCATACAGGCCATACAGTGTCGCCAGCACACCAAAGCCGATCAGCGCCAGCAGCGCCAGCACACCGATCCACACCGAATAGCTGGGCGGACTGCCGCGATACAGATCCGGCCGCAGAATCACCGGTAGCAGCGATAGCGCCAGGCACAGCCCGCCGAAAAGCGCCAGAAACAGCATTATCAGCAGCACCGCGCCCTGGTAGACCAGCGCCTGGAGCGCGTGGGCGCGAACATACGGCGACCGATCACGGTGCATCGTCCAGATCAGCGCCGTCGCGATCATGCCAGCTAGATTGACGACATTTGCGACAACGCTAGCGTGCGATAGGGCGGCGAGAACGCGCTCGTCTTCGGATGGCTGCATGCTCATGCCCCAGTCTATTGCATATTGCATTTTGCAGATTACGCCGGCGTCCACCGATGCGAGCGCCGCTGCACGATTATAGCATAGCCTGGCTATACAAACTCTCAGCGCCCGAGCGCTAATTGGACGCCGACGAACGCGGATAGAGATCTAGGATTTACGCATACCACGGATTTTCACTCCTCGTCGGTCGTTTTTTCGCCCTGTAGGGCGAAAAAACGACCGACAAAAGAAGAAAAGTACCATTTATCGCAGCGCCGCCACTACCTCTGCCAGCGCCCCCGATCCGCCGACATTCCCCGGAAATACAATGTAGACCATTCCGGGGTAGCGGCTTTCCGGCCCGAGCCGCCAGACCGGCACGCCGGGCAGAATCTGGCCCAGCACCCGCGCGCGCCTTACATCCAGGCCGCGCGTCGCGGTGTCGCTGGAGGTGATGCCGCCCTTGGCCAGCAGATAGCGCGGCCGTGTGGTAATAGTGCGCACGATCGCCACCAGCCCATCGGAAACGCGCCGCCCGATCGCCAGGCTGCTTTCGGCATCCGCGCCGGTCACGAGCCGGCGGCTGGTAAAGATCGCGATATCCTGGCCGGCGCGCAGCTGCTGGTCGGCCGCCTGGGCCACCCGCGCGATCTCGCGATCCCAGCCTTCGTTCGCCAGCAGCGCGCCGACATCCACCTCGACACTTGCCACCCCTGGCCGCTCCAGCAGCGCGGCGACCTGCCCTGAGGTCTTCGACACATACGATCCAATCACGATCAACCCGCCGGTGCCTCCTGAGCTGCTCCCCTGAGCGGCGTCGAAGGGTGTCGAAGGGCCGGCCGCCGGCAGATCGAGATCGGCGCGCGCCAGCAGCGGGCGCGGGCTAATGCCGGCGCGCAATGGCACGATCGACGCAGCAGTGCGGTACAGAAAGCGCTTGCCGCGCGCCTCGGCCTGGAGAATGCCCAGCGCGGCTACCGCCAAATCGCGCTCGCTGGCGGCGTTGATCACACAGATGCCGCCTGAGTGTAGTACGGCCAGCAGATCGGCGACGCCATCCGGCCCGGTGTGGCGAATAGTCTCGATCGAGATTGCGTCCACCTGTGCGGCCGGCACACGCCCGCCGGTCTGCTCGGCGACCCATTCGCGCAGGTTCGAGGCGCGGTAGCCGAAGGTCGCATCACGTGCGAAATCGGTCTCGCCGGCTGGGATCAGCCGATCGCCGTCGGCGACGTAGTGGACATCATCGATCGTATAGCGCCCACCGGCGATAAACGCCGGGATCAGGAGCGTGGCGTCGAAGCCGCCGCCAAGCGCGGCTGCCAGCGCATCGACCTCGCCGGGGAAATGGCCGCGCAGAGTCGAGTCGCTGCGGCTGACCACCACTGGTCGTCGTCCGGCCGGCCGCGACGCCGCCAGGATGTTGCGGCCGATCTCGGCGTTGAGCGATTGGGCGCGCCCCAGCGGCATGCTCCGCGAGTTCGTAAGTAGATAGACCGCCGGCATCTCGCTGCTCAGCTCGGCCCGCAGCGTATCGACCGACCACTCGGTCAGCACGCTGATGCCATGGACACTCTGCGTGCCGGTCGGGTCGTCGTCGAGCACCACCAGCATCTCATCGGCGGCATGCACGGCCGCGCGAATGGCCGGCAGCGGGTCGGCCGGCCATTCAGGCGGAAGATTAGCCAGCGTGGCGGCGAGCGAGCGCTCAGGTGACTGCATAGGTCACAACCCTTCTTCAAGATACCGATGGGGAGGTGTGCGGGCGGCACTGGACATGACTCATCCTATTTGTAACAGTCCTTGTGTTTGGCATTGTGATACGCTCTCCGCCGCGCGGCAGCATCCGCCTGATCAGTCAGATTCGGCGGGTCGTGCGGGGCGGTGTGTCGACCGCCACACCGCCCCGCACGACCCTTTATGCGCTGGCTGCGGTGGCGCTGGAACGCGCCAAAGCGCGTTCCAGCGCCACCGCAGCCAGCATGTAAAATTCTTCGGGATGACTCATGACGATCCTACACACCGCTACGAATAACGACACTACCCACAATTGCTACGTGCTGAATATGTTACAATATCTACCAGCCACACCGCGACCAAATGTTCCAATCGAATAGTGAATCTATGCAGTTGTGAGGCCACGTATGCCGAACATTCGCAAAGTCGCCGCATCAGTTGCGGCCACGTGGGACGATCCGCCCGCGCTCGCGCCGCGTCCCAAGGACGACCGGTACACCTGGGTCGACCGGCCGGCCATGCTCTACATTGGCGGCAAACCGCACGCGCTGAACATTGTACCCAAGATCGGCGATGTGTTACGCCTACGTGCGCCTTCCACCACCGCACACGAAAAGACCACCGGAGTCGTCCTTGGCGTGCGGGTTCGCAAAGACGGCATCTGGACGCATGTCAACCTCGCATTCAACGGAACGGTCAAGTGGGTTTCGAAATCCACGATCGGAGCGCACCTGGGCCGTATGCGCGGTATCACACGCGTCGACCAGCCGACCAGAGTGCTCAACGAGCGCGTCCATGGCGGTACCCACGCCTGGTTCGTGCGCGTGTACGATGGCAAGCAGCCGCGCATCGCGCGCACCTTCAGTGATGGCGCTGCCGGCGGCACCTATCTGGCGCTCAAGGCGGCCCTGGCTTTTCATACCGCTCACGCCGAGCTTGATCCGGGTGAGGGCATTCCGTTTCCTTGACGCCTACGCGTGCGCCATCAGCCATTCTACCGACTCGCACACTGCCTGCAAGGAGCTGTAGCGCGGCCGGTACTCCAGCAGGCGCTGGGCCTTGGCGATGCTACAGCTTGGGCTGTGCGCGATGTGATCCCAGGTCGCGGCCGCCTCCGCCGACGCGACAGTCGCGCGCCATTCCTCCCATGGCACGAAACGCAGCCGTGCCGGCTGACCGAACCAGGCCGCGATCGACTCGGCATAGCCGCGCAGCGTCAGCGCCGCCGGCGAGACGACGTGGAAGCTTTCGCCGATCGCGCCGCTGCGATTTGCCAGCGTCTGCATGAACGCCTGCGCCACGTCATCGGCATGGACGTGATGGACGGTCTCCAGGCCCAGGTTCGGCAGCGCCAGCTCCTCGCCGCGCGCCAGCTGCGCGAAGACCTGCGGATTGAAGTGGCCGGCCGGATTCAACGGCGGCCAGCCTGGCCCAACGATATGGCCGGGGTGCAAAATCGTAGCGGGGAAGCTGTTCCGCCGTGCTTCGTCCAACAGATACGCCTCGATCGCCGCCTTCTGGATGCCGTATTCGCCAAATGGCCGGCGCGGCTGCTCCTCGGTGGTGGGCACCTGTACACTGGGGCCATGCACCCAGATCGTGCCGCAGTGCAGAAAATGCTGGATCTGTCCACCCCTCCCTCCGTCGGGATTCCGCAGCGCCGCGACCAGCTGGCGAGCGCTGGCGAGCGTGAAGCAGATCATGTCGATCACGACATCGGGCCGTAGGTCGCGCACGCGCGCGCCGAATGTGCCGGCCGCCTCCTCCGCATCACGATCAGCCATAATCTGCTGAACCGACTGCCAGGCCGCATGTGGCTGGTATGGCTCGCGCTGGCCGCGGCTGATCACGATCACCTCGTGGCCGGCCGCGACTAATCGGGGCACCAGGTACGTCCCAACGTGGCCACTGCCGCCAATGATTGCAACGCGCATGTTTACCTCCTTCGATATGGTTCTTATGAACCTTACACTGTTCTCTTTTCTTTATTCTTTGTTCCCGGCTAGAATACGCACATCCGCCACCGCCCGCGTCATCGCATCAAGGTACACATACAAGTCGCCACTGTAAGAGATTACGTCGAAGCCCAGCTCAATCCACTCTTGTGCCTGCGCCAGGCTGCCGGGCTGAATACCGGCGCCCAGCCCATGCCGGCGCGCTGTGTCGACCACGCGCTTGACGGCGTCGAGGAACAGCGGGTGATGGAACTGGCCGGGGATACCGAGCGACTGTGTCAGATCGAAATGGCCGATCCACAACACGTCCACCCCCGGCGTAGCGGCGATCTCCTCCAGATTCTCCAGCCCCTCGCGGCTTTCGATCTGGCAGATCAGCGTAGTGTTCTGGTTCGAGTACTCCATGAACTCAGGTGGATCGACGCTTTTGAAATGCGTATGCGACTCACCCAGGATCACGCCACGCTTGCCGAGCGGTGCGTACTTGGCCGCATCCACCAGGGCGCGCGCCTGGGCGGCGCTGACCACATTCGGCACCATGATCCCCAGCGCGCCGGCATCCAGCGTGCGCGCCACAAAGTGATACAGCAGCTGCGGCACGCGCACGAACGGCGCGACGGTGGTGGCCTTGAACCAGGCGATCAGGTCGGCGATATTCGCCGCGCTGAATCCGGTGTGTTCCATGTCGATCACCACGAAATCCACGCCGGCTGCTTCCAGCATCTGGGCAACGCCGCGCGTGCCGAATTCCAGCACCATATGACCCACCGGAGTGCAGCCATCGGCGCGAACCTGCTTGAAGCGGTTTGGTTTCAAGATCTGCTCCTTGATAGGACTTTCGCTCACAATACTTTCGCCTGCGGCAGCGTGGTACTTTATCTTTCTTGGGTGTCGTTTTTTCGCCCTGCGGGGCGAAAAAACGACACCCAAAGAATTGAATATCATCGGTAAGCGAAAGCCCTACTTTAGCTCTGCCAGCGCTCGCGCAGCGCCCGCAGCTTGGCCTGAAAGCCGGGCCGGTCGATCACCTCGCGGTTGACAGTGTGCGCCGGCACCTCGCCGCGCAGGATCGTCAGGACATTTGCGCAGGCGCCGGTGCCATTATCGCGCATCAGCTCATCCGTCCAGGCGATCGCGTGTGGCGAAAGGATCACGTTGTCCAGCTGCGTCAGCGGGTCGTCGGCTGCCAGCGGCTCCTGCTCGAACACATCCAGCGCCGCGCCGGCGATCTGGCGCGCTTGCAGCGTCCGCGTCAGGACCGCCTGGTCGATGATTGGGCCGCGCGAGGTGTTGATCAGCAGCGCCGATGGTTGCATACACTGAATCTGCCGTTCGCCGATCAGGTGAAATGTATCTTTCGTCAGCGGGCAGTTGATGCACACAAAATCCGACTCGGCCATCAGCGTGTCGAGATCGACAAGCTCGACCCCGATTTCGGCCGCCTGCGCGCTGGAGACATATGGATCATAGGCCAGGATGCGCCGCAGGTCAAACGGCCGCAGCAGCCGCGCCAGCTCGCCGCCGATATTGCCGACGCCGACCGTGCCGAGCGTGCGGCCGCGCAGCCCCATGCCGGGGTAGCTGGTCTTGGCATCCCAGCGGCCGCTACGCACCAGCCGATCTTTCGTGAGCAACTGCTTGGTCAACGCCAGCAGCAGCGTCACAATTCCCTCGGCCACCGGGCGGCGCACGGCATCGCGCGTGATGCACAGCAGCACGTCGTTGTCGGTGCATGCCTGCGTGTCGATCATGTCGTAGCCGACGCCCCAGCGCGCGATCGTCACCAGCCGCTCGGCGCCGCGCAGCGTGTCGGCGGTGAAGCGCAGTGCCAGGCTGATCACCGCATCGTAGCGCTGAATCTGCGCGGGCGTTACTTCCGGCCGCAGCTCGGGCATGAACTCGTATTCAATCGCGGGCAGCGGGGCGAGCTGCTCGGCCAGAACGGGATCGAGCAGGCCGCCGGCTTCTGAGCGAAAGTCGGCCGTGATGCCGACGCGAAAGAGTGGGAGCATACCTAACCCTTCTTCACGCAACGGAGCGAAGACGCAAAGATTCCCCTGCATCTTCCTCGTTTCTTATCACTTCTCAGGTGCGAGCGATGCAATCTCCAGCGACGGCGGCTGGCGCGAGCGAACCTCCTCGACCAGTACCTCCGCGACGCGGCGGTCGGTGATCAGCACATTGATCCAGCGTCCCGCAAGTGCGCCACGAATGGCATGCAGCTTCCGCTGCCCGCCGGCGATGCCGACTGAGCGCGGTATCTTCCGGAGTTGCTCCAGGCGCATGCCGATCACGCGATCATTCAGCGGCGTCAGCACCGGCACGCCGTCCTGATCGAAAAAGCGCAGACAGATGTCGCCGACACCGCCGTGTCGGCGTAACAGATCCAGTTCCTCGGTATTGAATATATTCCCACTGCTCGTCAGCAGCTTCGATGGCTCGACGGTGCCAATACCCACCAGGGCTAGGGTGACTTCCTCGAACTGGGCGATTGCAGGCCGAATGAAGGGATCCTCAAGATAGATGCGTGCCATTTCGGCCGAGCCGGTGATTCCCGGCGTCGGCAGGAAGGTTGCCGCGCCACGCGTCAGTGTCGCCATCCGACGGGTCAGATGCGTGGCGTGCGCCTCTGCCGCCGGGTTCCCCACACCACCCAGGATCTGGACGACCTGTGTGCTGCTTGAGCGTGGCAGCGGGTGCATGGCATCGACCATCGCCAATAGTGTGGAACTCCAGGATGAAATGCCGATGATTTCGCCGTGCTTGAGCGTGGTCTCAACATAGTAGGCTGCGGCAGCGCCCAGATCACGCAGGATCTGCTCGTCGTCCTCGACCGTATCGACGACGATCGCTTCTTTTAGCCCATAGGCTGCCTGCAATGCTTCTTCAAGTTCTGTGTACGCGCCATGCGGCACGCTGACCGTGATGCGAACGATCCGCTCCTCTTCGGCGCGCTTGAGCAGCCGCGAGACGGTGGCCTGTGACAGATCCAGCTGCTGTGCAATATCAGCCTGGCGAACCCCGCGATCGTAATACAGGCGGGCCACCTTGGCGATCAGTCGAAGTTCATCGGTGCGCGCCAAATTATTACCTCCGTTGTAGATAAGACTTACGCAACAGCGCTGTTCGCCTGCCCTTCGACCCTTCGACACGCCCTTCGACCGGCTCAGGGGAGCCTCAGGGCGGGCAAGCTCAGGGGTGTCGGCAGCATGGTACTTCCTTCTGTATGTAGGTCATTTTTCGCCCGGCGGGGCGAAAAATGACCTACTAATGGTTAAGAAATCCATGGCTTGCGTACGTCCTAAGAGAGCTGAGACTCAAAATGATACCACACTCGCACACAGTATGAGGCACCACTGTCACTTCTGCAACTGTGTCGCCAAGGCTCACTGGCGGTTGGAAAGTCGCTTTTTGTTTACACACTTGACATTCTCTAAAAACCCTGTATAATCATCCTATCTGGAATATTATACCACTACTGAATAATTATTCAAGAGTAATTTTCGAAGGGGGTGATCATTCTCACACACCACATCATTTGGCGAAATTGGCGCTTATCCCAAGATGGCGTGGAATCGAACAGCCAAAGGAGGTGTCTCATGTCCAAGGTATTTCGGTTAACCCGAGCCGTGTTGCTTGCCCTACTCTTCGTGAGTGTCGCCGCGTGCGCGGCACCAGCTACCCCACCGCAAACTCAATCGACCAATGCTCCGGCTGCCGCAGCCCAGGCCACCGCCGCCCCTGCGGCCGAAGCGCCCACTGCTGCCCCGGCAGCCGGGGCACCCACCGCCGCGGTGCAGCCGGCCGCAGGAGGGGCGCTGACCGATGTCGGCACGCCGCGCAGTGAAACGCTGATTGTCCAAACGTTCGATGGCAAGACCGATAACCCCGATAATATGAACCCGCTCTCCGGCAGCTACGCGATCTGGCGCGGCTTCCGCGAATTGGCCTGGGGCTACCTGTGGGAGATGGACACCGCCACCGGCAAATCCTACCCCGAGCTGGCCGCCGATCTGCCCAAGGTGCTTGACGATCAGCACACCCAGTTCCAGGTTTCTCTAAAGAAGGGCATCTTTTGGAGCGACGGCACCGAGTTCACCGCCGACGATGTGATCTACACGCTGGACACCTACTTCGCGGGCAAAGGCAAGCTGACCTACTTCGGCGTTCCTGTGATCACCAACTACGTCAAATCCTACAAGAAGATCGACAACTATACGCTCCAGGTCGAGACCACGCACCCGGCCTACGATTTTGCCACGACCTTGGGTGTGTATACCTGGGGCTCCGCGTTCAACATCGTGCCCAAGCATGTGTTCGAGAAGCAAACCGACCTGGCCGCCTTCAAGAATACCAACCCAGTCACACTCGGACCGTACACGATCAAATCGTTCGACCCGACCGGCCAGTGGCACCTCTGGCAGCTCCGCGATGATTGGCAGCGCTCGGCCTGGGGCGCGCTGGGCCAGCCGGCGGCGAAGTATGTGTTCTACAAGAACTTTGGCGATGAGCAGACCCGCACCCTTGCGTTCATCAAGAACCAGTACGATGTCGACACCTTCATGAGTCCCGACAGCATCGAAGCCGCAAAGAAGCAGAACCCGAACATCGCGACGTTCTCCAAGACCCTACCGTTCCACGACATGGGCGATGCCTGCTCGTATGGTATCATCCTCAATCAGCAGAAGGCGCCGTTGGACAAGCCCGAGGTGCGCTGGGCGCTGGCGCTGGCGCTGGACCTGCAGAACGTCGGCGTCAACGCGATGAGCGGCCAGTTCCGCGCCTCGGCGCTGCCCATGGCCGATACGCAGATCACGCAGCCAGCCTTCTTCACCCCGCTGCAGCAGTGGCTCAAGGATCTGAAGCTGCCCGACGGCTACCAGCCCTACAAACCGGCGACGCGGTTGCGCAGAACTTCGGCCTGGGCTGGTGGAAGGCCGACCCGACCGAGTCAGAGAAGCTGATGAACTCAGTCGGCTTCAAGAAGGGCGCGGATGGCTTCTATGCCGGGCCAGACGGCAAGACCTGGGAGCTGGAGCTGGTGATCCCCAGCGATTGGAACAAGGTCATGCAGCGCGTCGGCTTCTCGATCGCCGATAAGTTCGGCAAAGTGCAGAACACCAACTCCTTGCTCACCACCGAGGTCAACTGGTCGAGCGCCTGCATCTTCAACACCAACTACCTGAACAGCTGGCGCAGTATCCAGCCGGAAAACTTGAAGGACCCGAACGCGACCGACACGATCAATGGCAACAACGCCCGCATCACCGATCAAAAGGTGTTCGATCTGATCAAGCAAGCGTCCTCGATGGATCAAACCAAGCCGGAGTTCATCGATACTGGCCGGCAAGTGATCCAGCAGATGGTTCAGAACATGGAATACATCAACATGATGAACATTCCAACCACTATCCCGACCAACAACACCTACTGGACGAACTTCCCCAAGCAGGATAACGGCTACGCCGTGCCCTACACCTGGTGGAGCTCGTTCAAGAACCGAAAACAGATAATTGCGAAGTACCTTACTGCCGCAGGCAGAATATGTCTGAGGTGCGCTATGGGTTTTGTGCGATACGTCCTACAACGCTTCCTAAGCTATCTGCTGGTGCTGTTCATCGGGATTACGATCACATTTTTCCTGCCCCGGTTCATGCCCGGCAACCCAATTGATAACTATATCTCGCAGGTGCAGGCGCGCGCGGGGCAAACGCTGACCCCCGAGGCGGCGCAGCAGCTGCGAAGCTCGCTTGAGGAGCTCTACGGCCTCAAGGGCGATCTGTTGACGCAGTATGTGCACTACCTTGATCGCGTGCTGCTGTGCTCACCACCACGATCATTGCCTGGCTGCTGGGCAATCTGGTCGGGCTGGTGGCGGGCTACTTCAACAAGAACGCTGCCGCTACTGCGCTGGAAATCTTCGGGATCGTCCTGTATCCCATCCCCTATTACATCCTGGCGCTCATGGTCATTCTGATGCTGGCCTACTTCAACCCGATCTTTCCGCTCACGCCCACCTGGCTGCCCGGCGACCTCACGTTCCAGCAGATCGGCCTGATTCTCTACAACTCGTTCTTGCCGGCGCTCACGCTGATATTGGCCGGTTTCGGCTGGAACATTCTGAGCATGAAGTCGCTCGCCGTGGCCACCAAGGAAGAGCCGTACGTCGTTTTCGCGCGGCTGAAGGGCACGCCCAACTGGACCAGAATGACCCGCTATGTGTTTCGGAATGCGCTGCTGCCGCAGATCACTGCGCTGGTGCTTTCGCTCGGCACGATTTTCAACGGCGCGCTGCTCACCGAGATGCTGTTTTCGTATCCGGGGGTCGGGCTGCTGATGCGTACGGCTGCGGGCGCCGGCGACTACAATCTGCTCTACGGCGCGATCACGATGGCGATCATCGCTGTCGCCAGCGCGGCGCTGGTGCTCGACCTGATCTACCCGCTGTTCGACCCGCGCATTCGCTTAAGTTGATGGGACTTACGCCGTAGCTTATGCAAAGGCTTATTTGCCTGCGGCAGCATGGTACTTCTCATTATGCTGTTTTCGTTTTTTCGCTCTGCGAGCGAAAAAACGAAAACAAAAAGAAGATGAAGCACTGCTCTGCCGAAGGCTATGACTGCGGTCGACCCGCGACCGCATTAATTCTGTAAATTGAGGGCACAAGGATGAAGCAAAGTGTTGGCCTTCGGCAAGACATCACATCCACCGCCGCGTCGCCAGCGCGACGCCGACGATGGGCGCTCAACGGGCGGCTGAATGTGGGCCTGACCCTGATCGCGATCTTCGCGATCGGCAGCTTTGTGTTGCCATTCTTCACGTCGGTTGACCCGGCCGCGCAGGGCACCTACCTGAAGAACCTGCGGATCACCAGCAAACACCTGCTCGGCACCAACGCGCTGGGCCAGGACATCTTCTGGTATCTCGTGTTCTCGATCCGCAACTCGCTGCTGCTGGGCGTGTCGGTTAGCCTGGGGATCACGGCGATCTCCACATTCATGGGACTGAGCGCCGGGTACATCGGCGGCTGGTACGAGCGGATCGTGGTCATTCTGATCGACACATTCATCACAATCCCGGTGCTGCCGATCCTGATCGTGCTGGGCGCGCTGGTGCGTGGCAATACCTCATTCGTGATCGTCGGCCTGATTCTGGTCATATTTGGCTGGGCTTGGAACGCGCGGACGATTCGGTCGATGGCGCTGTCGCTGCGCGAGCGCGAGTTTGTCAATATGGCGCGCTTCTCGGGGGCCAACACCTTCGACATCATCTTTCGCGAGATCTTCCCATATGTGTACGCCTACATGGTGGTTGGCTTCATCAACACCATCCTGTTCGCGATCAACACCGAGGCGGCGCTCGCGGTGATCGGCCTTTCGAAAGTTCAGGTGCCGACACTTGGCTCGATTATCTTCTGGGCCCTCAACTACAACGCGCTGATGATCGGCCAGACCGCCTGGATCATCGCGCCGATTGTGGCGACGGTGCTGCTATTCCTGGGGCTGTTCCTGACTTCGACCGGGTATAACGACCTCTTTGCAACACGGCGAGGTGTCGCATGATTCGACTTGAGAATATTGTCGCGACCTACACCACGCAGCGCGGGCAGGTCAACGCCGTCGACGGCGTCACCTTGGATATCCCCGACGGCATCACCCTGGGCATTGCAGGCGAGTCGGGCTGCGGGAAGAGCACGCTCATGAAGGTGATCTACGGCGACCTGGGCTTTCCGCTTGAGCTATCGGACGGATCGGTCGACTATGATTTGCGCAACGAGCGCGGGCAGGCCGTAACCAGCCAGAACATTCAGAAGGAATGGTTCAAGCGCATCTCATACATCCCGCAAAGCTCGATGAGCTCACTCAACCCGGTCGTGCGTATCCGCGATCAGTTTATCGATTTTCCGGGCACATCAAACAACAAGCGCCGCGTGCTGGAGCAGGTGCGCAGCTATGTCCAGAAGCTGGGGCTGCCGCCTGAGTCGATCGACGCCTACCCGCACCAGCTCTCGGGCGGCATGCGCCAGCGGATCATGGTTGCGATGGCGACCTTCTTCCAGCCGGAGATCATTCTGGCGGATGAGCCGACGACGGCGCTCGACGTGGTGGTGCAAAAGGAGATTTTGCTGCTGTTAATGGAACTCCAGGAGGAGATGAAGAACACGATCGTCTTCGTCTCGCACGACATGGGCGTCCACTACCAAATCACCCATAAAATGCTGATCATGTACGCCGCCAAGGCCGTCGAGTACGCCGATACTGAAGATGTCTTTGGGCAACCGCTGCATCCCTACACGCTCATGCTGACCAATTCGCTGCCGACAATTGGCGACGACCGCGCGCGGCAAGGGCTGCCTGGCCGCCCGCCGAGCCTGTGGGAAACGCCGCAAGGCTGCCGCTTCGCGCCGCGCTGCCCGCTGGCGACCGACCTGTGCCAGGCGAAAGAGCCGCCGCTCGTCGAACATAAGCCGGGGCACTTCGCGGCCTGTCATTACCCCGAGCGCGTACCGGAGCTGAAGCTGACGCTTGAGCTGGCACCGAAGCTGAGCAAGGCTCCCGTGCGCGCGCTCAAGCTAGACAAGGTGGCCCCATGAAAACCATCCTGAAGACCGAGCATTTGAACAAGGTGTACCGGTTGGGCAGCTTTACGCACCAGGTACGCATCAATGCCTTGAACGACGTTAGTCTAACGGTCGAGAGCGACGAGCCGGTGATCGTCAGCCTGGTCGGGGAATCTGGCAGCGGGAAAACCACGCTCGCGAAGACGATCTTGCGCCTGGTCCAGCCAACATCGGGCCAGGCGACGGTGTACGATCGCGTAGTGGCAGGCGCAGGGCAGAAACCGGAGAAGACCGAGTTTTTGCGCACGGTGCAGCCGATCTTCCAGAATCCGTTCGAGGCATTTAGCCGCTATCGGACGATCGACGCCTACCTGTACGAGACCGCCACGCGCGTGGCACAGCTTGATCGGGATGCGGCCATCCACGCAATCGAGGAGGCGCTGGCGTCGGTTGGGCTTGAGTACGCGGATGTGCGCGGCAAGTACCCCAACCAGTTCTCCGGCGGCGAGCTACAACGCGCGTCGGTCGCCCGCGCGCTGATCCCCCACCCGAGCCTGATAGTCGCCGATGAGCCGGTCAGCATGATCGACGCGTCGCGGCGTATGATCATCATCAACTTGTTCCTGGCGCTGAAAGAGCAGTATAAGACCAGCTTTCTCTACATTACGCACGATCTGGCGACAGCCTACTATATCAGCGATTACATTGCAGTCATGCATCGTGGCAGTATCGTCGAGTTCGGCCTTGGGAAGCAGGTGCTGTCCGAACCGCAGCATGCGTATACCAAGCTGCTGCTAGATTCGATCCCAACGGTCAAACATAAGTGGTCGCGGGCACCGCGCAGCGCGGCGGGCATTGCGCCCAGAAGTGGCGATTAGAAGCTTGTAAGCGGTACTTTTCTTCTTATTGTTGTTCGTTTTTTCGCTCTGCGAGCGAAAAAACGAACAACAGAAAATGGGAAGTACCAGAGCGATCACCGCAGGCTAAAATATCATTGAGAAGGAATAACGCCAATGACAGGCACAACCAATCGAACAGACGTGGAGCAGTGGGGAGTCTTCGAGCTGGCGCTCACCGGCAGCGCCGAGGGCAACCCCTTCCTGGATGTCGAGCTAACGGCCCAGTTCACCTATAAGCACCGTACGATCGAGGTCGATGGATTTTATGACGGCAATGGGGTGTACCGCATCCGCTTTATGCCCGATACACAAGGTGCCTGGCAGTATCGCACGCACAGCAACCGCGACGAGCTGAGCGGCACCGAGGGCACATTCACCTGCATTGCGCCCGCACCAGAGAACCACGGGCCGGTGCGTGTGGCGAATACCTACCACTTCGCCTACGCCGACGGCACGCCCTACAAGCAGATCGGCACCACCTGCTACGCCTGGGCGCACCAGGGCGACGATCTGGAAGCGCAGACGCTGGCGACGCTCGATACCGCGCCGTTCAACAAAATGCGCATGTGCGTGTTTCCCAAGCACTACGCCTTCAACGAGAACGAGCCGGAGCGCTACGCGTTCCCGTGCCTATCGCGCGGCAGCAGCGCGTGGACCGGCAGCTGGGCAGTCGACGTGCAGTCCGGCTGGACGTTCGACTTCAGCCGCTTCGACCCGGACTTTTTCCGCCACTTCGAACAGCGCGTCGAGCAGCTGCGCGACATGGGCGTCGAGGCCGACCTGATCCTGTTTCACCCCTACGACCGCTGGGGCTTCGCCACCATGGACGCCGCGACCGACGACCGCTACCTGCGCTACATTGTCGCACGCATGGCGGCCTACCGCAACATCTGGTGGTCGATGGCGAACGAGTACGACCTGATGCCACACAAGGCGATGGCCGACTGGGACCGCTTCTTCCGCATCGTGCAAGAGCGCGACCCCTACCAACACCTGCGCTCGATCCACAACTGCTTTGCCTTTTACGACCACAGCAAGCCGTGGGTGACGCACCAGAGCATCCAGCATCGCGACCTGGAGCAGACGCGGGCGTGGCGCGAGCAGGTGAAGAAGCCGGTGGTGGTGGATGAGTGCTGTTACGAGGGCAATATCTGGCAGCGCTGGGGCGATATCACGGCGCAGGAGATGGTCCACCGCTTCTGGCTGGGGACGGCGTATGGCGGGTATGTCGGCCACGGCGAGACGTACGAGCACCCGGCGGATGTTTTATGGTGGGCCAAGGGCGGCGAATTGCACGGCGAGAGCGCGCCGCGACTGGCGTTCCTGCGACGTATCCTTGAGAATGGCCCGGCCGCCGGTCTCGACCCGATCGACGGCGTGCTGTTCATGTTTAGCGTCGTGGGCCAGCCGCACGAACACTACCTGACCTATTTCGGCGTCCACCAGCCGGCGCGGATGGCATTCAACCTGCCTGAGGGCGAGCAGTATCGGGCTACGATTGTCGACACCTGGGCGATGACGCTGACATCCCTGGACGAGTTGGTGGTGCGCGGTGTGGCGGTGCCGCTGCCAAGCGAGCCGTACCAGGCGCTGATGTTGCGGCGCGTAGCATAAGGACAGCAGCCATGCTAAAGGTCAGTGACAACCACCGCTTCCTCATCCATGACGACGGCTCACCATTCTTCTACCTTGGCGACACGGCGTGGGAGCTATTCCACCGGCTCACGATCAGCGAGGCCGAGCGCTACCTACAGGATCGCGCCACCAAAGGCTTCACCGTGATCCAGGCCGTGGCGCTCGCCGAGATCGACGGGCTGCATACGCCGAATATGCGCGGCGACCTGCCGCTGATCGACGATGATCCGGCGCGCCCGAACGAGGCGTATCATGCCCACATCGACGCCGTCGTAGCGCTGGCGGCTGGCCTCGGTCTCTACATTGGTATGCTGCCGACATGGGGCGATAAGTGGAACAAGAAATGGGGCGTCGGCCCCGAGATCTTTACCCCTGAGAACGCCCGCAGCTATGGGCTCTTCCTGGGCCGTCGCTATGCGGATCAGCCGATCATCTGGATCCTCGGCGGTGATCGCCCAATCGAAAGCGAAAACCACCGCGCGATCATCCGCGCGATGGCAGAAGGTCTGCGCGAGGGCGATGGCGGCCGTCACCTGATGACCTTCCACACCTGGGGCCCGCACGCCTCTTCGGAATATGTGCATGACGAGTCTTGGCTCGACTTTCACACCTGCCAGAGCGGCCATAAGCGGAATCGCGAGAACTGGCGCTTTATCGAGGCCGACTATGCTCGCACTCCCACGCGGCCGTGCATGGACGCAGAACCAGGCTACGAAGATGCCCAAGACGACATTATGAACCTGGATGGCGGCTACCTCGACGACTATGAGGTTCGCAAGTCGCTCTACTGGGCGTTGTTTGCGGGGGCGCATGGGCATACGTATGGCTGCTGGCCGATCTGGTCGATGTGGCGCCCTGGGCTGCCACCCATGCTTGCCCGGCGTCCGTGGTACGAGGCGCTGCAGCTTCCGGGGGCAGATCAGGTGCGGCATGCGCGCGCGTTGCTGTGCTCACGGCCCTTTCTGACGCGCATCCCCGATCAGTCGCTGATCGTGTGGGATGTGGGGGGCGGAACCCATCATGTGCAGGCCACGCGCGATAGTGAAGGCAGATATGCACTGATCTATCTGCCCTCCGGCAGGCCGCTCGAGCTGGATCTCACCAGGCTCGCGGGAGAGCATCTGGCCGGCTACTGGTATGATCCGCGCACAGGCATTGCCCGTTCGATCGGCGTCATCCAAAAGCGGGATCGGCTGAGCTTCACCCCGCCAGCCGGTGGCCCGGATTGGGTGTTGGTTCTGGACGACGCGGCCGACGGTTTTGCGCCGCCTGGCACCATGGAGGGATATGGGTAGCGCACCATCCGAGAGAACAGAAGCCATTCCAACGGTTGTTTTGGTACGAGCGCGGCGTGGGGGCATTCCCCAACATTGAATAGTTTATGAGGAGACGATCATGCACAATCCTGAGTTCGGGGCAGGCATTTGGATGTTTCAGCAGTTCGTCGACCGCTACGCCACCGACGCCTACGGGCCGCCGGTGGGTACGCTCGAAGCGATCGGGCGTGCCGCCGAAGTTGGCGACATCAAGGTGCTGGACATCAACTATCCGTTTGCGGGCGATGATGTGACCGTCGAACAGGTTCGCGAGACATTGCAACGCACCGGTCTGCGCGCCCAGGCGATCACGCCGCATCTCTACATGCGCGAGTTCAAGATGGGCAGCTTTACTAATCCCAATGCGGCTGTCCGGCGCAAGGCAGTCGATCTGTGCAAGCAAGGGATTGAGGTAGCGCAGAAGCTCGGTGCGAAATATCTCAAGTTTTGGCCCGGCCAGGATGGCTTCGACTACCCCTTCCAGGCCGACTACGCGCAGATCTGGGACTATCAGATTAGCGGCGTGCGCACGGTGGCCGAGTCGGCGCCCGAGATGCAATTCGCGATCGAGTACAAGCTGAAAGAGCCGCGCGTCCACATGCTGTTCAGCAACGCCTCCCGTACGCTGTTGGCGATCGAGGATATGGGCGTTGATAATGTCGGCATCGTGCTCGACCTGGGGCACTCGTTCTTCGCGAAAGAAACCCCCGCCGATGTCCTGCAAATGGTGTCGCGCCGCGGCAAATTGGTCAGTGTTGAGGTGAACGACAACTGGCGTGAGTGGGACGACGACATGGCGGTTGGTTCGGTTCACCTGGTCGAAACACTGGAGTTTCTCCATGGTCTGCGCCTGATTAACTGGGAAGGTCCCGTGTTACTTGACCAGTTCCCCTTCCGCGAGGATCCCGTCGAAGCGGCACGTGGCAGCATCCAGACCATCCGCGCGCTCAACAGCGTGCTGAATCGCCTCGATCTGAGCGCGCTCAAGGCGGCGCAGGGTCGGCAGGATGCGCTCGCAGCCCAGCGCATTGTTATGGATCTGTTGTTGGGCACGGGCATCGGCAAAGGCGAACGATGATGGCAACAAAGCAGGTAGCCAAGCTACGCCAACTCGCGGCCTCCATCCGACGGCGCGACTTGCAGATGGTATATGGAGCGAAGCTGGGGCACATCGGCGGCGACTTCTCGGCCATCGATATCCTCGTGACGCTATATTTCGACGTGCTGCGGATCGACCCGCACCGGCCCGATGATCCCGAGCGCGATCGGTTTATTCTGAGCAAAGGTCACAGCGCCGGCGCGCTGTACACCACGCTCGCGCACGCAGGCTTTTTTCCGCTCGACGAGCTCGCGACCTTCGCACAGCCGCTCTCGCGGCTCAATGGCCATCCCAACCGCACGAAGGTTCCGGGCGTCGAGACCAACACCGGGCCGCTCGGCCATGGCCTGCCAGTGGCGGTTGGCTGCGCCTTGGGCGCGAAGATGGATGGTGCATCCTGGCGCACCTTTGTCGTGACAGGTGATGGCGAGCTACAAGAGGGCAGCAACTGGGAGGCAGCCCTATCCGCCGCGCATTACAAACTCGATAATCTGACCATTATCGTCGACCGCAACGGCTTGCAGCAGGGCGATTTCACCGAGCGCACGATGCATCTCGACCCCCTGGCCGACAAGTGGGCTGCATTTGGCTTCTCGGTGCGCGAAGTGAACGGCCACGACTACGCGGCGCTGCTGGATGTGTTTGAGCAACTGCCCTTCCAATGGGGCAAGCCTAACTGCATCATCGCCCATACCCACAAAGGGCAGGGCGTATCGTTCATGCGCGATCGTCCGGCCTGGCATCACCGGGTGCCCAGCGCCGAGGAATATGCGCGCGCCGTGCAGGAACTTGACGAGGGAGGAGACGGGTATGAGCCAGCTGTATGATTGCCGCGATGCCTTTGCCGCCGCGCTCGAGGATATCGCCGTCCAGGATTCGCGGATCTGTGCGGTCGTCAACGACTCGGTTGGCTCCAGCAAAATCAGCAACTTTGGCAAGCGCTTTCCAGATCGGCTGATCAATGTTGGAATCGCCGAGCAGACCATGGTCGGGCTGGCCGCCGGCCTTTCCAATAGCGGGAAGATTCCATTCGTTTGCGCAGCCGCATGCTTTCTGACCGGGCGCGCGCTCGAGCAGATCAAAGCCGATGTCGCCTACTCGGATACAAATGTCAAGCTGGCTGGCCAAAGCCCCGGCATGGCGTATGGCGAACTTGGGCCGACGCATCACTCGATCGAGGACATGGCCTGGATGCGGGCGATCGCCAATATGACCGTGATCGTGCCCGCCGATTCGGTCGAGACCGACCAGGTGGTGCGGGTGGCCGCGCGTACGCATGGGCCAATGTTTCTGCGCATTAGCCGCATGCCTGTGCCGGTCGTGCATCCTGAGGGCTATCGGTTCGAGATCGGCAAGGCCGCGCGCTTACGCGACGGCGATGATGTCACCCTGATCGCCAACGGCGTGCTGGTGACACGGGCGCTCGCTGCGGCGGATCTGCTGGCGGCCGAGGGCGTGCGGGCGCGTGTGCTGAATATGTCCACAGTGCGCCCGCTGGACAAAGCTGCCGTGCTGGCCGCCGCGGCCGAAACCGGCCATATCGTCACCGTCGAGGAGCACTCGGTTTTTGGCGGGCTGGGCAGCGCGGTTGCCGAAGTGGTGGTCACCAATCACCCCGTGCCCATGCGCATCATGGGCGTTCCCGGCGTTTTCGCCCCCACCGGCTCGGCGGAATGGCTGCTAGAACACTTTGGCTTGACGGCGCAGGGTATTTGCGACGCAGCCTTGGAGCTGGTCGGAGAAAAGGTGTAGATCTTTGCCTTCCCAATTTATAGCGTGAACCGGCTATGACGAAGGACGAACGACCAAGGACGAAAGGGCGCGTCTTCGTCGTTCGTCCTTGGTCGCTCGTCCGCTTTGCAGATGGACTAATCAGATAGGATTGCTATATGATCAATCGGAGCGCCAATATCCTCGCGATCGATCAGGGCACCACCAACACCAAGGTTCTGCTCGTCGATGCGCAGGGAGTGGTAATCGCGCAGGCATCGCGACCGCTCACCCAGCGCTACCCGCACCCGGCCTGGGTCGAGCAAGATGCCGACGCGATCTGGCAGAGCGTGCACGCGGCGATTGATGAGTGCCTCGCATCCGTCGCCGAACCTCAGCCGGCGGCTATCGCGATCACGAATCAACGCGAGTCGGTGATGCTGTGGGAGCGCGACAGCGGCCGGCCGATTGGGCCGGTGATCGTTTGGCAGTGCCGCCGGACAGCCGACTTCTGCGCCGAGCTGCGCGGGCGCGGGCTGGCGGCGTGGCTGGCCGAGCGCACCGGGCTGGCAGTGGATCCGCTCTTCTCGGCCAGCAAGATGCGCTGGCTGCTCGATCGCGTCGAGGACGGGCGGCGGCGTGCTGAGCGAGGCGAATTATGTCTAGGGACGATGGATAGCTGGGTGCTCTGGAACCTGACCGGCGGCACGGTGCATGCCTGTGATCTGACCAACGCGTCGCGGACGCAACTGCTCGACATCCACACCCTACACTGGAGCGACGAGCTGCTGGATCTGTTCGGCGTGCCGCAGGCGGCTGTGCCCGATGTGCGGCCGTCGAGCACCGACTTCGGTACGAGCGTCGCAATCGGGCGCTTGCCGGCCGGTATCCCGATCGCCAGCATGATCGGCGACTCGCACGCGGCGCTGTTTGGCCAGGCGGGCTTTGTGCCTGGCATCGTGAAAGCCACCTATGGCACCGGCTCGTCGCTGATGACGCCTACCCCCGCGCCGGTGCTGTCGCAGCACGGCCTTTCCACCACGGTCGCCTGGGCGCTCGACCGCGAGCGGGTGACCTACGCGCTGGAGGGGAACATCCCAGTGACTGGCGCTGCGGTGCAATGGCTGGGCGAGTTCCTCGGCCTGGCGAACCCGGCGCAGGCGGTGGCAGAGCTGGCGGAACGTGTCGACGACTCCGGCGGCCTCTACCTGGTGCCGGCCTTTGTGGGGCTGGGCGCACCCTACTGGAATGACGCGGCGCGCGGCCTGATCAGTGGGCTGACGCGCGGCTCGACCGCAGCGCAGCTGGCCCGCGCGACGATCGAAGCAATTGCCTATCAGGTTCGCGACGTGTTCGATGTGATGCAGGCTGAAGCCGGCGGGAATCTCGGCATGCTGCTGGCCGACGGCGGGGCCAGCCGGAATGCCACGCTGATGCAGTTCCAGGCCGATATCATTGGGCGGCCGATTCTGCGGAGCGCGTCGGCCCATGCATCCGCGCTTGGCGCTGCGTACCTAGCTGGACTCGCCGTGGGCATCTGGCGGACGTTGGACGAAATCAGTCAGCTGCCGCGACCGCGCGAGCGGTTCGCGCCGCGCCTAGCCGCGCTGGATCGTGCGGCGCGGTATGCCGGCTGGCAAACCGCAGTTGCCCGCGCGACTCTCGGCACCGAAGCAAGTCACTAAGGAGCTACTATGCTTGAAGGAGATGCCATGCGCGTTCACCCTTGAACCGGCCCCGGATTATGGAGACGATACCCAAGGAGGTAAGTGAAATGAGTCTATCCACCGGACTGCAACTTTTTTCCGTAAGGAATGCACTTGCGCGAGATTATGTTGGGACCTTGGAACAGGTCGCGGAAATCGGTTACAAGAATCTTGAACTGGTTATGCGAACCACGGATGACGGACTGAGTCTCGGCGGCGATATCTCACCCGCCGAGCTGAGAAGACAGCTCGATCGTCTCGGCATGCGTGCGGTGAGCTGTCATACCCGGGTGAATGAGGAGACGGATTGGGACCGGATCATCGCCGCCAATCAGGAGATCGGCAGCACCGCCATTGGCTGCTCGATCGCTTTTTTCGGCGACAGGCAGGATGTCCTGATGTTCTGCGAAGCGTTCAACACATACGGTGCGCTTTGCAGGAACAACGGGCTGCAGTTGTACTATCACAACCATTTTCAGGAGTTCCAAGTATTTGAGGGGCAGACAGTCATGGATCTCCTGCTCGCGCTTACGGACAAAGATCTGGTGAAGTTTGAGCTTGACACGTACTGGGCGGCACGAGGCGGTGTCGATCCGATCGCATGGCTGCACAAGCTGGGCGACCGCTGCGACATGCTTCATCAAAAAGACTTGCCGGAGACGGCACAGCCCGTCAATTGGTTTGAAGTGTTTGGCGCCGACAGTAAGATTACGATTAAGGAGCTGTATCAAACGCAGGATCCGGCGCATTTCACCGAAATTGGCGAGGGGACGCTGAATATTCCTGCGATTCTAGAGGCGGCACGCAGCCTCGGTTACGCCAGGTATATTTTCGTGGAGCAAGATGTGACTTCCAGGGATGAACTGGAGGGAATAGCAATCAGCTATACCAATTTGGAACGCATGCTGAACAGGGTGACAGGGTGAGGGGGTGTGTTCGTCACCCCGTCACCCCCTCACCAATAGCTGGGATGGTTTTTATTTTGCACATCCCTTACTGCGTCACCCGAATCCTTCCAATCGGCGTCGCGCTGTTGGGTACCGGCTGCCCATCGACCTGCGCTGGCGGGTGCGCGCCGGTAGCTGGGTCGAACATACCCACCACCAGCGTATAATCGCCGGATGGCAGATCGGCCGGCAGCGGCAGGTCGTTCAGATCGACAATCAGCGTGCCTGGTCGCCACGACGAGGTGGGAAAGCGGCCCTGCCACGGCGGCGCGTCACGCTGCGCGACTGTCTGCCCGGCCGCGTTCAGCACATGCACGAAGATGAAATAGTCGGCCGTGAATGGCTGCTCGACCTGCCAGAAGGTGCGTAAGCTCAGCGAGTAGCCGGCCTTGAGCTCCGGCGCAGCCAGCCCATCCAGTGTGCCAATCGCGCTGCCCAGCAATCGCGCGCCGCCGATCCGCACATCGCTGGTTAGCCGCGCCGGTACATCCTCGGCCGCCAGGCCGGTCGCATAGATCACCAGATGTGGGCCGAACATATCGCGCGGGGTCGCCCCGCCGAACTCGGCGACCGGCCGGCTAGTGGCGAAGCGCTGGTACGCATCCGGCACAGCCCAGCGCCGCCACTGGTCGGATGAGCCGATCAGGAAGGCATAGCCCTGCCGGCGGTACCAGGCCAGATCGTGCTCGGGCAGCGCGCCCACGGCGACCCACGGGCTATCAAGCGGGCCGGGCAGCGGCTTCAGCTCGGCCGCGATCCGCGCACCGGGCGGCACATGCGTGCCCAGCCAATCCAGCATCTGCACGCGCGTGTCGCCCTGCCCCAGCCGCTGTGTATACACCAACGTCTGCGCCGCCGATGGCAATAGTAGCAGCAACAGCACGGCCACAACCACCAGCGGACGCCAGCGCGGTGCGCGCGCGCCGAGCCAGGCGATCAGCCACGCGCCGGCCACGCCGATCGGCAGCATGCATAGTACGAACAGCGGGATGAAGTTCCGCAAAAAATGGGTCGACTGTGAGAGCAGCAGCAGCAGATACGGCACGACAAAGCTCAGCCACAGTAGCCCAGCCGCGCGCGCGCCAGGTTTGCGCTCGTCGTCGCGCCACAGCAGCAGCGCGATCCCAATCAGCACCGCGATGCAGCCCGGCGCGAGCAGCCCAGCGTTCCAGAAGAAATCCAGGTAGCCGCGGACATTCCATGCGCCGCGAATATCGCCCTGCGAACCATCGTTATAGGCCACCACCTGGCCAACCAGGCCCTTGACGAACTCGCGCCAGCTCAGCAGCGCGTATGGCGTGCCGATCACAAAGCCCAGCAGCGCTGCCGCCGCCGCGCCGGCCAGTCGCGGGCCGCGCACCAGCCAGCGCCGGCCCCAGCACAGCCCGTGCGCGGCCGCAATCGGCAGCACGATCAGGCCGGCGTTGTACTTGGTCGATGCGGCCAATCCCGCCAGCAGCCCGGCCAGCAGGTAGGCGTGCCAGCGGCCCTGGCACGCGATTGCGACCACGAAGATGAACGACAGCAGCACAAACAGGCCGCTGGCCACATCGGTGGTGACGTATTGCGAGTGCTGGAGGTGAAACTGCGACACAGCCAGGAACAGCGCCCCGATCAGCCCCGCACCGGCGCCCCACACCTGCCGGCCCAGCGCATACACGCCAGCCACCGTCAGGCCACCCAGCGCAACCGTCAGCAAGCGCCCCCACATAAAGAAGCCGGGGATGGTGGTGTAGATATGCGTCGTGACCGTCATCTGATCGAGCGCGCTATACAGCCCGCTCTGGAGACCAAGCCGGTAATGAACCGACAGCACGCCTAGCAGCATATACACGTACAGCGTCGGCTTCTGAAAGAAGTGTGGGTTCAGATCGCCGGTGCGCAGCATCCGCACGACATAGCTGATCGGGTTGGGCTCGTCGGGGTGATCGACATACGGCAGCCCGCCGCGCACGCCCCAGACGCGCAGCGCCAGCGCGCCTAGCGCAATCAGCGCCAACGCAGAGACAGCCCAGTAGCGCACCAGCCCGCGCGCGCCGCGATAGCTTGTGCTCGACGCAGTCGCGGATGCCTGCTCATACGGAGTACCGGCCACAATGCGCTCCTGACCATGCGGCAATACCGCCCAGCCGCCCCACAAGAAAGAGGTTACGAGGGACTTCGTCCCTCACGCTTCTAGCTTTGGATCAGCCCTGCTATCGACCCGACATTATACAGCTATATGTTGATCGTATGCTATACTTGAAGGCAAAACAGGTGATTTTCGAGAAGCATCCTGCGCCAATATGTTCTACAGTACCAGACAGCTAGCAGGCTGGCTGTTTCCTTGAGAGGTGTGGAGCAGCAACCGCATGACCCACCCCGACAAAACCACTCCCGCGCCCAAGCTGATCCCGGCCGGCTCGGCGCGCACCGAGATCCGCGCCTCGAACTCGCGCTTCATTGCCACCGCCGCGCCATCCACCACGGTCGAGGCGGCGCGCGCGTTCATCGCCGGTGTGCGCGCCGAGATGCCCGACGCCTCCCATCATGTCTACGCCTATATCGTCGGCCACGGCGCCACCACCACGCTGAGCATGACCGACGACGGCGAGCCGCCCGGCACGGCCGGCCGGCCGGTGATGGCGGTGCTCAAAGGCAGCGGGCTGGGCGATGTGGCGCTGGTGATCACACGCTATTTTGGCGGCACGCTGCTGGGCACCGGCGGGCTGGTGCGCGCCTACGGCGATGCGGCCAGGGCTGTGCTGGCGATCCTGCCGCGCGCCGAGAAGATCGATCGGCGCGATTTGAGCGTCACGCTGCCATACGCCGCCTACGAGCCAGCCCGCCGGCTGATCGCCGCGCACGCCGGCAGCATCCTCGAAGAGACTTTCGCGGCCGATGTTACGCTGCGCGTATCGGTGCCAATCGCCGAAGTCGCGGCGTTCGCGGCGGAGATCGCGGAGGCCACGGCTGGGCAAATAAAGATCAGCGACTCGCTCTAAACGTTTTATCAGAACTTACAATACTCCATCAGGTACAAAGCCTCTCCTCAAAAAAGCAACCCTCTATTTTCGAAGTCCGCAATAATGCCGTCAGGCACGGATTGGTGCAAGCAGCGGAGAAGTATGCCTATTGCTCTGCTAGCTGGTTTAAGGCAGCGGCTGAGCAACCTTTTCAGAGAAAAGTCGCGTCGTTCCAGTACGATCGAATTGCTATCATCGACGACTTTTAGCTCCTTGGACTCAGCAAGCCATGCTTGTGCCAGTGTGCCATCCATCGGCATAGGCGCGCGCCGGCGACGACCCCGGCCTTGGACTCAGCAAGCCATGCTTGCGCCAGTGTGCCCCTAGTGCCAAGAGCGAAGTAGTTACGCCGTCTGCAGCTCGCGCTCGCGGTAGGCCGGGGAAACCGAGCGTAGCCGCTCGATCAGCGGCGGCAGGGTATCGAGGAGATAGTCGATATCGGCCGCTGTCGTGTCCAGGCCGATCGTGAAGCGCACCGAGCCGATCGCGCGCTCGTACGGTAGGCCCAGCGCTACCAGCACGTGCGATGCCTCCAGCGAGCCGCTGCTACAGGCCGAGCCGCTGGACGCCGCGATGCCATGCTGGTCGAGCAACAGCAGCACGCTCTCGCCCTCCACAAACTCGAACGCAATATTGGCATTATTCGGCAGCCGGCGGGTCGGGTGGCCATTGAGCGAGCTGTACGGAACCAGATCGAGCACGCCAGCGATCAGGCGGTCGCGCAGCGCAGTGCAGTGGGCCGCGTATGCTGGGCGGCGCTCCTCGGCCAGCTGCAGCGCGGTGGCCAGGCCGACAATGCCGGCGACATTCTCGGTGCCGGCGCGGCGGCGGCGTTCCTGCCCGCCGCCGTTGATCTGCGGCAGCAGCGGCGTCCCGCGCCGCACATACAGCGCGCCCACGCCTTTCGGCCCATAGAACTTATGCGCGGCCAGCGTCAGCAGATCTACGTTCAGCGCATCAACATTCAGCGCAAGCGACCCGGCCGCCTGCACCGCGTCGGTGTGCAGCGGCACGCCGCGCTCGTGGCAGATCGCGCCCAGCTCGGCCAGCGGCTGGATCGTGCCGATCTCGTTGTTCGCGAGCATGATCGAGGCCAGCACCGTGTCGGGGCGGATCGCAGCGCGCAGGTCGTCGGGCCGCACCAGGCCATCCGCATCGACCGGCAGCACCGTGGCCTCGAAGCCAAACGACTCCAGGTATTCGACCGCGTGCAACACCGCGTGGTGCTCGATCGCGCTGGTGATCAGGTGCGCGCCCTTGCCGGCCTGCCGCTGCGCCAGGGCCACGCCTTTGATCGCCAGGTTATCGGCTTCCGAGCCGCCGCCGGTGAAAACGATCTCCTTGCGGCTCGCGCTCAGCACCGTCGCCACGGTCTCACGCGCATCATCCAGCGCCTCCAGCGCGGCGCGGCCGGCCTGATGAATGCTCGATGGGTTGCCCGGCTTCGCGGTGAAATACGGCAGCATGGCTGCCACTACGCCGCCCCGCACCCCACCACGCGGGAGGTCTGGAGGGGCCTTCGGCCCTCCAGACCTCCCCAGCGGGATGATTATTAAAACGCAAATCCGTAATATGGATTGTAGCACTCTTCGCGGAAAGACGAAAGACAAAAGACGAAAGACGAATGCACGCGAGCGTTCGTCCTTCGTCCTTCGTCGGTTGCGATTGCGATCAGGCTAGCTGGCGATCTACGCCGTCGGCACTTCGGTGACAGGCGGCGCGACGGCTGTGACGCCGGCGCCCGGTAGCAGATCGATCGACTCGCGCGCGCGCCAGCAGGCCGCGAAGTGCCCGTTGCCGTAATCGATAAACGGCGGCTCCTCGACCTTGCACTTCTCGATCGCGATCGGGCAGCGGGTGTGGAAATGGCAGCCCGAGGGCGGGTTCAGTGGGCTCGGCACGTCGCCCTCAAGAATGATCCGCTTGCGGCGCTTCTCGACCTTCGGGTCGGGGATCGGCACGGCCGATAGCAGCGCCTGTGTGTAGGGGTGCATGGGGAGGCTGTAGAGCTCGCGGCCCTCGGCCAGCTCGACGATCTTGCCCAGGTACATCACCGCCACCCGGTCGCTGATATGCTTGACCACTGCCAGGCCGTGGGCGATGAACAGATAAGTCAGGCCCAGGCGATCTTGGAGATCCTCCAGCAGGTTGATAATCTGCGCCTGGATCGACACATCGAGCGCCGAAACCGGCTCGTCACACACCACGAATTCCGGCTCGACCGCCAGCGCGCGCGCGACGCCGATGCGCTGGCGCTGCCCACCCGAGAACTCGTGCGGGTAGCGGTTGATGAAATACGGGTTCAGGCCCACCAGCTGGAGCAGCTCCTGCACCCGCACGCGCACTTCTTTGCCCTGGCGCAGACCGTGAACTTTGATCGGCTCGCCGATGATATCGCCCACAGTCATACGCGGGTTGAGCGAGGCGTAGGGATCCTGAAAGATCATCTGCACCTTGCGGCGCATGCGCCGCATATCCTCGCCCTTGAGCTTGGTCAGGTCGGTGCCATGGAAGATCACACTGCCGCCGGTCGGGCGGTACAGCTGCAAAATCGCGCGGCCGGTGGTCGATTTGCCACAGCCGCTTTCGCCCACCAGCCCGAGCGTCTCGCCCTTCTTGATATTGAAGCTCACGCCATCGACCGCTTTGATCGCCCCAACCTGACGCTGGAGAATAATGCCCTTTGTCACCGGAAAGTGCATCTGCAGGTCGCGTATCTGGACCAGGTCGCCCGATCCATCTCCATTTGTGCTCATAGTTATCCTCTTCAGTGTGACAGGTGTCGGGTGCGGCGTAGAGACGCAAGATGTTGCGTCTCTACGCCGCACCTGGCACGGTTCAGGCGACCTCAGCTACCTCGGTGAGCCGTTCCTGGCTTGGGATCGGTGTCTCCAGCGTAATATCGAACAGGCAGGCCGCACGATGATCCGGCCCGACCGGGCGCAGCGGCGGCACTGTCTGATCGCATTTGCCGGCGACAAAATAATCGCAGCGTGGGCTGAACGGGCAGACCTGCGGCAGATTAATCAAATCCGGCGGTAACCCCCGGATGGGTGTAAGCTTACGCCCTTCCTGCTCATCGAGCCGCGGGATCGAGCGCAGCAGACCGATCGTATAGGGCATACGCGGGTTGCTGAAAATCTCGTTGGTCGGCCCCTCTTCGACGATGCTTCCGGCGTACATCACCACCACCCGATCGGCCATACCGGCCACCACGCCGAGATCGTGGGTGATGATAATCACCGCCGTGCCAGTCTCATTCTTGAGCCGGTTGATCAGCTCAAGAATCTGGGCCTGGATCGTCACATCAAGCGCGGTGGTCGGCTCGTCGGCGATCAGCAGCTCGGGGTTGCACGAAAGGCCCATAGCGATCATCACACGCTGGCGCATACCGCCGGAGAACTGGTGCGGGTAATCGCCAAGCCGCCGCCCAGCGCTCGGGATACCAACCATGTTGAGCAGCTCGACCGCGCGCGTCTCGGCCTCGCGGCCGTTCAGCTTCATGTGCAACTCCAGCGACTCGGTGATCTGGCGGCCAATCGTCAATACCGGATTCAGCGAAGTCATCGGATCCTGGAAGATCATCGCGATCCGGTTGCCGCGCACATGGCGCATCTCATCTTCGGAGTAATCGAGCAGATTTTCGCCATCGAATGTGATCGATCCGCCGGCGATCTTGCCGGGTGGGGTGGGGATCAGCCGCATCAGCGAGAGCGCGGTCACGCTCTTGCCCGAGCCGCTTTCGCCGACAATCCCCAGCGTCTCACTACGCTCGAGATGGAACGATGTGTCGTTGACCGCATTGACAACGCCATCCTGTGTCTTGAACTGAACCTTGAGGTTGCGTACTTCGAGTAATGGCGCCATACGTGCTTCCTTCGATAGATCACAGGCTACTACATGTCGCAGGCTACCGGGTGCATGTCACACATCGCGAACAAGCAACGACGCGCGACGTTATCCTACTGAGCTTCGCGCGGGTCGAGCGCATCGCGCAGGCCATCGCCAATAAATGTGAACGCCAGGGTGATCGAGGCAACCGCCACCGCCGGGGCGATCATCACCCACGGTTGGGCGTTAATGGCCGATTTGCCATCGAGAATCATATTGCCCCAGCTCACCGGGAACGGCGCGTTGAAATCGGTGGCCGGGCGCAGGCCGATGCCCAGATACGAGAGCACCGCTTCGGCGATGATCGCGCCGGGAACGATAAACGCGGCCGAGATAATAATCGGCCCGAGCGAGTTCGGCAGCAGGTGCTTGGCCAGAATGCTGGGCGAGCGCACGCCGATCGCGCGCGCCGCTTCGATAAACTCTTTCTCTTTCAGCGAGAGCACTTGCCCGCGCACCAGCCGCGACACACCCACCCAGCTGACCAATGAGAGCGCCGCGAACAAAATCAAGAACCCGTTCATAAATTTGCCGATCGGCGTATCGCGCAGCGCGGTCATCACGATGATGAAGAACAGAAAGGATGGAAACGAGTAGACGATATCGGCGAAGCGCATCAACAGGGAATCGGCCAAGCCGCCAAAGAACCCGGCGATCAAGCCGATCGTGGTGCCGACAAAGATCGTGATCACCATGGGGATAAAGCCGACGATCAGCGACGTGCGCGTACCGTAGATCAGCCGGCTCAGCACATCGCGGCCAACCGCATCGGTGCCGAGCGGAAACTTCCACGAGCCGGTAGTCGCTGGGGTATTCGTCTGAACCCAGGCCGCCTGGCGATAGGTGTTGCCAGGAATAATTTTGACGGGGTTGTTGGGCGCCAGCAGCGGTGCCGCAAGTGCAATAACCGTAAGGATTGCGATATAGATTAAGCCGACGACCGACGCCTTGTTGCGCAGCAATCGCCGGCGCGCATCGCTCCACAGGCTGCGCGGCGCCCGCTGCAGAAACGCGCGATCGCTTTGATCGACTACGGCAGTGGTATTTGCAAGTGTGGTCGCCATAATCTACCTCAATACAGAGGACTGAGGGCTGAGTGCTGAGGACTGAGATGAAGATCCCTCAGTCCTCAGTCCTCAGCACTCAGCACTCGTTTAGCCCTGGCTGCGAATGCGCGGGTCGAGCAACCCATAGCTCAGATCAACAACCATGTTGGCAAGCACAATCAGCGCCGCATACACCAGCGTGGTGCCCATAATCATCGAGTAATCGCGATTGAAGATCGATTCGACAAAGAACCTACCGGTGCCGGGAATACTAAAGATCGATTCGGTGATCACCGCGCCGGTGATCAAATCGACCAGCGCCGGGCCGATCACGGTAATCACCGGGATCATACCGTTCCGCAGCATATGCCGCGAGATCACGCGCCGCTCGGATAGCCCCTTGGCGCGGGCGGTGCGGATATAATCCTGGCGCTTCACATCCAGCATGGTCGCGCGGGTAATCCGCATGATGAACGACATCGTGCCAAGCCCCAGCACCAACCCAGGCGCAAAGTATGGTCGCCAGGTATTCCAGTCGTTGGTCGAGATCGAAATCCACTGGAGCATGGTGCCAAACACAATGATCACCAGCAAGCCGATCACAAAACTCGGCACCGAGACACCGACGGTCGCAAAGAACAGGCTGATGTAATCGGCCCAGCTGTTTTGGCGTAGCGCGGCCAGGATGCCGAGCGGAATTCCGACGACAAGCGCGAATATCAGCGCCAAAATGCCGAGCCGCGCCGAGAATGGCCAGCGCTCGATCAGGATATCTTGCACGTTTTTGCCGCGCTGCTTGTAGGATGGCCCCAGATCGCCGCGCACAGCTCCGAACAGATAGTTGAAGAACTGGCTATCCAGGTACGATCTGCCAAGCGTGATTGGGTTCCGCTCGCCATCGGCAAGTGCCTTTTGGAATGCGCCGGGATTGAAGTAGGGCGGTTTATCCAGGCCGAAGCGCGCATTCAACGCCTTGAGCGTCGCGGGGTCGAGCTGGCGCTTGTCGTTGTCCTTGTCGAACGGGCCACCGGGGGCTAGATGCATCAGAAAGAACGACACCAGGGCCACAAAGAACAGCACTGGGATCGCCCAGAGCAGACGGCGAATAATGAACGTTACCATACCCGCGCTCCTCGTGCATCGAGCAATTGAGTCATTCGTGCGTGGATGGAATTGACACTAGTATACACCATGTGGTGATTTTTACATAATACTTTCTCTTGTAGGTTCTTTTCGCCCTGCGGGGCGAAAAGAACCTACCCAGAGGAAGAAATCCCGCCCTGTATACAGACTGGCGGCCCTCGCCGAGGGCCGCCAGTGTGTAAAGACCGCTACCGCGTAATGGTCACGTTCAACAGGCCGGTCATCTGGCCTGGGACCGAGTCCTGCGGCGTAAAGTCCAGCCCTGCAATGCCGGGCTTGATCAGATAGTAGTTCTTGGTGTTACGGCCGATCAGCTCGCCCTGATCGTCAATGATCAGCTTCTGCGCCTGATCATAGAAGGCCGCGCGCTTGGCCGGATCCAGCTCGACATCGGCCTGGGCGATCAGCTTGTCAACTTCCGCGTTGGCATAGCCGGAGTCTTTGGCGAAGCTCTGCTCGGATTGCCAGTAGACGCTGATCCAGTCCCACTGATCGGGGAAGTCGGCGCACCAGCCACCACCACTCATCTGTGGGTAAGTGGCGTGATCCTTACGTGCAGCCACCAGCGCCTTGCTCTCCAGTGGGTCGAGCGTAAGATCAACACCCAAGCTGGTTTTGTACATCTGAACGAAATACTCGGCGCGAGCCTGGTTGGCCGGGTTGCTGCTGCTGTAGGTGTACTTGATCTCGGGCAGGCCCTCGCCATTCGGGAAGCCGGCCTCGGCCAGCAGCGCCTTGCCTTTTTCCGGATCGTAATCGAAGCGCTTCTCGTTGGCGTCGTACCCCGGATAGCCCGGCGGAATCCAGGTCAGGGTCTTGACGGCAGTGTCCTTGAGTGCATCGCGATTGTAGCCATCGCGATCGAAGCCGTAGGCGAACGCCTGGCGCACCTTCTTGTTATTGAAGGGCGGCTTGGTCAAGTTCAAGATCACCGTGGTGGTGCAGGAGCCTGCGTACTCCTTATATTCCTTGCCTAATGTGGCATCGGTCTTGATCGTCGGCACATCGTTCGGGTCGGGCGTCATGATGTCGACTTCGTTATTCTTGTAGGCCTGTAGCGCCACCCCCAGGTCTTCGATGTAGCGCAACTGCACGCCGTCGAGCTTGGGCTTGCCACCCCAGTAGTTCTCATTCGCCTTGAACTCGATCAGGTTGTTGCTCTGGTCGATCTTGGTGACCTGGAACGGGCCGTTGCCGATCTGGTTCTCGGCCTTCTGATGCCATGTCTCGCCGCCTTTGTCGATCAGATCCTGCTTGGCGGGGAAGAACGTCCAGATGCCGGCCAGGGTATGGAAGTACGGCGTCGGCTTGACGAAGGTGAACTTGAGCGTCTTGTCGTCGACCGCCTGCACGCCCAGCGCCTTATCCAGGTCGGCCAGCTTGGCCTCGTCAGTCGGGATCTCGGTATTGATAATCGCATCGGCGCCCTTGATCATGTTGATCGCGGTCTGGTAGTCGCCGGGGCTGTGCGGGTCGAGCGTGCGATAGACCGCCTGCACGAAGTCGTTGGCCGTCAGCGGTGAGCCGTCGCTGTACTTCAGGCCATCGCGCAGCTTGAAGGTGATCTCGGTGCCGTCCTTGTTGTATTCCCAGCTTTCGGCAGCCGCCGGAACCGTCTTAAGGTCTTTATCATAGCGGGTCAAACCTTCGTAGTTGAGGATCAGAACCGCAATCTCATGCACGAACGAGGCCTTCTGTGGCGCGAGCGCCTCAGGCCAGGCTCCCTCGGCCACGCGCAGCACGTTGCCGGCAGCGGCGGCCGGCGCGGCGGTGGCGGCCTCGGCCGGCGCGGCAGTTGGCGCTTCGGCCGGGGCAGCAGTGGCAGCCTCAGCCGGCGCAGCGGTAGGCGCTTCAGCGGCGGGCGCAGCGGTAGGCGCTTCGGCAGCCGGTGCGGTAGTCGGCGCGGCTGGTGCGGTGGTTCCACCGCCACATGCGGCAAGAATCGGCACGATCAAGGCGAACAGTAGCGTGAGCGCGAAACTGTGCCGTAGGTTCAATCGCTTCATGTGAAGCAAGCTCCTTTCACAAGCATCTGTACCACATCGTTTCGGTTGCAGAGCAGCGCGCGGCGCCACCCGGCATGGGCGAACCAGGGTTGCGCGATAGTCACCTCCTTCCGGAGTAACAGTTGGTACTAACGTAGCATCCGCGACAGCGGCGCCAAATACCAGTACGAGACCGCCATCTGAGAACGTGACCAGGCCGTCATCGCCGGCAACCATGGCGCGCGAGCCGTAGTTCGGCCTCTATGCGCGTGCGCAGCGCGGCGAACATACGCGCCGGATCAGGCGCGCTGGTTTTGCTGCTCCACAGGGCATCGCGCAATAGTCCAGGTCGTCGACTTCGCGATTGTGATCTGGCATAATGTCAAACAGCAGGCCCTGCGCTTGTTCATGGCAGTGTGAGGTCTTCATCCCAGGCGGTGGCCCAATGGTAACACGCCGGTTTTTGATTGTCAAACCAGGCCGGAATTGCAAATTGTAAATTGCATATTGCAAATTAACCTCAATGTGTACTGTGCAATCTACAATTTGCAATGCTATGCGACCGCTTGCTGCATCGATGTCATTGCTAGCGTATCGAGAAATATGGCCAGATCGCGGCGTAGCTCGCCATCGGCGGATTCGCGCAGCCGCCAGAGCACGCGCTGCACCACCTGTGCATCGAAGGCGATCTGCGCATTAAGCTGCGGGTCGTACGGGGCGAACAGGCCCTGCCCGCGCTCGTCGAAGCTGTTGGCAATATAGGTTGTTAAGTCCTGAAGCGTCTGCGATGTCAGCGCCAGACCGCCGCTCCAGAGCAGCCGCGATAGCTCAGGCGAACAGCGCAACCGGCCCAAGTAATCATCGCCCAGAATAGCCACCAGGCGGGCGCGCGCCAACGCCAGATCGTGCAGTGCCGCGCCCAGCCAGAGCCGCTGGTAGCCAACCGGCGGCGGAGCTGCCAACAGAAGCTCGCCGCCCCGCCGCGCCGGCGCATCGAGCGGCGGAGCAGCGCGGAACTCGATCAGGCCGGCGTTGCGCAGCACGTTCGGACTCAGGTTATCCTTCTGCCCAGCGGTATTGACTGTGGCCGTGATATACACATTCGGCGGAACGATCGGCTGGCGATCGGGCGGAAAGCCCGGAAAGTTAAGTCGTTTCTCCCCAGCCGGCGTGACCTGCAGCAAGGTCGCGAAATAATACTCAATCTCGGCGGGATGCAGCGCGTCGAAACAGACCATATAGGCTTTACCGATATTACTCGGATCGGCCGCCTCTTGCAAGAGATCCAGGAAGCGCCACGAGCAAAACTGCTCCTGAAGCGAGCGGTAGTAGCGATCCTGCCCGGTGGCGTCGGGCCACACGCCGGCGCTTGGTATCAAGGTGTACTGCGTCCCGCCTGCCCCAACCAGCGCCTCAGCAAATAGGCGCGCCAGCTCGGTTTTGCCCTGACCGGCCGCCCCGGTCAAAATGACAAACGGATTGGTCTTCAGCGATACATAGTAGTTGACGATCAACGCGCGCGAAAGCGGGTAGCCAGAAGCGTCGACAGCTAAGAGCAGATGGTTGAGCAGGTGCTGCTCGCCAAGCATGCTGCTGCGCGTATCGCGGCATGCCATGTGCGCCAGCGGCGTGAAAGCGCGGTCGTTCGATACCAGCGCCAACTTCCCACGGCCTGCGTCGGCCTGCCCGCCAACCTCATCGTCAGCGGATGATCGGAAGCTTGGGATGATCAAGTTGCTCCTCGTTTTTCAAACACAGCTATGTTGAATCAACAGCGATTCACGCATACTCTGTGCCATGATCCTCGATTTTGCTCAGGGCCATGGCGCGATCTGCATCTAAAGAACTAGGTCGCAAGAACTAGTTTAATACATGATCGCACACAAGAACATAATATGGTTCATTTTCTTTACATAGTTTACAAATTCTTTACGAGCTTAACCAATTGTAGAGACGCAATATATTGCGTCTCTACAATTGGTTAAAAACCGCGATGCGCCGGCCTATGACGCCAGATCAAGCTCAGTATCCGCAATCAACAGGCCCGCCGGCAGCTGGCGTTGCTCGCCAGTGTCGTTGACAATCCGCGCGGCGCCCTTGCAAACAACCCCGGCGCCGAAGCGGACATCGCCTTGGACAGTCAGCTGCGCGCATTCACGCAGCGATGGCGCCCCTTCCGGAAAGCGCGCCTCAAAATCGTCGATCCGCTGGTAGTAGCGCGAGTCAAGCTGAATCAGCGTCATCTGGCTACTCGCGCCCGCGCGAAGCTGGTAATCCTGATCGAGCGTATAGATATCCGAGCGTAGGCGCAGCAGATCATCGCAGGTTTTCACTGGCATAAAGCGATCGCGCCCGACGCGCAGCACTTGCGCGCCCGCGAACACCCCGATCGCCGCGCCCATCGCCGTCTCCAGCTGGTAGATGGCCGGCGAGCGCGCGTCCTTGGGATCAACAGTCTTGGCATTCCGAATCATCGGCAGCTTGATCACATTATCGTTCGCATCCAATAGCTGTTTCAGGCGCTCCAGATTGACCCAGATGTTATTGGTGTTGAAGTAGCGATGCCGGCCGACATCCTGGAACGCGGGCAGGTCATCCTCGGGGCACTGCGCCACCTCACGCAAAATCAGCTGCCCGTCGGCCTGCGCATGATCGGGCCTGCGCAGCCGCGCGATATGGCCGCCCTTCTTGTCGGCCTCGGTGCGATCGGCAACCTCCATCAGGAACGGAATTTGCTCGTCGGCGATATAGCCGAGAATACCGAGATCGAGCGTCGCGCCCAGGTTATCCGAGTTAGAGATAAACAGGTACTTATAGCCACGCGCCAGCAGCGCGTCGAGCATGCCCGAGGTCGCCAATACAATATAGACCTCGCCATGGCCAGGCGGGCACCATTCCAGCTGCGGATCAGCCGGCCAATCTACCGGCCCAAGTGTGTCCTGGCGAATCTTGGGTATCTTGTTCTGTAGCACCGCGTTCGGTATCGGCCCACGCAGGTCGGGGTAGCGCTCCAGCACCGCACGCGATTGGGCGTCGGTCGTGAAGCTATTCATCAGAATCAGTGGAATCTGGCAATCGTAGCGCCGGCCGTAGCTGATCGTCTGGCGCGCAATAATGTCCAGAAATGTCAGCCGATCGCGAACGACCAGCAGCGATTTGGCCTGATCGAGGCCCATGCTGGTGCCCAGGCCGCCGTTCAGCTTCAGCACGGCGGCGTGCCGCAGCGCCTGCCGGCCAGCCGCGTGGTAGCGCGCTACCTCGGCGATATCGCGCGCCGACTCGACCGGCACGATCTCCGCCTCGGCGATCAGGCCGACGCTGCCACTGGCCAGCACGTCATAGTAGTGCCGGAAGTTATCGATCACGATCTGCGCGATGCCCGCGCGGCGCATACGCGCTTCGAACGGCGCGAAATCTGGTGCCATGTTGTCTGGCATGTCGCGGGGTCCTCTGTTTCAAAACCGAACCGATCATGATTTATTATAGCATGACGGTGTGCTACTGGCACGTGTTCAGTCCCTCGCCCCGCCACTGCCGTGGCACCCCTCTCCCGCCGCAGCGGGAGAGGGGCTGGGGGTGAGGGCATTACAATCTAGATTGTCCCCGTCGATTGCCCCCCTTTGTCTCTAGACGACTGAGACAATCCAGCTTACAATGGCCAACATAGGTGGATAGGTGAGACAAAGCAGGACAATTCGAGGTACGCCGTGCAGATCGCTCTCAATCGCGCCAGCCCGCAGCCGCTCTACGCGCAGCTCGCACAAGATATTCAGAGGCGCATTCGCTCCGGCGCGCTGCCGCCGGGCGCGCGGCTGCCGACGGTGCGCGAGCTGGCGCGCCAGCTTGGCGTGACGCGGCTGACCATCCACAGCGCCTATAGCGAGCTACAGTCGGGCGGCTGGGTTGAGGCTACGGTCGGGCGCGGCACGTTTGTGGCGCTACAGCACGAGCCAAGCGTGCTCAGGCCTGAGCCGGCGCGCGAGCTATCACCGCGCAGCATTCTGAACGATATGCTCCAGATGGCGCGGCTGCCGGGCATGCGCTCGCTGGCAATGGCCGACGCGGCGCCCGATCTCTACCCACAGCGCGAGTTCGGGCGCGCGCTGGAGGAGGCGCTCGCCAGCGGCGCATCGGCGCTGGGATACACCGCCTCGCAGGGCGACCCGCTGCTGCGCACTACGCTGGCCGACCTGCTGCGCGAGCGTGGGATCAGCGCCGGCCCCGATGAGATCATCGTGACATCGGGTGTGACACAGGGCATGTCGCTGATTGCGCGTACCCTGGCACGCCCAGGCGACTGCGTGATCGTCGAGCAGCCGACCTACCTGGGCCTGCTGAATATCCTAAACGTCCAGGGCATTCGCGCCATCGGCGCGCCAATGGACGATGACGGCCTGATAGTGGATGCGCTGGAGGCGCTGATCGTGGAGCACCGGCCGCGCTTTATCTACACGATTCCGGTGTTCCAAAATCCCAGCGGCGTCTGCCTGAGCCCATCACGGCGTGCCGCGTTGCTGGCGCTGGTCGAGCGCCACCACATCCCGCTGGTCGAGGACGACATCTACAGCCAGCTGGCCTACGAAGGCACTGCGCCGCCGGCGCTCAAGGCCAACGATCAGGCCGGGCTGGTGCTGCACGTCAGCAGCTTCTCGAAATCGGTTCTGCCGGGCGCTCGGATCGGCTACATTATCGCCACACCGCAGACGATCGGCCGGCTGGTGGCGGCAAAGCAGGCCGACGACCTGTGCTCGCCGCCGCTGCTCCAGCGCGCGCTGGCGCTGTTCATCCAGCACGGCTGGATGGCATCGCACATGCGGCGGGTGATCCCGCGCTACCGCGAGCGCCGCGACGCATTGATGACCGCAATGGCACGCCACTTCCCATCCGAGCTGCGCTGGACCACGCCACAAGGCGGTTTCTGCTCGTGGGTCACCCTGCCGCCGGGGGCCTCGACGATCGATCTGTACCTGGCCGGCGTCGAGCGCGGGGTGGCATTTGCGCCTGGCGATGTCTTCTTTGCCGGGTCAGCGCCGCGGCCATACATCCGGCTGTCGTTCAGCAGCCTGCCGCCCGAGCTGATCGACGAGGCCATCCAGGTGCTTGGGCAGGTCTTCAGCGCGCACATGGTTCGCCGCTCGTTCGCCGCCTCGGCGCTGTCGGATTGCGTGCCGCTGGTGTAGCGAAAGAGCTTGCCACCGCCGAGAGTTGCGGCGCAAGAAACGAATAGCGCCATTGTTCGTCATGCAATATGCTGAAGTGGTGGCACACCCTAATTGACAGGACTTACGCGGTGCCCAGATGTGGTCATTCGCAGCGGTACTTTAGCTTCTTTTTGTTGTTCGTTTTTTCGCTCTGCGAGCGAAAAAACGAAAAACAGATGCAATGGGAAGTACCTTGCTGCCGAACATCCTGAGCCTGCCCGCCCTGAGCGTGTCGAAGGGTCGAAGGGCAGGCAAAGCGGCGGTTGAAAGTGCGCCCGCGTAAGTCCTGTAATTGACGGACTTGACAGATTTAGGTCATATCGAAAATTACAACTTTAGTCCTATTCATCTTATAAAAAAAGAATGTTATAATGCTTTTAGTTTGAAGATGCGGAAATAAAACGATATCAGCTTTGTTTATTCATAAGGATTGGCGCGATGGACGAAGAGCTAGATGACATCAATATTCAAATCCTACGGCTGCTTCAGGAAGATGGGCGAATATCGAACGCCGAGCTGGCGCAGCGGGTAGGGCTCGCGCCACCCACGGTGCTGCGACGGGTCAAGCTGCTGGAAGAACGCGGTTACATCAAAGGGTATGCCGCGCTGGTCGATCCGCTGGCGCTTGGCTTGACCGTCACTGCATTTATCTTCGTGGAGACAGCGGCGGGCTGCAACTTGAGCCAGACCGAAACGTTTCTGGCCCAACTGCCAGGGCTTCAGGAAATTCATCATCTGATCGGCGAGTGGTGTTTTCTGCTCAAGGTACGCACTACCAGCCCACAGACGCTCGAGCATCTGGTCTACCAGCAGCTGCGCAATCATCCGCACGTTCGCCGGACACTTACGACACTTGCGACATCGTCGCCATTTGAAACAACTGTGCTGCCGCTGCCTAGCGCTCTAGGAGCGGAACCGATAGCCCGACACAATTAATATAAGGAGACATGACAATGACACTCACACGAACATATAGCGACAATTCGACGCACAAGCTGGCTGATAAGCCCCTGGCGCGGCTGGGTGGCCCACGACTCCCGCTCTCGGCTGCTGAGTACCAGGATGTGGTCGAGCGATTCGCCTCCGGCGCGATCTTCGGCTCACACATGCCGCTCGACACCGAGGCCCACTGGGATTGGCGCAATCCGCTCAATCTCATCCCGGCAGCGATCCTGCTACTGATCGTGATCGCGCTAATGGCAGCGATTGTCTAAATGTCCCACTCAAAAGTTAGCAAAACCTCCAAATGGATGAACATATAGGGCGACTCAGCCCTATACGTTCATCCATTTGGAGGTTTTTGGCGAAAGCTGATTAAGCTTTTGTTCATTTTTTCGCTCTGCGAGCGAAAAAATGAACAAAAAGAAAATAAGTACCGCTCTGCCAAAGGCAAGATCAGACTTAGCGCAAGCCCTAACAACAAAGGAATCTTAAGACAATGCGGCGAGAAATACGCACCGGCTACTTGCTCACAATCTTCGCAGCGGTCGTCTGGGCCGCGACCAGCCCGGCGATCAAGTACCTGCTCGACACGCTGCACGTCCCGGCGCTGGCGATCGCGTTCTGGCGCGATGCATTCATGGCCGCTGCATGCGCGCTGGTGCTGCTGGCGGTGCGCCCAAGCCTGCTGCGGGTCAGCTGGCGCGATCTGCGCGGCCTTGCGCTGGTCGGCGCGATCTCGATCGGCATCTACCACGCGCTGTGGGTCTTTTCGGTCGCGCTGAACGGCGCGGCGGTGGCGGTGGTGCTGATCTACACGTTCCCAACCTTTGTGACGATCGGCGCCGGGCTGCTGTTTGGCGAGCGTATTCGCTGGCCGCAGATCGCGGCGCTGGCGCTCGCGCTGCTTGGCTGCGCGCTGCTGGTGCGCGCCTACGATCCAGCGGTCTTCCAGGTCAGCTGGCTGGGCACGCTGGTCGGCCTATCCACCGGAATAACCCACGCCGGCTATGTGCTGTACAGCCAGCGCTCGGTCGAGAGTCGCAGCCCTTGGACATCGATGACCTACACGATGCTATTCGGCTCGATCATGCTGCTGGTGCTGTGGTTCGGCAGCGCAGCGTTTGGGGCGGCTACCGCCACACCCTGGCTGGCGCTGCTGGTGCTGGCACTCGGGCCGACGCTAGGCGGCTATGCCCTGTTTACGCTCGCGCTGCGCTACATTCCTGGGCGGCTGGCTAGCCTGGCCGTGATGATCGAGGCGCCGGTGTCGGTGCTGCTGGCGGTGATCTTCCTGGGCGAACGGCTGGAGTGGCCGCAGCTGCTCGGCATAGCGCTGATCCTCGGCGCGGTCGGGCTGCCGCGCCTGCTTGCGACGACGGACGACGGACCCTTCGACACAGCTCAGGGCAGGCGACCGACGACGGACCCTTCGACACAGCTCAGGGCAGGCGACCGACGACGGAGAAGCGATGAACTGCCTGCGATACCATCGGCGGATGGATAGGCTATTCGGTGGTATCATGGGCCGGTCATGCCGACAGGAGGTGCCCGATGAACCCGATCCTCAAAATGGCGCTTCGCCGAGCAAAACCTGGAACGGGGTCGTCGAACGAGTTTCTCGATCGGAGAACGGCCACGCAACCAGTACCCGACCTATCTGCCATCCTCGGAACTATACCGTGGGTGCTTGTGGGCGGAATCGCCATTCGCGCCTATATGCCCGAGCGAACCACGCTCGATGTGGACATTATGATCCGCGAATCGGATGAAGCACGTGCGCGGGCAGCATTCATCAAAGCCGGTTATGTTATCACTGGAAGTCTCTCGATCGGCGGTTTCAGTATTCGTAGGCCAAATACTGAAGATAGCCCACCAGTTGATGTCCTGGTGAGTGATGCTGCTTGGTTCCACCAGGCGCTTGTTCTTCCCAGCCGGGACGCTGCCGGGTTACCGGTTATGCCACGCCCATACCTTATGTTATTGAAGATGGAGGCGGGGCGAAGTCAAGACCTCGTCGATGTGCAGCGGATGCTACGAGATACTCCACAATCCGAACGATTGTCAACTCGAGCATTAATTGCTCGCTATGCGCCCGAAATGGTCGAAGATTATGAGGCCCTGATTCAGCCGGCTGACATAGAGTTTGGATCACCTCGCAATTGATACTGGTGGAGCATCATATGACCATCAAAACCCACCGCCTGATCCTGGCCGGCCTGGGCAATGTCAACCGTAGCTTCCTCGGCATTCTCCAATCGCAAGCGGCGCTGCTGAGCGAGCGCTACGGCCTGGCATTCGCGATCGTCGGCGCGGCCGACTCGGGCGGCGCGGCGGCCGACCCGGCCGGGCTCGATGTCACGGCGCTGCTGGCGGCTAAGCGCGCTGGATCGAGCGTCGCGACATTGCCGGGAGTTGGCCGCGCCGGCATCACCGCGCTCGATATAGCGCGCAGCGTGGATGCCGATGCGCTGCTCGAAGCGACGCCGGTGAACCTGCGCGACGGTCAGCCGGGACTCGACGTGGTGCGGGCCGCGCTGGGGCGCGGGATCGCGTGTGTGCTGGCCAACAAAGGCCCGCTGGCGCTCGCCTACGCCGAACTGGCCGAGATGAGCGACCTGGCCTCGCAGGGGTTGGGGGTTGGGGATTGGGGGTTGGGGGAATTGCCTCACCAACCCCCATCTCCCATCCCCCATCCCCCTCTCCGTTTCTCGGCCTGCGTCGGCGGTGCGATGCCGACCATCAATGTGGGCTGGCGCGATATGGTCGGCTGCCAGATCGAGCGCGTCGAGGCGGTGCTGAACGGTACGACCCAGGGCATTCTACGCGCGATGGAACAGGGCACCAGCTACGCCGACGCGCTGGCCGAAATGCAGCGGCGCGGCCTGGCCGAGACCGACCCAACGCTCGATGTGGCGGGCTGGGACGCGGCCAACAAGATGGTCATTCTGACCAACGCCGTGCTGCGCCAGCCAACCACGCTGGCGGATGTCGCGGTCGAGGGCATCACGCAGCTGACCGCCAACGATCTGCTCGCCGCCAGCGCGCGCGGCGAGCGGATCGTGCTGCTGTGCCTGGCCGAGCGCGTGGGCGACGCCTACCGGCTGAGCGTGCGCCCGACCGCGCTGGCGGCCGATCACCCGCTGGCACGCATGAGCGCCGACGAGATGGGCATCGTGTACCACACCGATATAGCAGGGAAGCTGAGCATGACCACGAGCGAGATCGACCCGGTGCCGACGGCGGCGGCGATGCTGCGAGATACGATCGAGATTTTCACCTCGTAGCCTGCTATCTGAACCGCGAGGACGAGCGGTGTTTTGGGATAGCGTTCCACCTAGAAAGTAACAACACGAAATGCGCTACGATATTTCCCTCAACGATCTCCAGCAGGCGGGCACGCGCATCCAGCCATACGTGCGCCACACGCCGCTGCTCCCGCTGCCGGCGCTGCGCGGCGACCTGCCGGCGGCGCTGCGGCTCAAGCTGGAGAACCTGCAGATCACTGGCTCGTTCAAGGCCCGCGGCGTGTTCAACACTCTACTTCAGCTCAGCCCAGCCGAGCGCGAGCGCGGCGTGGTGGCGGCGTCGGGCGGCAATCACGGCGCCGCGCTGGCCTATGGCGCCTGGCGGCTGGGCCTGCCGGCCACGATCTTCCTGCCCGAGCGCGCCAGCGCCGATCGGGTGGCGCGAATCGCCGCCTGGGGCGCCCAAGTGGTTAAACATGGCGCGCTGTGGGACGATGCGCACGCGCGGGCTGTCGAGCACGCCGCCGAGAACGGCAGCACCTACGTCCACCCCTTCGACGCCGAGCGCACGCTGATCGGCCAGGGCACGCTTGGCCTGGAGCTGCTCGACGACTTGCCCGAGCTAGATTGCGTGCTGATCACGATCGGCGGCGGCGGGCTGATCGCCGGCATGGCAGCGGCAATCAAGCAGCTGCGCCCGCAAACGCGGATCGTCGGCGTCGAGCCGACCGGCGCAGCGTCGATGCGCTACGCCGTAGAAGCCGGCCATGTGCTGCCGCTGCCTGAGGTGCGCACAATCGCCGACACCCTCGCGCCACGCGCAGTCTGCGAGCGAACGCTGGCGCTGACCCAACAGTATGTTGACCAGATCGTGACGGTGAGCGACGCGCATATGGTCACGGCCATGCGCTGGCTGTGGGCCGAATGCAACCAGCTGGTCGAGCCGGCCGGCGCGGCGGTGATCGCCGCGCTGCAAAGCAATGTCGTGGATGTCGGCGTGTACACACATCCGGTGGCGCTGATCTGTGGCGGCAACGCGGCGGTGGAGAACGCATTCGCAGCGTACGCGGTGTAAAGATTTACGGCTTCACTTTTCGACTCGCCAAAAACACGCTTCGTTATCGGCAAATAGGTCACTTGCCTATTCATCACCGGTAATGGTATTATATGCGCAATGAGTCGTACAGCTATCCGGTTTCATATCTCGATCGGCCCATGCACATCTGGCACCACCTACCCGGTGCGTGCGGCGTTTGGGCGTGCCGAGACGCTGACTGAGCTTCAGCTGCCCGATCACGTGCTCGACGCGGCTGCCAGCCTGCTTGAGCCGGGCGGTAGTGCGCCGCTTGGCGATGCAGCGCTGTTCGGGCGTTCGCTGGGCCGCGCGCTGCTCACGCCGCCGCTGCGTGATCTGCTGCTCAAAAGTGTCAAGGCCGCCGCGCAGTCGGGTGGGCGCTTGCAGCTCCAGCTACAGATCGCCCCGACCGAGCTGGCGCCGCTGCCGTGGGAGCTGATCACGATCGGTCTTTCGCAGCCCTGGTCGCCAGCGCTGCGGGCCGACTACGCGCTGGCGCGCGTCGGCCGTGGCGGGCAGCCAATGCCGCCCGCCGCCATCGCCGGCCCACTGCACATTCTGGCCGTGGCCGCGCCGGGCGAAGAGCAGCAGCTGGCCGCGCTGGAGCAGGCGCTATCCGATGATCTGCGCGCGGGACGGATCGAGCTGCACCTGATGCATCAGGCCACGCCCGCGACGCTGGAGCGCGCGCTGATGATGGGATCGACGCATGTGCTGCATATCGCGGCGCCGATCGAGCTGGCCGCCACGCCTGCAACCCGCGCCGGCCAGAGCGGCCTACTGCGGCGCGGCACACCACGACTGATGCTTCAGCGGGCTATCGACATTTTCGAGCTGACTGAGCTGCTGGCGAATGCCGCCGACCTGCGGCTAGTCACCCTGGCCGGCCCACAGGGCGACGGCAGCGCTGTGGGCGCGGCCCTGCCCGCGCTGGCGGGTCTGCTGTCGGCCGATGTGCCGGCGACGATCGCGCTGGGCGGGTCATTGCCGGCGCGCCTCTCGGCCTGCTTCGCGGCGGCGTGCTACAGCCGCCTGGCCGCCGGCGATCCGGTGGATCTGGCCACCGCCAGTGGGCGGCGCTCGCTAGCCGACAGAAACGGCGGGCACGGCTGGGGGCTGGCGCAGCTGCGGCTGGCGCCCGGCGGCGAGCAGCTGTTCGCGTTCCACAGCCGCCCACGCGCCATGCCTGCACGGCTGCCGCGCCCATTGATGATCGCGGGCGCCAGCGCCGCGCTGCTGTTCGCCGTGTTCATGGGCGCGCGCGCGATTGGCGCGCGCACGCCCGCGCGCATGCAAGCGATGGCGGCCGTAACCACCGTGACGCCGGCGCTGCCAACCGCCGCGCTTGCCACACCAGCGCCGACATCGGGTGGCCTGCTGAAAGCGCTGTTCGGCCAGCCAGCCAGCGCGACGCCGATCCTCACTACCATGCCCAACCCGACAAGTTACGCAACCTACCTGACCGCCCCAAACGACACGCTGGAGAACATCGCACAGCGCATGGGCAGCGACCCGGCGGCGATCGCGAGCCTCAACCATCTCGACTCGAACGTGCCGCTGCGCGCCGAGCACGCCTTAGTGATCCCGATCTACCGTTCTGGCGAAGCCGGCTCAGGCGCGCAGGTGATCAAGCGTGGCAACCCAGCCGAGCCCAAAGTCGCTCTGACCTTTGATATCGAGATCGACCAGGCCACGCTCTACAGCATTCTCGACATCCTGCGCACGCGCGGCCTGCACGGCACCTTCTTCGTCACCGGCCATTGGGTGATGGCCTTCCCCGACGCGGCGCGTGCGATCGTGCGCGATGGCCACGAGATCTCCAATCATTCGCTCACCCACCCGTACTTCAGCCGGATTGGGCAGGCTGGCGCCGCGGCCGAGCTGGATGAGACCGAGAAGATTATCCAACAGACCACCGGAGTCACCAGCCGTCCATACTTCCGCTTCCCCTATGGCGACTACACCGCCGATAACGTCAATGTGGTGGCGCGTGCGGGCTACGTGGCCTATCACTGGAGCGCCGATGACCCGGCGATCTCGGCCTGGATCGACCGGGTCACACAGAATCCAGCTAATGGCAATGGCGGCATTCTACTAATGCATGGCCGGCCCGAGACGGTCACGTCGCTGCCGGGCTGGCTTGATCGCCTGGCCGCAATCGGCTTGCAGGCGACCACGCTGACCGATACCCTGCGCTAGCGCCAGACCGCAGTAAGCAGTCGGCAGCGAACTTGCCGACTGCTTACTGCCTACTCATACGGAGGCGCTATGACGTCACATCCCGACGGCACATTCGATCGCCTGCGCGAGCTCATGCGCTCCCAGCTGATCGAGCGGGCGCTGCCCTCGCTGGCAGTCGCGGTTGCGCGCGATGGCGTCATTCTGTGGGAGGAAGGCTTTGGCTGGGCCGACCGTGCGAATCGCATCCATGCAACGCCCCACACGCTCTACTCACTGGCCTCAATTTCCAAGCCGATCACCACCACTGGCCTGATGATTCTGCAAGAGCGCGGCCTGCTCGATCTCGATCGCCCGATCGACGACTACCTCGGCGACGCGAAGCTGACCGCTCGTGTGGGCAGCGCGGCTGACGCTACAGTGCGGCGCGTAGCCAACCATACAGCAGGCCTGCCGCTGCACTATCAGTTCTTCTACGCCGATCAGCCGCACCGCCCGCCACCGTTCGCCGAGACCATCCGACGATATGCCAACCTGATCACTATGCCAGGTGAGCGACACCAGTATTCTAATCTGGGCTATGGCCTGCTCGATCACGTGATCTCGCGGCTTTCGTGCCAGAGCTACGCCGACTTTATGCGCAGTGCGGTCTTTCTTCCACTGGGTATGACCCATGCGTCGGTTGGTATTGAGCCGGAGCTAGCACCGTTCCAGGCTATTCGCTATGGCGCAGACGGTATCAGCTACCCATTCTACGATTTCGACCACCCCGGCGGCTCGGCGGTGTTCTGTAGCGCACACGATCTGGTGCGCTTTGGCATGTTTCATCTGAAGGCGCATCTGCCCGACCAAAAGGCCATTTTATCCGACCAAACGATCGACACCATCTGGTTCAAAGCGTCAGGCGATATCCACGCGCAGATCGGCGACCAGCTGCGGACGCTGGTCAACCAGGCGAAGTACGACCCGCAGCAGCAGACGCTAAGCGGGCGCATGCTCGGCACGATCGAAACCACCGACGCGCGCCGCCGGCCCCACGAACTACAGCTCGATCTAAAACTACGCGACCAGCAACTGAACGGTGCGCTCTACGCAGTCAGCTCATCCGATCACGGCGAGGGCGGCGCGCCCGAGCGACGCAGGGGTAATGCGCTCGGCTACTGGGCCGAGCTGGCCAAGGCGGCGTAAGCTCTACAAAACACAAAGTACCATTCTGATGACCACGATAGAGGTCAAAAAATGCCAACAGTCGGCGTATTCGCCGCAATCTTCGATCCGCAGGGGCGCATCCTATGCGTCAAGCTGAACTACGGCCCGCTGAGCTGGACGACGCCAGGCGGGCGCGTGGAGGCCGGCGAATCGCCGGTGGCGGCGCTGATTCGGGAGATCCACGAGGAGAGCGGCTACCATGCGCAAGTCGAGCGTCTCGTCGGCGTTTACGCGGCGCCATTCAAGGATGACATTGTGCTGATGATGACTGCCAGGATCATCGGCAGCGACGGCTGGGCGCCGAACGGTGAGATCGCACAGATCGGCTTCTTCGCGCGCGACGCGCTGCCGGAGCCGATGAACTCGCGCGTCCAGTGCAGGATCTTAGATGCGTTCGCGGGCCACAGCGGCGTTCTCCACGTCTTCGAGGCAGCCTAGCCGACCGCGGTTGGGCAGCCTACCGCCCCCAGCGTGGTGTGCTACAATAACACGGTTTACACAGAAATGTCGATCGGAGCCACGCGCATGACCTCGGCCTACCGTCAGCTTCCGTCAGTCGAAATGCTGGTTCAAGCGATCCAGCGGCGCGCGAACGGTGATGCCCAGCCGCACGAGCTGCTGGTGGACGCGGCGCGCACTGAGCTTAATGCCGCGCGCCGCGCGATCGCCAGCGGCGGCGCGTCACCGACTACCGATGAGCTGATTGGCGCCACGCTCGCTCGCGCACGGGCCGTCGTGCAGCCATCGCTGCGCCCGCTGATCAATGCGACCGGTGTGATCATTCAGACCAACCTCGGCCGTGCGCCGCTCAGCGAAGCCGCCCTGCGCGCAATGCGCGATGTGGGCATGGGCTATTCCAACCTGGAATATGATCTGGAGGCCGGCGAGCGCGGCTCACGTGCGGCCCATCCAAGCGGGCTGCTATGTAGGCTGACCGGCGCGGAGGCGGCCTTGGCGGTCAATAACAATGCGGCCGCGATCTATCTGGCCCTGAGCGCGCTGGCGGCCGGCCGCGAGGTCATCATCTCGCGCGGCCAGGCGGTCGAGATCGGCGGCGGGTTTCGCATCCCCGATGTGCTGCGCCAGAGCGGCGCAACTCTGGTCGAGGTCGGCACGACCAACCGCACCTACGCGCGCGACTACGCCGAGGCAATCAGCCCGCAGACCGCGCTGCTGATGCGGATCCATACCAGCAACTTCAAGCTAACCGGTTTTGTCCACGAGACACCCCTATGCGACATGGCCGAGGTCGCGCGCGCGCATGGTGTGGCGGTGCTGGATGACCTGGGCAGCGGCACGCTGCTGCCGACCGCGCCCTACGGTCTGGCGCCCGAGCCGACAGTACAGGAAAGCCTGGCCGCCGGCGCCGATCTGGTGACCTTCAGCGGCGACAAGCTGCTCGGCGGCCCCCAGGCCGGCCTGATCGTCGGCCGAGCCGCGCTGATCGCCAAGCTGCGCAGCCACCCGCTGGCCCGCGCGCTGCGGGTCGACAAGACCACGCTGGCCGGGCTGGAGGCCACGCTGCTGGCCTACCTGGGCGGCCGCGCCACTAGCGATATTCCGATCTGGCGGATGATCGCGGCGGCGCCCGAGCTGCTGCACGCCCGCGCCGAGCGGATCGCGGCAGCGATCGGCGGCGGCGCCACGGTGCTGGCTTGCGCGAGTGCGGTCGGCGGCGGATCGCTGCCGGGCGAGACGCTGCCGAGCTTCGCGGTAGCGATCGGCGGCGCACCCGACGAGCTTGCGCGCCGGCTGCGCCAGGGCACACCGCCAGTGATCGGGCGGATCGCCGACAGTCGGCTGCTGCTGGATGTGCGAACCGTGCTGGAGGAGCAGGAACAGGCGCTGATTGCGGTGGTTCGTGACACGATGACACGATGACACGATGACATAGTGATGTTTACTCATCTTGTCATCGTGTCATCTTGTCAGGGTTGAGAAGGAGATACTATGAGCGATACGATTGAAAGCAAGTTGTACGACGGCGCGGTAGCAGTGCGCGAAGGGCGCCGCGCCGACGCGCAGGGCTTGCTGATGCAGGTGATCGAGAGCGACGAACAGAACGAGCTGGCCTGGCTGTGGCTGAGCGGTGCGGTGGAAGACCCAGCCGATCAGCAGGTGGCGCTGGAGAATGTGCTGGCGATCAACCCCGAAAACGCGGCCGCGCGCCAGGGACTCACGTGGCTTCAATCGCGCTATGGCAGCCTGGACGCAGCACCGGCCCCAGCCGGCGAATGGACCCCGCCCGTGCCACGCAACACCGACGAGGTGGACGAGCTACAGTGCTACCAGTGCGGCGCGGCCGTGTACAGCGTGGCGACCTTCTGCTGGCAGTGTCACGCGCCGATCCACTGCTGCAATAACTGTGTGTTCCGCCCCGAACCACGCTGCAAAGTGCTGCAAGAGCTGACCAGCACCATGGCCCAGGCTGGGCGCAATGATTGCGAGTGGTGGCGGGTCACGAACTAGTGCGCTTTCAGCGCAGGTGTTGGGTATTGGGTATTGGGCTTCGCAAGGCCGCCCACCCAACACCCAACACCTAAAACCTTGCCTGGTACGCGTTTTGCTAAGAGCAGATTCATACCACCAAAAGCAGGAGCGTGTTCCATGGACGACATCAACATAAAAGCGCCACCCCAGCCAGGCTCGCCGCAACAGGCCCAGCACTGGCTGCCGCTCGGGTCGCTGAGTGTCACCGCGCTTATCGGCGCGATCTTCTGCGTACTGCTTACACTTGGATTTGCCTGGCTGGCCAAGGGCGTGTTCTCTGATCGCTTCGTGGCGATCGATGATGGCGTGATCACCTGGCTTCACAACTATTGGGGACCAGCCTCCGACAACTTTATGCTGTTCTTTACCACGATTGGCGAGGTCTGGGTGCTGGGGCCACTGATCGCCGTGGCTGCCTACGCGCTGACACGGTACGGGCGCTGGATCGACGCGGCCGGGCTGGTGATGGCCGGCGCCGGGGCGGGACTGCTGAACCTGCTGCTTAAAAATATCTTCGAGCGGGCGCGTCCAAATCTGTTCGATGGGCCAATTCACCTCACCACCTATAGCTTTCCCAGCGGCCATGCCATGGGGTCGATCGCGGTGTACGGCATGCTGGCGTTTGTCGGCGCACGGCTCACCAACCACCGGCTGCTGCGCTACACGATTGTGCTCGTGGCAGCGCTGATCGTGTTTTTCATCGGCCTCTCGCGGGTCTTCTTCGGCGTCCACTACCCCACCGACGTGATCGGCGGCTACCTGGCCGGGGCTATCTGGCTGGCGATCACGATTCTTACGGTGCTGGCCGCCGAGGATCATGCCAAGCGGCGTCAGAATCAATTTGAGAAGGCATCCGACAGACCATGAAATGCATTGTCATGTTGAACCAATGCGAAAAGGCATCCGATAAACCATGAAATGCATTGTCACGCTGAACGAAGTGAAGCATGACAGTGCGTACATCGAATTATCGCGGGACTCGCAGCGTTCAGCACAACAGTGCGCAGATCGAATGACCGCATTGCTTGTCGGCAGCGCTAGCCGGCCTCGCGCGCGCTATACACACGCACGATATCGCCAATCCCCACTCCGAGCGTCTGCGCCGCACTGCCGTTGCGCACCGCCAGCTCAAGGTGCTCGGTGCTGCCGATCAGCGCTGCCAGCGCTCCCACCGGCACATCGGAAAAGGTTTGGCTGAGGCCGGCGATGCGCTGATCGATTATCTGCACCACGATCTGCTCGCCCATCCCATACTGCTTCAGGTGCTGCGGTGTGATATTGGTGATGCAGTTGCCGAAGTGATCGACGTGGATTATACGCCCAACCATGCCGCCGGTGCGCCCATCGGCAGGCTGCTCCAGGTCAGCCTCCAGCAGCTGCGGCAGGCGCGGGCCAAGCGCCTCCAGCGCGGCGCCGCGCGCCAGGTGCGCCACCGCTGGCGCAAAGATGTCGCGCCCCTGAAACGTACTGCTGACACGCGGCAGCCAGAAGCGCGGCTCGGCCAGCTCGACCACCCGGCAGTCCTCAGGCCCCCAGCGCTCCAGCGCGGCGCGCCATATATACGTGAGCACGCCGTTGTCGGGCGCCACGAAGATCGCCTCAGGTGTGCCGAACGCAATCGCGCGCCGCTCGCTGCCCACGGTCGGGTCGATGATCACCAAGTGGATGGTACCGGGCGGAAAGTAGCCCGGAAAGGTCTGTACAATATAGGCGGCCTGATGCGTGTTCTGTGGGCTGATGTCGTGAGTTATGTCAATAATGCGCACATCCGGCGCGATACCCAGGATCACGCCCTTCATTGTGCCGACATAGCTATCGGTCAATCCGAAATCGGTCGTTAGAGTGATAATGCCGTTGGGACGCATACGACCTCCTGAGAAAGTTAAGAGTCCAAAGTTCAAAGTTCAAAATGAAGAGTTTAAGTTTTGACTCTGTCAACTCTTAACTCTTAACTTTTAACTCTTCGCTCACTCGCCGATCTCAGCCCGCAGCCGGCCTAGCTCCACATCCACGTCGGAAAGCTCGCGCTGGATATCGACAAGCAGCACGCGCTGGGCACGGATGAAGCGCGTGTAGGGCGCGATCGCCTCGCGAATGCGCGTGAGCATCTGGTCGAGCTCGGTGGCAAACTGGCGGCGCATCGTGGCGAGCAGCCGCTCGCGCAATTCCACCAGCTTGGCGTGGAATTCCTTCTTCACCTGGCGGCGCTTGGCCGGCAGCACAAACATCCCCAGCGCCGCGACCGCGCCGGCAGCTAGCAGGCCAGTGAAGTCGAGCAGCGCGGTCTGGAAGATCGTCAGCACTAGCGCGCCAATGCCCACCGCGCCGACACCCGCCAGCCCGGTGGCCACAATCGCGCCACGCACATCTTCGCTCAGCGCACGCGACTCAATCTCGCGGTCGTAGGTCGCGACGACCTCCTGGGTTCGGCGGGCGACCGATTCGAGCAGCGCGGCGCGATTGTAATCGAAAGAGCCGCCGACATCGCCGATCATGCCCTGGCGATGGTGCGGCGCGCGCTCGCGCTGGAGATAATCCATCACCGATTGCCAGATGCGCAGGTTCTTCTCGATCATCCAGTCGATCAGCCCGTTCAGCCGCCTCTCGATCTGCTGCGGCAGGTCGCCCACCACCTCGCGCTCGAACGCCTCGCCCACCCAGGCGCTATTGCGCAGCTGCCAGATGTTGCGCAGCTGGATGGTATCGTCGAAGAACTGCATGCCGCGCAGCTCGAACTCGCTCAGCACGTTCTCGACCTCGGTCAGGTGGTATTTAAAATCCTCGCTCAGGTCGTCGCGAAACAGATCGAGCTGGCGCTCGATATTGTCGATCGACACAAAATCATCCTGCAACGTCGCCAGGCGGGCCTCGACCGCCAGCAGGTATTTATGCGCCAGGTGTTGCGCCACGCCAAGCGGCGAGAGCAGCTTGAGCCGCACACGCTGCTCCTCGTCCAGCGTCTCTAGAATATAGCGCTCGATCGCTTCGAAGCGGCTGGCCTGCCAGGCTTCATCTCCGGCGCCGTTGCGCGCGCGCTGTGCCAGCCGCGCCGAGACTGGGAAGATCTCCGGCGTAAAGCCAAGCAGGTCGCGCGTATTCTCGCGGATGAAGCCGACCACCTGCTCGACCTCGTGTGGCTCCAGCAGATCGACCTTGTTCAGCACGATTACAATCTTCTTGCCCCACTCCTGGATGGCGGCCAGGAAGGCGCGCTCGCTCTCGGTGAACGGCCGGTCGGCCGAGGTCACGAACAGCACCAGATCGGATCTGGGGATGAAATCGCGCGTCAGCTCCTCGTGCCGGCGGATGATCGCGTTGGTGCCAGGCGTATCGACGATCGTAAGCCGCTGGAGCACATCGGCGGGAAAGTTACGCTCAAGCAAAAACTCCTCGATCGGCAGCTCGGCTGGCTCGGCGCCATAGCGCAGCAGCGTGATCCGGTCGGTTGTCGGCGTGACGCCTTCGGCCAGCACCGTATCGCCTAGCAGCGCGTTGATAAAGCTGGATTTGCCCGAATTGAACTCGCCGGCGATCACCAGCAGAAATAGCTCGTCGAGGTGCGCAAGCGTATCGCTAAGTGTGCGCGCGTCGCTCGGCGCGACATCGGAGCCGAAGCGCTCCAGCGCGTCGCGCAGCGTGGTAAGCTGGCGACGCTCCTGCGCAAGCAGCGCCTCCTGGCGCTCGGTCAGCATCTTCTTGCGGTTCAGCAACCCAAACACGTTTTTCATTCCGATCGTCATTGTCTCCCCATGTATGGCTCCCGTAACGGCCGGCGCGGCGGCATCAGGCGTAGTGTAGCATCTGAAGGCGGTGATCTGCAAATCGATCTGGCATATCCGCGACCCGATCGCCTGCACTTGTCTCCAATAAAGCGGCGCCGGCTGGGTCTCACCCAGCCGGCGCGATCGCTTTCAGCCCATCGGCTTGCCAACCCGATCACCCGATCGCCTCCAGCTCATCCAGCAGCGTATCGAAGCTGTCCATCGCAGCCTGGATCGGCTCGGGCGTGGTCATGTCCACGCCGGCGTCGCGCAGCAGATCGATCGAGGAGCGCGAGGAGCCGCTGCGCAGGAAGTGTAGGTAGCGGTCGACCGCCGGCTGACCCTCGGCGGTGATCTTGCGGCTGAGCGCCAGCGCCGCCGAGAGGCCGGTTGCGTACTGATAGACATAGAAGTTGTAGTAGAAGTGCGGGATGCGCGACCACTCGAAGGCGATCTCGTCGTCGAGCGTGACGCTGGGGCCGTGGTAGCGCGCCACCAGATCGTAGTAGCTCTTGCTGAGTGCATCGGCGGTCAGCGGCTCGCCGGCCTCGGTGCGCTGGTGAATGTCCAGCTCGAACTCGGCGAACATGGTCTGGCGAACGATCGTGGCGCGGATGTCGTCGAGCTGCTGGACGATCAGCTGCTTGCGCAGCGTGGGGTCGGCGCGGGTCTTCAGCAGGTAGGTGTTCAGCAGCGCCTCATTCAATGTCGAGGCCACCTCGGCCACAAAGATCGTGTAGCTGCCATAGACGAACGGCTGCGTGCCGCGCGTGAAATACGAATGCATCGAGTGGCCCAGCTCGTGCGCAAGCGTGAATACATCGCGCAGCCGCTCCTGGTAGTTCAGCAGGATGAATGGTGGGGTCGAATAAGCCCCACCGCTGTAGGCCCCGCTACGCTTGCCCACATTCTCGTACACGTCGATCCAGCGGCTGCTGAAGGCTTTGCCGATCGCCTCGGCGTACTCCGCGCCCAGCGGGGCGAACGCCGCCGTCACTGTCTCGGTCGCCTCCTTGTACGGAACAGTCACGTCGGCCTGCGGCACCAGCGGCGCATACATATCGTAGACGCGCAGCTCGTCCAGGCCCAGCATGCGCTGGCGCACGCCCATATAGCGGTGGATGCGCGGCAAGTTGTCGTTGACCGTCGAGATCAAGTTGTGGTAGACATCCAGCGGGATATCGCGCGGCTGCAGCGCAGCCTCCAGCGCCGACTTATAGCCGCGCACGCGCGCGTTCAGCGTATGGCTGCGCACATTGGCCACCAGCGTGGTGCCGAGCGTGTTCTGAATGGTCTTGTAGCTGCTGTAGTAGCCCTTGAACGCATCGCTGCGCACCCGCCGATCGGGGTGCTCCATCAGGCGCCCGTAGCGCGCGTGCGAGAGCTGGATCGCCTGCGCGTGCTCGTCCTCGATGGTTGGAAATTGCAGATCGGCGTTGGTCAGGATGTCGAAGATATCGCTCGGCGCGCGGGTGATATCGCCGTACTCGGCCAGGATGCCCTCGACCTCGGCCGAGCGGATGTGCTCGCGCTGGCGCGCCAGTTCCTCCAATTCATGGGTGTAGATCGCCAGCTTCGGCTCTTGGGCCAGCCAGGCCGTGATCGTCGCCTGCGGCACCGCCAGAATCTCCGGCTCAATAAACGCCAGCGCGGCGCTGATCCGCGCCACCAGCGAGCCGGCCCGCTCGTCCAGCGCCTGCCCGGCCGGGTCGGTGCTGTCGGAGTCCTTGCGGTGGCTGGCGTAGACATACAGGCTATAAAGGATATTGAAGACCTCGTCGCGCAGCGTGAGCGCTTGCAGCAGCTTGTCGGCGCCCTCGCCGATCGTGCCCTGGAGCGCGGCGACCTCGGGCAGTAGGCCTTCGAGCCGCGCCACATCCTGCTCCCAGGCCGCGGTATCAGCGTAGATCTTCGTCAGATCCCAGGTATCGTTAACGGCAACTTCATCGCGACGTGGAACTTTTTGCGCCTCGGTCATACAAACCTCCATGTAGCATTGACTCGGGAGATTGTACCATACGACACCGTAATTTGGAGAAGCCACTTGACAGAACAGCGCGGGCTGTTAGGATTATGTTTAATCGCATGTGGCACCCACGCGGGCGGATCGGCAATAGCAAGGACAGATCGATGTTCCAGTCGCTCATTGAGCAAGCGCGTAGCATTATCCAGCGGCTGTACGCATCGGCCGAGCTAAGTGTGGATAAAGTTCCCGAGGCAACCAAAGTACGGCCGAGCGAGCTTGAAGCGTGGGATGCCGCCGCGCATGCGATCATCGTCCTGCTGTTTGGCGCGAACTCGGCCGCCTGGTCGCGCTGGCGCGCGCTGGCCGAGCGGCGCGGCGGGCTGGTGGGCGATGCCCGGCGCAGAGATATCAAGCGCGGCGATTATTTCGGGCTGATCGACTATTTCAATCTGGCGATCGGCACGCTGCTGGAGTTCGAGGCTAGCTACCAGCACAGGCGCGCCGTGCCCGCGCCGGCTGCGGCCAACCCCAGTACTCCGCTGGCGCTGCCGCCGGCGAAGCCCGAGCCGGCCCCGCCCAGCCAGCCAGTCAGCCAGCCGCAACCTGAGCCACCGCCGCCTGTTCGCACCACCGACGATGGTTGGGATCTGACGCTAACCTTGACCGATGAAGCTTACGAATGGCTACGTGGCGTCGTCGCCGCGCGCCAGCCGGCGCGCACTGGCGACAGCGGGGCGATAGTCGAGCTGGCCGCGACGATTCTCGAGCGCGTGGCGCGCAATACACAGCGCACCACGCACGGTCGCTAATTCAGAGCTTGCGCTGTCTTTCTTTTTTGCAGGATCGGGATATTTGCGGTGCTCTACGTGTGGAGAGTGAGGCAGCGGTACGTTTCCTTTATTTGTTCATTGTTCGCCCTGCAGGGCGAACGCACAAACGATGAACTTTAGAATGAGGAAGTCCCATGCGGCCGTCCATCATGAGCCTGCCCGCCCTGAGGCTCCCCTGAGGTGCCCCCTGAGCCAGTCGAAGGGCTGGTCGAAGGGCGTGTCGAAGGGTCGAAGGGCGGGCGAAGCGGCGTTTGAATTCCTGCCCGCGCAAATTCGACGATCTTTTAGCCCGCAGTACGAGCACATATCGTGCAGACGATTCAACTTGAAAGGATCACCATGTTTCCCAATCTGAGCCCTGGCGCGAAGTGACCTCGGGCAAGGTTTACCGCCACCCGACGATCGCCGATTGGCGATCGTCGGGTGGCGCCGAACCACCTCTATTTATCCGCGCCGTTCCCTGGCTTGCGCTTGTTTCCAATCAGGGGTGTCACGCTGTTTAGCCCGCTTCTACCCGCTACGCCATTGGCTGCACATCTATATGGTTCCTGTCTCTTCTTCGCTCGAGATCTCAATCACGCTCATTTTGGCGAGCACAAACGCCCGCAAGTCCTCGCGCAGGTAGCAATAGGCGCGCAGGAACAGCACGCCGTTCTCGCTAGTGATCTCGATCGGGCGGATGAGCCGCTCGGTTGGCTCCGGCAGGCTGCGCGAGGCGTAGACTATTTTCAGTAGCTTGCCATAGCGCAGCGCCTCGGCGATCGCAGTCGGCACGATTGGCTCGGGGGCGCCGGGGCGCAGGCCGCGCGTGTAGCGCAGCAGATCACCCAGCTTGGTAATGCCTAGCGTCGCCAAATGCGTGGCCATGTCATCGAACACCACCCGTAGCGCCAGCACATCATCCATCGCGCGGTGCGAGGGCGGCGGGCTACCCAGCGCGGTCGCCAGCGCCGCCAAGCTATGCGATTGGCGCTTGGGAAACAGCCGGCGCGCGATCGCCAGCGTGTCGATCGCCGGCACCAGCAGCGGCGGCTGGCCTGCCAGCGCCAGCTCGGCGTGCAAAAATTCGAGATCGAACGGCGCGTTGTGGGCCACGATCACTGTGTCGGCCAGCGCCGCGCGCAGGCTGCCGGCGATGGCCGAGAAGGTTGGGGCATCGGCCAGCTGAGCAGCGCTGATCTGGTTGATGGCGAACGATCGCGCGCTCAGCGGGCGCTGCGGGTCGACCAGGGTGGTGTAGCTGGCCGCGACGACGCCATCTAGGACGCGCTGCAACGCCACTTCACAGACGCGATCACCACGGCGCGGCGAGAGTCCGGTGGTTTCGAAATCCAGGAAGGCCAGCGGGATAGCATAAAAGGGAAGATCGAGCATCATATTGTTAAGGGTTAGGGGTTAAGGGTTAAGTATTCAATGCTTAACCCTTAACCCCTAACCCTTCACTCCTACCTCGCTATTGGAACTTGCTTGGCCACCGCCGGATCGATTGTCAGGAGCGTCACGCTGACCCAGCCGGTGATTGGCTTGCCATCGCGGATGTAGCTGATCTGATACCAGCCGCCGTCGCTGGTCTTCGCCAGCAACTGCACCGTCTCGCCGGCATTGATCTGGTCGAGCGGCTTGCCTGTGACCGGCCGCGCGCGCACATTGCCACCATTGAACACCTTCGCGCTCAGGCCAGTCTCGGGCGGCGCGGAGGTGGGCACCTGCTTCGCCACCTCAGGGTCGATCGTCAGCAGCGTGGCGCTAACCCAGCCCTCAGCCTCGGGCGCTTTCACACGATACCAGGCGCTGTCATTGCTGCGCTCCAGCAGCGTCACCACTTCGCCGGCGTGCAGCTGCCCGAGCACATCGGCTTTGTTGTTGCTGACCTGCGGCTCTTTGCGGATATTGCCGCCGTTGAATACTGTCGCAGTCAGGGTGGCCGTGGGTGTGGCGGTGGGCTCGGCTAGCGCGGTCGGCTCAGCCGGTGCGGTGGTAGGCGCGATAGTAGGCACGGCAGTGGGTGCGGTGGTGGGCTGTACGGCCGCCGCATCACGGTAGAAATCAGCCTTGTAGAGCGCAGGGACAGTTAGCTTGGCCGGCTCGGAGCTGACCACCTGATCGCCCACGGTCGCAATCAGCGTCACGAACTGCTCCTGATTGCTGGTTGGCTTGGGCGCGTCTTTGGCTTTCTCGAGCACCAATGTGATCCGGCCGTCGCTTATTTTAGAATTAATTGCATCTTTATTAAACCACGGAAAATCCTGGTCGCTTTCTCTCATCGCCGCAGATACCTGAGCTGTCTCCGGCAAGTTGGTATCGGCCTCGACCACAATTTGGGTCGATCGGACGACTGTCGCTTTCACATTCGTGATCGTCGGTGATGGTAGTGGGGGCGTTGGCGCCACCGCAGTGCTCCCGCCAGGGCTGCTGAAAAACGTGAGCCACAGCACCACGCCAGCCACAATCACCGCGATTGGCACCAGCGCCAGCAGCAGCTTGACGCCAATTGGCGCTTCGCGTAGCCGGTCGCCCAGGCTGGTTGGCTCTTCGTATGGCAGTGAGGTATAGTCAACCGCCTGACCGAGCTCAGGTGGCGGTAGCACATCCTCCTGGCTGGCGCGCCGGCGCCGCAGCAGCACGGGGATAGCGATCAATATCAGCAGGACGACCACCACGACCGCCAGGACGATCGGATTCTGAAGTGCATCGAGCATTGCTCACGATTTCCTTTCCACGTCAGCGCGATAGCATGAAGCAGCGTTGCGCGCTCTGGATGATCGTTCGTATCATATGACAACTTCGTTCAACGCGCAAGCCTGAAACATGCACATATAGGGGCTATCAGCTCATTCAACGTGGGCGAGAGTGTAAAAATGTGTTGTCAGTTGTCAGTTGTCAGTTGCCAGCTATGACTGGCAACTGACAACTGACAACTGACGACGGACGACTATGGTATAATACGCCCGCATTGTGAACGCCAGGAGAGCGACATGAAAGAGTGGTTTCGCCGCCAACCAAAGCACTTTACGCCGGCTGCCCGTGAAAACGGCCAGCAGATCCCCGATAATATGTGGGTCAAGTGTTCGTCCTGCGGCGAGTTGAATTATGCGAAACAGCTAAACGATAATCTCAAAGTCTGCAAATGTGGCTACCACATGCGGCTGACGGCGCGCGAGTGGCTTGGGCTGCTCGACGCGGATTCATTTGTCGAAGAGGATGCGCATCTAGCGCCCTGTGATCCACTTGAGTTTGTCTCGGCCAAGGATGTCTACGCGCAGAAGCTCAAGGATAACCAGGAGCGCACCGGCCTGAACGATGCGCTGATCAGCGGCCGTGGGTCACTCGCCGGCCATGCGCTGCGGATCGCGGTGTCGGAGTTCGGCTTCATCGGCGGGTCGATGGGCAGCGTCTACGGCGAGCGCCTGGCGCGCGCGGCCGAGTATGCCGCCGAAGCGCGTATGCCACTGCTGACGATCACCGCCACCGGTGGCGCGCGCCAGCACGAAGGCGTGCTCTCGCTGATGCAGATGGCCAAGACCAACATGGCGCTCACGCGCCTGGGCGCGGCCGGCCAGCCGCATATCGCGCTGCTGGTCGATCCATGCTATGCCGGCGTCATGGCATCCTATGCGTCGGTCGCCGATGTCATAATCGCCGAGCCGGGCGCGCGGGTCGGCTTCGCCGGCCAGCGGGTGATCGAGCAGACTATCCGCCAGAAGCTGCCGGCGCATTTTCAGACCGCTGAATTCATGATCGAGCATGGTATGATTGATCTGGTGGTACAGCGATCGGATCTGCGCACCACATTGGCGCGTATGCTGCGGCTGTATAGCGGGCGAGCGAACGACACAACCGGCCTGCCGAGCAATTTGATGATGGTGAATGCCTAGACGATTGCAAATTGCAAATTGTATATTGCAAATTGCCGATCCGCAATATACAATTTGCAATTTGCAATTTGCAATTTATATGACGACGCTCACGCCCTGGGATAAGGTTCAGCTTGCGCGCAACCCACAGCGCCCACATATGCTCGATTATGTGCGCGGCCTGTGCGAAGATTTCGTCGAGCTGCATGGCGACCGGCGCTATGGCGACGATAGCGCAATAGTCGGTGGTATGGCGCGCTTCGATGGCCGTACTGTGATGGTGGTCGGTCATCAGAAGGGCCGCGACTCGCGCGAGAATGTCAAGCGCAACTGGGGCATGCCCAAGCCCGAAGGCTACCGCAAGGCACTGCGCCTATTTCAGCACGCCGAAAAGTTCGGCTTCCCGCTGATCTGCTTCATCGATACTCCCGGCGCTGACCCTGGCATCGAATCCGAAGAGCGCGGCCAGGGCAACGCAATTGCCGAGAATATCCTGGTGATGGCCGGCCTGAAGACGCCGATCGTCGCGATCGTGATTGGCGAAGGCGGCAGTGGCGGCGCGCTGGCGATCGGTGTAGCCGACCGGCTGATTATGCTCGAACACTCGATCTACTCGGTCGCTTCGCCCGAAGGCACCGCCGCGATCCTCTGGCGCGACTCGGCCAAAGCCCCCGACGCCGCGCGAGCCATGAAGATCACCGCCCAAGATCTACTTGCGCTCGAAGTGATCGACGCCATCGTGCCCGAGCCCGAGGGCGGCGCACATACCGACGCAGAGACGATCATTGCCGCCGCCGGCGATGTGATTCGCAGCCAGCTGGTCGATCTGCTGCAGCTCGACCTGGTCACTCTCCTTGATTATCGCTACGCCAAGTATCGCGCGATCGGCCACTACCAAGAGCGCCAGAGCCAAATCCTCGGCCACACCAACGGCGATGATGGCGCATCCTTTTTACTCCCCTTTACGTAATATTCTTAGCGGGCAAGCAAATCCCGTTATACGCCCCAGGATGGCGTGCTGCCTGAGCGTGGTGTTCGCAGCAGTACTCTATCTTCATTTTGTTCGCCTTATTTGCAGGCGGCCTGCAGGCCGCCTGCAAATAAGGCGAACAGATTAAAGACGAAGTACCAGGCTGCCGTTCGTCCTGAGCTGCTCCCCTGAGCGGCGTCGAAGGGTGTCGAAGCTACGTCCTGAGCTTGCCAGCCCTGAGCTTGTCGAAGGGTCGAAGGGGGCAGGCACAAGAGAGTGGCAGCAACCCTCGACACGGTTCGATAAGTTGGTCCGTGAGCTGTTTGCTATGCTGATCATGGAACAAAATGTACATTGGCAACGTTCATTAAGATACGAGGGAAGATTGATACCGACCTGATTAGTACTGATGTACGGGATCGACTCTTGACGCTCGGTCATAAGATTGTTATAATATCATTGCCTAGAATACTAGGCCTCCCTCAACAAGTCGCTCCCTGAGACCTAAAGTTGTATAACATCGGTCGTAGACCGGACGATTGCACCGCCGCGATCCAAGTAGGACGCGACGGCGCCAGCAGCCAGGCTACATTCGATACTGTCTCGAGCGTCGCATCAACTATTGCACCTTTGCAGGACCGCCTTCAAATCCCCGTGATGAGCACGCTTGTGCTCTATGGGTGCGGCGGTCATTTGTGTTTCATGGCCCCGATCTTGGATCGGCGCGATGAACCAACACAACCAGGAGGATCGCAGATGACTACCCAAGTTGGCTCGTCACTACTGCAGCTCGTCAGCGAGATGCAGGACCGCAAGAAGTTCCAGGAACTGAACTGGGCCGGCACGTTCAGTGAATATCTGGATACCGTGGGCCAGAACCCCAAGGTGACCCGTAATGCGTTCCAGCGGATCTACGACATGATTATGTCGTATGGCGCCGAGGAGTTTATCGACGCTAAGAAGCGGCTGATCCGCTACCGGTTCTTCAGCGATATGACCTTCGACCATAACGATGCGATCTTTGGCCTGGAGATCCCGCTGATGCGGTTGGTCAATTTCTTCAAGGCCGCATCGCAGGGCTATGGCACCGAGAAGCGCGTGCTGCTGCTGCATGGCCCGGTCGGCTCCTCAAAATCGACGATCGCGCGACGCCTGAAGAAAGGGTTGGAGCATTACTCGCGCACCGACGATGGCGCGCTGTATACCTTCGATTGGTACCTCGGCGACGAGGAGGAGATCGACCCGGCGGCGCTGAAGGAGAGCGATTGGGATCCCTGCCCAATGCACGAGGAGCCGCTACATCTGGTTCCGCCCGAGCTGCGCGAGCGCTTTGTGGTGGAGTTTAATGAGGGGCGAGAAGAAGTTGAGCGGATTCGGATCGTCGGCGATCTTTGCCCTTCCTGCCGCTACAACTACCGCGAGCAGATGCTGCGCTACAGTGGCGACTGGAGCAAGATGATCCAACGCATCCGCGTGCGCCGGCTGGTTTTCTCCGAGCAGGATCGGGTCGGCATCGGCACCTTCCAGCCGAAAGATGAGAAGAACCAGGACTCAACCGAGCTGACCGGCGATATCAACTATCGCAAGATCGCGATCTATGGATCGGATTCCGACCCGCGCGCGTTCAACTTCGATGGTGAGTTCAATATCGCCAATCGCGGTATCATCGAGTTCATCGAGATGCTCAAGCTTGATGTGGCGTTCTTGTACGATCTGCTGGGCGCATCGCAGGAGCACAAGATCAAGTCTAAGAAGTTCGCGCAGACTGATATCGACGAAGTGATCATTGGGCACACCAACGAGCCGGAGTACCGCCGCCTGGAGAACAACGAGTTTATGGAGGCGCTCAAGGATCGCACGGTGCGGATCGATATCCCGTATATCACCCGGCTGCGCGATGAGATCAAGATCTACGAGCGCGACTTCAACCGGCGCAATGTGCGCGTGCATATCGCCCCGCATACGCTGGAGGTGGCCGCGATGTGGGCGGTGCTGACGCGCCTGGAGGAGCCCAAAAAGGCGAACCTGACGCTGCTCCAGAAGCTCAAGCTCTACAACGGCAAGACCCTGCCGGGCTTCACTGAGGATAATATCAAGGAGCTGCGCAAGGAGACCGCGCGCGAGGGCATGGAAGGCATCTCGCCGCGCTACATCCAGGATAAAATCTCGAACGCGCTGGTCAACTTCCAGGAAGATGGCTATATCAACCCATTCATGGTGCTGAACGAGCTGGAGGGCGGGCTGAAGAACCACTCGCTGATCAACACCGAGGAAGACCGTAAGCGCTACAAGGATCTGCTGTCGGTAGTCAAGGAAGAGTATACCGAGATCGTCAAGAACGAAGTTCAGCGCGCGATCTCGGCCGACGAAGAGGCGATCAAGCGGCTATGCGGCAACTATATCGACAATATCAAGGCCTACACCCAGCGCGAGAAGGTGCGCAACAAGTATACCGGCCAGTACGAAGAGCCCGATGAGCGGTTGATGCGCTCGATCGAGGAGAAGATCGACATCCCCGAGAGCCGCAAGGACGATTTCCGGCGCGAGATCATGAACTACATTGGCGCGCTGGCGATCGAGGGCCGCACATTCGATTACAAGACCAACGAGCGACTGCACAAGGCACTGGAGCTGAAGCTGTTCGAAGATCAGAAGGACTCGATCAAGCTGACCTCGCTGGTCTCGCGGGTGATCGACAAGGACACCCAGGAGAAGATCGACGTGGTCAAGTCGCGCCTGACCCGCGATTTCGGCTACAACGATCAGAGCGCAACCGATGTGCTGAATTACGTGGCCAGCATCTTCGCGCGCGGCGATACGAAGAACTAGGGGATAGGGTACAGGATATAGGGAACAGTGCTTAACGCGGTTCCCTGTACCCTGTACCCTGTACCCTGTACCCTAAGGCAAAGCTATGTCCATCCGACGCGTCGAACGTGACCTAAATCGCTTCCGGCAGATCGTGCGGGGCAAAATTAAAAAGGACCTGCGCAAGTATATGTCGCAGGGCGAGATGATCGGCCGGCAGGGGCGCAAGTATGTCTCGATCCCGCTCCCGCAGATCGACCTGCCGCAATTTCGCTATGGCGCCAAGCAGGGCGGCGGCGTCGGCCAGGGCGATGGCGATGTAGGCGATCCAATCGGTCGCGGCGACCCACAGCAGGGCGAGGGCGAGGCCGGCTCGGAGCCGGGCCAGCATGTGATCGAGGTAGATATCACGCTCGAAGAGCTGGCCCAGATTCTGGGCGAAGAGCTACAGTTGCCGAACGTCGAGCCGCGCGGCAAGAAGAATATTGTCTCGAAGAAGGACAAGTACTCCGGCATTCGCCGGGTCGGGCCGGATGCGCTGCGTCACTTCAAGCGCACCTACCGCGAGGCGCTCAAGCGCCAGCTAATGTCGGGCGAGTACAATGCCACCGATCCGATCGTGGTGCCGATCCGCGAGGATATGCGCTTCCGATCCTGGAAAGAGACCTTGATGCCCGAGTCGAACGCCGTGATCATCTACATGATGGATGTGAGCGGCTCGATGGGCACCGAGCAGAAGGAGCTGGTACGGATCACGGCCTTCTGGATCGAGACCTGGCTGCGCTCGCAGTACAAAGAGATCGATATTCGCTACATCGTCCACGATGCGGCGGCAAAAGAGGTCGATCAGGACACGTTCTACCACATTCGCGAGGGCGGCGGCACCAAGATCTCGTCGGCCTACAAGCTGTGCAATAAGCTGATCGACGAGCGCTACTCGCCGGATGAGTGGAACGTCTACCCGTTCCACTTCTCCGACGGCGACAACTGGGGCGGCGGCGACACGCGCGAGTGCGTGGAGCTGCTGCGCGGCCAGCTGCTGCCGAAATCCAACCAGTTCTGCTATGGCCAGGTGCGCTCGCTGTATGGCTCGGGCCGCTTCGCGCATGACCTGGAGGAGTACCTGGGCAAAGAGGATAACCTGGTGATCGCCGAGATCGCCGACCGCGATGATGTCTATGATGCGATCAAGGATTTTCTTGGCAAAGGCAAATGAGTAGGACTGAGTGCCGAGGGCTGAGGACTGAGTTGTGCTCAGATCACTCAGTCCTCGGTCCTCAGTCCTCAATACGTATATGAAAAAAACCAGTCTGCCCCCCGAACTACAAGCCTCCTGGGAAGATATCGAGGGCTACGCCCGTGAGTACGGCCTGGATTTCTATCCGATTATCTACGAAGTGCTCGACTACCGCACGCTGTACGAGACGGCGGCGCTGGGCGGCTTCCCGACGCGCTACCCGCACTGGCGCTACGGCATGGAGTACGACCAGCTGATCAAAGGCCATGTCTGGCTTGGGTCGACGATCTACGAGATGGTGATCAACACCAATCCATCCTACGCCTACCTGCTGGAAGGCAACGAGATGGTCACGCAGAAGATGGTGATGGCGCATGTCTCGGGCCATGTCGATTTCTTCAAGAACAACATGTGGTTCGCCCATACTAACCGCAAGATGCTCGACGACATGGCCAACCACGCCGCGCGCATCCAGCGGATCATCGACCGCTATGGCTATGAGATCGTCGAGGACTTCATCGACATCTGTCTCTCGATCGACAATCTGATCGATTATCACGCGCCGTACATTCGCCGCCACGACTCGCAGACACCGCAGCCGATCGTCGGCGAGGATGCGCCGGATGTGGTCGAGGGGCTGAAGGTCGATCGGGCGTACATGAAGGACTTCATCAACCCGCCCGAGTTCCTGGATCAGCAGCGCAAGCGGCTGGAGGAGGAGCGCGCACAGCAGCGCCGCTTCCCCGAAAACCCGCAGAAGGATATTCTGCTGTTCCTGATGAACTACGCGCCGCTGGAGCGCTGGCAGCATACCATTCTGGAGATCATCCGCAATGAGGCGTACTATTTCGCGCCGCAAGGGATGACAAAAATACTCAACGAGGGCTGGGCCTCTTTCTGGCATTCCAAAATCATGACCAAAAAGGCGCTCAAGGATGGCGAGCTGATCGATTTCGCCGACCACCACTCGGGCGTGGTCGCCACGCACCCAGGCCGGCTCAACCCCTACAAGCTTGGGCTGGAGCTGCTGCGCGATGTCGAGGAGCGCTGGAATAAGGGCCAGTTCGGCAAGGAGTACGATGAGTGCCAGGATATCGCCGAAAAACGCTCATGGGATAAGCAGCTGGGCTTGGGCCGCGACAAGCTGTTCGAGATTCGGCGAATGTATAACGATGTGACCTTCATCGACGCGTTCCTGACGCCTGAGTTCTGCATGGAGCAGAAGATGTTCTCCTTCCGCTATAATCGCGACACCGACCTGTATGAAATCGCCTCGCGCGAGTTCAAGGAGATCAAAGAGAAGCTGCTGTTCCGCCTGACGAACTTCGGGCAGCCGTTCATCTATGTCGAAGATGGCAACTACAACAATCGCGGCGAGCTATACCTGCGTCACCGCCACGAGGGCGTGGATCTCAAGATCGACTATGCCCGCGATACGCTGCGCAATCTCCAGAAGCTGTGGTCGCGCCCGGTGCATGTTGAGACGGTTGTGGATGATAAGAAGCGGTTGATATCGTTCGACGGCAAGGACTTTGGCGAGCGCAAGATAGACTAGAGACTGGGGATTGGGGATCGGGAGCAAACCATCTCCTAATCCCTAATCTCTAATCTCCAATCGCCGGTCCAGTGGAACTATTTATGCTTTTCGCTCGTTCATGTAGATAGACAGCATAATCAACCACGTGTGTTGACGACGGTATAAATGGTTACGGTCAAGGAGCAAGCTGATGAGCATTGGAAAACAGATCACTGAGCGGTTGCGACGGCTGGCGGATGGCGATCGAACTGTGCTTGAGGCCGGCGCCGAGAACACCTTGGTGGTGTTGGATCAGCCGCTGCGCGCGAAGCTCGAATTTTCCGACCACGATCGCTACAGCGTGACGCTGCGCGAGCTGACGATTGGGGCCGGTGGCGCCGCCCCGCTCGACGCGCGCGGCTATCTGAGCGCAGTGGCAGCAGAGGTCGCGCGCCGCCTGAGCTTCCTGGAGGAGCCGCTGGCGGTGTGGGAGCTGGATGCCGGCCAGCATATGGCGCAGCTGCGCTCCTCACCGCCCCTGCGCGAGGGCGACACGGTGGCGTATTGGGAGGTGACGCTGTGGACCCCTTCGGCAAGCCCTTCGACTAGCCCCGGGGGCGCCTCAGGACAGGGCGGCGATGTGCCGGGCGCGCGCGCGGTGCGCTACTATTGGTCGCCCGGCATGATCGAGCGTGAGGTGATGGCTTACCCAGCCACCTTCGCGCTGATCGCGCGTATGGCCGATGGCATGGCCGATGCGTTGCGGGGCGATGCAGCATAGCCTCGGTTCGACCGTGGCAATAATAGGCACGGGCGGCGCGACCAGCGTCGCCCGTGCCTGTTTGTGAAGCGATCATCCTGCTACGTCACTTGCCCAGCTGATGCATGTGTAGTCACCCATCGGGCTGCATCCAGAATATCGTTTGCGACAAAGCTCGCGATGCGGTCAGCCTGCTTTTCCCGAATATTGTGCTCGCCCCAGCCAGTACGCACCAGACAACCAGGGATGCCAAGCACGCGTGCTGTGGCCATATCATCATATGTGTCACCGATGACAACTGATTGGGCGATGTCGATGGCATGTTCTTGCGCTGCACGGCGATAGAGCAGCGTTTGCGGCTTCTTGCACACACACGCATCACTGCGCTGGTGCGGACACACATACGGCCCGAGGAGCACGGCACCAGCTAATTGAAAATGGTACTGCAACTCGGTGAACCACCCGTGGAAGTCCTGAAGTGAAAAGATTGCTTTACTGATAGGTGAGCTACACTAGCCGAGGTTCGCAGCTATGCCTTCGCCATTTTCAAGCATGGGTCCCGATCTCGAAAGGGACTTGTGGACGACATTCTATTTCGCGTTTGGCGCTGAGATGATGCGGCAGCTAGCCCCACGGCTGCGCCCACACTATCTGGTGCTGCCGATCGAACGCTTTGTGATAGAAATATCCAATTGCCTCCTCTGCACATCAGGCCTGCGCCCGGCATGAACGAGCACACCCCTACTATCGCCCAAGCGCTGGCCTGGGCAACCCACGATCTGCGCGCCACTTCCGAAACCCCGCGCCTCGATGCCGAGCTGCTGCTCGCGCATGTGCTTGGATGGGAGCGCGCGCGGCTGCTGGCGGAAGGGCGTCTTTCGCTTACGGAAGCCCAGTCTGCCGTATTCCGCGACCTGGTCATGCGCCGTGCCGCGCTGGAGCCGGTGGCATATCTGATCGGCCACAAGGAGTTTTACGGCATCGACTTCACGATCGATCGACGCGCGCTAATGCCGCGGCCGGAGACTGAGCTGCTGGTGGAGCTGGCGCTGGGCTTCGCCGGACGAAAGACCAAAGACCAAAGTCGAAACCTAGACAGTGCGGATCTTCGTCCTTCGTCCTTCGTCCTTCGTCCTTTGTCGATCGCAGATATCGGCATCGGCAGCGGCGCGATCGCAGTTGCGCTGGCGCTGCACTTGCCGGCAGCGCGGGTCGACGCGATCGACATTTCGCCTGACGCGCTGGCGCTGGCACAGCAGAATGTGGAGCGATACGGCCTAGCCGGGCGTGTGCGGCTGCTGCAAGGCGACCTGCTCGATCCGCTCGCCGAGCCGGTCGACCTGATCGTGGGCAATCTGCCATACACGATCCTATCCGAGATCGACGAAGGCGTGCGGCGCTACGAACCGCACCAGGCGCTCGACGGCGGCATGGATGGGATCGAGCTGTATCGCCGGCTGATGAAACAAGCCCCCGCCAAGCTGCGGCCGGGCGGCACGGTTCTACTAGAGATCGGCGCGACCCAGGCCGTTGCGGTCATGGATCTGGCGCGGCGCTCGTTTCCCACAGCGACACTCAGCGTGCATCAGGATCTGGCTGGGCGCGACCGAGTGGTTGTTATCGATGACAAGGAGACAAGGAGACAGGGAGACAAGGAGACAGGGAGCTGATTCGGCTCCTTGTCTCCTTGTCTAATATACGGAGGATATATGAACTACAAGCTCCTGGCCCTCGACCTGGATGGAACCACGCTCGGCCCTGGGCTGGCTATCGATCCGGCTGTCTCGATTGCGATCGCGGCCGCGCAGGCGCAGGGCGTGCGTGTGACGATCGCCACCGGCCGGATGTTCGGCTCGACCGTGCCGTACGCGCGGCAGCTCAATATTCACGATCCGGTGATCTGCTACCAGGGCGCGCTCATCCGCGACCCGAATAGCGGCGAGATCTTCCAGCATGTGGTCACGCCGGGCGACCTGGCCGCTGAGGCGATCGAGATGCTACGCGAGCGCGATATTTTTACAATCGCCTATATCGATGAGCGCCTGTGCGCCGCCGAACGCCGCCCGGAGCTTGACGAGTACCTTCAGTGGCATCCCGAAGGCATTGAGGTGGTGATCGACCCCGAGCTGGCGGCGCTAGCGCGCGAGCGCCCACCGACCAAGCTGCTGTTTGTATCCGAATCGGCGATTATTGAGCGCGAGACAGCGCGGATGGCCGAACATTTCGCAGGCCGGCTTTCGGCCGTACGCTCACACTCGCTGTTCGGCGAGCTGACTGCGCTGGGCATCAGCAAGGGCTCTGCGCTGGCGGCGCTGGCCGCGCGCTTGGGTATCGCGCGCGAGCAGGTAGTGGCGATCGGCGATCACGAGAACGATCTGCCGATGATCGAATGGGCTGGGCTGGGCCTGGCAATGGGCAATGCTATCCCCGCCGCACACGCGATTGCCGATGCGGTGATCCCATCGGTCGAGCAGGCCGGCGTGGCGTGGGCGATCGAGCGCTACATCCTGACCGGTTAAGAGTTGAGAGCTGAAAGTAGAACGTACACGGGCCACGGATTTCATTCTTTGTGGGTTCTTTTTTCGCCCCGCAGGGCGAAAAAAGAACTCATAATAAACGTAACGTACCATATGAATTGGGTATTGCGCCGCATCATCCCATCGGCTATAATGACGGGCGCTTTGATGGAGTGGCAGCGCTAATGTGGTTATGTTGGCAGGCACGCAAAAGGCCAGCGCTACCTGAGTACTGGCCTCCCGACAAGCGCTATGAACCGGGTTAGCGCGCCTTACTGACGGTACGCAGGCACTTGGTGCAGAGCTTCATCTGAACCGAAATGCCGCCGTCGAGCGTGAGCGTTGCCTTCTGTATGTTTGGCTTCCACATGCGGCGAGTAAGATTGTGAGCGTGGCTGACGTTGTTGCCAAACGAGGGTTTTTTGCCGCAGAGCTGACACTTTGCCATGGTGAGACTAACCTCCTCGACCAGCGCCGAGCATTACGAAATACGATTGTGACACTAAGTTTGGACTATACCATATTCGCGGCTAGTTGGCAAACTCGGTTCCATTCTTTTTGCGGAAAAACGATGAGCAGCACCAGTAGCCCGCCCAACCAGCGCCAGCTCCCTACCGGCAAGATCGAAGTCGCACCGCGGGCGATCGCCACGATAGCGGCACAGGCGGTCGGGCAATCGTATGGCGTGGTGGGCATGGTACCGCACTCGTTTCGCCAGGGCGTGGCCCAGGCGCTGCACCAGAACGACGCGCATCGCGGAGTCGAGGTGCGGATCGGCGATCAGCAGATCGAGATCGATCTGTATGTGATTATGGAGTATGGCACCCGCATCGGCGAGGTTGCCCGTAACGTGCAGGAGAATGTTCGCTACGCGGTTGAGCGCGCGCTGGGAATGCCGGTGGCGCGCGTGAATGTGCGTGTGCAAGGCTTGAAGAATTAGTTAAGAGTTAAGAGTTAAAAGTTGAGGATGCAGTTCTACAACTCTTAACTCTTAACTTTGAACTCTTAACTCCTCGGAGAGGTTTCTTGGACGATCGATCGCCGTCTTCTACCACCGACCAGGCCAATCATGTGTGGGATGGCCCGCAGCTGCTGAGTGGGCTTACCGCGGCGGCGCGCTGGCTGGAACAGCACGCCGATGCTGTGAATGCGCTGAATGTCTTCCCAGTGCCCGATGGCGACACCGGCACCAATATGGCCCTGACTTTGAACGGTGCGGTTCAGGATGTCGCGCCCGATCCCTCGGTCGCCGTGGTGTCCGAGAAGGTCAAGTACTGGGCGATGATGCGCGGGCGCGGAAACTCGGGGATTATCCTCTCGCAGGTGCTGCGTGGCATGGCCCTGGGGCTGGATGGGCACGACCTGATGGGCGCCCCGGAGCTGGCGGCGGCGCTGGCCCAGGCTAGCGTGAGCGCCTATCGAGCCGTGCTGAAACCGGTCGAGGGCACGATGCTGACGGTGATTCGCGAGGCCAGCGAGGCGGCGACGGCGGCGCTGGCATCGCCCGATGCCTCGGCGCTGACAGTGCTGGCGGCGGCGACCCAAGCGGCGCGCGAGTCGGTCGATCGCACGCCCACGCTGCTCAAAACGCTGGCCGACGCGGGCGTGGTCGATTCTGGCGGTGAAGGGCTGTTTTTGATTTTGGAAGGGCTGCTGCGCCACGCGCGCGGCGAGTCGATCGAGTACCACGCGGTCACGCCACCGGCGGCGATGTCGTTCGAGGATATCCATGGCGCGGATGATTTTGGCTACTGCACGAATTTCATCCTACGCGGCGAGCGCATGCCCTACGATGCGATCCGCGTGACACTGGCGGAGATGGGCCACTCGGCGGTGATCGTTGGCGATCAGCGACTGATTAAAGCGCATATCCACGTCCTGCGGCCGGGCGACGCGCTCAACTACGCGATGACGTTCGGCGCGCTCGAGCAGATCGAGATCGCCAACATGGATGTTCAGCGCCAGCAGCTGCACCAGAAAAGTGACAAGTTACGAGTGACGGATGGCGAGTCTAGTCACTCGTCACCCGTCACCCGTCACCCGTCACTCGCCACGGAGATCGGCATCGTCGCCGTCGCGCCGGGCGCGGGGTTCGCCGAGATCTTTCGTAGCTTGCACGCCGGCGAGATCGTTGGCGGTGGGCAGACGATGAACCCCAGCACCGAGGATCTGCTGGCGGCGGTCGCGCGGCTGCCGCAGCATGATGTGATTGTGCTGCCGAACAACAGCAATGTGATTATGGCCGCGCGCCAGGCGGCCGGCCTGAGCGATAAACATGTCGAGGTGCTGCCAACGCGGACGGCGCCACAGGGGCTGGCCGCGCTGCTGGGCTTCAGCTACCAGGCCGGCGTGGCCGACAATTTGCGCGCGATGACTGCCGCCATGCAGCAGATCCAGACTGCCGAGATCACCACTGCTGTGCGCGATGCGTCGGTCGATCAGGTCGCCGTGCGAGCTGGCCAGACGATCGGCCTGCTAGATGGCGATATCATTACCGCGAGCGACCAGCGCGATGCAGTGATCGACGAGCTACTCGATCGAATGGGGCTCGATCAGCGCGAGATTGTTACAATTTACTATGGCGGCGCGACCAGATCCAGCGATGCTGACACGCTTTCCAAGCGCATCCAGGAGCGCTATAGCGACCTGGAGGTCGAGGTGCAGGACGGCGGGCAGCCGCTGTATGATTATATTATCTCAGCGGAATAGCGCCCAGCAGAAACATAGAGGAGCCGGCAGCATGGCCCGCATCAAAATTGTCACCGACAGCACTTCCGATATCGCGCTGGGCCTGGCGCATGAGCTGGGCATCGAGATCGTGCCCATGTACCTCCATGTCGGCGAGCAAACCTACCGCGCCGGCCTGGATGTCACACCCGATCAGTTCTACCAGATGATGCAGGATGGCCGGGTGAAGGCTATGACCTCATCGCCGCCGCCGGTGGTATTCGAGCAGCTCTACCGCCGGCTGGCCCCCGACTACGATTATGTGTTTTCGCTGCACCTTTCGGGCCGGCTGGGTGGGACGGTGCGCGCGGCGCAGCAGGCGCGCGCGCGCCTGCCGGCATCGGCCACACGGATCGAGGTGGTCGATAGCAAGCTGGCCTCGATGGGCCTGGGCCTGGTGGCGATTCACGCCGCGCAGGCCATCCGCGATGGCGCGTCGGCCCCCGAAGTGGCGCTGCTGATCAACGCGCTGATTCAACACTGCCACGTGGTCTTCTTCGTCGATACGATCGAGTACCTAGAGCATACCGGCCGGCTTTCGCTAGCCACCTCGGTGGTTGGCTCGATGCAGCGGATCAAGCCACTGATGCTGCTCGACGAGGGCGAGATTGTGCCGTATGAGCGCACCCGGACGCGCGCCAAGGCGATCGAGGGGCTGTACACCTTTATCGAGGACTTCCCGCGCGTGCAGGAGGTGATCGCCCTGTATGCGACGACGCCCGAGGATGTCGAGAAGCTGCTTGAAAAGGTCGATCCGATCTTCCCGCGCGACCAGGTGCAGGTCATGCAGTTCGGCCCCAGCATCGGCGCGCACCTTGGGCCTGGCGCGATGGGCGTGGCGGTGTTCGAAGGATTGGACTGAGATGTCCGTGGTCAGTCGTCCGCAGTCAGTTGCAACGACGAACAACGGACGGAGCGCCGAGAGTCGCACACCGAAGAACCGGAGAACCGAGAACCATCTGCAATCTGCAATCTGCAACGGACAAGAGACAACGGACAACGGATAATGATTAAAGTCGTCGTCGACAGCACCGCCGATATACCGGCTGCTCTGCGCGAGCAATATGATATAACCGTCGTGCCGGTGCTGGCGCAGTTCGGAAACCAGACTTTTCGCGATGATGTAGATATCACGCGCGACGAGTTCTACGCCCGCCTGATCGCCAGCCCTGAGCCTCCTAAGACGGCAGCACCATCAGCCGGCATGTTCGAGGAAGCGTTTCGACGCGCGGCCGCCGACGGCGGCGAAGTGCTGTCGATCAGCCTCGCCGGCGCGCTCAGCGGAACTTACAACGCCGCCCGTCAGGGCGCGCAGCTGGTGGAGGGCGCGCGGATAGTGTGCGTCGACAGCAAGACAGCCACGATGTCATTCGGCTTTCTGGCGATTCACGCAGCCAAAGCGATCCGCGCCGGCGCGTCGCTCGAAGATGCCGTGGCGCTGATCGAGCAGCTGCGCACGCGCGCGGTGCTGTATGTGGCGCTAGATACACTGCACTACCTGGAGAAGGGCGGGCGGATCGGGCGCATGCGTGCGCTGCTGGGCACCCTGCTGAGTGTCAAGCCGATTATGGAGGTGCGCAATGCCGAGATAGTCCCGATCGAGCAGGTGCGCACATCGCGGCGCATGCCGCCGCGCCTGGTCGAGCTAGGGAAATCGCGCGGGGACTTCGCCGACCTGGCCGTACTCTACACCACCACGCGTGATACAGCTGAGCAGATGGCCGATCTGTGCGCCGCCGAGGGCCTGATGCCGCGCGCGCAGATCTATGTCGTGCAGGCCACTGGCGTGCTGGGCGTGCATACGGGGCCGGGGGCGCTTGGGCTAAGCGGCATTCTACGATAATGGTAGATTGTAAATTGCAAATTGCATATACCAATTTGCAATTTACAATCTACAATTTGCAATCGGATTATGGAAAGCAAAGACCAGATAATTCAATTAGGCAAGCTGCTGGCCGAAGAGCAGCGCCGCAACTTCGACGATGGCGCGGCGCCAGATGGGCTGGAGCGTTACCTGACTGGCTGGCGCAAAGAAGCTAATGGCGCATTGCAGTACCCGCCGGTGCAGCAGACGCTGGAGTTGCTGGCCGGCTACGGCGTCTTCGACGAGACAACCCGCCGCGCGCGGGTTGGGATCGCGCTGGAGGGGCTGCGGGCCTTGTTCAGGCCACAGGGAACAGGGGACAAGGGACAGGGCGAATCAGCGCCCAAGCCCCAAGCCTCAAAGCCCAAGCCTCAGGCCGCAAAGCCCACCCCGCCCTTGACGCTCGATACACCGATCGATCAGCTGCCGGGGATTGGCAAAGTCACCGCGCAGTCGTTCAAGCGCCTGGGGGTGCGCACAGTCCTCGACATGCTGTACCACTTCCCGCACCGTTACGATGATTATTCATCCCAAAAGCAGATCGCTAACCTGGAGATCGGCGCGGTCGAGACGGTGATTGCTACCGTGACCGATGTACGCACCTTCGGGATGAAGGCCGGCGGCCAGGCGCTCGAAGTGCTGGTGAGCGACGACAGCGGCGATCTCAAGGCGGTGTTCTTTCGCCAGCCCTGGCTAGCTCGGCAGTTCAGCGTCGGCGCGCGGGTGGTGCTGAGCGGCAAAGTGACGCTGGACGCCTATAAGGGCCAGCGCCAGATCAGCGCGCCGGATTGGGAGCCGTTCACCGACGATGAACTGATCCACACCGGCCGGCTGGTGCCAGTTCACTCGCTGACCAAGGGCCTGTACGAGCGCAACGCACGCTCGATCATCAAGCGCGTGGTGGATCTGGCCGCACCCCTGGTGGCAGATTACTTGCCCGAAATTGTGCGTCAGCGCGCCAACCTGATGCCGCTGCCGCAGGCGCTGGCGCAGATGCACTTCCCGGCCGATAAGGAGCAGATCGAGCGTGCGCGCCGGCGGTTAGGCTTCGACGAGTTTCTGTTCATTCAGCTGGGCGTGCTGCAGCGCAAGCTGCTGTGGCAGGGCGAGCGTGGCTATCCGTTGGTGTTCCAGGAGCCGATTCACGAAGAGTTCTTGGGAAAATTGCAGTTCGACCTGACCGGCGCACAGGTGCGCGCGCTGGAAGAGATCTTCCACGACATACGCCGGCCGACGCCGATGGCGCGCCTGCTTCAGGGCGATGTCGGTAGCGGCAAGACCGCAGTGGCGGCCGCGACGGCGATGCAGGCGATCGCCAATGGCTACCAGGCCGCGATCATGGCGCCGACCGAGATTCTGGCCGAGCAGCACTACAAGGGGCTGAAGGAGCTACTGGCCAAGCTACGCGTGCCGCGTGGCGAGACCAAAGACGAAGGACCAAAGACGAAGGATGGCTATCAAGGCGAATCTTCGTCCTTCGTCCTTCGTCCTTCGTCTGGTGACTGGAAATCGACCGCCGACCCCGCAGAGCTGGCGCGGCTGGATGAGCTGAAACGGCTGATCGGCATGATGCCAGAGGACGACCTGGATGGCCTGGGCGTGCGCGTGGCGCTGCTAAAGGGCAGCCTGGGCGCGAAGGAGCGCCGCCGGGTGCTGGAAGGAATCGCAAATGGCGATGTCGATCTGATCATCGGCACGCACGCGCTGATCACCGAGAGCGTGCGCTACGCCGCGCTGGGGCTGGTGGTGGTCGATGAGCAGCACCGCTTCGGGGTCGAGCAGCGCCAGCGGCTGAAGGACAAGGGCTTCAACCCGCATATGCTGGTGATGACTGCCACGCCCATCCCGCGCACGCTGACGCTGACGATCTACGGCGACCTGGACACGTCGGTGCTGGATGAGCTGCCTCCCGGTCGCCAGGAGATCAAGACTCGCTGGATCGTCTCGACCGAGCGCGATAAAGCCTACAAGCATCTGCGCCGTGAGATCAGCCGCGGCCGCCAGGCCTATGTGGTCTGCCCGCTGGTGGATGAGAGCGAGAAGGTCGACCTGCCATCGGCCGAGGAGATGTACGCCAAGCTGGCCAGCGAAATCTTCCCCGATCTGCGTGTGGCGCTGATCCACGGCAAGATGCCGCCGCGTGAGAAGGACGAGGTGATGGTGGCGTTCCGCGCCCACGAGTTCGATATTCTGGTGGCCACAGCGGTGATCGAGGTCGGCATCGACGTGCCGAACGCGACGACCATGCTGATCGAAGGCGCCGAGCGCTTTGGGCTGGCGCAGCTGCACCAGTTTCGCGGCCGAGTCGGGCGTGGTATCCATCAGAGCTATTGCATTCTGGTGAGTGATAAAGAGAACGATGTTACCAAGCAGCGGCTGGAGGCGATGGAGGAGACCCGCGACGGCTTCCGGCTGGCCGAGATCGATCTGGAGCTGCGCGGGCCGGGCGAGTTTTTCGGCACCCGCCAGAGCGGCACGCCCGACCTCAAGGTGGCGCAGCTGGCCGACACACGGCTGCTGCACGCGGCTAATCTCGAGGCGCGTGCTATCCTCACCGATGACCCCAAGCTAGAACGGCCCGAGCATGCGGCGCTGAAGGCCAGGGTCGAAGCCTTCTGGGCCGATGTAGCTAAGGCCGGCTGATTGTCATTGTTCACCATTCCCGGCATTGGATGCAGACACATGGCCGCTCTTCGCGTTCGTCCGCGCTGCGAAAGAACTAATCGTTTGTGTGCTGTTCACACCTGCGAATGCGAAGCCGAGCCGGCCTCTTCTTCGTCGCCGCCGAATAAGCGCGCGAGCAAGCCACGCCGGGCATGCATCTGGCCAAGCTGCTGCCGCGCATCCTCCAGCTCGGCGGTCAGGCGCTGATTTTCGCGTTCCAGCATTTTCGTCAGCCGGTTCAGCATCTCTAGCTGGCGGCGCTCGTTTGCGGCCGAGAGCTCGGTGACATCGAGCGCCTGGCGCAGTGCGGTGATCTCTTGATCCTTGTTGTGCAGCAGCTCCTGGTACAGGTCGGCCATGCGCGACAGCATCGCCGCGATATCGGGCGGCACCAGCGATTCGGGCTCGACCACCTCGGCCTCGACGATCTGTGGCGCATCCGCCCGCCGTGAGGCGTTCGGCTCGAATCTATTCGCATCATCGGCATGTGGCATCTCGTCATGCAGGTGCGGCTCCGGCTCAATCACACGCGCCTCGGCGCTATGTGGAGTAGCCTCGCCCGCCGGCTGCTCCGGTTGCCCCTGCTCGGCCTCGTCGATGGGGTGCGCCAGATCGCCTGCACCAAATTCGACGGCCAAGCGCTCGCGAACCCAAGCGTAATTGCGGTTCTGCTTGAGGAGCGTGATGATATAGCGCAAGGTGTCGAGATCATCGTCGCTGTAGAAACGATCCCATACTTCATCGATCATCGCAGTATCGGCGGCACTGGAAGAAAGCCAGGCCGCAAATGCGGTGCTCAGCTTGCGGAGCGTGATGGGCGCGATGCTAAGCATCTGCGCGGCTTCATTTGAGGAATAGGCAGGCATCCATATCCTCCGAGGTCGCTTCAGACGACGTTTTTTTCGTTTAGTCCTGGTTGTCATGGCGCGTCTATCCAACACAAAGCGGTACTTTATCTTCTTTTTGTTGTTCGTTTTTTCGCTCTGCGAGCGAAAAAACGAACAACAGATGAAATGGGAAGTACCATGCTGCCGCAGGCAAAGCGGCGTTTGAAAGCGCGACCGCGTAAGTCCTGTTAATAACAAGTGTCCCTTAGCAACTATAGCATGGAACAGCAGCGCAGGAGATGAAGATCGAGTCATCATCGCGCAGCTGTTCGTCTGTCGAGCGGGGCGAAACAGCTCATTAGGAAGCGATATACCTTAATGGGGATCTGGCTACGACCAGAGGCCATAAATAACACTTGTATTAATTATGGGGCTTACACGGCGGATGGTCTGGGGCACTCGGCCGCCCCAAACCCAAATGGTACCCAGCGCCGCCGCAAGATTCCCTTTCTCGGCCACTGCGATGGCTTCGCCGCCGCAGTGGCCGAGAAAAAGAGTGTTCTTGGAGGGACTGCGTCCATCCAAACCGCCCTGGAAACGCTGACTGCGTAAGCCCTAACGTATTGCGAAGTTTAGCGTATCAGAAAGAGCACGAGGATTACTACCATCAGCAGCGCGATCCCGGTGTACAACACAGCTCGCTCGATATCGAACAAGCTTGTGTCGCCGCGCACCTCGCTATTGAAGCCAAGCAGCGCCAGGCTATGCTGCTTCTCTTTATCGCGATAATCGATCTCGGTAACCGGCACGCCGCGGATGAGCAGATCGGCGGTGATCAGCCTGCTATCCGCCCCGCCGCCCTTGATCGCTTCTTCCAATAGCTCCTTTAGCGGCGCCACCTGGTACCAGTGCGCTTCATAGGGGTCGATCCGGCCCTTGAAGACTTCTTGCGCTTGGGTTTGGATGGTCAGTTTGTGCAGGCCAGTCAAGTCGTCCTCGTTGAAGTAGCGCCGGCCATGACGCGACCAGGTGAAGACTTTTTCTTCGAGCATTTGGCCGGCGCCTTCGCAGCGCGGGCATGGCTGCTTGCCGTAGCCGCGGCAGATCGGGCAATCTTCTTTAAATGTGTCGTTGCGCGTTGTGCCATCAGGGTCTTTCACCCGCCGCACCTGCTCGATCTGGCCTTTTCCCTGGCAGTTCTTACACATCACATTGGTCGCACCATTACACTCGCTGCAGGATACTATTCGCTGGGAGCCAGGGAGTACGAACAGCTCCGGTGGAGCGTCAACGAACGCGTCCAGATCCGGCACTGGCACATCCCACAGCGCGCTTTCGCGGCTCATGGGCATCAGCGCGCCGCCAGTGTGAACCTGCTGGCGCGATACCGGCGGCGTGCGAGTCTCGTAGTGGGCCCGTAGTTCATAATTGTAGACATTGTAGCTGACGATCTGTTCAGGCTGGATCAGTTGGCCAAGCGAGGGACGGTGTAGAAAGCCCTGGCGGCTCCAGCGGTCGAGCAGTCGCCGGATCGAATGTGTGCGGTGCAGTGCATCGGCGCGGGCGCGGCTGCGCGCGACGAAATCGTGATCGAGCATGGTGCCGACAACCGTCTCCAGTGGATTCTCCAGCCACTCGGCCACCGCCTCCCAGTGCGACTCCTCCATATCCTCAGTTGAGCTGTCGATCTTCTGGCGCAGGGCCTGCCGAAGCAGGGCGGCGGCCTGGGCCGCATTGGCGAAGCGCTGCGCTGGCTGTCGCGAAAGCAGGCGCTGGATGACGCGGTCGACGTCGGCCAGTGTGGTATCGCGGGTGGTGAGCGAGCGCGGCTCCTCGCCAGGCGCCGGCGGCAACTCGCCAAGCAGCATCTCATAGAGCACCGCGCCCAGGCTGTAGAGATCCTGTGCTGGGGCTGGGTCGCCGGCAATCAGGCTCTGCTCGGGTGCTGAGTAGGGCGTCAGGTAGTCGGCCTCCTCAATGCTGGAGAGGTCGGGCGTGTCGGGCGCGGCGGCCAGGCTAAAGTTCGCCAGATAGGCCACACCCTGCGGCGTCAGCAGGATATTGGCCGGCTGGACATCGCGATGCATGATCCCCTCGCCGTGCAGATAATCCAGCGCGGCGCCGATCTGTGAGAAGATTTTGAGCGCCACCAGCGGGTCGAGCGGCCCATCTTTGAGCGTGTCGTGCAGCGAGCGTGTCTCTAGCCGTGGCGTGACGAGATAATCGCCATAGCGATCATCGTGCCCGGCGTCGACCACCGGCAGGATGTTCGGGTGACTCAGCCGTGCGGCCAGCCGAGCGGCCAGCTGAAAGCGGCTGACTGAGATCCAATCGGTGCGCCGCAGAATATGCACTTGCACCGGCCGATCCAGTGTCAGGTGCGTGGCACGGTAAACAGTAGCCAGCTCCTCCTGCGCCAGGCGCTCGGAGAGCCGGTAGTTGAGCAGGTCGTGGGTCGGCGTCGGCTTGCGTGCGCCATTCGGCACGTCGTCGCTGCCGGTGGCCGCACGCGCGCGCGCGTTGGAGGTTGGCATCGGACTATCCTTGTGATGTCGTTAACGACGCTCAGTATAGCCTCTGGAGCACGAGTTCGCAAGCACCGGCGATCAAGGGGTAGAGGATTGAGGAGTATTTTAGCACATATGTTTCGAATTTGCAAGTGCTTTTCATAAGGACGTACGCAAAGGGGTGTGGGGAAGGTTGCACCTTCCCCACACATCCTTATTTTCCGCCCGTCGTGGGCGGTATGCCGCCCACGACGGGCGGAAAATAATGCTCTTGGAGGGCTTGCAGCCCTCCAAACCTCCCGCTTGTAGGAGGCAAGTTATTTGACCGAAAGACTTCCGATCGCCGGCAGTGCCACGATCCAGATCTGCCCGGCGTTGAACTGCACCTCCTGCCCATCGGTGGTGTAGAAGCGCAGTGGCGCTGCGGGGCTGTCCTTCTGCCAGGTGATCTCATGGGTGACGCCATCCTGAAACAGCTTGGCGGCACCAGAGCCGACCACATCTTGCTCGATCCGGCCCTTCGTGTCGCCAGCAAGCTTGCGCTGCTTGACCTCGATCACTACAATATTGCGGGTGCGCAGCTGCTCGCCGCTGGCTGCGTCGCGGGCGGGTTTGCCGCGCCGCAGTCGCAGGTAGCTGTTTGCTGTGGGATCATAGATCCAGCCGGCGCTATCCTGCTTATACAGGAAGAAGTAGCTCAGCGACTGGGCGGCTGGTCGCTCGGCCTGAGGCGCATCGGCCTTGAACAGGAAGCCAACATCGGGCTGATTGAAGGCGGCGACCTTCAGCTTAGCGGCGGCGCTAGCCAGGTCGGCGCTGCTGGTGAACAGGTTATGCGGCGCGAAGCGTTTCTTGCTGCGGCCGAAGTAGGCCCCGCCGCCGCGATGCAGCGCATCCAGGTTCACGATCTTGTCGGTGCTCTGAGCCAGCGCCAGGCCTTGTGGCGAGCCACCAGCATGGGCATAGATTGTGCCAAAGCCCATAGCCCACTGGACGTAGTACAGCCGTGCGCTGCGCACTGGCCCGATCGTCGGCGCATCGGGGCCGATGCCGGGCACATAGACGGCCATGAAGCGCGTGATCCCGAACTCTGCCAGCGCCTCGAAAACCACCAGCGCGTGATCCAGCCCAATCTGCGGGTAGGCGTCGGGGTGATTGTCGATCATCACCGCATACGGCCGTTTGGCCAGTGTGCCGCGCGCGAATGATGGCGCGGCTGTGGCCAGATCGGGTGCGGGGGCCGGTGTGGGCGCGACGGGCGTGGCGGTGGGTTTCGGTTTGGCGGCGCGGGCGGTAGGGGCCACGCCGGCCTGTGTGAGCAGGGCGATCAGCAGCGCGCCGCACGCGAGCGGTACAAACAGTCGTCGTCGCAGGTGCATAGATGCTCCGTGGCAGCTTGCTAGCATTCGTTTGTGGTAGGGCGAGCATAGCACAGGAGCACGCATGTGTCCAGAGCGCTTCGCGCTGGGGTGTGGGCAGGATATCACGCCAGCGTGGGCGAGGAAGGCATCGCAAGCATTGTCATGCTGACCGCAGGGAAGCATCTCACAGGTATTCGTTGAATCACTGCGAGATGCTTCTCTGCGGTCAGCATGACTTTGGTGTCCGGGGGGTGGTTATGATGGCGGTGGCGCGGCCGCCCGCGCCGGCGAAGTTTACGCAGCGGTCGCTGGCACCTCCGCGCCCACCAGCGCACGCGCCGACCAATCGCCGAACGCTTCGCCATCGTCGCGCTCGCGCTTCCACTGGTCGAGCAGCTCGGCCAGCAGGTCGATCAGCGCGCTGGTGCGCACCTCTTCGCGATACAGTTTGGCCAGCCGGGTACCCTCGAAGCTGCCGCCGACATACACGTTGTACATGTTCAGGCTGCGGCCGATCAGCCCGATCTCGGCGGTGGGCGGGCGCGAGCAGGCGTTCGGGCAGCCGCTCATGCGAATCCAGACCCGATCGTCGCCATAGCCGCGCCGCTCTAGCTCGCCGATCATGTCGGGCAGGTAGCGCTCGCTTTCGGCCACCGCCAGCCCGCAGGTGGGCATGGCCGGGCAGGCCATGGCGTAGCGCCGCAATGTGCTCAGCTCGGCGCTACCGATCGAGAGGCCGTACTGCGCCAGCAGCGCGTCGACCTTGGGCCGATCAGCTGCGTCGATATTCGCCAGCACAACATTCTGCTGCGCCGTCAGCCGCAGCTCGGGCCGCACAGCCTCGACGATCGCGCGCAGCCCGGCCTTGCTCTGATCTTTGATGCGGCCATTCTCGATCCAAACGCCGACCAGCCAGCGGCCATCAGCCTGGCGCTGCCAGCCCAGGTGATCGTGAACCTCGTAGCGCTGCACGTCGGCCGGTGCGGCCAGCGGCGCGCCCAGGCGTGCCGCCAGCTCGTCGCGGTACCACTGGACGCCGCGCTCCTCCAGCACGTATTTGAGCCGCGCGTGCCGGCGGTTGGTGCGGTCGCCATAGTCGCGGTAGATAGCGGTGGCGGCCTCAAGCACCGGCAGCGCCTGGTCGGCCGGCAGGAATCCAACCCTGTCGCCCAGCCGCGGGAACGTCTCGGCCTTGCCGTGGGTGCTGCCGAGCCCGCCGCCGGCCAGTAGGTTGAAGCCCTGGAGCTGGCCGCCGTCATCCAGCACCGCTTCCAGCGCCAGATCATGCGTGAAGATGTCGATGCAGTTGTCGTGCGGCAGGCCGATCGACATCTTGTGCTTGCGCGGCATATAGGTCGGGCCATAGAACGACTCATCGCGCTTGGGCGTGACCTGGACACGTGTGCCGTCGGCCAACACCTTCTCGCCATCCAGCCAGAACTCGTAGTAGGCGGTCGATTCGGGCATGAACTGATCGCTGATCTGTTTGGCTAGCGCCTGATAGTCGAAGTGCGTGTCGGGCAGCAGATCGGCCACTGGGCAAGTCATGGTGTTACGGGCCACATCGCCGCAGCCGCCATAGGTGGTGACCCAGCGCTCGTTCAGCGCCTTGATCAGCGGCTTCATGTTGGCCTTGCCGACGCCGTGGAACTGGAAATCCTGGCGAGTGGTGATCCGAATGGTATTGTTGCAATAGGTCGACGATAGATCATCGGCCAGCAGGTACTGCTCGGCGGTGAGGCGGCCACCGGGGAACTTGGTGCGCACCATAAACTGCCAGGCGCGATCCAGGCCCTGCTTCTTGCGCTCGCGGCGCGTGTCGCGGTCGTCCTGCTGGTAGGAGCCGTGGAACTTCAGCAGCTGGTAGGCGCCCTCGCTGATATTGGCGGTGCTGAGGTCGGCCAGCTCTTCGAGCAGGAAGCCGCCCAGCCCCTCGCTGATGACTTTGAGGCCCTCGACTTTGGATGGGCCACGGCCAACTTCTTCTTCGGCGTCGGCAGACATAAGTATCCTCCTTCGGGATGAAGAACTAAAGACGAATGCCCAAAAGCGAAAGTCTCCCCTCGTCTTTGGTCGTTCGTCCTTCGTCCTTCGTCATCCTCAAATATACCGTAGCTCGCGCAGCGCTGCAAGAATGCGGCCGGCGCTCTCTGCGGGCGTCTCTTTATCGGTGTGAATGACCAGCTCGGGATCGAGCGGCGCCTCATAGGGATCATTGATGCCGGTAAAGCCTTTGATCTCGCCGGCCAACGCCTTCTTGTACAACCCCTTGGTATCGCGCCGGATCAGAACCTCGAGCGGCACATCCACGAACACCTCGAAAAAATTTGGGATGCGCTCGCGGATCTCATCGCGGATAGCGCGATAGGGCGAGATCGCGGCCGCGACCGCGACCACATCGTTGCGCGAAAGCACCTCGCAGACCCAGCCGATCCGGCGGATATTGGTGTCGCGATCCTCTTTCGAGAAGCCCAGACCCTTGCTCAAATGTGTGCGAACGACATCGCCGTCGAGCACCTCGACTTTGCGGCCGATCGCGCGCAGCTCGCGCTCTATAATTTCCGATATCGTCGATTTCCCCGCGCCAGAGAGGCCGGTGAACCAGATGGTAAAGCCGGGGGTTGTCCTCCGGCCCCTCCAAACCTCCCCAGCACTGAGTTTATGCTTCGCGGAGCGCATTAATCAATACTTGTGCAACTTCGGGACGGGTGAACTCGGGCGGCGGCGGCGTGCCGGCGCGCAGCAGCTCGCGCACCTTGGTGCCGCTAAGCGATAGCCGCTGCTCGGCGCCGTGCGGGCACGTGCGCGGCGATGCGACGCTGACGCAGGCCTGGCAGTAGAAGGTGTGCTCATACTTCAGCGGCGTGATCGCCAGGTCGCTCGGCGTCAGCGTGTCGAATAGCAGCTGCGCATCGTAGGTGCCATAGTAGTTGCCCACCCCGGCGTGGTCGCGCCCGACGATAAAATGGGTGCAGCCGTAGTTCTGGCGCGAGATCGCGTGCAGCAGCGCCTCGCGCGGGCCGGCGTAGCGCATCGCGGCCGGGTAGGCGCCCAGCAGCACCCGATCGGCCGGGTAGTAATTCCTCAGCAGCACCTCGTAGGATTCAACCCGCGCCGCCGCCGGCACATCGTCCTCTTTGGTCGCGCCGACCAGCGGGTGCAGAAACAGGCCATCAATGATTTCGAGCGCTGATTTCTGGATATATTCGTGCGCGCGATGCACTGGGTTGCGCGTCTGGAAGCCGACGATCGTGTTCCAGCCGCGCTCGGCGAAGGCCTGGCGGCTCGCGGCCGGCGTAAAGGCCAGCTCGGGAAACGCACTCTCCGGCGGCTCCAGCAGCCAGACATCACCGCCCAGCAGCACTGGCCCCTGGGTGTACAGCCGCGCCACGCCGGGGTGCTCCTGCGCGGCGGTGCGATAGACCTGTTCGGCCTCGTAGCGCTGGTCGTAGGTGTAGCGCTCGCGCAGATCCAGCAGGCCGACCAGCCGGCCATCGGGGGCGTATAGGCCAACCGGCTGACCATCGCGCAGCATCTCAGCGCGCGACTCGCTCACCGGCAGCGTGATCGGGATCGGCCAGAGCGTGCCGTCGGCCAGGCGCATCTCATTCACAACCCGCGTGTAGTCGGCCTGGCACAGAAAGCCAGTTAGCGGGCTGTAGGCGCCGATTGCTATCATCTCCAGGTCGGCGAGACCGACCTCGCTCAGTGTGACGCGCGGTGCGATCGCGGCGATCGCGCGGGCCTCGGCGCCGGCTGCACCGGTCAGCACGCGGTCGATCAGTGTTCCGCCGTGGGGTTGCATGGTGGTCTGGGGTGTCATGTTGCTCCTTAGGAGTAGTTACGAGTTAAGAGTTGCTGATACCTTTGGGGAGATCTGGAGGGGCCGAAGGCCCCCTCCAGACCTCCATCACTAGGCTCATTATACATGGATTCCGCACTCGGTTTTGGCGAACCCAGCCCAGCGCCCGGCGCGCAGATCCTCGCCGGCGCCGGATTGGCGCGTGCAAGGCCCGCAACCAAGGCTGGCGTAGCCACGATCGAGCAGCGGGTTGTAGGGCACCTGGTTGGCGTGGACGTAGCGCCACACATCGCGCTCGGTCCAGTATGCCAGCGGGTTGACCTTCAGCAGATTGTGGCGCGCGCTCCACTGAACCAGCTCGGTGCCGGCGCGGGTGGACGACTGATCGCGGCGGATTCCGCTGATCCAGGCACGGTAGGGCCGCAGCGCATCGGCCAGCGGCGTGACTTTGCGGATGCCGCAGCAGCGGTCGGGGTCGCGCTCGTACAACCGGGCGCCTTCCTGGATCTCCTGCTCGGCCAGCGTCAGCACGGGTCGGTGGCGCTCAATCGCCACGCCATAGCGGCGAGCGGCGGCCTCGGCCAGCGCATAGGTTTCGGGAAACAGCAGGTCGGTATCGAGGAACACCACCGGTGTCCCGCAGCCGATCCGCGCGATCATGTCCAGCAGCACCATCCCCGACGCACCGCCGAAGCTACAGGTCAGCACAATCTGCTGGCCGAAGCGCGCGGTCGCCCAGTTGAGCAGATCCTCGGCGGAACGCTCGCGAAATGACCTATTAATTCCAGCTAGCTCGTCAGCGTTCCAAGCCGGCGCGCTTGCTGTCTCGGTTATCGATCGTCCTAGCATGATCCCGACCTCCCACAAAAAAACGGACAGGGCGATAGCAATCTCACTATCGCTGTGTCCGTGCATCGGCGCACTTGGGTTTGGTTCCAAAGCAGTTCCAAAGTAGTGACAGAGCAATCTTAAATTACTTGCTCTGTTTTGTCAAGTACTGTATAATCAGACAACCTGCACAGTGCATGTTTGAGCCTTCGGCAGACCTTCGTCGGGCTCAGGAACCGCAGTACTTTAACGTCTTATTGTTTTTCGTTTTTGCGCTCTCAGAGCGCAAAAGCGAAGAACAGAACATTGGAAGGTTCGAATGAATACTGGTATTTGGGCATCGACATTGTTCCGTCCTTTCCGTCTGAAATAGCGTTCGCTGAATCGAATACCGTGTCGCTATTACACCATAGGTCTGGTGCCAAGCGAAGGCGCTTTGCGCTACAATTACCGCATGCAAAAGCGCATGCAAACGGGCGACAGCTGGCGGCCCCGGCTCCAGGGCCAAATCCTTTGGCCTATGGCAGGCATCGTCGGTGCTGGAATCAGCCCCACGCGCTACTCGCGGCGGCGGCGCGGGCGGCGGTCGGAGGATGAGAATGGACGCGATTACCTCGTTTGGGGAGTGGCTGCGGCGCGCTCGTAAAGCGTGCGACCTGACTCAGGCCGAACTGGCCCAGCGGGTCGGATGTGCGGAGGGGACCATTCGCAATCTGGAAGCCGATGGGCTGCGGCCCTCCAAGCAGCTCGCTGTGCGCCTGGCCGCCCAGCTTGGCCTGGCCTCGGACGCGCAGGCGGCTATTGTCGGCTTTGCCCGCGGCGGCATGGCGCCGTCGCCCGCCCTGCCAACACTGCCGGCTCTGTCCCCTGCCAGAAAGCATACCCCCCCGCAGATCGGGCAGGCGGGTCAACCCACCGGGACAGTCACGTTCCTGTTTACCGATATCGAAGGCAGCACGACACGGTGGGAGCAGCACAAGCAGGCGATGCGCCAATCTCTGGCGCGTCACGATGCCATCCTGCGCGAGGCTATCGCCGCGCACGAGGGGTATGTGTTCAAGACCGTTGGGGACGCATTGTGTGCCGCCTTTGCCCATCCTGCCGCCGCGGTGGCTGCCGCGCTGGATGCACAGCGCGCCTTCCACACCGAAGCGTGGGGGGCGCCCGGGCCGCTGCGGGTGCGCATGGCCTTGCATACAGGCGTGGTCGAGGCGCAGGCCGGCGACTACCATGGCTTGCCGCTCAGCCGGGTCGCACGGCTGCTGGCCGTGGGCCATGGCGGCCAGACCCTGCTGTCGCGCGCGACGGCGGAGCTGATCCGCGAGGAGTTGCCGCCGGAGGCGGCCCTGCGCGACCACGGGACACACCGCCTCAAGGATTTGACGCACCCCGAGGACATCTTCCAGCTTGTGACTCCAGATCTGCCAGCTGACTTCCCACCATTGCGCACGCTCGAGGTCCAGCTACCCAACCTTCCCGCCCAGCCAACCCCTTTGATCGGGCGTGAGCACGAAGTGGGCGCAGTGCGAGCGCTGCTGCCGCGCCCAGATGTGCGCCTCGTAACCTTGACAGGTCCTGGAGGAGTGGGCAAAACGCGCCTCGCGCTACAGGTGGCTACCGACCTGCTCGATACATTTCCAGATGGGGTATTCTTCGTCGCCTTGGCGCCGATCAGTGATCTGAATCTGGTCACCTTCACAATCGCTCAGACGCTCGGGATTAAGGAGGGTAGCAGTCAACCACTGATGGAGCGCCTCAAGGAGCATCTGCGCCTCAAGCAGCTGTTGTTGCTGCTGGACAATTTCGAGCAGGTGGTCGATGCGGCGCCGCTGATTGCCGAGCTCCTGATGACGGCGGCGCAGCTGAAGGTGCTGGTCACGAGCCGCGCGGTACTCCACCTTTCCGGCGAGCGGGAGTTCCCCGTACCACCGTTGGCGTTGCCTGATCGGCAGCACCTGCCGCCGCTGGAGATGCTGTCGCAGTACGAGGCGATCGCCCTCTTTATCCAGCGGGCGCAGGCGGTCAAGCCCGACTTTCAGCTGACGACCGCGACCGCCCCGGCTGTGGCGGAGATCTGTGCCCGGCTGGATGGGCTCCCACTGGCCATTGAGCAGGCGGCGGCCCGCAGCAAGCTGTTTCCGCCACAGGGATTGCTTGCCCGGTTGCGCAGTCGGCTCGCCCTCCTGACGGGTGGGGTGCGGGATCTGCCGGCGCGCCAGCAGACACTTCGGAATACTATCGATTGGAGCTATGCGCTGCTGGATGCGGATATGCAGACCCTATTCGCGCGACTGGCGGTGTTTGTCGGGGGTTTCTCGCTTGAGGCCGTCGAGGCGGTCTGCGCAGACCAGGAATTGAGGATCGAAGATAGAGGATGGAAGAGAGCGGCTCCTTCTTCGATTCTCGATCGGTTGGCCTCGCTGGTGGACCAAAGCCTCCTGCGGCAGACGCCGGGCATAGATGGCGAGCCCCGCTTCATGCTCCTGGAGACCATCCGCGAGTATGCCCTGGAGCGACTTGAGTTGAGCGGGGAAGCTGATGTCGTGCGACACCGGCACGCGCTGCACTACCTGGGCCTGGCGGTGGCTGCGGAGTCGCAGATCCTCGGGGCAGAGCAGACCATGTGGCTGCAGCGGTTGGAGACGGATCATGACAATTTGCGCGCTGCTCTGGCGTGGTGCCAAACCTCGGCGGGCGACGCCGAGGTCGGGTTGCGGCTGGCCGGGGCGCTGTGGCGATTTTGGGATACGCGCAGCTATCTGAGTGAGGGACGGCGCTGGCTGGAGCAAGCGCTTGCGCTAAGCGATTTTGGAGTGCCGCCTGAGAACGGGCTGGTCGCTGCGGCAGATCAAGCCAACATCCACCAGCACAAAGCCAAGATGGCGACGCGCGCGCAGGCATTGTATGGGGTGGGCGCGCTGGCGTGGTCGCAGGGGGACTATGCGCGAGCGACCGCGCTGCTGGAGGAAAGCCTGGCGCTGTTTCGGGCGCTGGGGGATACCGCCGGCATCGCCAATACGCAGAACCATCTCGGGGTGATCGCCCAGCTCCAGGGCGACTATGTGCGAGCGACCACACTGCTCGAAGGCAGTCTGGCGTTGCGCCGAGAACAGGGCGACAAGCACGGTATCGCCGGGGCGCTCAACAATCTGGGGATGGTAGCCCTATGTCAAGGCGACTACGCGCGGGCGCGGCCCCTAGTCGAGGAAGCTTTGGCGGTGATGCGCGAACTAGGAAGCGAGCGCTACATCGCGCTTGCCCTCAACAATCTGGGCATCGTAGCCCTGGGCCAGCACGACCTGGTGCAAGCGAGAACGTGCTGTATGGAGAGTATGCGGCTGTTGCGCGACCTCAACAATACGTACGACATCGCGGACTGCCTGGTCGGCCTCGCGGGCGTGGCTAGTGAGCAGGGCCAACCGACGCGCGCGGCGCGGTTGTGCGGCGCCACTGAGGTGCTGCTCGAGAGCATCGGCGCAGTCCTAGAGCGAGCCGAGCGCGCCGCCCATGACCGCACCATCGCGGTGGCGCGCTCCCAACTTGATGAAGCGACGTTCTCGGCGATGTGGGCGGAGGGGCGAACGATGCCCTTAGATCAGACCATGGCGTATGCACTTGGCGAAGACGACAGCGGTGCTGAGCTATAGCATTGACTAAAAGGGACACTGTTATGAGCATAGGTTTCGTCTCACTTGTCGGCGCGGGGCCGGGCGATCCCGAGCTGATCACGCTCAAGGGGCTGCGGCGGCTGCGCGCGGCCGATGTGGTGATCTACGACGCGCTGGCGAACGAAGCGCTGCTGCGCGAGTGCCGCGCCGACACTGAGCTGATCTACGCCGGCAAGCGCGCCGGGCAGCACTATCGCTCGCAGGGCGAGATCAATGCGCTGTTGGTTGAAAAGGGGCGCGCCGGCTTGCAGGTGGTGCGGCTCAAAGGTGGCGATCCGTTCGTGTTTGGGCGCGGCGGCGAGGAGGCGGCCGTGCTAGCCGAGGCCGGGATTGCCTGGGAGGTCGTGCCGGGCATCTCATCGGCGATCGCAGTGCCGGCTTACGCGGGTATCCCGGTGACGGATCGCGCCGCCGCTTCGTCGTTCGCGGTGATCACCGGTCACGAAGATCCCGATCGCGAAACGACGCGGCTGCGCTGGCAGGCGCTGGCTCAGGGCATCGATACGCTGATCTTCCTTATGGGCGTCGGTCGGCTAGAAAGCATCGCGGCGCAGCTGATCGCCCACGGCCGCGCGGCCGAGACGCCGGCGGCGGTTGTTCGCCAGGGCACCACGTCTGATCAGGAGACTGTGGTCGGCACGCTTGCCACAATCGCCGCCGATGTGGCACACGCCGGGCTGACCGCGCCCGCGACGCTGATCGTTGGCGAGGTTGTGCGGCTGCGCAACCGGCTGAGCTGGTTCGACACGCTGACGCATGGGCAGGAGCCAGCGGGCGCGCCGGCCGAGCCGCTGTATGTGGTGCGTGATAGTTAAGTGTCTACAAGGAAAACGTCATCGTGCGTACCTCCATTAGTCAGCCGGGCCGCTCGATCGCTCATCACGACGGCGACAGCGCGGGCGCGAGCGAGCTTGTGCGTGCGGTCATGCTGATTGGGCATGGCAGCCTGCGCTCTGGCGCCGGCGCGGCGATGATCCGTCTGGCCGAGCGCACGCAAGCCGCCCGGGTCGCACCGATCGTCAGCGCCGGATTCCTTAACTACAGCCAGCCGACCTTTGATGAGACATTGGCGCGCTGCGTCGAGAGTGGCGCTTCCGACGTGATCATCCAGCCCTATTTTCTCGTCCCCGGCAAGTTCGTGCGCGAGGATCTGGCGCGGCTGGCCGATGCCGGCCGGCTGGCGCACCCCGGGCTGTCGATCCAGGTCGCCCAGCCTTTTGGCGATCATCCGGCGCTGGCGCGGCTGCTGCTCAAGCGCGCGCTGGAGGCCGATTACCTGGCCGCTAATCCGCATATCATTCACCAGCGCCTGCCGCAGCCGCTTGAAGATGGGGCAGGCTGGCGGCCATTGCACCGGCTACAGCGCACTGGCCTGCTGATCATGGCCCACGGCAGCCCGCACCCCGAATCGAACGCGCCGATCTACGCCATTGCCGAGCGCGTGCGCGCCTGCGGGCGCTATGCCGCCGTCACAATCTGCTTCATGGATCTCAACCAGCCCAGTATCCCCGACGCGATCGATAACATGAGCGGGCGCGGAATCAAACACATCATCGCGACCCCCTACTTCCTTCAGCTCGGCAATCACGTCAACGACGATCTGCCGGCGATCATCGCCGCAGCACGCATACGCCACTCGGCTTCGACGATCCTGCTGACTGAGCACCTGGCCTACGACCGGCTGCTGGTGTCGGTGATCGCCGATCGTGTGGCCGAAGCGCAGGCTCACTCAGTTGCCAATTGACAGCATCAAACATGCGTTCTATCGTGCGCCGAACAGTGCGAATCTTGCCGCGTATGAGGGGTGCCATGAGCGATCAGAACGAGAATAATCGCAAGTTGATCGAGGATTTTCGCGCGAGCCGGGGCGTGAGCGATGATCCGTTCGCCGGCAGACCTTTGCTCCTGCTCACCACTATCGGCGCCAAGAGCGGCCAGCGCCGCACGACGCCGATGATGTATGTCCCCGACGGCGATCGCCTGCTCGTGATCGCCTCCAACGCGGGCGCGTTGGCGCACCCGGATTGGTATCGCAATCTGCTGGCGCACCCAGAAGTGACTGTCGAGGTCGGGGCCGATACATTCGATGCCAGCGCGGTGGTGCTGGAGGGGACGGAGCGACAGCAGCTGTGGGACAGGATCGTGGCGTCGTACCCGTTTTTTACCGAGCACCAGGCGAAAATCACTCGTCAGATCCCAGTGATCGCGCTGGAACGAAAATCAGAGTGAAGACCGCGATGCGAGAGCGGCATACAAGCCGTCGAAGAGCGCTATTCCGTGAGCCTCACGTTCAGTATCGGTCATATCTGCGCGGAGCCAGCCCTGTAGAATAGCATCAACCCCAGCCGCCTCGGGTGGAACTGTGAGACCATCGCGCAGATCAAGCTCGTGCACCAGCGCCCCAAGCGCGCGCAGGCCAGCGTCATCGAGACCAAACGCCCGCAGCGCTGCTCAACGCGCCATTTTTCCTCGCCGGTGGGTTAAAGATAGTGTATGACCTCGCGCTGTATCGGAGCTTTCGCACGCTCCGGCCGCCCGAGGAGCAGTAACAACCGACCGAAAGGAGCCACAGAATGAAGTGAATTACACGTGAGCGTGTCAAGGTAGATCGGGTGGCCTGTCCATGGCTGATTAAGAAGTTTGTGGATGCGGAAGCCGAGTTTCTGTTCGTGCCGGCGAGCCAAGTCCTGGCGATCGCCGAGCGTGAAGCGGCCATTCCCTACGACGTACAGGGGGTTGAGCTAGGGCGCCACGCCAACCAGTGCTCATTCGAGGCTATCCTGAAGAAGCATGGCCTGACGGGGAACCCGGCGCTTGTTCTGCTCGGCAAAATTGTCAATGGCGCGGATACCGACAATACGCAGTGGAATCAGCCCGAAGGGGCTGGGCTCGAAGCAATCGCGGAAGGCTTCCGGCATCTCGGATTTGCCGACGACCATTCGGTCAACGCGGCCGAGTGGATCGGCTACGACGCGCTGTATGCCTACTGCCAGGAAATGGTGCGCCAGGGCAAACCGAATGGGCAGTTTGCAGCAGTGTAATTGCGCTGTGGGCAATGAGACGTGGGGGCGGCTCCGCCGCCCCCACACCCACCCTAAACTGCAAAGTGCGCAAAAACCTTGCCTTAGAAAACAATCGTCCAGCCTTCCAGGTGGGCTTGCTCCTGCGTATACGCCACGCCGTCGACTTTCAGCCCCTGGTCATTCAGCAGCGTGATGATGCCGCCCTTGTTGCCAAGCTGCACCGTTGGAGGTAGCGCGATTACTGTGACCGCGCCCGCCGCCAGAGTGCCCGCGAGTGTGTGCTTGCGCTTTAGCCGGTCGGCGATCTGCCAGCCAGTCAGGTCTACATCGTTTGGCGAGGCGTTGAGCAGTGTCACCGTCTCATGTTCGGGGGCTGGGCCAACCGGGTTGACGAGCGCGCCAACGATTCGTACGATCTGGTCGGTCGCGACTACCACCGTGCTGGCGTGTCCAGTGATATCGTCGGTGTGCCAGGCTTGTGACTGAAACGCCAGAAAGATCGCCACCCATTGTTGGGTGGCGGGGAGATGTAGCAGCAGCCCGCCATCCTGCCACACTCCGTCGTCGCGTGCGAAGCGCGCCACATTGCCCTGGTTCATGTGGATATCGTGGATGCCGTTGCCGGGACTAAAGCTGAAAATTTTATCGGGAGTGTCTTCGGGCCCCCAGCGCTCCCCAAACGCATACACCAATGCATCGGGCTCGTTGATGGCCCGCATCACATAGTGCTCCAGCTGGTCGGAGAGATCATTATCTGGGCCTGGCGCGCTAGGCGGCAGCGCGCGCATGTCCAGCCGGTTGAACAGGTTGCCGCGAATGAAATCGAGCCCACCGCCGGCTGGCTGACGCGGCAGCAGTGTGAAACCGAGCTGCAAGTCCGCCAATGATACGGTGATCGGGTGGCTAAACATGTCATCCACCAGGAACAGCAGCTCCGATGGCGATTCCTGGGATTGTACGTTGACGGCCAGCCGGTAGTGTGTGTCGTCGGCGACCATATGAATCTGGTAATGGGGTGTATTCGCGCCATCTTCGCGCCGGGCGTCGATCGCCCGACCCTTGAGCACGCCATATTGCTTCAGTGGCATAGCTGCCTCCTTGACATGCTCATTTGTGCAAAATCAGCGTGTCATCATTCACTCATAGCGATCCCTCACGAACTAAACGTGAACCTGCGCATATTTGGGGGACGCAGAATCGCTTGTCGGCGCGCATACAGCACCCCGCGATCAAGGACTGTGACCTGGCCCTGATCAATGATAGTTGGCTCTTGACAGACTGCTAACGAGCGTGATCATCCGCCAGCCGAATCGCGACCTCGGTTTCCCATTTCGCAATATCCGGCTCGTCGGCCGGGTTGGTGAGGTAGGACTCATACCGAGCGCCAAAGCCATCGCCGTGATCTGATGCATAGGTATCCCACACAAGCCCCTGCTCCGCTCCCCAGTCCAGCAGCGCTTTATTCGCCGCTATTCCGTTCATAATCCCAGTGTAGATGAGCGAGGCATACCGACCCGCCGGTATAGCTCCGGCCGAGATGCGGCCATCGCCTGGCAGGGCGCGCGCAACCGGCCAGCCCAGCTCAATATCCATCTTCCCAGCCATATTGATAACGTGAAACCGAAGGAAGGGCGCGCCCGACGGTGCGACGCCATGCTTTTCCAACCAGACAAACACTTCCCCATGCAGCCGGGGGATCAACCCTGACCCCATTTCTTCCATAGGAACCAGGGTGCGAATGCCCATGGAGGGCTGCTCGGTGCGATCATCCAGTTTTGGTTCCGTGATCTTCATGTGCTTCTCCTTACATACGGATGGCTCATCCTTGTGTATATCATCTTTCGCCCTGCGGGGCGAAAGATGATATACACAAACGGAACGTACCATGCTGTCGGGCATCCTGAGCTGCTCCCCTGAGCGGCGTCGAAGGGTGACGAAGCTACGTCCTGAGGTGCCCCCTGAGCCTGTCGAAGGGCTTGACGAAGGGGGCAGGCAAAGCGGCGTTTGAAAGTGCGACCGCGTAAGCCCTGTCATTAACAACGCCGTGGCGGTACCGCCGCGGGGCCACCCTAGCGCTCAAAACACCGGCTGCCCGGCGATCAGCTTCTCCAGCGCCGGCGCCAGCTCCTCTTTCGTTATCCCGCCCTCGTAGCGTCCGGCCACGATTCCTTTCGCGTCGATCAAAAACAGCCACGGCTCTGAGTCGAGCTGCCATGCGACCATGGCGTCGGAGAGCCCGGCGTTCCGCTCGTCGGGGGTGATCGCGCGGTTCTCCTTGGCGGCTTTCTGGGCGGCGTCCTGCTGGAGCTGCACCGATTGGTCGAATGGGTACTTGTAGACCTCGGAGTGGATGAAGTTGACTTTGTCGCCATACTGCTTCTGGAGGCTCTGCATCACGTCCAGGCTCGGCCCGCAGGTAGCGGTTTTGCAGAAGGCCGGCGTAGCGAACAGCAGCGCGGTGGGCTTGCCGTTGGTTAGCGCCTGATCCAGGCTGACCTGGTACATCGCCGGGTTCACCTGTGTGCCCGATGAGAGCTGCGCTATGTCGGGCACATCCTTGACGGTCAGCGTCTTGGTCGAGATCGCCGGCTGGCCGACGATCGGCACATTGGAGTGCTCCTTGACCTCCAGCCGCTGCTTGCTGACACTTGGTTCGGCCTGGCCCGATAGCTGCGTCTGGATCTCGACGCCCCAGTTGCCGGCCTTATCGAAGGTGGGGTAGGCCACGTAGAAGGCGGCCGGCAACCCCTGGCCGTAATAGGCCGCGTCGGCCTCGAATTTGACCTGCGGGTTGGCATCATCCAGGTTGAAGAAGCGCAGGTGAACTTTAACGGTTGGGTCGTTCAGCGGCGTGTTGTTGCGCACCAGGCCGATCGCGATCCGGTTCTTGCCGGCCACTGCTTCGGAGAAGGCGAACACCGGCTCGACAGTGCCGGCCGGCGCCGCGCCGGCGGTGGGCTTGCCGGCGGCGGGCGACGTGGCGGCCTGGCCGCAGCCCGCCAGCAGCGCGGCGAGCAATACAAGGATGGGTAAGAATCGACGGAGCATCTATCCGCACCTTTCAATCGACGGCGTATGTATCCGATTCCAGAGATTATTATATACGATGCAGGACGGAAAGGATCGGCAGAGTTTTGGTGCCGGGTGCCAGGCGAAGCTACCTCACGCGTTTGCCACATTCCGATCTTGACAAGCCGCCGAAGAGACAGTATACTTAGTGTGTAATTAACACTATTCAATGGAGCGTATCATGGCAGAGAACGCCGAGAGCTACGATCCAGCGCGATATGAGCGGCCGTCCGTCACTGTGGACGTAGTGATCTTCACGCTCCAGGAGCGCGAGTTGCATGTGCTGTTGGTGAAGCGCAAGCACTGGCCGTTCGAAGGGCGCTGGGCTATTCCCGGCGGCTTCGTCAACATGGACGAGTCGCTCGATCTCGCGGCGCGGCGCGAGCTGGAAGAAGAGACCGGCGTGCGCGATATCTACCTGGAGCAGCTGTACACCTTTGGCGAGCCAAAGCGCGACCCGCGCACGCGCGTGATCAGCGTGGCCTATATCGCGCTGGTCAGCGCCGACACACAGACGCTGCGGGTTTCGGATGAGAGCTTCGATGTGCGCTGGTTTCCAGTGCGGGCGCTACCAGGGCCGCTGGCGTTCGATCACGATGTGATTCTGGCGGCCGGGCTCGATCGGCTACGCTCTAAGCTAGAATATACCACGCTGGCGTTCCAGCTCCTACCGGAGGTCTTCTCGATCCTGGAGCTAAAGCATATCTACGAGCAGATTTTGGGCGAAGAGGAGAAACTGGACAAGGGAAATTTTTATCGCAAGATTAAGGATGCAAACATTTTGGAGGACACTGGCCTGCGCCGCGAGGGTCGCGGCCGGCCGACATCGCTCTATCGTTTCCGGCGCGATCGAAGTGAAAAGCAATTTGTATTCAGGTGGCGAGAGGATAGGGTCGATAAGGAGGATAAGGTGTAGATAAAGAAATCGATGACTGTATGCACCTTACACAACGGATCAGCGATCATGCGTCGGATGGAGGCAGGTGAGACCACGTTTTCCCTTTCAGAATGTTCCAGATGGTGTAGTAGTTCACTCCATACGCTTGGGCAATCGATCGAGTGGAATCGCCGCTCGCTAAACGCTCACGAATCTCCTGCACCTGCTCAGGTGTGAGTACTTGGCGAGCTTCTACAACACGGGCATGCGCCTCATAAGTTAAGGGATTGGCCTTTCGGGAAGCGCGAATTTTAGCACGAGTCTCTTCAGAAACTGGTCGTCCAGTCAAAGCCTGAATCACTTTAGTGCGCGCTTGTTCGGAGAGGGCGCGTCCTTTATGTGCCTCGCTCATCCGGGCGCGCGCCTCCTGCGAGAGAGTGCGCCCTTTCAGTGCCGCAGCTATCTTGGTACGGGTTGCTTCTGAGACGACACGTCCTCTGCCTGCCTCGGAAATCTTTTTTCGCGTCTCCTCAGAATGGGTGCGCCCGATCATCTTAGTTCGCGTCTCTTCAGACAAGGGCCGGCCCTTCAACATCGTGCTTATTTTTGTACGAACTTCAAAGGCATACACACCCTTTCTTTTTCCGAACCGTCTGTCAAGCCATCCCATCACGCCATCTCCACTTGTAATCCTTCGCACATATGTACGAAAGATATCACACGAAGTCGTGTATGTCAAGCGGGTCGTCAGAAGGATTA
>WNGB01000484.1_pt1 | contig 104034 bp, 83 predicted proteins | sample 5400681 | NCBI WGS metagenome assembly WNGB01 (sample SAMN13153367, study PRJNA577476) | soil metagenome | isolation source: 115 cm soil or saprolite under grassland replicate 2 | place: USA:California | collected 2016-06-15 | reverse complement strand
GCCCGCGTCGAACTCGATCACACCGGTCACGTGCTCCGTCGCCTGGTGCTTCAACTGCACGTGGGCGGCGTGGAGCTGAAAGCCGTTGGCGGTATCGTACGCGCGCGTGAGAAGCGCCTTGCTGTAGTCGGGCGAGCCGAACGTACGATGGTAGGCGCCTTCGATGTGACCACTGATCACCGTGGGTGGCTTGGCGGGAGCGGCCGGTGCAGCCGGAGCAGGCGGGGTTGCGGCAGGCGGCGTCGCACCCGGGGTGCTGCCAGGCGGAGCAGGATTGTCGGGCGGCGGCGGGGCTGCCGGCGCTGGAGGCGCAGCCTGAGCGAAAGCATTCGCCGCGCCGAGAAGGGTGGCAACGGTCACACGGTACGACGGCACACGACGAAAAAAAGAGGATGTCATTCCAATTCTCCGGATGATGAGTGAGCTGCGCTCCCACGAGTCCCCTCCGGTTTGCTCATGGGCGCGTCCGTTGTCCGAGCGGGCCCATTCCCGCCGGTTTGCAGCGCTACGAACGGCGAAACGTGTGCGGTTTCGGCACCCAGAACGTAGGGTCACCTACTCCTTTCGCCGTACGACTTACACGAAGCGGTGTTTCGTGCAGTTTTCGTCGTAACGTCGAGACGCAAAAGAATCGGGGGGGGCGATTTCGTGCTCCGCGCGAAACACATGAGACAACGTCTTGTCTTACGGCAGGCAGCACACCATGCTGCCAGGCGCCATGTCCCGCCCGCGCGATGTCGCTATGCCTCTCGATCTCGCTTCCCTGCGCGCTGCCTACGAGACGAACGCGCTTTCGCCGACCCTGCTCATCGAAACTCTTTACGACGAGCTCGATGACACGGCGAACGAGGCGATCTGGATTCATCGCGTCACCCGGGCCGCGGCACGAGACGCGGCGCGAAAACTCGAGCGCATGCGCGACCAGCGCGGCGCATGGCCTCTCTACGGCGTCCCCTTCGCGGTGAAAGACAACATCGACGTCGAGGGACTCCCCACGACCGCTGGGTGTCCACCCTTTGCGTATGTTGCCGAACGAACGGCACCGGTCGTCGCTCGCTTGCTCGATGCGGGGGCGCTGCTCTTGGGAAAGACGAACCTCGATCAGTTTGCCACCGGCCTGGTAGGTACGCGTTCGCCCTACGGGGTGCCGACCAACCCTTTCGACGTCCGCTACATCACCGGCGGCTCGAGCTCGGGTTCTGCCGTGGCCGTGGCGCGTGGCTTGGTCAGTTTCGCGTTGGGAACGGATACCGCCGGATCCGGTCGGGTGCCCGCGGCGTTCACCCATCTCGTCGGGGTGAAGCCGAGCCGCGGACTCGTGTCCACGACGGGTGTGGTGCCGGCCTGTCGCTCTCTCGATTGCGTGTCCATCTTTGCTCTCACCTGCGAAGATGCGCGGCACGTCGCACAGGTGGTGACTGCCTTCGATGCTTCCGATCCTTACGCGCGCGTCGAGGCAGATGGCTACGCGTGGCAATGTGCCGCGCCTTCCCGTCCGTTCGATTTCGCGGCAGCCCGCGAAGAGGACATCGCACCTTACGTCGATGGGGAAACGCTGCGCGGGTTCGAAATCGCCTGCCGACATCTCGAGGCGCTCGGCGGTCGGATGCGCAGGATCGATCTCACGCCGTTTTTCGAAGCGGCGCGCCTCTTGTACGATGGGCCCTGGATCGCCGAGCGTCTCGAACCGAGGGAGGCGTTCCTCGCCGAGCACCCGGAAGCGTTTTTGCCGATCACACGGCAGATCCTCGAAGGTGGGCATCGCTGGCGCGGCCCGGAGGTTTTTGCCGGCATCCACCGCTTGGAAGAGCTGAAGCAGGAGGTGCGCCCTCTTTTCGCGGACATCGAGGCGCTGCTGCTTCCCACCGCGCCGACGCTCCCGCGGATCGAGGACGTCGCCGCCGACCCGCTGGGGTCCAACGCGAAGCTCGGCCGTTATACCAATTTCGTCAATCTGCTCGATTTGGCTGCCATCTCGGTGCCCGCCAAAATGAGGAGTGACGGTCTGCCGCTCGGGGTGACGTTGATAGGCCCGTGGGGTTCGGACGCGAAGCTCCTTGCCCTCGCGTCCGCGCTGCACCGTCGTACGTCGCGCGCGCTCGGCGCAACCAACTGGCCGATGCCGAGCGCGCCACCGCCCCCCATCGATCGGCCCGCTACGCGAGCGGTCGTGCCCATCGCCGTCGCCGGGGCCCACCTCGCGGGCCAGCCGCTCAATCATCAGCTCACCGAGCGGTCCGCTCGATTCGTGCGGGCGGTGCGCACGGCACCTCAGTATCGCCTATTCGCCCTGGCCACGACGCCGCCGAAGCCGGGCCTCGTCCGTGTGCGCGCCGGAGAAACCGGCTTCGCAATCGACGTCGAAATCTGGGAGCTGCCGCGCACCGAGCTCGGCGCATTCGTCGCCCATGTGACCGAGCCCCTGTGCCTGGGCACGCTCGAGCTCGAAGACGGCGGGAAGGTGCTCGGCTTCTTGTGCGAGACCTATGCAACCACCGACGCGCCGGACATCTCGCGTTTTGGAGGGTGGAGGAGCTTCTTGAGCTCGACTCGATGAGCGCGCGGGCGCTTCGGAGGTGCGGGAGTACATCCGAATTAGCGAGTCCAGCGCCGTAGTCCATTGATGCCGCCGTGCGTTAGCAGCGCGGCGCCCTCCTTTCGGGCAGGGCTCCGACGCTTCAATTTTCCATGGTCGCGGGTGAGGCGGGGGGCCAGCGAAGGTCGATTTTTGGGCCATTCGCGGAAGCCGAGACGACCAAACGAAGGAGATAAAAAACAAAAGAAAAGAGGAAAGAGGAGCCATGCAGATCACCTCTAGCCTAGGGCTAGGTCTATTTTTCGCGGCCGGATCCCTTGTGGCATGTAGCTCGGATGGTGGGCCCCTGCCGGGAGCTCAGGGTGGAGACACGGGCGCAACGACGAGCAGTACAACATTGAGCTCGACCGGCTCTGGCGGGACCAACGCTGGGACCGGCAGCTCGACCATGGACACGACCGGAACGACCACAGGCGCTAGCGGATCGACGGGTACCAGTGGCTCAACCGGTAGCGGCGGATCGGGTGGCGGATCCGTCGAAGACGCCGGTACCGGCGGCGGAATCGGCGGAGGCGCAGTCGGCGACGGCGGAATCAAGACGTACTTCGATGGAACGAACCTCGATGCGTGGATTCAAAAGCCTCTCGATTCCTGGACCATCATGGACATGGCCATGTACAGCAAGGGCACGGCGCGGGGATTCGTCTACACCAAAGACAAATTCACCGACTACCGGGTCATCTTCACGCTGAGGCAGGTGTCCGGAGATCACAAGCCCACGGTTCTCGTTTACAACATGGGCCCCGATAAAGATGCCATGGGTGGCGTCCAGTTCCAGCCTCCGCAGGGAGGTCATTGGGATTACCGGCCAGGGCATAACGACGCCGGTAACAACTATTTCACGAGCGTCAACAGCGGCAAGGCGATCAGCACGGCAATGTGGGCTCGGTGCGAGATCCTGGTTCTTGCAACGGGGACGGCTCGCATGGCCTGCTGTCAGTTGTCCACCGCAGGCGGGCCCTGCAAGTCGCTCGAGATTCTGGCGTTCCACGACGATCCCAAAAACCTCTCGACGACCGGACCATTCGCGATTCAGATTCATAATGGCGGAATCCACGACGAGTATAAGGACATCACGATTGAGTCGAACCCGGCCGTGAAGGATCTCATTACGAATAAGTAGATCGAAAAAGAGTTTGCCTAGTCTTCCGGCATTCGAAGGGCTGCAAGCGCGCGCCGATAGCCGTCGATAATCCGCTCGACCTCGGCAGCGTCCACCGCGATCTCCTGGGCCATCGCGGCGCGCTGCAGGTCGAAGACGGCCCACGCTCGCGCGTCCTTCGGCATCGTCGGGTATCGCGGGACCATGTGGGCGTGGAAATGGGGATGGCTCTCGCCCATGGCCGCGGTGTAGATGCGAAGCGCGCCGGTGACCTCCTCCAGCACACGTTGCAAATGACGAACGACGAGACCGAAGCTTCGTGCTTCGCGATCGTCGAAGTACGCCGGCCCAGCGACGTGGCGCCGACTGAGGAGCATCATCCATCCCGCCACCCCGAACGGTGGGTCCGCATGCCGAACGTGCCAGAGGTCGTTCTCGAAAACGACGGTTTTTCGCTCGGGACTGGAGAGCGTTGCGCAAATGCCGCAAGCGGGGAGGGAGGTCATGGGCCGAGTGTAGTCGAGGCTTGCCTCGGCGTGCGATTCGATAGATGGAAGAGGCGTGAACCGAACGTTTTGGGTATGTCTCTTGCTCGGCGCGACGGTGACGGTAGGCGCCCAGGCCGAGGCCACCAAGGAAGAGGTAGCCGTGGCCCGCCAATACTTCGATTCCGCCACCCGGGCCGAAAAAGAGGGTCGCTGGCGTGATGCGATCGAGGATCTCAACAAGGCCATCGCCATCAAAGAGACAGCCGGGCTTCGCTATCATCTCGGCTTCGCCAAGGAGAACCTCGGCCAACTCGTCGAAGCGCTCCTCGACTACCAACGCGCCGCCGGCCTCATCCGATCAGGCATGACGACCGAGGAAGTCGAGAGATTCGTCGTGCCCAAGCTCGAGGAAATCCGCAAGCGGGTTCCGACGCTCACGGTGCAAGTGCCTCCCGACGTCAAAGATGCCGAGCTTCGGATCGATGGCACGCTCGTCAAGCGACAGCTCATCGGGACGGCCATTCCGCTCAATCCCGGCACGCACGCGTTGGTCGTTTTTGCATCGGGCCGGCGCCCTTTTCACGTGCAGGTCTCGCTTGGCGAGGGAAGCGCCGTCACCCAGTCAGCTGAGCTGGTGCCCGAGGTTGGGGGTGGGGTAGTTGCGGCGGCATCGCCGGCACCATCTGCCCCGCCTCCGCCGGCTTCTCGAACGCAGAGCGAACGGGAAAAACCAACCGCCGAGTCCAACAGCTCGGCCAAGACTTGGGTCCTGCTGGGCGAAGGGGCATTCGTGGCCGTGGGCCTCGGGATCGGCGTCGGGTATCTCGCTGCAGCGAACTCGGTTCAGAAGGACATCGATGACGCGAACCTGAACGTCGGGGAGAACGGTTGCCGCCCACCTATCGAGCCTTCGCGCCAGGCGGCGTGTGACACCCTCGAAACCGGGTATTCCGATCGGAACCGCAACCGGAACATCGCGGTGGCCGGATTCATCGGGGCGGGCGTGGGCGCGGCTGCGCTCATCGGCACGTGGGTTTTTTGGAAATCGACGTCGCAATCGCAAACTCGCGTGATCGTGGCTCCGGAGGTCGGCTCGTACGGGGCCGGCTTCGTCGTACGCGGCGCGTACTGAAATGACCTGTCAGAAGCGCCCGGCGAATCCTGCCGAGTTGGGCCCCACCCACGGGTGAATGCTGGCGCCTTTCGAATCGGATCCTGAACCCGAGCTGAGGACGAGCAGAACGACACCCCCGCCTACGGCAACTCCGCCCGCAACCAAACCAATGATTCCAACCGTGGTCGCGCTATCCGCCTCACTATCCAGCTGGTGGATCTGGTCCGCTTTGGTCTGGTCGGAACATTGACCGGTCGGCCCCGGATTGCAAAGGTCGTCCGCGTCCGTGCGCTTGCCGCTAGCCTTAAGCATGAACACCGTTCCCAAGCCGAGGCCGACCGCGCCGACGCCGAATGCCACATACGAACCGATGCGCATGCCGGCTTTGGAGTCCGCACCGGTGTCGGCCGACGGCGGCGGCGAAGCGCCCGCACTGCCGGAAGACGTATCGGCGCTGAGCGATCGGCTGGTATCGGCTGTAGCAGCCGCGGTGGTCGCTCCGCCGCCTGGTGGCGTTGCTTTCGCATCGGCCTCGAGCTTGAGCGCGACGGACGTTTTTTCGCCATCACCGACGCGTACCGACTGAGGGCGAGAGCGAAAGCCGGTCGCGAGGGCTTCGATCTTGTGCTCGCCGGGGTCGACCGGTTGCGCCGCGCCGGCGAGCACGCCCGGAAGCTGCACGTCATCGATTCGCAAAGAGAGATCTTTCGCGTTCTCCGCCCCCTCGACCTTGATCGTGAGCGAGCCGATCTTCGGATTGATCGCGGCGAGCTCTCGATTGGCTGACGACTGGGCGTCGCGGAAGGCTTGCGGGGCATTCCCTGGAAGCTGTTCTCTGGTGATCTTGATGTAGGCCTCACGTGCCTTGACGAGCTGCCCGAGCTTGGCGTGCGCCCGCGCGATGAACAGCAAGTGAGGCGGCGCATGGACCAGCGACTCGGCCTTCGTGAAGAATTCCGCAGCCTCCTTGTAGCGCCCCTCGTTGAACGCGGTGGCGCCTTCGGTGGCGAGTGAGCGAGCGCCCGCGCGCTGCTCGTCACTCTGGGCGAACGCGGGGGTCGACGAGCTGCAAAGCGCCAGAGCGACAGCGCAGGCCAATGTACCCGAGAGAGTTCGATATCGCATGTCGGGTTCCCATCCTAACACCATCCGAGCCATGCAAGGGATTCTCCATCCCCCCTGCCGCGCTGCGCACTGGACCCTCCTCTCATGCACCACGATCGACCGAAGGGAACCGCGCGTCTCGGCATAGGGGTGTGTGTTTCGAACCTCGATTCGGAAAGCTCATGACCCAAGCTAGTCACCGATTTTGCGCGAAATATCTCACGATCGCCGTGCTGCTCTTGGCCGGCTGCTCCCACGACTCGAGCGCGAGATGCAATCCGGAAGTCGACCTGTGCGACACCGGAGGGTCCGATAATGCGGGCGGCGCTTCGGTCAGCGGAGGTACCACCACGGCGTCCGGTCCGAGCACCGGCAGTTCGGGCCCGGGAAGCGGCGGATCAGCACAAGGAGGGTCGTCTTCGGGCAGCGGTGGCTCGCAGGGAGGATCGACCGGGGCGGGCGGAGCACCGAAGGGCGATGCGTCGACCGACGCAGCGAAGGACAGCGGAGGACCTATCGTCGTCGGCCCGGTGGTCGATGCGTCACGTCCGTTCCGCGGACGAATGGTTGGCTATATGCCGACCTGGCGAGGCATCTTCGATCCGTGGGCGCGCGATCTCCCCTGGTCCAAGCTTACCCACCTCAACATCGCATTCGCCATCCCCTCTGGAAATACCTTTACGCTCGGTGTCAACGGCGACGAGAGCATCGCGAAGCTGGTCAGCGCCGCGCACGCGGCGGGCGTGAGGGTTCTCATTTCGATCGGAGGCGCCAACGGGTCCGATCAGATCGCGGCCCTCTATGCACCAGGTAGCGTCGACAACTTCGTGAACGCACTTGCAAGCTACCTCGACGCTCATCACTTCGACGGGGTGGACGTCGACGTCGAAGGTGATCCCGTCAACTCGAGCTACGGTCCGTTCATCGACAAACTCGTCGCGAAGCTCCGCCCGAAGGGCCAGCTCGTCACTTCGGCGCTCGGCCAGTGGTTCGGCGATAGAATCCCGGCCTCCGCCTACGCGCAGTTCGATTTCGTCAACGTGATGTCGTACGACCATTGCGGCACCTGGACCGCTCCCTGCGAGCAATCCACCTATGACTGGGCGCTGAAGGACCTCGCTTACTTCGCCGGCAAAGGCGTCCCCGCGAGCAAGCTCGTCCTCGGCATCCCGTTCTACGGCTACTGCTGGGGCACCGGCTGTACCACCGGGACCCTCACGTATCTGGAGATTCTCCAGCGGTTTCCCGCTGCCACCGATTGGGTCCAGTCGGGCAACGTCACCATCTCCTGCAACAGCCAGCCCACCGTTCTCAAAAAGACCATGCTTGCGCGCGGCTACGGCGGCATGATGGCTTGGGAACTCACGCAGGACGCGAGCGGCACGCAGTCGCTTCTCAACACGATGGCGGGCAACCTCTGAAGCCGCACGAATTCCGTCTCATCGAAAGAATGACAGCCCTGCCGCTTTCAGCTTTCTTTTGATGAGCTCTCGGCCCGAGTCCAGGTAACCTAACTCTTCGGCACGATCGTCGGGCCCACGAAACACTAGCTTTACGAGAGTCGCATGATGGTCGGGAGCCGTCGGGCATGGTTGCGAGCTTGCTCGGCGGGCACTTTTTTGCTGGCGCTTGGCGGCGCCGCAAGCAGCGGGGACACCGAGACCGAAGCCCCGGGTTCGTTCCTGGATCCCTCGATCCAAGCCGCGGACGGGAGTTCAGACGTCGCGGATGCGTCGAGCGATGCGAGTCCGAAAGACGGCTCGAGCGGGGCGGGAGGCACGAGCGACTCGGGCACGAAGGAGGGTTCGGCAGGTTCCGGCGGACGAGCGGGCACGGGTGGTAGCGGCGGCTCGACCGTCGATAGCGGTCGCATCGACGCTGGTCGAAGCGATGCTCGTCTCGACGGCTCGGGCGGAGCGCGAATCGACAGCTCGGTCAAGAGCGATGCCGGCGTGACGGGCGGTGCAGACGACGAGGGTGGGCTCACGGGGACGGGCGGCGACATCGGCGTGGGGGGCGACGGGGGTGACTTCGGCGTGGGGGGCAGCTTCGGCGGAGACAACCCCGGCACGGAAAGCGGCGGTTCAGGCGGGCAGGGTTTCGCCGGAGACCGCAGATCCAGCGGCGCCGGGCCCGCGCGCGCGGCGGGTGATCTCCAAGGCGGCTGCACTTGTCGACTGAGCTCGGCTCATGAGCTCGGCGACCGATGGCCCATCCTCCTCACCTTCGGCTTGGCGGCGGTCATGCGCCGACGTCGGAAGCAGAGGCTTCGGTAGCCCGCCACGCACGCGGGACTCACGCTGCCGAGGAGGCCCGGTGCAGGAACTGCGTCAGAGCGGAGAGGGCGTCGACCGTCGTGAAGATGCCGACGACCTTGCCTCGATCGACGATCACGGCTGAACCGTACTTGTGCTCGGCCATCGTGGCGGCCACTTCCTCGAGAGGGGCATAGGGCCCGGTGATGTAAACGTCCGTGGTCATCGCTTCTTCGACCATCGTGTCGTTCGGATCCACGTCCTCGAGCGTTTCGATGAGGTGCAGGTCCCGCTGTGAGATCACGCCGACCAGTTTTCCCGCTTCGAGAACCGGAAGATGACGCACGCGGTGCTCGCGCATCATGCGGTGCGCGATTTCGAGCGTCTGATGATTCCCTATCGTATGCGGACTCTCGGTCATGAATTTGCGAATGGCTGGTTTCATCGAGACCTCCGTTCCGCGCTTGCGTGTGGGTCATCTCGAACCACGAAAACCGACCGATCGGCATGATTGACGACTTTGGCTGCCGTGGTTCCGAGCAAGCGATCGAGACCGGCATAACCATGAGAGCCGATCACGATGAGCGAAGCGGCTGCTTGCTTGCCCGCTTCGCAGATCGCTTGCCATGCCGTACCCACTTCGACCCTCGTTTCGACGGGCACTGCCGGCGGCACGGCTCGAGCTTGGTCGCTCAGTTCGCTGGTGGCGCGCTGGATGAGCACATCGATGACGCCATCGGGGGACATTGCATACGCCTCGCGAGGGAGGTCGTTCGGTAGGCCAACGGCTCGAAAAAGGATCAGCCGGGCGTCCGTTTCCTGCGCGAGAGCGCTGGCGGCGGCGAGCACGTGGGGCGCCCGCGAACTATTGTCCAGTGCAACGAGATACGTTTTCATGGTCCTCCCTCCCTGCTTTCTGCAGGAGCCGTGCCCCGAAAAGGGTGCTCGCGCCGGGCGCCGAATCCGCCAATCGAGCGGATGAACCGCGGGCGCGAACCGCCGAGCCGGTGCGCCAGAGCGCACTCTTTGCGCCCCCATGCAGAATCGGCAAGTCCGCGCGCCCTCGGTTCCGGAGCGTACTTGGCAAACCCTGCTATGTCTGTCGGTGTGAGCGAGACGGTCTTTCAGGAGCTCAAGCGCTACGTCAGGTTCGACGCGCGCGACGCGCGCCATCTCGCCGCCTTTCACGGCTATGCCGCTCCCCAGTTCCCCCAGATTGCGCAGGCGTTCTACGAGCGCATCCGCGAGCACGAACAAGCGCACGCGGTGTTCACGGGTGAGGACCAGATCGCCCGTTTGCAACGGTCGCTCATCCGATGGCTGGATCGCCTCTGCCTCGGTCCGCACGATGAAGCGTACTTCGAGGAGACCTCCAAGATCGGCAGAGTCCACGTCAAGGTCGGTCTCCCGCAAGAGTACATGTTCACTGCGATGGCGCTCATCCGCGTCGCTCTCATCCACATCGTCGAAGACCGAGGCGGTCCCGATGCCGCCGCCACCCGCGATGCGGTCCTTCGATTGCTCGACATCGAGCTCGCCGTGATGCTGAAGGCCTACCGTGACGATCATGTCGCCCGCCTCCAATTAGCCGATCGCAGGGAAAAGGAGCACCTCGAGGGGGAGCTCGCGCGGGCGCAGGCGCGCTACATCAACGCCGTCGAATTCGCACGCGTGTGCATCCTGGGTCTCGATCGGCAGGGGCTGATTTGCCTTTTCAACCGAGAGTCGGAGCGCGTCACCGGTTTTGCGCGCAACGAGGTTTTGGGCAAGTCGTTCGTCGAAACGCTTTTTTCCCAAGAGTTGCGCGAAAGCATGGAGGCGGTGGTGAACGACGCGGCATCGGGTCGCCCGGTCGAGGACGCGATCGAAACCGCGATGCGGACGCGCACCGGCAAAACCCGCGAGCTCAGGCTCCGGCTTTCCTTCGTGGGCTCCGAGGGCCACGATGGCGTCCTCTTGTTCGTGCTCGGGCAGGACATCACCGACGAAAAGGCGTTGGCGGAGCGCACGCGTCGCAGCGAAAAGCTGGCGGCGGTCGGCACGCTCGCCGCCGGCCTCGCGCACGAGATCCGCAATCCGTTGAACGGCGCGCAGCTGCACGTCTCTTTCCTCGAGCGATCGTTGAAGCGCTCGGGCGGTGACCCCGAAAGTCTGGAGGCGGTCAAGGTGGTCGGCGACGAGATCAAACGTCTGGCCGCCTTGGTGACCGAGTTTCTCGACTTTGCTCGGCCCAAGCCGCTCGATCTCAGCTCGACATCGTTGCGCGCTCTCTGTCAACGCGTCGTTCAGCTCATCAGCACCGAGGCGCAGGCGGCGGGAGTCATCGTAGAGGCGAACCTACCGGTGTCCGACATCGTGCTCGATGCCGATGCGGCAAAACTCGAGCAGGTGACGCTCAATCTCATCCGCAACGCGGTCGAGGCGCTCGCGCCTAGCCGCGGAGGACTGGTGACCGTGCGGCTGCGGCGCCAACCCCGGCACGCGATCCTCGAGGTCGAGGACGACGGTCCCGGTTTGATCAGCCCCGAAGCCCCCATCTTCGACGCGTTCTACTCGACCAAGCCCGAGGGAACGGGACTCGGCCTGGCCATCGTGCATCGTATCGTTACCGATCATTCCGGTGCCATTACGGTCGAGAGCCGCCCTGGCCGCACCATCTTTCGGCTAACGCTTCCTTTGGACCTTCTCGCCACTACTGCTTCGGACGGGTAAATCATGGCTCGCGATACGTCGTCACATTCAGTGAACCAAACGCGCATCCTCGTCGTCGACGATGAGGCGAGCGCTCGATCCGGTCTGGAAAAACTTCTGCGTCAGGAAGGGTACACGGTCGACACGGCGGAGAACGGAGCGAGTGCGCTGGCGATCGTCGCCGAACGCCCGCCGGATGTGGTGGTCACCGACCTCAAGATGCCGGAGATGGACGGCATCGAGCTCGTTCGGAAGCTGCGGGAAGACGATCGAGATCTACCGGTGATCGTCGCGACTGCCGTAGGCGACGTAGCTTCGGCGGTCGGTGCCATGCGCGCCGGCGCGGAAGACTTCCTCACCAAGCCGATCGACTTCGAGGCCCTGGCGCTCAGCATCGAGCGCTCGCTCGAGCGACGCGATCTTCGGGTGGAAGCCGAAAACTTGCGACGGCAACTCCGCGAGCGCGACGGTGAAGGGCTGCAGGGGCTCGTCGGTGCCAGTCCTGCGATGCAAAAGGTCTACCGAATCGCCCGCCAAGTGGCGGCGTCACGCGCAACGGTGCTCATCACCGGCGAGAGCGGCACCGGAAAAGGCGAGCTTGCCAGGGCCGTCCATGTCCTTTCTCCGCGCGCCAAAGCGCCGTTCGTGGCCCTGCACTGCTCGTCGTTGGCCGAATCGCTGTTGGAGAGCGAACTGTTCGGGCACGAAAGAGGATCGTTCACCGGCGCCGACAAGCGACGGATCGGTCGGTTCGAGCAAGCGCAGAGCGGGACGCTCTTTCTCGATGAAGTGGGCGAGATCCCCGCGTCGACCCAGGTGAAGCTTCTGCGCGTTCTGCAAGAGCGCACCTTCGAGCGGGTGGGGGGCAACGAAACCATCGGTGTCGACGTCCGTCTCATGGCGGCGACCAACCGCGATCTTTCCGCCGACGTCCGAGAAGGGCGATTTCGTGAAGACCTCTACTATCGTTTGAACGTCGTGCACATCGAAATGCCGCCGCTACGCCTTCGCGGCGGCGACGTGCTGGTGCTCGCCAATCATTTTTTGCGACGTTTTGCCGAGGAGAACCACAAGCGGATCGATTCCTTTTCCGAGCAGGCCCGAGCGAAGATCGTCGGCCACCGTTGGCCCGGCAACGTGCGCGAGCTCGAGAATGCGATCGAGCGCGCCGTGGTGCTCTGTGAAGGCACTCTCATCGAGGATCACGATCTTCCGGTGGATGTCGCGCCGTTGACGCAGGGCGCCGTGCGGATCCCCGGTGCGACCATGGCCGAGATCGAGCGCCACGCCATTCTGGCGACCCTCGACGCAACGAACGGATCGACCACCAAAGCGGCGGAGATGCTCGATATCAGCGTACGCACGATCCAGTATCGATTGGCTGAATATGCGAAAGACAAGCCGTGAGCTCTACCGTCGAAAGACGATCCGCCGGGTGTGGCGGGCGATCATCCGCGCCTCGTCGGTGCTCACCACTCGCACGGTGCACGGACTGCCGGCCGCGCTGATGATGCCCTGACCGTCGTGATTGCGTGCCGCATCGAGGCGAATGCCCAGAAAGTCGAGCCCCGAGCAGACGCGGTCTCGCACCGCTGCCGCGTGTTCTCCGATTCCGCCCGTGAAAACGAGGCAATCGACTCCGCCGAGCACTGCCGCAAACCCCCCGATGAATTTGCGAATCTGATAGCAGAACATTTCGAACGCGAGCCCGGCTTCGGCGTCGTCGATGCGCCGCTCGAGCAGCCTCTTCATGTCGGACGTCGAGCCGGACACGCCGAGCAGTCCCGATTCGTGGTTCACGAGGTGCGCGAGGTCACCAGGGCTCATACCGCCGTCGAGAAGATACAGGAGGACGCCGGGATCGAGATCACCGGTGCGTGTACCCATCATGAAGCCACCCGACGGGGTGAACCCCATCGTCGTGTCCTGCGGCGTACCGTCGCGCAGCGCGACCATGCTCGCTCCGTTGCCGAGGTGGGCGAAAATGGCGCGCCCTCGTGCATTCGATCCCAAGGCTTCGACCAGATACTCGTAGGAAAGGCCATGAAATCCGTAACGCCGGATTCCCTGGTCGTGGAGCTTGCGCGGCAAGGGAAGCCTTCGCGCGACGTCCGGCAACGAACCAAAGAAGGCGGTGTCGAAGCAGGCAACTTGGGGAAGATCAGGATAGCGCGCCCTGACCGCTTCGATGACCCCCAGCTCGCTCGGCAAATGAAGCGGGGCATAGGGGATGGCGGCGCGGAGCGATTCCAGGAGCGACGCGTCGACGCGCTCGGGCTGCTGATGACGAGGTCCGCCGTGGACGAGCCGGTGACCGACGGCGGCAGGACTGGGCAGCTCGCCATTGTCGATGGCGTCGAATGCCGCATGAACGGCGGCATCGTAATCGATGAGCGTCTCCGGCTTGTCGATGGAGACGGCACTGCCGGGCGAACGAAACCACAATCTTCCGCGATCGAGCCCGACCCCTTCCGCGGCGCCTTCCGCGAGGCGAACCTCACCTTCGCCGGCCGACAGCCGAAAGAGCGCGAACTTCAATGACGAAGAGCCCGCGTTCAATGCCAAGATGATGGCATCGGAGTCCTCCGTTGACGCAGTTTCAGGCGTCGGGCCAGACAAAGTCGCGCACCTCGGGCATGTCTTGCATGTGCTCGGCGATGTAAGCTCGGTGACGCTCGAGAGCGTTGGTGCATTCAGCCATGAGGGCATCGCGCCGGGCGATCGGCTTGCGAGAGCGCTTCAGAGCTTCGATCGCCAAGTGGAACCGACTGATCTCGTTGAGCACCACCATGTCGAACGGCGTCGTCGTGGTCCCTTCCTCGCGGTAGCCGCGCACGTGGAACCGATGTGCCTTTTCACGGCCGTGCAAAAGCTGATGGACGGCTCCCGGATAGCCGTGAAACGCGAAGACGACGTCCACTTGCGACGTGAACAGATCGTTGAATCGCTCGTCGTTCATTCCGTGAGGATGCTCGAGGGGCGAAGCGAGCGACATCAGATCGACGACATTGACCAGCCGCACTGCCAGCTCGGGAGCGTTCTTTCGCAACCATGCTGCGGCGGCAACCGTCTCGAGCGTCGGAATATCGCCGGCACATCCGAGCACGACGTCGGGTTCACCTTCCCCTTGGGTGCTGGCCCACTTCCAAACGGAGGCGCCGCGAGCGCAGTGCTCCTCGGCCGCGCTCATGTCGAGCCATTGCAGCTGCGACTGTTTGTCGATGATGATGAGGTTCACGTAGTTCTTGCTGCGCAAGCAGTGGTCGGCGACGGACAAGAGACAATTGGCATCTGGCGGCAGATAGACCCGCACCACCGAACCCTTCTTGGATACGACCGTGTCCATGAAGCCCGGTCCCTGGTGGCTGAATCCGTTGTGATCGTTGCGCCAACACGTCGACGTGAGCAGATAATTGAGCGAGGCAATGGGCGCGCGCCACGGGAGCGACGCGCAAGCCTCGAGCCATTTGGCGTGCTGAGTCGCCATCGACGCCACGATGAGAGCGAATGCTTCGTAGGTGGCGAAAAGGCCGTGCCGACCGGTCAGCAGGTAACCCTCGAGCCAACCCTGGCAATTGTGCTCGCTCAGCACTTCCATGACCCGGCCGTTCGGCGAAACGTGATCGTCGTATTCGAAGACGGGCTCGACGAGACAACGATTCTCGACTTGGTAGACGGCTCCGAGCCGATTGGAGTTCGTCTCGTCCGGACAAAAGAGACGGAAGTTCTGGGCCTTCGCGTTTTGCGCAAAGACGTCGCGCAGCAGCAGGCCTAGCTGGTGCGTCGATTCTTTCTTTTCCTTGCCCGGCCGGTCGACCGGCACCGCGTGGGCTCTGTAATCAGGCACGACGAGAGGTTTGAGGAGCTTGCCGCCGTTGGCATGCGGGTTCATGCCCATCCGCCGGTTGCCTTTCGGCGCGAGGTCGGAAAGCAAAGAAATGAGGCGTCCTCGATCATCGAAGAAACGGTCGGGCTCGTAGCTCTTCATCCAGCGTTCGAGCATCGCGAGGTGCTCGGGGTTGCGGGTGACGTTCGCGAGCGGCACTTGATGCGCTCGAAACGTCCCCTCCACCTGTAGGCCGTCGACGGTTTTCGGGCCTGTCCACCCCTTCGGAGTGCGCAGCACGATGAGCGGCCAGCACGGCCGGCCGCGAAAGCCGCGCTCTCGCGCGTCGCGTTGTATTTCACGGATCTCTTCGTAAGAAACGTCGAGCGCCCTCGCAAAGTCCTGGTGGACGGCGTGCGGCTCATCGCCTTCCACGAAACGGACATGATAGCCATGTCCCGAGAGCAGACTCCGGATCGTTTCGTTGCTCGCCCGTCCGAGCACCGTCGGCCCGGCGATCTTGTAGCCATTCAAATGGAGAATCGGAAGCACGGCTCCGTCGCGGGCGGGGTTCAAGAAGCTGATCCCTTTCCATGAGCCTTCGAGCGGACCGGTCTCGGCTTCGCCATCGCCCACCACGGCGGCAACGATCAAATCGGGATTGTCGAAGGCGGCACCGAAGGCGTGCGTCAGCACGTAACCGAGCTCTCCGCCTTCGTGAATCGAACCGGGTGTGGGGGGGCTCACGTGGCTGGGAACGCCGTAGGGCGTCGAAAACTGGCGAAACAGGCGCTCGATGCCGCGGGCGTCCTGCGTCACGCTGGGATAGACCTCGGAGTAGGTGCCCTCGAGATACACGTTGGCAAGGACGGCGGGGCCGCCGTGGCCCGGCCCGGCCAAGAAGATGATGTCCGCGTCGCGCGCGCGGATGAGTCGGTTCAAATGCGCGTAGATCAGGTTCAGCCCCGGCGACGTCCCCCAATGTCCGAGCAGCCGCGGTTTGATGTGTTCGGGTGCGAGCGGTTCTCGCAAGAGAGGGTTGGCTCTCAGGTAGATCTGACCAACGGTGAGGTAGTTGGCGGCGCGAAAGTATGCATCGAGATCGCGAAGCTCTTGCGCGGTGAGTGGGTCCGCGGTGTCGCCATTTTTCATGAGGTCCTCGAGCGCTCCTTGCTGATTACGGCGGCGCGCAACCGCATGCAAGTGGCGCTTTCGGGGGCGATGTGTTACTCGGCGCGGGCCTTCGCCCGCCTGCGGTGTGCCCGCTAATCGCACCCCGGGCAAACGTCGTGCACAACCGACAGCAGTCGCAGAAGGTTGAGAGGCTTCGGCAGTAGCATGCGGGTCGAACCGTCTTTTCCGCGGCCGCGATCGAAGGCACGCCGAATGCTCGGGTGCGCGCTCATGATGGCGACGGGAATGCCATGCAAGCCCGGTTCCTCGTCGATGAGGGTCAAGAACTCCCAACCGTCCATCACCGGCATCATCAGATCGAGCAGAATCAGACAGGGCCGTGCAGACGACGTCCGCAAGAGGTTGAGCGCCTCCTCGCCGTTGGCGGCCCCTTCCGTGGCGTAGCCCTCGAGCTGCAAGATCTCGCGGACTGCGTCCCTTACATCATCGTCGTCGTCGACCACTACTATGGACATTGTTGGGCTCGAGCCCCCCGCGAGGAAGCGCAGTCTGCGTTTCCCTCGTGTTCTCCAGCCTACCATCTAGTGCTTAGCCCTCGAACCGGACCTTTGGTCGTGTCGCAGATGCTGCGTCAGGCTAATGGCTCGCAAATGAAGGGGAAAGTAAGAATCGCGCTCAGCATTACTTTAGGCGAGCAGTAGCCCAATCAGCATCTGGTTCATGTGGGCGAGCCAGCTCTCGCCGTAGCTGTGAAAGCCGCCCACGGGAAAGTGGGCGATGGCCTCGCAGAAGGGCTTCTGCAGCTGTTTGATGTCGATCTCTACGCAGCGATGCGCGCAGTTGAAGAGGATGCCGAGCGAGGGTGTGTGGCCCAACTTCTCCGCGGCCTTCGCGAGTGCGGTCTTGGTGTCGCCGACGAGGTCGGTGCTCTTCAAGAGGTTGAGCTCGGCTCCTTCGAGGATCTTGCACCCGAACAGGAGACCGCCGTCCGGCAGTGCAGCGATAGGGCTGCGCACCCAGGGCTCGCCCTCGATCATCAAGCCGAGCGGATTCGCCATGAAGACGGGGTGGTCGAGGACTTCCGGGCTCACGCCCACTTTCGCGGCGTACTCCTGCACGGCCGGCCGCCCGTCGATCTCGTAGACGACGCGACCCTCGACGCGGCCGATGCGCATTCGCACGGGCGTCGGCTCGAAGCTGCAGGTCTTCACGATGACATAGGGAACGGCTAGCTCCATCAGCAACATCACCGAGCCGCAGTTCGAGTACCGCCCGCGGTGGAACACGCGCGTCTCTTTCTGCTGCAAGTTGTCGCCCGCTGATCCGCCGAGGAACGAGAGAAACGGCGCAACGTGGCCGAGCACGGCATTGGCTTCTTCCTCGTTGCCCTTCATTCCCTCGTGCAGCACGACGCCGACCCAGCGATCGGGGTCGACCTCACGAAGATCGATCTTCAGCGTGTTGGCGAGCTCACGGGCGGCGGCGTGGATGGACTGTTCGACGCTCGTGCCCTGGTCGTACTCGGCCATCGCCGCGGCGCAGCGGCGCACCTTCGTGCGGGAGAGGGCGACGACGGCCACGCCGCCTTGGCTGTAAGCTCGGTCCGTGAACTCGCCGCTCGTCGTGCATCCGACGACCTCGGCCGTCGGCGCCTGCTCCTTGAGCGCCCTTTCGATGGCGAGCCCGTCGTGATTGGCGGAGCAGAAGAACAGAATGGCGACAGCATCGATACCGCCGAGGCCGGCCAAAAGCTCGCGAATCGCCTGCGGCGTCTCGCGCTTGTCGCTGTGAGTGCAAACGACGTCACGCGCCACGGCCACCCTCCCTGTCCCTTAGGAAACCCATCTTGTGCAGCGTCTCGAGTGCGACCTTGGCGTTCTTGAAATCCGCTTCGGTGGACCTCGGCGTGTCATTGAGATCGACGCCGACGCTCAGGATGAGACGAGTATTGATGAAGAGAAATCTTGCGTGATTGTGCGCGAGCTCCTCGAGCAGTGCGCCCCGTATAGTCGCGAGCCGTTCCACGTTCGATCCAACATCGCACCGGATTGCCGGGGATGTCAACGCTCGCTCTCCGCGTCGATGCCTTCGCGAAGGTCCTCGAGACAAGCCATGACGGTGTCGCGATGCACCCGGAACGAAAGGATACAGATTCGAAGAGCAAAGCGACCGCGCACGGTGGTTGCCGATAAATGAACTCGCCCTTTTCGATTGATGCGAGCGAGGATTCTCTCGTTCATCTCATCGAGCTCGGTGGTACTGCGTTGCGGCAATGTTACACGGAAGGCCAAAATGGACAGCTCGGGTTCAGTCAGTATCTCCACTCCGTCCATGGCGCGAAGCCGGCCCAGAGCCCACTCAGTCAGGTCGAGCTTTTCGTCCAAGCTTCGGCGAAAGGCTGCCGCACCGAGGAGCTTCATCGGCAGCCACACTCGCAAGCCTCGGAAGTCGCGCGACAGCTCGGGCGAGAGGTCGGCAAGATTCGTCGCGCCGGCGTCTTGGCCCAGTTTGACGACGGTTTGCAGATAATCGGAATGCACGAGGTGAGCCTGGCGAAGGTCGTCGAGGCGACGAACCAGCAGGCAACCTGTTCCGAATGGCAGAAATAGGCTCTTGTGCGGATCGAGGACGACCGAATCGGCGCGCTCGATGCCGCGCAGGCGAGTGCGGCCGCGCTCCGTCAATGCGAAGAACCCACCATAGGCGGCATCGACGTGAAACCACGCCTCGTGTTGGACGGCGATCTCCGCTATCGTCTGCATGTCGTCCACCGCGCCGGTATTCGTCGTTCCTGCCGTGGCGACCACGAAGAACGGGCGCAGCCCCGCCGCCCGATCGCGAGCCATGGCTAAAGCCAATGCTTGTGGCTGCATGCGGCACGATGCATCGCTCGGCACAATCCGCAGTCGCGCTGCCGGAAACCCGGCGAACAGGAGGGCCTTTCGAATGCTGTGGTGTAGCTGGTCCGAGGCGTAGATCGTCCCTTGTGTAAAATCATCACCGAGGCGCAAGATGCGAGCGGTAACGAGCGCGATCAGATTGGCCATCGAGCCGCCCGAGGTGAGGACGCCTCCTGACGGGTCAGGCAGCCCGATGAGATCGCAGAACCAACGGATGACCGTATGCTCGATCTGCGCGCACCCCGGAGCCGCGTACCAGTAGCCCCCCCACCGGTGACGTACGAGAGGGTACCGGGGCTTGCGGTGTTGTAGCCTTTGACCAAGACCTGCCGAAACATCAGGTCGAGCAGGGTCTCGAACGGTTGGCCCATTTCGGGCATCGATTCGATGACCGATCGAGCCACCTCCTGATACCCCTCCGTATCCGACGCCCGCTGCTCGGGCAACGTGGCGAGATGATGGACGACTCGCTCGGTCGCCAGCTGGACGAACCCGATCATTGCATCCCGATCCGGTTCGAGCTCCGAGGATGACGATGACAACGTCATGAACTTGACGCTTCTAACATGCGCGTTCAACCTGTCGGCGGGAAGTCCAATAGCCGCCGTCCTGCGGGTGCTGCACAGGGGCTATTGCGTTCGCATCATCGACGATGGCTTCTCCTGATTCAATAATTTTCCAGTGACAGTCGCTCGGAATCGTGTAACGTGCCAGCATAGTGTTTACTGGCTGCACGTAACCTTTCCATAACTAGATCGGAAGCTGGGGTTTGGGCATGTTAATAGGTTGGCGCGGGTGTGGAGCTTGTGTGCTTGCTTTGTCGATGGGGTGCGGCGGGTTGCCGCCCGACAATGAGGAGGCCGAAGAACTCGGCGTGGCCGAGTCCGAGCTTTCGGCTGGGTGCGCGGTTCTCAAAAGCAAGAACGACCCGGTGCTGTGGTCGGGCACGGTGGGACCGGAAGACGGCCCCGTCGGCGGCGAGCCACCCGAATGCCGGGAGGTGAACTGCGATCATTTCCGACTACGGCTGAATGTTCCGCGCGGAACATTCCAAAACCCGAACAGGCCGGGGGGACTGGAGATAGGCATTCGTTGGCCCAACGCCAACAACACGCTGAACCTCTTCGTCTACAAGGGGAACACGTTGGTCGCGAAGTCGGCGGGCATCATTGCCACGGCGCAGGCCGTCTTCGTACCCGAGCCCAGCAATGGCGATTACGTCATTTGGATCGCGGCCGACCCCACCTACAACCTCGACCCGTCGGTACCTTACGATGCGTTTGCCGAGATCGAGTTCAAGCCGAAGACGACTCCGCTGCGACAGGTCCTGCCCGACCTGCAGTTTCGAGCCCCTCGAAACGCGAGGTTTGCGACCCCTTCGATGCCAATCTTCGAGCCTGATCCCCCGCCCGGGTCGACTTGCTTTACCACCGAGTCCGTAGAGGACGGCGCACGGCTGTGCCTACGATTCGATCAGGTGATTGCCAATGTCGGCGAAGGGCCGCTCGAAGTTCGGGAAGCCATCCCGAAAGATCCCTCCAACACGGCTCTCAATGCGTTTCAGCGCATCTATTCGACCGATGGCTCGTTCGTCCAACGTCCGGCCGGAGACTTCGAATTTCACGAAGAACATCAACATTACCATTACAAGAGCTTCGCCGTCTCCGCGCTCTGGGCGTCGGACAGCACCGGTAAGAAACTCGGGACGACTCCCGTACGTTCGACCCGAAAAGTCAGCTTCTGCATTGCCGATATCGAGATGAACCGTTTTGGGCAACCAGGCATCGGGCCGAGAACGTACTTTGCTCCCGACTGCCTGTTTCCCCAGGCGAGTGACGACAATTTCGATTACCTCATCGTGGGGATGACCAACGGGTGGACCGATGTCTACGATTGGTTTTTGCCCGGCCAGTACGTCGAAGTGACCGGCGTATCGGATGGCTTTTACCTTCTCGAATCCTGCGCCGATCCCGACAGCAAGCTGGTGGAGACGGCCGAGAACAACAACTGCATCGACACGCTCATCCGCTTGAGCAACATGACCGCACCCATGCCGAACGTCGAAACGCTGCGCACGCTCCCCTAGCATGACTGAGTCAGATCTTGGCGATCACAGATCACGATCAGCAATTGCCGCGCGTCGCCCACGGAAATGACGGCGAGGCCGTCGGAAGCTGCGCGTCAGACCGGAATCGCCGCTAGGGCCTCGCTTCTGTTGAGTTACTCGGCGCGGCCTTCGGCCCCGCCTGCGCTTGAGTTACTCGGCCCCGCCTGCGGTGGCTTCGCCTACAGCCAGTTCCACCTGTCCGGTCAGCCTTAAAGTGGGTCTATGGCTACTCCGATGAGACGATCTGGTAGTGAGGATCTGACGCAGTAAGCAAGGTTCGTTCTTCGGGTCACGCTTGTAGTGGCAAATTGCCGCAAAGGTGCTCGCGGCAACACGAGCTCGTGCGATTGCTCAGCTGCGCGCGCGACATTATCGTCAGCGAGGCGCCCGCGGGCCGCGGCCGAAGGCCGAGCGAGTAACTGAAACATTCGACGCACTGGCCCCGCCGCGAAGGGCGAGCTACGTAGCTAGCGTTATCATCGTGATCTGTCATGGCCAAGATCCGACACACTCATGCTACGGCGTGCTCTTTGTCGGCTGTCGAGGCAGGGTCATGTAACATCCAAGACTGCCCAGTTCTTGCACGCAGAAACGCTACGGCACGACGTCAGGTCGGCCTCTACGCCAACGAGGGCCTCGAATGAACGACGCTATCAAGGACGTGGTCATCCTCGGGGGGGGCACGGCGGGGTGGATGGCGGCATCGTATCTTTCCAAAGCACTTCAGGGCAGCGTGCGCATCACGCTCATCGAAGCTGCCACGATCCCCAAAATCGGAGTCGGCGAAGCGACCGTCCCGAACCTCCAGCGAGCGTTCTTCGATTACCTCGAGCTTCCGGAGGAAGAGTGGATGCGCGGTTGTAATGCCGCCTTCAAAACGGCGGTGAAGTTCATCAACTGGCGCCAGCCCGGCAGAGACGGCGAAAGCAACCATTTCTATCATCCGTTCGGGTTGCTGCCGAACTGCGACGGCGTGCCGCTTTCGCACTACTGGGTGCTGCGTCATCACGCAGGGGATCCTCTGCCTTATGACTATGCCTGTTTCAAAGAGCCACCGATGATGGACGCCAACTTGTCCCCTCGCTACCTCGACGGACGGCGCGCCACCAATTATGCGTGGCATTTCGACGCGCATCTGGTAGCCGATTACCTCAAAAAATTCTCCACCTCACGACAAGGCGTACACCACGTGGTCGATGAGCTGGAAGATGTCGTGCACGACGAGCGAGGGTTCATTGCGAGCCTCAGAATGACGAGCGGCCGCATCATCACCGGCGATCTGTTCATCGACTGCTCCGGGTTCCGAGCCTTGCTCATCAACAAGGCCATGGGCGAGCCGTTCATCGACATGAACGATTATCTCCTGTGCGACAGCGCGGTGGCGAGTGCGGTACCCAACGACGATGAGCGCCATGGAATCGAACCGTACACGTCGGCGATCGCGATGCGGAGCGGCTGGACGTGGAAGATTCCCATGCTCGGCAGGTTCGGGACCGGTTACGTTTTTTGCAGCCGGTTTGCCACGATGGACGAGGCGGCACACGACTTTTGCCGCCTGTGGAACCTCGATGAGGGTAGAGCGGATCTCAACAAGATTCGCTTCCGAGTCGGTCGCAACCGCCGCGCGTGGGTCAAGAATTGCGTGAGCATCGGACTCTCGTCGTGCTTCGTCGAGCCTCTCGAGTCGACGGGTATTTACTTCATCTATGCTTCGGTTTTTCAACTCGCCAAGCATTTTCCCGACCGGCATTTCGATCCCACGCTCATCGATCGTTTCAACCGCGAGATCGAAACGATGTTCGACGACTCGCGGGATTTCATTCAGGCGCACTACGCACTCACTCCACGGGAAGACACGCCGTTCTGGCGCGCCAACAAGCACGAGCTCACCCTCTCCGACAACTTCCGAGAGAAGCTCGCCATTTACAAGGCGGGGCTGCCCGTCAACATGCCGATTACCGACGAGAAGAACTACTATGGAAACTTCGAAGCGGAGTTTCGCAATTTTTGGACGAATGGCAGCTACTACTGCATCTTCGCCGGCCTCGGCGTCGTTCCCGAGCGCCCGCTGCCGGCACTTCTCTACAAAGCGGAGTCGTGCCGCCAGGCGGACCCATTGTTCGCAGAGGTGAAACGCGAGCAGGCGGAGCTGGTCCGCACGTTACCCACCACGTACGAATACCTTCGCAAGCTCCACGGCAAATGAATCTCGCTGCCGGCGCTCGTCATGGGCGGCGACGTCGGGAACGATGGCGCCGAGCGCCGGATATTGCGACGGAATCTTCACGTGCAGACTGCGCGACGCGAGCTCGACGTATTTCCAGAGATGCGACAGGTTCTGACGGGTCCAACCTTCCAGGTGGAGGTTGACGAGCAGGAGCTCCATTGGGGTGTTGCCCGATCGTTCACCGACACCGAGCGCCGTAGCGTGGCACCGCTCGGCTCCGGCGGACCAGGCGGCAAAGCTGTTGGCGATGTCGAATCCGCGGTCGCGGTGACCGTGCCAATCGATCCCCACCTCGACGTTCATTTCGTCGACGAGCTTCGCCACGAAGCCGACGATGCGCGCAGCACCTACGGGGGTAGCATGGCCGACCGTGTCGGCGATGCAAAGCCGATTGGCCCCGCACCGGATGGCCGTTCGATACAGCTGCTCCAAAACAGCGGGCACCGAACGTGTGCTGTCCTCGGTGACGTAGAGCACGGGTAAGCCGTGGGCCCGCGCGTAGCTCACCGCTTCTTCGGTCATCCGCTCGAGCCGCTCGGTGTCCCATCGTTCGACGTACTGCCGTATCGGGCTGCTCCCGACGAAGGTGCCCACCTCGATCGGGATGCCGGCGCGCTGCGAGATCTCGATGATCGGCTCGATGTCGCTCGTGCGGGTGCGCGCCGCGCAGCAGGCCTTGATCGGAAGTCTCTGATCGGCGATCTCACGGGCCAGACGAAGCGTGTCCTCGAACTGGCGCGGGCCCGCACACGGAATACCGAGCGCAGCGCTATCGATGCCGAGCTCGACCATATGATGCAGAAGCTCGAGCTTGGCCCCGATGGGAGGGTCGTGAACGGACGCGCTCTGTAGGCCATCCCGCAACGTTTCGTCGAGTAGCTTGGGCACGATGCGGGGCGCTGCTCGATGACCCATGGTGTTCCAGTCGTGGATCATTTCCAGCGTCGCGCTCGATGGCTGCTTGGGACCTAGGTGCATGGATCGCGTCCGAAAATCTCGCGGGAGACTAGCGACATTCCCGCTGCTCGGCTACTCGCGGCTTTCCGGCCACCGCGATCGGTGGGTTCGGCGTGGAAAGGTGGAACGTGCCGGAACACGGCAGCGCGGGTGACGTCGAGAGCCGACGGTGTCGTAATAGCATCGCCCCTGGTCACGGCGCTGACCATGCGCGCCACGCTGCCAAACAAAATCGGCTGCACCACGTATCGCAATCAACTACCGGATGGACTAGAGTGTGCTCGCTAACGTCGAGGGCATACCTCAAGGAGTGTTGGCTTGTGGAGGAACACATGAACATTCGATGGTGGGTGTTGCCGTCGACCGCGATCGTTGCGATCGGAGCGGCACAGTGCGGGGGGGATGACAGCGACACGACGACCACGACCGGTACCACCGGCACCACAACTGGCGGCAGATCCGGCAGCGGCGGAACGACGACGGGAACGACCAGCACGAGCACGACTGGTGGTTCCGGCGGAGTGGGCGGAACCACCGGTGGCAGCGCTGGATCCGCCGGTACGACCGGCGGAACGGGCGGCACCGGAGGATCGGCGGGTTCGGCAGGAGCGCCGGACGGTGGTGGCACGGCGGGCACGCTCGACGCAGGAGCCGATCGCGCCGTCGATGCAGGCCTCTGTCCTGCCGTGCAACCGGCCAGCGGATCGGTGTGCACCGGAACGACGGTGTGCCCGTACGTGACCATGATCTGTTCGTGCCGTGCCGTAGATGGCGGCCGCGCGTGGGAATGCTTGGGTCGGCCCGACGCGGGAAACCCTGCCGGATGCCCAGGCACGAAGCCAGCCGACGGGTCTTCCTGCGCCGACGCAGGGCTATCGCCGGCCGCGTTCTGCACGTATGGCGCGAATGTCTTCTGCCATTGCATCGGTAACGGCGATTGGCAGTGCGGCGGCTAAACGCCGCTTCGCGTCTAATCCTGTCCTAGCCAGCCGACGCCCGAGCTCGATCCGGCGCGGCTGGCGATGGACGGCATCGAGAAGGCCTGCTCGAACGCGACCGACGCGGTCAGCGCAGAGACCCGATCGAGCCCCGGCGCAACGGGAAATCCGACGTCCCCGCGGAACACGACCCGGTCGAGTTGCGGAAAAAGGATCCTGAAACCCAAGCCCACCGATTGTCGTGGGCGCAGGCGATCAAAACCGTTGGCGGCGTGTCCTACGTCGTAGAAGGCCGCAGCTCCCAACTGGCACGAGAGGATTTCGACCGGGCGCGAGCGAAACTCGAGATTGTAGACGACGAGGTCTTTTCCGGCGAAGAAGTTGCTCGGGTAGCCGCGCAGTCTTCCACTGCCCCCGAGGAAGGAAGTCCGGTTCATGTAGTTGCTGTAACGGTTGAGCGCCCCCACGTCGAAAACGAGGCGGCCGAATCCGAGTCGTGGCGTGACGATCCGTACCTCGGCATCGATCGTGCCGTCCGAAATACGATGCGATGCCGCCTCGACCGTCGACTCGACGGCGGCGCGCGCCAAGCCATCGCCGAGAGCGACGGTGTATTGGAGTGCCGCGTACGTTCCGAGGAAGGTGCGCGAGGAACCGAGCGCCTCGCTGATCGGATAAACCCGGACGGCTACGTCGTGGCCCAGTCGGAAATCTTCCTGTAAGCCGAGCGTTTCGAAATCGAGCACGCGCAAGAAGTTCGACGTGTAGCTTCGGTACTGAACGAAGGGGCCAACGCGGGTGTCGCTCGTAGGGATATATGACGCCGCGAAAGCGGCGATCGCCCGTGGCGAAGGACCAAGGGAACGGTAATCGTCGCTGCCCGCTGCCCCTTGCGCACCGGGGACTTCCGGGGGGTGAAAGACGAGGATGTTCATCTCGGCCCCGAGAGTGAAGTCGTGCTTGATCGCAAAGCCGAACGAACGGGTGACGTGCCCGCCTTCGGCAACGCGCCGGGAGCGGTATGCCCAGGGGACGCCGTTCGGGTCGTAGACGAGCTGGGCATTGCGGTAGCGGCGCACGATGCCATCTCGCCACGTCGTGCCCACTGCCCACGACCACTCGGTGAGCGCCGAGTAGAGCGGACTCGCGACGGCCAGAGTTCCCGTCGAGCCTTCGGCGTGTCCGTCGCGGTTCCAAGTGATGCCGGATTCCGCTGCCAAACCGATCCGCCGGCCGGCCAGTCGGGGAATGCGATAACCGATCGCGACCGATTGGGAGTCGGGCCGATACGTGTAGCGCGCGAGCACCGTGTGATGAGTCCCGCCGAGATTCGTTTCCGTTGGCACGAGCTGCAACGACTCGAGCCCGCCGCCGATGTACGAGACATCCCAACCGAGCCGCAGGCTCCACACGTCTTTCGTGATGACGAGCACCCTTACGCGGTCGGAGCTGCTGCCGACCGTGGCGGTGCAGATCACGAGCGACAGCTGGGGGAGGGTTCGCAAGTTGCGGGCGGTCTCGTCGCAAAGGAAGCGGCGGTAGGGTGCGCCCGCGTCCATCAGCACCTCGCGCTCGATCACGTAGTGGCGCGTCGTGGCATGAAGCAGGTTGAGCGCACCCGGTACGGGATCGCGCCGCTCGATGACATCGAGCGTCACGACGTCCACGCCTTCCACAACTTTCCCCTCTGGGTCGGGATCGACCCGTGACTCCAATCTCGCCGTCGCTTCGTCGATCGTTGCCTGCTCGTAAGGCGAGTAAGCCGCCGCAGCCGAGGTGGGGTCGGCTTGCGCGTGGAGTGCGGTCGGAACCGCGGCAAAAGCGATATGGATGCACAACAGCGCGGCTCGCAGCGAGCGCGCCGTCATGTGGGTCGTGGAAGGCTGCGTCGACGAGCGCCCGCCGAGGTGCACCTCGACTCAAAGCGCCGCACGTTGAATCGCCTCGGTTCTGTTACTCGGCGCGGCCTTCGGCCCGCCTGCGGGCTTGGGACTTTTTGTGGAGAGATATTGCAGCTGGTGTTGCGTGCGACGATTTTGCATCGTTGCTGGGGCGATAATGCGAACACGAAAGGAAGGGTCGTCATCGGGGGGTGCAAGTACGCGAATTCCCATCCCGCGGATCTGGTACGGTCAGTGCATTGAGAGTAGGCGTCCGCGCGAAGAGAGGCTGTCCCCCCCCCGGCCCCTTCGCGCGGATACTTTTTTTGTGCTGCGCTGCTGTCATGTTACAGGGCGCAGCCGTCGAAGCATCGACCTGACCGTCAGCCATCGACCTCGATGCCTTCGTGCTGCTTGAGATAGGCGCGAACCAACCCGCACACCCAGGCCGCGGCGGGCGTCGAAACGCCCGCCGTGCCGCCTCGGGCCTGGATCTCGCGAATGGTGGGCTCGAGATCGTCGTGCAGCTCGGTCTGGAACCGGCCCAAGTCGATGGTCGTCGCCGCGGGAAGCTCCTCGATCGTCGCGCCATTCGCGGGGCCGCGCACCTTGAAGATGCGCGTCGCCGCTCGACCGGCCGACAGCACGACGTACGCGCTGATCGTCCCCGAACGCCCGGCGCCCGGTTCGACGATGCCACCGGCGATCATGAGGAGCTTCGATGTCCGCGGCACGACGTTCACTTCTTGGCTGTCGCTTGCTTGGCGGAAATCGCCTTTTTGAGACCATCGAGCGAGTCGTTGTACTGCTTCTTCATCGCGTCGTTTCGCTGGTCGAGCTCCTTGTTCAGGGCTTGCAGCTGGGGAACGGCAGCGTCGATTTTGACCTTGGCATCTTCCATTTTGGCGATGCGATCGTTCGAGGCCTTCTTGTCGGCCGCCGTCCGCCCCTGTTCCGCCTGGAACGCGCGCTCGTCGGCGATGCTCTGATCGAGGGTGCGTTTGGCGGAGCTGGCGTCATCGAGAAGCTGAGTGGCTTTGGCTTTCGTTTCGACGGTGCGAACATTGGTGATGTAGCTCGCCGTGCTGATCTCGTCGGCCTGCTTTTCCAGAGCTGCCGCGTTCGGCTTGCCGAGCGATTCGCGATAACGTTCGATGAGCACGTGTGCGTCGTTGTGCGCGCGTAGCCTCTTCTCGAGCTGCTTGTCGACCGCTTCTTTGAGCGATGCGGACACCGCCCCCGAAACGTCCACGTCGCAGTCCTTTTTCTTGGCGACGTACTGAGCGGACCCCGCCACCCTTCGTGTGATCTCGTCCTTCTCCTGGGTGAAGAACGCCTGCGTACCCTCCAGCTCGCGGCGGGCGTCGACGTAGGACCCGCTTCGCCCCGCCTCGTCGGCGCGGACCACGATGGTCTGGACGAGCGGCCACGGGGGATCCTTCAGCTGCTCGGGGTATTTGCCGAAGTCGGTCGTGATCCGCCGAACTTCACCCTCCGAGTTCACGTAGTCGTTCCCCGTTCCCTGCGCGGCGCCTGGATAGTCCATCGCATAGTTGGTTTGCGTGGCCGACGACGCCACCTGAGGTTCGTTTTGCTGGCTGGCGCACCCCAAGGGGGCGACACCGATCAGAACTGCCCACAACATCTGCGTTCGAATGTCCATGGCGTGCGAGACTAGAACAAAGGGGCGTCTTGCGGCAATCGCGAGAGTGTGCTCGAGTCTGCGCAGCATGACTCGCGGAGCCTCGGGACCAAAGACCGACGAGGATCGCGCGACGCGCACCGCAAGCGACCATGTGCGTAGCCTGCACGCGGTGATTCGGCCCGTCGCCGAGGGTTCTGCATGCCCCGAAAGCCCTCGAAAAAGGCTGAATCGTAGCATGAATTCGCGCTCGACGCTCTTCGACTCGCCCCGCGGATCGCCGTTCTTTTCGCCAACGAGTCACCCTTTGCACCGATCGGTTTCAGCCTTGGGCATGACGCGTGCTACGATCCACTATCGTGTGGGTAAGGCGAGCTGCCATTCGACCTGTGCCGCTCTACGCGCGCGTCCCTCCCGGCGTGCTCGGTGAGATCGAGAACGATCTCGCCGATGACGACGAGATCGCGCGCGATAGGCTGGACAGTGCGTTTTCGCGGTTCGAGGCCACGCAGCCAGCCCTCGCTGAACGGGTTGCCAGGGCGCTCGGGCGCCCGATCGACGAGACGGCGCTCGCGCTGGGCTATTTCCTGACGCTCGCCGTTTGGCTCGCCTTCGAGCGCAACTTCGAGAGGCGGCTCGTCGAGGTCCTCGAGGACGAGCTGGGGGCCGCCGAACAATCGCTGGCGCTCGACGAAGAGCTACGGCGCGTCGATCCGGCCGAAGCCGTCGATTCCGACGACGTCGTGGCGATGGAGCAGCCCGACTTACTCTCGTTCGTTCACGAGCATCTGGACAATGCTCTCGAAGCACACGCCGGTGAAGTCGACGTCGATGACGTGCATGCGATCTACCGGGTGATTCTCATCGAGGTGCTCGCCCTGTCGTATTCGGTCCGCCCCCCCGAGCACTATCATCTGCCGAAAAACGAGTTCTGCGCGTAGCTTTGCCACTACGCTCCTGCGATCGGAACCCAGAATTCGAACCGTGCGCCACCGGTCGGCGCCTGGGTGGCCGCGATCTCACCGCCGTGCGCGCTCACGATCGCTCGACACAACGCGAGACCGAGTCCCATGCCGGTCGGCTTGGTCGTGAAGAGCGGGTCGAAAATGCTCCGGGCCACTTCGGCCTCGATGCCCGGTCCATCGTCATCGATGACGACGTGCATCCGGTCCTCGTCGCGCCAGATCCGCGTGGTCACCGCGCCGCGGCCGCGCGACGCCAGAGCCTCGAGCGCGTTCAGATAGAGGTTGGCGAGCACCCTTTCGAGAAGAACGGCGTCGCAAGGAACGACGAGCTCGGGAGGCTCGATCGAGACCGAAAAAGTAACGTTGGTCGGTAGCACGATCGCGCGCCGCGCCCCGTCGACGAGTCCCGCCATCGGCGCGGGTTCGAGGGTGACCGGTTCGCCTCGCGCCAAACCGAGCACGGCGCCGATCACCCGCTGAGCTCGCCTGATTTCCATCGTCACCTTGTCGAGATGGCGCACGAGCTTGTCACGGTCCGACAGATCGCGACGAGCGAGAAAAAGCGAGGACTCCGCGACCGCGAGCGCGTTGCGCAGTTCGTGCGCGACGCTCGCTCCTACCGCGCCCGCGCTGGCGAGACGCGTGGCTCTCTCCGCGAGATCGGTCGAAGCGTCATTCGTACCCATGGCTGCTCCCAAAGGCTCCGCACCCTCACCATAGCCCAAGTGCCGTCGTTCGACTCGCTGCGCGTCGGGCGCCGATCTGTGTATAGTCCTCTCGTGGCTACACCGGATCTCTACGGCTTGGTCGGCCAGGTCCTCGATGGCCAGTTTCGGGTCGACCGGGCGATCGGAGAGGGGGGGTTCAGCGTCGTTTACCGGGGCCACCACGTCGGTCTCGACGAACCGGTCGCCATCAAGTGCCTCAAGCTGCAGACGCAGCTCGGGTCGGCTCTGGTCGAAGCTTTCATTCGCCGCTTTCGAGACGAAAGCAAGATTCACTACCGACTCTCGCGTGGCTCCCTGCACATCGCGCGCACGATCGCCGCCGGAACGACGATGGCGCCGGCCATGGGAGCGCTGGTCCCGTACATGGTCCTCGAGTGGCTCGAGGGGTACACCCTATCGGAAGAGCTTCGCGCCCGTCGCCAGCGCGGCGAGAAGGGTAGGGGTCTCCAAGAGGTCATTCGTCTGCTCGATCCGGTCGCGGACGCGATGGCCTACGCGCATGCGCAGGGCGTCGTCCATCGGGATCTCAATCCGTCGAACGTTTTCGTGGCGCACGCGCACGGTACGTCGAAGCTCAAGGTCCTCGATTTCGGCGTGGCCAAGGTGATCTCGGACCACGCGTTGTCCTTGGGTCCGCGGGTGGCGACGATCGGCCAAATTCGGATGTTCACGCCGGCCTACGCAGCGCCCGAGCAGTTCCACGAAGCGCTCGGCCCGATTACGCCGCGAACCGACGTGTATTCGTTCGCCGTGATGGTCGTCGAGCTCTTGGCCGATCGGACGCCCATCGAGGGGGAGCACATCGGCGAATACGCCGATCGGGCGCTCGATCCCGAGCGCCGTCCGACGCCGAGATCGATGGGTATTTCGGTGGGCGATGCGGTGGAAGCCGTGATCGCCCGCGCGGTGACCGTCGATCCTTCGCAGCGCCCGAGCGATGTCGGTGAATTCTGGGGCATGCTCAAGAATGCGGCGAACCGTGATGCCCAGCTCAATCGCGCCGGTGGCGCGCCGGGATTTCCGAAGCCTCCGGTCGACGCCGCGCCTTCGGCGCGCGCCGGTTACGAACCGCGGGTCACCGCCGGAGGGCTGCGCGCGGCGGAGCCTGAACCGTCGGAGCCGGGTCCCCCCACGCCGACCCAGGCGACGGCCGAAAAGGAACCGTCACCGAATGCGGGCCGCTACGGTCACACGTCGTCGGCGCCAGCGTCGGCTCGTACGACGCGAGGCCGCGGGCTGGCCGACACCGCCCTGAGTGGCGGACCCTCGCGCGACGCTTCGTCTTCCGGCGAAGGGTCGTTTTCTCATGGCAGCGGACCTGCACCCAAGGCGACGTTGTTTCAGGGGAGCCTGTCCGCCAGGGGCGAAGCGGCCCGGCAGCTCACGGGACCCTCGCCTTCTTACGCAACCCCGGAAATACGCATGGCGCCGACGCCCCTCGCCGCGTCACCAAGCGATCACGCTTCGCGCCGCATCTCCAGTCCGACCGCGTTTGCCTCCACGGTTGCTACGCCCCCTCCGCGTCTCGGCGACACCGCTCAATCAGCTTCGCCCATCGCCACGGCGCCGCACTCCGGGCCACCCGTCGACGCCTTGCCCGCCGACGTGCCGTCCAGCCAGCCGGCCAAAAAGAGCGGCCTGCAGCTTTTCGTCGTCATCGCGCTGGCGCTGACCATAACCCTGGTCGTCCTAGCGGTCGTCGCCAACCAGCTCGGTCATTGAGTATGTTACTCGGCGCGGCCTTCGGCCGGCCCGCGAGAGTTCTTTTACAGGAGCTCGACCCCGGTGGCGTCGAGCTCGACCTTGACGATTTTGCCGGTGGCTTGGGCGGCTTCTTGCTCGCATTCGCCGTTGTCCGGACGGGGTAACACCGTCGCCTCGACGATGGCACGCCGTCCCGATGCCGTCTTCGGAATGAAGAAGCTGTGACCGTTCATGCGCACGTGGGCCTCGCCATTCGCGTCGGCGATCTCCATCCAGCACCCCATGGCCTGGCAGACGGCCGTGACGCGACCTTCGGTTTTGACCGTGGTGCGGGCGTACTTCGTCGTGTCCTTCGCGATGGTAGTGAGCGAAACCATGGGACTCCCACCTAGGGGTGCTCCGAGCTTCACCGAAGCAGCGGCGGGGCGGGTGCAGGAGCGTCGCCCGGACGGCCGTCCTTCGATCGACATCCAGCAGCAGCTGCCAGCACGCTCGCGAGCAGCAGGACGAAGGTTCGACGGTGCATCGAAAATTTACCCTCCATGGGGCGACAGTCTTACACTTGGCGCGGCCGTTTGCCACGCCAAACCCCTGCCGCTGCCCCAGGAGCTCACCCATGGAGAAGACGAAACTCGGTTCAGGTCGCCGGATACTCGCGCGGACCGCTCTAACGGCGGCGAGCTTCCTGCTCGTCGTCCTGGCGATCATCGCGGTGCCCCGCCGGGCCGACGCATTCATCAATGTCGGCGGCGAAGTGGGTCTCGTCACCCGTACGGCGGACTCTCCCAACAATCTGAAGTGGGGCATCGGCTATGGATTGCACGGCGAGTTCGATCTCATTCCGTTGCTCAAGCTCGGCCCCTACTATTTGCACTACGAACTCTCCGCCGCCGATCGTCCAGCGTCGGGGGCCGCGGACGCCGTCTTCAACACGCTCGGCCTTCGTGCCCGCCTGATGTTGCCCATTCCCACCTACAAGCCCTATGCCTTCATCGGGGTAGGCTATAGCTGGGCCAACTACACACAGGCCTTGGGCGATCGAGTCGGTCACTTCCTCGAGACGCCGATCGGCGTCGGCATCGCTTACGAGGTGGTCGAGATCTTTCAGCTCTCGCTCGACGTGGCGTACCGTCCGGGCGTCGCTTTCGGGGGCGATGCGTTCGACACCTACCGCATCACGCAGCCGACCAGCGGCTGGTCGATCCTGCTCGGCGCAGCCATCGACTTGTGAGCCGTTGGTTCTGTTCGAACGCGAGCATGTCCATGTATGCTCGCCGCGGGAGGATCGCACATGAGCCAGTCGAAGACCCTCAACCTCAGCTACCTCGAGCAGCAAGCCGTGGCCGTTCGCGAAAGTGTCTCCGGCGTCAACCAAAGCGTGCTCTTCGAAGCCGCGGTCGAGGCGGGCTATCTGACGGCGCTCGCCAATGGGACCGAGGACGCGGGCGAACGCGACGCGCTCGTCAAAGCGATCGACGTTCTTTCCGCCGGTCTCGTGCTCGAGTGGGAAGTCGAGCCGCTCATCGAGAAGATCTCGGCGCGGATCCAGGCCGAAGGAAGCGATGCTCGCTGCGCTGCGGTCGGAAAGAGCATCCGCGAGCTCGATCAGCCCGAAGCGGCATTGCTCATCGGCGCGGTCGTTGCCCACGCGACCTCCGGGATCGACAAGCAAGAGGCCGCCGTTCTCGAAAAAATCGGCCTAGCCGCAGGCCTGGCCAGAGGCGACATCGCCGCGATCGTCAAAAAAGCCCGCGCCTGACTACCTCTTGCCTCTATCGACGCGAGCGTCGGGGGGGACCTCGATGATCCTGCCCGGAGCCGCTTCGTAGAAGTAACGACGGAAGGGATGGTTGCGGAACATGAGACCAGCGGGGCGGCTGGCGGAGCCGGTGCGAAACGCCTTTCGATAGGCACTCGGGGACATGCCGTAGCTCTGCTTGAATGTCCGAGAGAAATGAAATTGACTCGAGAATCCGAATCGGTCGGCGATCTCGGCAAGCCCTTGATCCGTCCGCTCGAGCACCGTCGACGCGAGCTCGATGCGCAGCGCTTGCGCGCATTCGATGGGTCCGAGACCGAGCGCATCTTTGAAAAGCCGGCAGAGGTGCTGCGGCGTAACGTGGGCGATTCGCGCGAGTTCCGCCAGCCTGAGCGGCCGCCCAGGATCGTCGTCCACGTGGCGTCGAATGAAGAGGACCGCCCGCTCCACCGCCTCCGGAAGACGAGGTGCTCTCGGCTCGGCACCGGAGACCAGCTGGTTCACGAAGAGTCGGACCAAGAGCTCGACCATGGGAACGACGACCGGCAGGGTCGCCGGATTGCCAAGATCGAATCGCAGCAAACATCGCCACACGTCGAGGAACGGATCGTCCTGACCGAATTCTCGAACGATGGGCCAGCTCGCGGGCGTCGGCCAAGGCGATGGCAGCGCGTCGAAGTCGAAAACGATGAACGACTGGAAACAGCGGACGTTGCCCCAGTCGTGCCGCGCCGTCATGCCGGGCCGAGCCAAGAGAACACTTCCCTCCCGCGTGTGGATCACCGCATCGTCGTAATACGTCGTACCGCATCCCTGCATGACCCATGCGAATCCGTAGTGGGGCATGCGCCACGGACCGAACGTGGATCCCGGCGCCTCGAGGCTCGTCGAGACCGACATGAGCCGGAATTTTTCGGGGCGCGGCCAGGGATCGCGCTGAGGGGGAGGTTCCGGCATCTTCGAGCCAAATCGTGCGATGGACCGCCGAGGGGTGCAACCCGCAGGCGGGCCGGAGGCCGCGCCGAGTAACAAGAATGCAGGCCGGCCGGAGGCCGCGCCGAGTAACAAGAATGCAGGCCGGCCGCAGGCCGCGCCGAGTAACAAAAACCCAGCCCGCTCGGATCGTCGAAACAGTCTACTTCGGCGCGCAGACGGCCTATACTGCAAGCCCTGCCGCCGGGAGGCCCCCATGCCCGTACGTGCCTGCGTTACGACCGTCATCGCTCTTGCGCTGCTCGCTTCTTTCGCGTGCCAGAGCCGGGAAGAAAAAGAGCGCACCCTCACCCAACAGTGCAAACAAGAAGGGCCTTGCAAGAAGCAGGGGCTGTGTACCGGCCTCTGCTCGCCCGAACCTTGCCGATGCGTCGTCGGATCGAGCGCCGACTGTGCGCAATCGCTCGGCTGTTCTTCCACCGGCCTGTGCACGTCGAAAGACGGAAAGTGCGTGGTGGGGTCGAACGAAGATTGTTCGCGCGGGGCGCCTTGCAAGGCATCCGGTTTCTGCACTGCCAAAGACGGGGTTTGCGTCGTGTCGTCGGATTCCGACTGCAGCCAGTCCGAGCTTTGCAAAAACCAGCACAGATGCGTGGCGCGAAACGGCGCGTGCGTCGATCCAGCCTTCAATCCCGCGCTCTTGAACCCGTCATTGACGAACGAGCAGGCACCCGAAAAATTCAAGGTGAAGTTCACGACCAGCAAAGGTGACTTCGTGGTGGAGGTCACCCGCGCATGGGCACCGCTCGCAGCCGAGCGCTTGTACACCCTGGTGAAGATTGGTTATTACACCGACGTCGCTTTTTACAGAGTGGATGACTCTTCGGTCGAATTCGGCATTCATGGCAAACCCGAGGTTTCGGCGGCGTGGGCGGAACTCGCCATGAAGGACGATCCCCCCAAGCAGCCGAATGACCGCGGCTACTTGGGTTTCGTACGGCCGCGACCCAACGGGCGGTGGGCCCCGCTCGTCGTTTATCTGAAGAACAGCCGTGAGCTCGACCAAGTGGGCTACTCGCCGGTCGCGCGCGTAGTCCAGGGAATGAACGTCCTCGACTCTTTGTCCAAAGCGACCGGCGAGGCCGCGAAGATCCAGGCCGGCGGGAACACCTACTTGAAAGCGTCGCTTCCGCAACTCGACTACGTGAAGAGCGCTTCGTTGCTCTAGGATCTGACGCAGCAAAGTTATCCGCCTGATTTGCGGAGGGGTGTCGAATGTTCCCAATCTGCCAGCAGCGCGCGAAGCGCGGCTACGAAGGCGAGCGGCTGGTCGAGAAATAAATGATGATGGGCCTCGGGAATCTCGACGAGCGGCGCGTTGCGCTCGAGGAGCTCGTACATGTATTCGCCCGTTTCGGGCGGAACGACGCTGCTCCGCTCACCGCGAAACAATGCGACTCGGCAACGTACGCTCGCCAGGTAGTCGTGCATGGCGACGAGAGAAAAATCGATGAAGACCCGGGGGTCGAATTTCCACCTCCATCCCCCTTCGACCTCGCGCACCGATGTGTGGGCCAGGTGCTGCAGGATGAACTGGTTCTCGACGGGTTGGGCCGGCAACAACCGAAAATGCGATAGGGCGGTCGGCAGATCGGGATAGAGGCGGGTTTGGCGTATGCTTCCCCGCGACGCACGCTCTTGGCTCTCCGGGTCGGGCTTTCGCACGGGCGCGTCGACGATGACCGCTCCGGCCAATCGGTCGCCGTAGATCGAGGCGGCGACGATGCTCACGAGCCCTCCCATGCTGTGGCCCACGAGGACCGGCGCCCCCACGAATGCCGCGTCGTCGATGACGGCCATGATGTCGTCGGCAAAAGCACGCCGCGGATAGTGCTCGCGCCAACCGCTCTCACCGTGGCCAGCGAGATCGGGAGCCACCACGAAATACTGCCTCGTCAAGAGCGGTGCGATGAACGACCACCACTCTGCGTGCGCCGCTCCGCCGTGCACCAGCAGAAGGGCGGGCTTGCTGCGGTCCCCCCACGCGAGATAGTGAACGGCGCTGCCCGCGACACGAACGGTACGGTGCTCGCGCGGAGCGGCGAGCGCATCGGTGAACCAGCGAGGAACATTCTGCATTCGACCAAGTCGTACTCGTTCGAAGCATCGAGGTCTAGCCGCGGAAGGTCCACGTGAAAAACAGCGCTCAAACACTCAAGGACAGGCGGTGACGGAGCTGATCCAATCCTCGATGGCCTTCACTCCCAGCGTGTCCACTCGATAGCTGGCAAGCTGGGGCATCCGGGCGAGGTCCAGATCCTTCATCCGCAGGGCGATGACGGAATACTCGGGATGTTCCGGGACGAGGAGCCGAGCATTTCCGCCCGCTCCCACGTCGCCTTTGGACGGCGGCACGTCACACACACCCATCTTCTTGAAGTCGAACGGGCTCGTGAAGCGAAAATCCGGCGCGACCAAAGGCCCGTCTGGCCGATGACAGAACGAGCAGTTCGCGTGCAGATAGGACCGAGCCCGATCCTCCAGCGTTCCGCCGGGGCCGGTGGGTATGGGGAGCGGAGGGAGGCGTCGCAACGCCGCGTCCAGAATTCCGAGCCGCTCCAATCTGTCGAGTTGGTTCTCGCTCGCCTCCATTCGATTGAGCTGCGCCGTCTCGGTGCCGAGGGTGTCGCCGGCATAGGCGGTGTGGCACATCGTACAATCCGCGCGGCTCGGGTAATTCCACTCCTGCGATCGCCGCGAAGCCCCGACCAAAAACGTGCTTTGCCTGCGTGCATCGGGAAGAACGAGTGCTTCGGTTTGCTCCTGATTCCACTGGTAGCTGTAGCCGAGCCAGCGTCCATCGCCGTAATTCATGAGAAGCCGCGTCTCGATGGTGGTCCCCTCGAAGCTGAAGATCTTCATCATCACGGTGCCGACCGGATAGTTCCAGTGCCCGTCGACGCCTGTGAACGGATCGGTGGAGCAAGCCGTCGTTTCCGTCGCGCAGTCGATGACGTGGATTTTGGTCCCGTCGGGTATGCTCATGAAGCGCGCCTTGTCGGCCCCGTCGGACCAGAGGGGGCTATTGACCTCGTAAGGGATCATGAATGCGGCGGGATTCTTGGGGTTCGCGGGATCCACACATCCTGTCGCCGTCAGCTTTTCGATCGGCTTATCGGCATTCGCGAAGAGAGCGCAATTCGCCAGCGCAACGGCGTCCGTGAGGTCGGAACCGCCGGTTTCCCTCGGAGCGTCCTGTGCAGCCGCATCGTTCACGCGCCCATCCGCGCGCGTCACGTCCTGTATGCCGCCGCCATCGGCCGGGCCGGGGTCGCCCTCATCGTCGCCTCCACAAGCGGCGACGACGGAGACCCACCCGAGCACGAGAATCGCACTCATGCGTGGCAAGCGCCTGTCGTGTTGGCTCGGCATGGCAATCATATCGTACAGACCTTGTACACGGCCGGTGAAGACGCAGCTTGAGGCCGACCGCGAATCAGTTCTTCAGCCCGTACACGCGCAGGTAGGAGGGGGAGGTGGCGTAAGCGTTGGCGAAAGTAGTTACATAGACTTTCCCATTGGCGACGGTGGGGGGGCTGAATTTCGCGAGATTGCCCAGGTTGTCGAAGGCGTTCATCGTGCTGTCCCAGAGCAGGACCGACGGGTTCATCGCGTCGATCGCCAAGAGAGCTCCCACCGCAATGCTGTGCCACGCTTCGCCCGACGTCACCACGGTAGCCCACAGAATCGCGGTACCGTCGGTCGTTCCATCTGCGGAGATCGTCATGATCCCTCCCGGATGGACGGGCGTGCGACCCTGATACATCTGCACGCCCGCCGTGTCGAGGCGGTTGTTCACGAATGGATAAGCGTAGAGCGGCTTACCATCTGGCCAGACATAGATGCGATTGCGGTAGAACACGAAGTCGTGAATGTCCCCCTTACCGAGAGCCACTCGCTGCGCGATGCCGTCCGCGCTGGCATTGAAGTGGGTCATGTTCGTCTGATCGATCAGATAGATCACGCCCTCCTTGCCGCCGGAGACGAGGTAATTGGAGTTCGGGATCAGCAACACCCCCCCGGTGAGGTCGGCGTCGGTGCTGTTGAGAGAATCGGCGTTGTAGGGGGTGAACCAGTCGCCGAGCGTGTTGTCGAGGTTCATCCGCACCACGCTGAGACCGAGCGCCGAACCACTCGCATTCCAACTCCCGTTGCCGGTAGAGAAAAAGAGCCCCTTCTCGTTGGCGGCGACGCCGACGCCGGACTGCCATATCGCCGCCCCTTTGCCGTTGGGGGTCGCATTGAAGATGCTGCGCTGCGTGAGCGTGTCCGGATCGTAGGCAAGGAACCATCCGTGATAGGGGTTCTCGTCGCAGTGGCTGGTCATGGCGATGTAGAGCGTGCCGTTGAAGAGCGTGAGGCCGGAGCGATTGAAATTCCGCCAGTTATCCATCGTGATCTTGCCGCCGACATTGCCGTCCCCGGTTCCGTCGACCGTGGCAGTGATCGCTACCGGCCCGCCGCCGAGCTCGTTGCCGGTTACGAGATCCAGCGCGTGCAGCTTGAGGGCATACTCCCCGCCGAGCTTTCCTTCCTGGGTGACGAGGAACATCCGCTGATTCGGCAGATCGATGACCGGCGTTCCGGTGATGCCGCTGAAGGGAAACATGTCCTTGCACCACGTCCACCCGTTCGGTCTCGGCGCGGTGCCGCCGACCATCACCTCGCCGACCGGCGCCACCTGCTTGCTCCAGTAAGGAGCTGCTGCCGCCGGATCGTCGGCGTCGAAGGCGTAGACGTTGTTGGTCGACGTGGCGATGTAGACGACATTGTGCTTGCCGCCGCTGATCGCGAGCCCGGGTATGTAGAGCGGTTGCGCGTACGGGTTTCCGTCGTACATGCGCGAGAAGAGTAGTCCGAATTGGCCCGCCTTGACGTTGCTCGTATTCAGAAAGGGCTCTTGCGTGTTGGCTCCTGTCCGGTTGTTGTCGTAGCGGTTCGTTACCACCGCAAACGAGCTGGGCGGGGGCGCGCGGTCCGGCGAAGCATCCGCTGTGCCGATTTCCGATTCGGCGGACGCGTCGAAGGCGGCAACTCCACCGGTACCGGCATTCCCACCCGTTGGTAGCGAGCCGCCGGGTCCCGTCGACGTACCTCCGCCAGTCGCATTCGTTCCACCACTCCCGCTGCTCCCCCCCGCACCGGAGTCATCTCCACAACCCGAAGCCAACAGCGCGCACACGCAAAGCAGCGCGCCAACTCTCATTCGTTCATTATCTCTTACCCGCAGCAAAGGGCCAGAGCACTTCGCTCGAACCATGTCTGATTCGCGACAATGCGGTCTATCTGGTGCAATGTGGGCAGAGGGCTTGGCTGGCTCAGAATCCTCTCGTGAATCGTGGGAGATTTGCGCACAGTGGATCGCAAACCATGACACGGTTCGCCTCTGACCTTTCGCTGTGAGATAGAAGGGAGTATTTATTGGACATGGATCCGCAATATTCCCGTAACCGCCGAGGTCGCGCGGTTGTCCGCGCGCTCGCTGCTTGCGTCGCGCTTTCGCCAGCCATTCTCGTCGACGTCGGCGCGGCGCATGCTCAAGGCAAACAAGAGTGCATGACGGCGTACGAGCAGGCGCAAGAGCTCCGACATCGCGGCGAGCTCTTGAAGTCGCGCCAGCGCATGCTCGTGTGCGCGCAACCCACTTGCCATACCGTCATCAGTCGAGATTGCACGAAGTGGGTTACCGAGGTCGAGGAGCTGATTCCCTCGGTCCTCGTTTCCGCGCGCACATCGGCGGGCAAAGATATTGGTGAGCACGAGCTGTTCGTGGACGGACAGCCCTTGGACCCGAGCGCGGGTACCTCACCCATTCTGCTGGATCCCGGCCGCCACACGATCCGGTACACGGCAGCCGGATTCGTCCCCTACGAAGACACGATCGTCATGTCGGTAGGAGACCGAAATCGAATGGTCCGCATCGTCTTGCGCGCGGTGAACGAGCCTCCCGCGGCTTCCAGCTCGAGCCCGGGCGGCGCGCCGGATGCGCGGCTTTCGGCGTCCACCGAAGGGGGGAGCTTGGCTTTGCCTTTGGTTCTTGCCGGCGTGAGCGTCGCAGCGCTCGGTGCGTCAGCGTACTTCTACTTCACCGGAGTGGCCGACGCGCGCGACATGCAAAGGAGTACCGCTGACGGCGGTTGCAAGCCGAACTGTCCCGAGAGCGACGTCGATGCCGCCCGCACGAAGATCTTGATCGGCAACGTGGGGTTCGGAGTCGGCTTGGTGGCAGCGGGCGCCGCGGTCTGGACATACCTCGCCTCGAGACCGTCGACGCCGCCGGCACGTGGCTCGACGAGCACGCCGGCGAGACAGTCGACGGCTGTCGGCGAACGCGTGGGCTTCGGAGCCGCGCCCGTCGCGGGGGGCGGTGTGATCGGGGTGTGGAGCTCTTTCTAAACCGCGGTGAACTCGATCCAGTTCAGCGGAGACCCTGGGTGAGGCGAAGCGACAAGCCGGTGTCCTGCGCGACGAACCGGCCGCCCGAGTCGAGCACGGTGATCGGACCGCTCGCGGTGACGCCGTCGACTTCGATGTGCATATGGCTGATCGCCGCCCCAAGAACACCCAATCTGATGGAGTACGATCCGGTCGCCGCCACGTTGATGGTGTATTCCGCCCACTCACCGGCGACGATGGCCGCAACGTCGTAGCAGACACCCGGGTTGGGCGAGCAGGCGTCTTCGACGTCCACGGCCTCATTCGGTCCGCTACGGTACTTTCCCAACACATTGATGGGCGTCGTGTCGTGATAGGTGATGCCCTCTCCGCCGACGTCGTAGTTTTCAGCTTCGAGGCGCCCGGGCAGGAGGGTCGGACCAGTGAACGTCGTATTCTTGGAGGGGGTGCCGTGCCCCACCGGACACGAAGCCTCTCCGCACCACGTTGCGGAGTCCATCGCGTCGGGTCGCACGAACGCGTCCGGCGCGTCTCGGGTATCGTAGCTTCCAGCAGAGCCCGCCGCACCGCCGGAGTCCTCGAGCGCGCCGCTGGAACCGCCCATTTCGCCGGTCACGTTCGCGCCGTCGTTTTCGAGTGCGCCGCTATCAGCATGGTTTCCGCCGTGCAGCCCTCCGAGCTCGGAGAATCCACAAGCAGACAACAGCGCAGGCGGGCCGAAGGCCGCGCCGAGTAACACAAAAAGATGGGCTCCGAAGAGAATGACCGAGCGCACCCCGGTCAATCCCCCGTCAAGGGAACAACTGCTTGCCTTGGGCGAGAGCCTGGATCTCCTCGATGGACAAAAGGCGATCATAGATGCGCACCTCGTCGAGGTTGCCTTGGAAGTCGAAATTGTCTTTGAGGTAGCCGTGGCGGCCGAGCCAGAAGTCCTGGCCCAAGGAAGCATAGTTGATGTTGGAGGCGGCGTATTGACCGGTGGTTGAATAAAACTCCTGGGTGACGTGCGTACCATCGAGGTAGAGGGCCGTGCCCCCGGTACTGCTCGAGGTGGCGGCGAAGTGATGCCAGTTTCCGTCGAGGAAGGCGGGAGTGCCGGCATCGGCTTGGACCACATACCACGTTTGGCAATAAGTATTGGAGGTCCCCATATTGTCGACATGCTTGTTGAACTCGAGTCGGTAGGCCGATGTCGACTTTCCGACGCGAAGAATGTAGTGATCCCCGAGGCTCAGGAGCTCGCTGCCGCTCGAGTCGAGATTGGCGACGGTGGTTTTGAACCAAATCGAGAGAGTCAGGTCGTTCGGGAGCTTGAGACGCTCGAAGTTCGCGGTCGTGCTCGCGATCGTCACCGCCTGCCGGTACGTCCCCGCTTGGAAAGAGAGGCTGGTCGCGTCCCACATCGCCGCGGCCAGCGGTGCATCCGATGCCGAAGTGGGAAGGACAGCCGTCGCGCCGACGTACGTGCCATTCAAGTTGTTGCCCGAGGAATCCATCGCCAGAGTGCCGGTCTTTTCATCGAGCTTCAAGTAAAGCCGGAGCCCCACCCTGTTGCAGTTGCCTGTGGCGCAGGGCGTGCACGCGGAAGAGGCGCCATTGCCGTACGCGCAGTCACCGTCTTGGGCCGACTGACCGTCGGGGTTCTCCCCCGTGGAGCCGTCCTCCCCGCCTCCCGCGCCGCCGGTAGGATCGCTTCCGGCCAACGCGCCTGCCGTTCCTTGGCTCGTCGAGTCGGTGACCGACATGCTCGCCCCGCCGCTCTCCCCATCCGAAAGGCCGCGGGTCTCCGCCAGTCCGCAGGCCCAAAGAAGATGCGAGCCGAAGAGAATGACCGAGCACGCCCGGTAATGGCTGCTCATGGGAGTAACGGGCTACCTTGGGCCAGAGCCTGAATCTCTTCGGCGGACAGCACCCGGTCGTAGATACGCACGTCGTCGAGATTGCCTTGGAAGTCGTAAGTCTCCTTGGCGTTGCCGTGACGGCCGAGCCAAAAGTCTTGCCCCAGCCCCTCGTAGTAGATGTCGTTCGTGGCGTACGGCGCGCCCATTGAAAACTCACACGTGAACAACGTTCCGTCGTAGTAGAGCGCCATGCCCGGGGGGGCATTGCTCGAGATCGCGGCAAAGTGGTGCCAGTTCCCGTCGAGGAAGGGGGGGGTGCCCGCGCTGATGAGCGCAAGATGGTGGCATTGTGAATAGGCGGTGGAAGTGCCGAGGTTGACCTGCTTGTTGAATTCCAGCCTGTAATAGGTGGTCGTCTTGCCGAGGCGAAGGATGTAGTGATCACCCAGGCTCAAGATCTCGCTCCCGCCCGAGTCGATCTCGGCGGCTTTGCTCCTGTACCAGACGGAGAACGTCACGTTGTTCGTGATCTTGAGCTGAGCGAAGTTGGGGGTGGCGGTGGCGGCGATCACCACGGCGTGCCGGTACGTTCCTCCTTGGAACGAGAGGCTGGTCGAGTCCCATTTCGTCACAGCGTCTGGTACGTCCAATGCCCCAGTCGGGAGACCTAGCACGCCGACGTAGGTGCCGGTCAGGTCATTGCCCGATGAATCGATCGCGGTGATGCCGGTCATTTCATCCAGTTTCCAGTAAAGCCTGAGTCCCGTCGTGTTGCAGCTTCCCGGGGTGGCGCAGGGAGTGCACGAGGCGTCATCCCCGTTGGAGCAGCCACCGTCGTCGGTCGGCTGAGCGCCGGAGTCTGCCGGCGAGCCACCATCCTCATCCCCGCCTCCCGCTCCGCCGGCGGGGTCGCTTCCTCCGGCGAGCGCTCCCGCCGTTCCCTGCCCGGTTCCGTGTACGGACGGCGTGGTGCCCCCCGCCCCAGCGCTCTCCCCTTCCGCAAGTCCGCCGACCTCGGATAATCCACAGGCGTACAGCAGGACCTGCGAGCCGAAAAACATTCGGGCCAACGCAGCCTGCGCGCCGCTGTGGGGGCGGGTGTGCTGAATCGACAAAGGAAATACTCCTCCCACGGATGGACGGCGGGACGGCTCGATACCTTGAGGGCAACCGCCGGCCCCCACTACGGAGGTAAGTGTGTCCCGCCGGCCAACGCCTGAATCTCCGCGTCGCTCAAGACACGACTGTAGATGCGGAGTTCGTCGAGGTTGCCGTTGAAATCGTAGTTCGTGCTGTTGAATCCATGGCGGCCGACCCAAAAATCCGATCCCAAAAACGAGTAGACGAGGTTGTACGTCTTGTAGATCTCGTTGATGAACGAGCACGGCACTTTCTGTCCGTCGAGATAGAGCGCAACTCCCGAGCTACTGGAAATGGCCGCGACGTGGTGCCAATTGCCATTCAGAAACGCTGGGGCACCTGCATCGGCCGCCGGCACGTACGAACAGGTCACGATGACGCTGTTGGTCCCCGAGGTGATGTGCTTGTTGAAATCGATCCGATCCCGCTCCAGTCGAACGACGTAATGGTCACCCATGCTCACGAGGTCGGACCCGCTGACGCCGAGGTCGGCGAGGCTGGTCTTGTACCAGAGCGCGATCGTCATGTTGTTGGCGGGTTTGAGCAGACTGAAATTCGGTGGCGCGCTCGGCATGGTCGGGATCTGCACCGCATGCCGCAAGCTTTTTTGGAACGAGAGGTTGGAAGTATCCCAGGTCATGGCCGGGAGGGGGGCCCCCAGCGTGGGCGTGGGGAAGGCGCTGCTCGACGTCGAGACATAGTTACCCGGGAGGTTGCTGCCCGACGAATCGGCTGCGGTCACGCCGCTCGTTTCGTCGAACTTCCAGTAGAGCACGAGCCCTGTCGCCACGCAGGACGCGCCTGTCCACCCGAGTTCGCAAGTGCAGGTACCACTGCCCGTGAGCCCCTCACTACAGGTGCCGTGCGTGCAACTGCACTTGCTACAGGTCGGGCCATAGTAGCCGGCGACGCAGGTGTCGCAGAGACTACCCTTGAATCCGAGATCGCATGCGCAGCCCGCATCGGAGCAGGTGCCGTGCTTGCAGCCGCACGGGTTGACGTTCGTCACGTCGACCGTGTCGGCGAGGCCCTCGTCTCCCCCGTCGTCGGTTGGATTGGATTCGCTTGCAGAGGCATCGCTGGGCTTGCCTCCGTCCTTCTTGCCCCCATCTGCACCCGTGAGACCCTCGAGCTCGGATAGTCCGCAGGCGGAAAGCAGAAGAAGCAAAGTGCAAAGGACACGGGTCAACGCGGGGTTCGACGACAAGAAGGTCCTGCCTCCCGTTTTTCGAATTGGCTCTTCAATCGTGGTACGCGCTCTATCAGAATACACTTTTTCGGATGGTTGTTCGAGAGGGGCCGGTCAGAGCGCCCCTTGGGCGAGGGTGAGAATTTCGGCGGGTGTCAGCACCCGGTTGTAGACGCGCACCTCGTCGATGTTGCCATCGAAGTCGAAGGACCCACTCGTGTTGCCATTGCGACCGACCCAGAAGCTGCGACCCAACACATACACGACGTTGCTCGTGTTCGTCGCTGCTGCGGAGTTTGCACAGTTGGCCGTGCCGGCAGCGCCGGTGACGGTGACCAGCGCGCCGTCCAGGTACATCGCCATGCCCGTCGACGAGCTTTGGGTGCCGACCAAGTGGTGCCAGTTGCCATCCAGGAACGCGGTAGCTGGAACGAGCGGGCCTTGGCAGTCGGCATAGGTCGCCGCGATCCCTCCGTCGGAAGCGATTCCCGTTTGATAGAGCTTCGAATACTGTAGCTGGTAGGTGGTGCTCGTCGTCGATGGTTTCCGCAATCTCAGAAGATAGTTGTCCCCCATGCTGAGGACTTCCGAGCCATTGGTGTCGGTGCCCGTGGTCCGAAACCAGGCCGACATCGTGAAGTCGTTCGCTGGTTTCAGCGCCGACGAGTCGGCCGGTTTGTAAGTCACAGCTTGGCGGCTGGCCGTGTTGATCGTGCCTCCCGCGAGCAGGATGCTGTACGGATCGCTGCCCGTGGCTCTCACGAGAGGTGGCGCTTCCATCGAAGGCGTGGGCAAGAGCGTATTCAACGAGAAGTAGGTGCCGTCGAAATGGTTGGAGGTGGAATCGAAGGCGGTCGGACCGCTCGATTCGTCGAACTTCCAATAGAGGACGAGGCCCGTTTGGCACGTTGGGCAGGTGTCGCAGTCCGTTCCCGACCAAGCGGCGTCGCACGACGAGCAGTGCCCCGTTGCCGAGTCGCAGGTGCCGTGCTTGCACGCACACGCATCGCAATTGGTACCCCAATAGCCTGCCGCACAGGTCGTGCAGGTCGTGCCCGCCCACGCCGGCGCGCAGGTGCACTCGCCGCTGCCGGTCCTCCCATCGCTACACGTTCCGTGGTCGCCGCACGAGGGACAAGTCTGACAAGCGCTTCCCCAATACCCGGACGCGCACTCGGTGCAGGTTGCGCCGCTCCAGGCATTGCTGCAGGTGCAGCCTCCGTTGCCGGTCTTACCTTCATTGCACGTGCCGTTGGCTCCGCATGACGGGCAGGCTTGGCAAGTAGCACCCCAATAGCCTGCGGCGCAGTCGGTGCAGTTCGCTCCACTCCATCCGGTGTCGCATGCCGAGCAGGTGCCATCGCCCGTGGTCATGCCCTTGCAGGCCCCGTTGACGCAGGTGCAAGGTTGGCAGGTCGAACCGAAATACCCGCTGGCACATTCGGTACAATTCGTCCCCGCGAACCCAATGGGACAGGCGCTACATACACCCGTGCCGCTGATGCCGTCGCTGCAGCCGCGATCACCGCAATTACAAGCCTGACAGGTCGGACCGAAATGTTGCGGCGCGCACGTGCTGCACGTTGCACCCACGAACCCCGTGTCACACATGCAGGCGCCGCCCTCGCCACACGTGCCGTGAACGCACGCGCACGCCGTATCGCAAAGCGCGCCAATGTAGCCCGGATCACAAATGCACGCACTGCCGGTGGTGCACGTGCCGTGCGGGCATGGGCATACGAAGCCATCCGACGCGTTGCCGCCGTCGGTCCGGCCTCCTGTTCCGCCGGTCAGCGCCGACCCATCGCGCCCTCCTCCGCCGGTACCCGGCGTGGCGGTCGTGTCGTCGGATCCGCAACCTCCGACGAGCAGTCCAAGTACGACGAGTGATACGATTTCGACGCGACATCTCGTGACCATGCTTCCCCTCCCCTGACTCAACCGAAGGATGGGTTCGAGCCAACCTCCGGGTGAAGTCATTCGATCCGTCAGAGCCCTCCCTGGGCGAGTGTCAAAATTTCCGCCGGCGTAAGCACCCGGTTGTAGACGCGTACCTCGTCGAGGTTGCCGTCGAAATCGAACGAACCACTGTTGTTCCCGTTGCGCGCGACGCAAAACTGCCGTGTCGTGCCCCCGTCGGCGAAGTGGTACACGATGTTCGCGGTGTTCGTGGCGCTCGCCGTGTTCGAACACGCGCTCATGCCGCCATCGACAGGCACCATGACCTGCTGCCCGTCCAAGTAGATGGCCATGCCCGTCGTCGAGCTAATGGTCCCTGCGAAATGGTGCCACGTTCCATCCAAGAAAACCGTGCTCGGAACCTGCGGGCCTTGGCAGTCGGCGAAAGTACTCGTACCGATCGCCTTCGACATCTGCAACTGGTAGCCCGAAGTCGACTTCTTGATCCTGAGCAGGTAGTCATCACTCATGCTGACGAGCTCCGACCCGTTGCTGTCGGTCGTCGTTGCCCGGAACCACACCGAAAGGGTGATGTTGTTGCTCATTCTCAGCGTGGCATCGGTAGGAGCAGGAGCGTACTTCACCGCTTGACGATAGGCGCTGCTCATCGTGAACAGGAGGCTATAGGGATCGGCAAAGCCTGACTGAATGATCGGCGGAGGTAGGCTCGTCGAGGAGGGGGTGGGAAGCAGGGCAGTTCCTCCGTCGAGGATGAGATCCGAGACATAGTTTCCGTCGAGATGGTTGGTCGTGGAGTCGAAGGCCGTCGTGCCGCTCGATTCGTCGAATTTCCAATAGAGCACCAGTCCCGTTTGACATGTGGGGCAGGTCTCGCAGTCCGTTCCCAACCACGCGCCGGCACACGACGAGCAATGGCCGGTAGCCGGATCGCACGTCCCGTGTTGGCACGTGCAAGCCTGGTCACAGTTGGGACCCCAAAGGCCCGCTGCGCACGTATCGCAGTTCGTGCCCGCCCACCCAGGAGCGCAGGCACAGCTGCCGTTACTGCTGTTGCAGGTGCCGTGAACGGTACACGTGCATGCCTGATCGCAATTAGGTCCCCAAACGCCGGCCACGCACGTCTCGCAGTTCGTGCCTGCCCATCCCGGGGCGCAGGTGCACGTTCCATTACCGGTGGGACCGTCACTGCAGGTCCCGTGGACGCTGCACGTGCATAACTGGCAGTTGGTCCCCCAATAGCCGGTCGCGCACGTATCGCAGTTCATGCCTGTCCATCCCGGCGTGCAGGTGCACGGAACCGTGCTGTCGATGCCTTCGTTGCAGGAGCCGTGGCCGCACGATGGGCATTGCTGACAACTCGTGCCCCAGTAGCCGGGCGCGCATTCGTTACACGAGGCGCCGGTCCATCCCATGTTGCAGGTGCACGTTCCGTTGCCTGAACTGCCGTCGCTGCACGTGGTGTGCGCGCCGCAACTGCACTGTTGGCAGCCGGTACCCCAGTAGCCTGCGGCGCACGTGTTGCAGCTCGTCCCCGTCCACCCTATCGCGCACGAGCATGTTCCGTTGCCGCTCGGGCCGTCACTGCACGTGCCGTGGGCGCTGCAGATGCAAGCTTGACAGGTGGTGCCCCAATAACCCGGCGCGCAGGTGTCGCACGCGGCTCCCGTCCAACCAGGCGCACAGGTACAAGCGCCGCTGCCGTTCTTACCGTCGATGCATGTGCCGTGGTCGCCGCAAGTGGGGCAAATCTGGCAATTGGTGCCCCAGTAGCCGGCGGCGCAATCGCTACACGTCGCGCCGCTCCACCCGTTCTGGCACGTGCATCCTCCGTCGCCGTTTTTCCCTTCCCTGCAAGCGCCATGAGCACCGCAAGCGGGGCAGGCCTGACAGGTCATGCCCCAAAATCCCGTTGCACAATCGGTGCAGTTCGTCCCACTCCATGCGGGGTTGCAGGAGGAGCAGGTACCGTCGCCCGTCGTGCTGTCTTTGCACGTTCCGTTGACGCAGGTACAGGGTTGGCAGGTCGAACCGAAATATCCGGCCTGACACTCGGTGCAGTTCGTTCCCGCAAAGCCGACCGGACACGCACCGCATGCTCCCGTGCCGTTCAGCCCCTCGCTGCACCCGCGATCGCCGCAGTTACAGGGCTGGCAAGTCGAACCGAAGTGCTGCGGTGCGCACGTGCTGCAGGTCGTGCCGGCAAAGCCGCTGTCGCAAATGCAGGCACCGGCATCGCCGCAGGTGCCATGCGTACATGGACACGCCGTGTCGCATAGGGCGCCAATGTAGCCGGCATTGCAATGACATGAACCGCCGTCCCCACACGTGCCATGGACGCAGGGGCAGGGCAGCGCGCCATCCACGTCTCTGGCGGCGTCTTGGGGTGAGGAACCGCCCATCGACGCATCGACGCCCGCTCCTCCGGTCATGGCGTCCATGCCGCCGCCGGTTCCCCCCGTGCCGCCACGAGCTCCGCCGCCGGTCTGCCCCGAAGCCTCGCGGCCGCTCCCACCGGCGCTTGTCGTTTCCTCATTATCGTCGGATCCACAACCGAACAGCGAGAGTGCCAGCACAACCAACGATACGGGTCCAAGTCGAAATCCCATGGACATACAACCTCCGCATGGCTCAATCGAGACACTCTGATTACATGCAGCGCACCCCGAAGGCTCGATTTGAATCAAGCATAACGCGAAACAGGGAAGAAACCCATTTCGAGATCCGATCTCGGCTGCGACACGTGATCCGATTTCGCACACGAAGACCATGCACTCGCACATGAGAGCGTCCCTCGCTCTATCGTGCACTCAGGTAATCTCAGGGCGGCAGGTGACTCCCTTGCGCCAATGCTCGGATTTCTTCGATTGAGAGAATGCGGTCGTAGAAACGTACTTCGTCGATGTTCCCTTGGAAGTCGTATTTCGTCTGACCGTTCGCATGACGACCGACGAAGAAATCCTGTCCCAGCCCCGCATAAATGACGTCGTTTGTGGCGTACACGTTGTTGTTGAAAATGTCGCAGACCGTCGGCGCGCCATCCATGTAGAGCGCCGTACCCGGTGCCGTGTTGCTGGCGATGGCGACGACGTGGTGCCAGCCTCCGTCGAGGAAGTTCGGAGTTCCCGCCTCCTTCGATGCTAGGTGCCAGCATTGGGCGTAGGTATTTCTGTTCGTCTCGCTGTTGAAGATGTATTTGTTGAATTCGAGAGACCAGTTGTTCGCGGCCGTGCCGGTGGTGTATTGCCCGATGCGGAGAATGTAGTGATCTCCCATGCTCACGAGTTCGCTGCCGCTGATGTCCAGATCGGCGGTCCCGGTCCTGTACCAAACGGCGATGCTGAAGTTGTTCAGTGGCTTGACGAGAGAGAGATCGACGCCTCCATCCATGCTCGAGAGCTGCACCGCCTGGCCCTGTAGAAAGGAGAGGCTCGCTGGATCCCAGCTCGCCATCGACGTCGGTACGGCCCCGGCTGCCGGCGTCGGCAAGCCAACGATGGTTGTCACATAGCTTCCGGTGAGGTTGTTGCCCGACGAGTCCGTTGCGACGGTGCCGCCCGTCTCGTCGAACTTCCAATACAATCCGAGGCCCGTCGCATTGCAGCTCGGGCCCGACCACCCGAGCTCGCATTGGCAGGCCCCGGTGGTCTGGTCGCAGCCGGTGGCGTGGACGCACGCGCAGGTTTGCTCGCAATTCGTGCCCCACGTTCCGCTGGGACACTTGTCGCAGTTGGCTCCTACCCAGGGAGACGTGCAAACGGAGCAAGTGCCGTCGCCGGTGAGCCCGTCTTGGCAGGTGCCGTGCTGACAGGTACAGCGCTGACAGGTGCCACCGAAATATCCGGCAGCGCACGAGGTGCAGTTGCTGCCGTTCCACCCGGTGTTGCAGGACGAGCAGGTGCCATCGCCGGTGTTGGTGCCGTTGCAGATCCCGTTGAGACACGTGCACGGTTGGCAGCTCGTGCCGAAATAGCCGGTCGCGCAGTCGGTACAGCTCGTCCCGGTGAAACCGATCGGGCAAGGACTGCATGCGCCCGTGCCAGTGAGCCCGTCATTGCAGCCGCGCGTGCCGCAATCACAAGCCTGACAAGTCGAACCGAAGTGTTGCGCTGCGCAAACACTACAGGTTGCGCCTGCGAAGCCGCCATCGCAGGCGCAGGTGCCCCCCTCGGCGCACGTTCCGTGAACGCACCCACATCCGGCCTCCAACGCATCGCTTCCGGCGTCGGAGTTACCCGCGCCGGAAAAACCACCGCTCGACCCAGCGCCGCCCGTGGATCCGCCGGCCCCGGTTCCCGTCGAACCTGCGCTCCCATCGCGGCCGCCGCCACCGGTGCCGGTCTTCGCCTCGTCGGACCCACAGCCTCCGATGACGAACCCGAGCAGAACCAGGCACCTCGCACCCATTCGAAGTTTCATGTGCACAGCCCTCCACATCCCCTACAAAGAATGACAAGCGAGATCGAGATACGGACAAAATCCGGGATGAATCATCATAACGCGAACTCGCTTCAATCGCAGTCGTTATTGGCTGGGCGTACTCGTCCCTACATGGGCGTTGCGTTCGCCACATGAATTGACGAAGGCCTGGTCAGCTGTTCCCCTGAGGGTAATCGATATGCAGACGTTGACGTGGCGTAGCGTGCCGAGTTCACATAAAATGAGAACCGGCCGAGTCATGCCAAAACAACTTATGCGGGGTTCGATTGCGCTTGCCGTGACGGCAGGATCCTTGGACGTGCGCGTCGCGCACCACGAGAACGCTGACTCGTGCCCCACCTGTGCGCGCGCGTCGTCAGTACGTGGTGTGGCAAAAGGAGCAATGCATCGTGGCTGATAGTTCCGAGATCCAGGCGACGCAAGTAGCGGAGAGCGTGCTTCTCGGTAGGTACCGATTGCTCCTCGAGCTCGGACAAGGTGGAACCGCGAATGTTTATCTCGGTGCGGCCTCGGGGCCGAGCGGCTTCAGCAAGCTCGTCGTCCTCAAAGTATTGAAGCGCGAGCTCATCAACGAGGAAGACTTCCGGCAGATGTTTCTCAACGAAGCGCGTTTGGCGGCGCGTCTCAATCATCCCAACGTCGTTCAGACCAATGAGGTCTTCGAAATCGACGGCCGCCCGGTCATCGTCATGGAGTACTTGGAGGGCCAATCGTTCTCCTCGATCCTCATCCGTGCGCGCAAGACGGGAGCCAGCGTTCCGCTCGGCGTTCGGCTCAAGATCATCTCCGAAGTCCTCAACGGTCTGCATTACGCGCACGAGCTCAGCGACTACGACGGGAGTCACTTCGGCGTCGTTCACCGCGACATGACGCCGCACAACATTTTCGTTGGCTACGACGGCCGCGTCTCCATTCTCGACTTCGGTATCGCCAAACTCCGGGGCAACGAGCACGAGACCCGCACCGGCGTCATCAAAGGCAAAGTCCGCTTCATGCCGCGCGAGCAAATCCTCGGCGAGGAGATGGATCGCCGCGCTGACCTCTTCGCCGTGGGTGTGATGCTCTGGGAAGCAGCGACGGATACCAAAATTTGGGCCGGACAGTCCGACGTCCAGATCTTGTACAACGTCGTGAACAATCCCATTCCCGCGCCGAAGACCGTCAATCCCAACGTGTCCGATGCGCTCGATCGCATCTGCACGAAGGCTCTGGCGTTCCAAAAGGAAGATCGATACACCTCCGCAGCCGAACTTCAGGCCGACATCGACGCCCTGATCGAAAGCGATCGCGTCCCCACACGGGCTCTCGCCAAATACGTGGGATCGTTGTTCGAAGACACCCGCGAGGTGACGAGGAAACTCATCGAGCAAAACCTGTCGAGCATCAAATGGAATGGCGCCCCCACCGCGTTCGAAGAGTGGGCGGGTGCGACGGGTCCCCTCTCGCAAACCACCCAAAGAGCATTTTCTGCCTCGAGTACCGGTCCGACGCCGACCATCAACACCGTGACGTTCGTGAAGTCGCATCGTCGTAGCCGAAGCTGGCTGCTCTTGCTTTTGGTACTTCTGGGTGTTGGAATCTGGTGGCGGACCAGACGTACCCGAGACATGGGCGAGTCCGCCGACGTCGGCGCGCCGCCCCTTCCAACGCCGATCGTCGCTGCGCCATCGCCCCCGGCGATCGCCGTGCCGAAACAAGAGAGTCCGCCACCGCGCCAGATCCACCTCACGATCAAAGCTTCGCCGGATAATGCGCAGCTCTATATCGACGACAGGCGCCTCGACGCGAACCCCTATATCAACACGCTGACGATCGACTCTGCACCGCATACGATTCGCGCAACCGCGCAAGGATTCGAGACCGAAAGCAAGATCGTGACATTCGAGAACGACGTCGACGTGCGCTTGACACTTAGCCGTCCGAAGTCACCGACCCATGCGACACCGCCCCCCCCTTCTCGCGCGGCCGCGTCGCGCGAATCACGACCGACAGCTCCGATCGCCGGCGCTCCAGCTGCGCCCGCGGCGGCAGCTCCACCTGCCTTTGCGCCGAATTGCAACCCACCCTTCACGATCGATACGGAAGGCATTCGACGCATGAAGCCAGAATGCATGTGATGAGGGCGAGCCACGCTCACATGCACTTTCACATCACGACGGTACATGCAACTTGAGTGAGTAGTTGCAGCTCGTGCTCTGGCGGAAAGAAGGTCGGATTCATCGGCAATGGCGCGGCCAACTACGTCACGCTCACCGTCAATGCCAGCAAAGCCGGAACGTACCCAATGACGGTAGCGTACCTGGTCAGCGGGACACGGGACTTCTTCGTGAGCGTCAACCGCGGTTCGGGCTTGCAGAAGACATTGTCCGAAGTAGCTTTTCGATACCTGTCACGGCGAGCATGAGTGCCCTATCGGAATGGTTCGCTTCGGCCAGCGCAACCGACAATTGCGGGAATTTGGCGTCGTTCTCCAACGACGCTCCGAGTTCCTTCCCGATTGGAACGACGCTGGTCACTTGGATGGCCACCGATTCGAGCGGTAACCAGAGTCAGTGCTCGTCCAGCGTTACAGTAACCGATACCTCCAAGCCCTGAGTGCGATCGCGATCCACGCGCGGTGAGCGGGGCCACGACCCTTTGCCGCGGTCGGCGCCGTGTAGGCGCGCGCCGTGCATTGGCGACAAGCGTTCGACACATGCTTGCCGTTGACGATACGTAGGTATTCGCGTGTCGGTTTAACTACACTGACCTCGATGAATCAAATCTGATTGAATATTTGTAATGTATACACAATCTGATAGTGTACGATCGAGGTTCAAATATCCGTCAGTAGGCCGGCCCGCGGCGGGGGATCGGGTCGTTCCAATCATCACATTGCATGGCGACGTCCGCCGATACATCGGCGACGAATGCGAAGATAGGAGCGAAGTCGTGAGCATTATCCCACTGGGTTTGTCTAGACGGTGTTCGGGGTGGAAACGCCCCGCGTTGCGCGTACTCCACACAGTGCTCGCGTGGGGGCTGCTGGTGCCCGCCCTGGCGTGTCAAGACACGGTGGAGCGTGAAGCCACGCAGTCCGTGTCGCAGGCGGCCAGCGTGCCAAGCGGCCTGACCGATTTGAGCGTGGCCACCGGGATCACGAGCCCGACGAGCTTGACGCTTTTGCCCGACGGTCGCGTGTTCGTGACCGAACAGCTCGGCAAGGTGAGGGTCATCGAGAACGACGTCCTCCTCAGCACGAACTTCCTCGACATCACCGGCGAGACGCTGGGCGATCAGGAACGCGGGCTTCTCGGCATCACCATCGATCCCAACTTCGCCACCAACCGCTACGTGTACCTTTATCACACGGCCAATTCGCCGACGGCGCACAACCGCATCATCCGCGTGACCGCCAGCGCCACCAATCCCAACGTGGCCGATGTCAGCACCAAGAAAACCATCGTCGACCTCGAGGACATCGAGACCCCGGAGGACACCGAAGTGGTCGCGACTTGGCACCACGGCGGTCAGCTTCATTTCGGTGCCGACGGCAACCTCTACGTCTCTGTCGGCGACCACCGTCACGGTGCTTACGCGCAGGACGACAACACGACCAAGGGCAAGATTCTGCGCATGACCATCAATTCCGATGGAACGTGGACCGTGCCGAGTGACAACCCGTTTTGCACGACCCAGGGGCTCATCAAGTGCCTCAACTACCGCAAAGGCGTGCGCAATCCCTTCACCTTCGATATCCGGCCGGGCACCAACGACCTCTACATCGGTGATGTCGGCAACAATTCCTGGGAAGAAGTGAACGTCGCCCTCGCTTCCGACCCCAGCAACCGCCGCAACTTCGGCTGGCCGGTCACCGAAGGTGATTTCAGCAACGACACTTATCCGGATTTCAAACGTCCGGCGCACACCTATCCTCACGGCACGAACCCCGGCCAAGGCTGCGCTGTCGTCGGCGCGGGATTTTATCCCTCCAGCGGCCCGTGGCCGTCGCAGTTCCACGGCAAGTTTTTCTTCATGGACTTCTGTGGTACCGGCTCGAACAACAACGCCATAGCCGGCGGCGTCATGCGCACGCTGGATCCGGCGACGAACGTGGTGAGCGAGTTCGCCACCGGACTCGTGTTCCCGATCGCGCTGGCCATCAAGCCTGACGGCAGCGAGCTCTATTACTTGGAGCGCGGCCAGCGGACCGGCACGCCCACCGTGGGCATGGGCGGGGTTCGCAAGATCAATCACTTTACCGCACAGGCGGTCATCACCGATAATCCGCGCGACGTGACGGTGCACGCCGAGGCCGGCGATCCGCTGGAGAACGCGACTTTTACTTGCGCGGCCTCCGGGTCCCCCATGCCGACGATCTTTTGGCAGCGCAGCAACAATGGCGGCACGAACTTCAGCGATGTCGGCGTGACCGGCGGCACTTATACGCTCGTCGGTGCGGCTCTGACCGACAATGGAGCGCAGTTCCGCTGTCGCGCCAGCAACGGAGCGGGTCCCGACGCGTTCAGCTCGGCCGCGACCCTGACCGTGACCAGCAACGACCTGCCGGTCGCAACGATCACCGAACCCGTGCTCAAGAGCGGCAACCTCGCGTTGATCGGCTTCGAGTCGGGTATGGTGCTGCCCTTCGCCGGTACCGGCGTCGATGAGGAAGATGGTTCGCTGCCGGCGAGCGCCTTCACCTGGCAAATCGACTTCCACCACAAGTCGCACGTGCACCCGTTCATGCCTGCTACGACCGGCATCAAGAGCGGGAGCTTCACCATTCCTGTCTCCGACGACGACAACGCCGCGCTCGTCTGGCTTCGGATGTACCTCTGGGTGACCGACTCGGGGGGGCGGACGACCCAGATCTACCGCGACATTTATCCAGCGACCTTCCTCAGTGACATGAACTGGATTTCGGCGGTGAACTGGTTTCCAGCCGGGCAGCCCCCCAAGAAAGACCTCAGCATCGGCGGCAATCCGATCACCGTCGGAGGCGTCGTCTACCCCAAAGGGTTGGGCATGCACCCGGGCGGCTTGGCGGGACAGAACGCGGAGGTCGTCTACAACCTCAACGGCGCCTGTTCCGGACAGTTCGTGGCCGACGTGGGCATCGACGACGAGGCGACGAGCACCGCGGCCAGCGCGACCTTCGAAGTGTGGCTCGATGGCGTGAAGGCCTGGGACAGCGGCATGCCGCCGGAGCGCGCGAGCTCGCCTGAAAAGGCAGTGGCCGTGAGCGTCGCCGGTAAGAATCAGCTCAAGCTGGTCGTGACGAATGCCGGCGACGGCAACAACAGCGATCACGGCGACTGGGGCTTCGCGCGGGTCACCCGCTGCGCCCCCAGTGTCCGGTCGGGCCCGTCGGGCTTCGATTGGTGCGCCAACCAGGACGGGACCTGCAGCTTCAGCGGGACGGCCATGGTGGCCTACGGCGCCAACGGCAGCTTCTCGTACAAGTCAGCGACCAATGGCATCGCCTGCAACAGCAGCACTTTCGGGGATCCAGCTCCTGGAACGACCAAGGCCTGCTACTACCAGATGACGACCAGCAGCAATTCCTACGAGGCCGAGAACGGCACGCGAGGCGGGGCGGCGCGCGTGAGTAGTTGCAGCGCCTGCTCGGGCGGAAAGAAAGTAGGATTCATCGGCAGTGGCTCGGCCAACGATCTCAAGTTGACGGTCAGCGCCCCGAAAGCCGGCAACTACACGATGACCGTCGCTTACCTCGTCAGCGGCACGCGAGACTTCTTCGTGAGCGTCAATGGTGGCGCAGGTGTGAAGCTGACGCTGTCGGGCAGCAGTTTCTCGGTGCCCGTCAACACGACCATGAATGTGGCGTTGAACGCCGGAAACAACACGGTGAGGTTCTACAACGACACCGCCTTCGCGCCGGATTTGGATCGGGTCATGCTTCTCTCGGTGCAAAACACGCCGCCGAGCGCGACCTGCTCTGGGGGCGGCGAGTTCTGCAATGATCCTGGCCAATGCACGGCGTCCGTCGCCTGCTCGGGCGGCATCGCCGTCTGCACGGACCCGAACAACGATCCGACCGCGGTGGCTTGCATGCCGGCTTCGTACCCGGTGGGAAGCACCACCGTCGGCGTCCTCTGCAGCGATGGGCAAACGACGGTAACCGCGGGATGTCCGATTTCAGTGCGCGACTGCGAGGCGCCGGCCTGCAATGCTCCGGTACCTGCCCTCTTCGAGTGCAACACGACGGGCGGGGTGAGCGGTAGCGATCCGGCCGTGCAAGCCTGGCTCGCCTTGGCCAGCGCCAAGGACAATTGCGGAAGCGTCGCATCGTTCACCAGCAACGCGCCGGCGTTCTTCCCGCTCGGAACGACGGTGGTCACCTGGACGGCCAAAGATCCGAAGGGTAACCAAAGTCAGTGCTCGTCGACGGTCACGGTCGCCGACACGACGGCGCCCGCGATCACCACGCAGATGAGCACCTGCTGCTTGTGGCCGCCCACTCACGAACTCGTGGACGTCGGCTCCTATCAAGCCGTCGACGTCTGCGATCCCACTGCTGTGAGCAGCGTCACGGCGACCGTAACCAGCGACGAGCCGACGGGGTCCACGCAGGGCCCCGGCGGCCCGAAACACTGCGCGGATGCCGTCGTAGACAACCAACGCATCTCGTTGCGCTCGGAGCGATCGGGAGACAACGGTCGGGTGTATTCGATCTCGATCTCGGCAAAAGATGCATCTGGGAACGTGGCCAACAAGACCGTAAGCGGCGCAGCCTGCGGATGTGCCGGATCGGTTTGCGTGCCTCACGACCAGAGCACGTCCAGTGGTACGTGCAGCGCGAGCGACGACGGCCAGAAATACAACGCCCTCGTCTGTCAGTAGTGAATCGCGGAATTTGACCCGTGCCGGCCTCATCGACCGGCGCGGGGCGCCGGCTGTTGTATGCTAGCGGCGATGACCGCGACGGCTCGCCTCTATTACGACGACTCCTTGCTGCTCGCGTTCGGTGCCCGCGTGGTTGGGCACGCGACTTGGCAAGGGAGGCCCTCGGTGGTTCTCGACCGCACGGCCTTCTACCCGGAATCCGGCGGACAGATGGGCGACCGTGGCTCGCTCGAGGGCCGTCCGGTGCTCGACGTGCAGGTGGACGACGCCGAGATCGTGCACCACTTGCTCGACGGCCCGCTGCCGGAGGTCGGCAGCGAGGTGAAGGGCGAGATCGATCTGGTTCGGCGCCGCTTGTACATGGCGCTGCATACGGGACAACACATGCTGTCACGCGCGCTTTGCGACCGCGCCGAGGCCGACACCATCTCTTCCCGGCTCGGCGAGAACGTATGCACGATCGATGTGGACCGGGCCGAGCTCGACGAGCTCGCGGTCGCACGAGCCGAGGAGCTCGTCAATGCCGTGATCGACGATGACCTCGGCATTCGCGCGTTTTTTCCGGATCCCGGCGAGCTTGCCGCACTGCCTTTGCGCCGCAAGCCGAAGGTAGAGAGCAACATTCGCGTGGTTGCCATCGGCGATTTCGACGTGTCCCCCTGCGGGGGAACCCACTGTCTTCGCACGGCGCAGGTGGGATTCGTGAAGGTGACCGGTCTCGAGCGCTACAAAGGAAAGATGCGCGTCAGCTTCAATGCCGGTCGTCGGGCACGCGAGGAGCTCTCGCGCCAAAGCGACCTCTTGTGCGCACTGGGGCGCGAATTCACCTGTGGGCCGAGCGAAGTTCCCGCGGCCATCAACAAGCTGCGCCGCGAGCTCGCCGAATCGCGACAGTCGCTCGGCGAGGCGCGAGGACGTCTCGCCGAACGAGTGGCTGAAGAGCTCCTCAGCGCGGCACGTGCTCGCGGCGAGACGTGCGTCGTCGTCGTCTTCGACGATGCCGACGTCGTGTTCTTGCGCGCGGTGGCCAAACGGATCACGGCCGAAGCCGAGTTCGTGGCGCTTTTGGCGGCGCGAAGCGCGGAAGGCCAACACGTTTTGGCGGCCAGGGGTGCCAAAAATCCGTTCGACTGCGGGACATTCGTGAAACGGGTGGCCGCGGCGTACGGAGGCCGAGGCGGCGGCCGCCCCGAAGTAGCCGAAGGACGCCTCCCCGCCGCGGTCGACTGGATGGCAGCCGCCGTTCACTCCTACGCACCGAGCTTAGGTGGGTGAGTTGTAGTTGGTGTTCTCGAGCAGGATCACGTTCGTCTTGCTGCGCGTCTCGCCGATGCTCGTGACGTAGACGGCGGGACGGTCCTGGACCGGGCAGACCTTTTCGCACGCGCCGCAGCCGATGCAGAGGGCCGGGTCGACGTGCGGACGCTGCAGGTGCACGTTCTTCATCTGAGGAGGCTCGCCGTTCGGGCCGGGCTCGGCGGCGCGCACGGGCGCATCGACTTCTTCGACCCAGATCGCCTTGGGCGAGGTGGGACAGAACTCCTCGCACACGATGCAGGGCGTTTGCATCGACCATGGCAGGCATCTGCCGTGATCGTAAAAGGCGGTGCCGATCTTGACCGGGGGCACGCCTATCCCGAGTTTCTCGCGCTCGGTGATCTTCTGGATCGCGCCGGTCGGGCAGACCTGCCCGCAGAGTACGCAGGACGGCTCGCAATAGCCGATTCGCGCGATGAGAATGGGGGTCCAGAGCCCCTCGATGCCGGCCTCGAAGAACGCCGGGTGCAGTGCGTTGTTGGGGCACACCTTCATGCATTCGGCGCATCGGATGCAGCGCTCGAGAAACGCGCGCTCCTCGACGGCTCCCGGCGGACGGATGACGCGCGAGTCGTAGTTGGCGTCGAGCGCGTCGGCGGTGCGAGCCGCCGGGATGGCGACCGCTCCTGCTGCAACCGAGGCGAGTGCCGTGCGCCGCCCGGTGTCGGGCACGGTGATCGTTCCCTTGCGCCCCGGTAAGAAACGGAACTTGATCACGTCCTCGGGGCAGGCGGTCTCGCAGTTCATGCACATGTGGCATTCGTCCTGCCGCCATTTGACACCGCCCTGTGGGCTGTCAGCGCCCTGACAGTGCACGAGGCAGAGATTGCAGTCGGTGCACTTGGAATGGTCCTTCTCCATGCCGAACAGGGCGAAGCGCGCGAACACGCCGAGAAATGCGCCGAGAGGGCAGAGCACGCGGCACCAGAACCGGGGGATGAACCGGTTCATGAACAGCGTGGCGATAAGAAGAAATCCGATGAACCACGTCTGGTGAAAGTAAAACTGTTTGCTCTGCCAAACCGATTGCGCGAGAAAGTCCTGCGTGGAATCGGCCACGGCCTGCACGTGGCGTTCGCCCATGCTCGAAACGGCGGCAAGTCCGTGGCCGCCGACGTACTGCACCGCCGGCAGCACCGCCAGTCCGATGGCCCGCACGCAGATGCAGATCGGATCGAACAGGCCTCCAATCGCGCTGCCGGCGACGGCCGAGGCCAGAAACGCATAGAGTAAGTAGTATTTGATGCGCTGATATTCGTGGGTGTGGTTCGCCATGACGCGCGAGTTTCCGCGTCCGTAGCGAGAGGGGAAAATCCAGCCGAAGAAGTGATGCAGCGTTCCGAAGGGACAGATCCAGCCGCAGAACACCCTGCCGAACACCAGCGTGAGACCGAGCAGCGCGACGGACCACAAAAGTCCGCGGTACACGGTGTGGGTCGAGAGAAACGTCATCGCCGCGACGAACGGATCGGCGAGCAGAAACCCTTCGACGGGGTAGGGCATGCGCACCACGGTCTCAGCCTTGGCGGCGAACGAGCCTCGAAACGTGGTCTCCACGAGCAAGAACGTGAAGAGCGCCAGCGACGACACCTGGACGACCCGGCGCGCCCACACCAGCGTACGGATCACCTTGCGCGCCGGAATCCCCGATCCCGGCCGCTTGGGATCGATCTTTTTCGGCTTGGCCGCCGCCTTTGCGGCCAGCGCCACCGCCCCGCCTCCTGTCGCCGCCGCGCCCGCCTTCACCGCCGCGCCTGCCTTCACCGCCGCGCCTCCCGTCGAGGTTTTTTTTACGGGGAGTCGGGGGGGCGAGGAGGTTTCTTGGTTTGGAGTGCAGCAAGGAGACGTCGCTTGGTCGCTGTTTGCGTTTTCAACACCAGAAGCCTTTTCTGGTCTCCCCGCCTTCCCGACTCCCTGTGAAATTTCTGAAGGGGCGGGGGTGATGGCGAGGCGGGTGCGGTCGAGGGGTTCGACTTCGCCTACTTTGCCGAGCCAGGGGATCGGCGCGACATGTTCCTGATGCTCATTGGCCATTTCACACCTCCCTGATTCGGAGGTTCTCCCAGAACATCGTGCCCAAGCCGCGATCGTGGCCCATCTTGAGGTAGGGGACGTTTTCCCGCTTTTGTCCAATGAGCCCTGCGCCGAAAGCATCGGCGGCGACTTGATCGATGGTGGCGATGACGGTGTTCATCTCGCGGGTGTCGTCGACGTTGCCGCCCTGGGGTCCATTGCGAATCAAGACGCGGGTCGCATCCACGACGACCAGCGTGGGACGCATGAAGGTCGCCAGGTCAGCCACGGAGACGTCGATGTTCTGGTGCAGACGATTGCGCCGCCCACCGAGAGCGCCATACCAATTTTTCATTGCCCCCGTGTACTTTGCCAGATTGTGATGCTTGGCGACGGGAACGTTGATGACTTTGTCGGCCTGGACCAAAGGAGTGTAGACCGGCCACTCGTCGAGCACGTCGCCGTTGAGGCGCATGGTGCGAAAGCGATGCTCCGCCGGCAGGATCACGTCCGCGCCGAGCTTGTAGGTTGCGCGCCAAATGCCGGAGCGCTGGAAACAGCGGTTGGGGTCGTTGCACGAAGCATCGGTCACGACGACCTGCTTGGCACCGGCTTCGAACGCCATTTGCACCACGGTTGCGACGACATCGGGATTCGTATTGGCCGCGTGGATGGGCATGCGGTCCCAGCCGATATTCGGCTTCACGACAACGACATCGCCCCGCGAGATGAACCGTTTCATGCCGCCCAGGGCGTCGACGGCGCGCCGGGTCAAGACCGTGGGATCCGTCTCGCGCTTGGCGATCACGAACTCGGGCAATTCGAGCGATCCCGCAGCTTTCAGCCTGAAGTCGCGCACCTGCCGGGCACCTTCGGCCTGGTGCACGTCGATTCCGCCGTGATCCCAGCGCCAACGTCCGAGCGCCGTCGCCCCGGCGAAAGCCAGGCCGGCTGCACCCAGGCGCTGAAGGACCTCGCGGCGGGAGGATCGGTCAGCCATGCTTCACCCGGGTTTGTACCGTGAAACCTCCCCCCCCAGCAAGTTACGGGCTCCCCACATCGTCCCCAATCACCTGGTACCCATCACCTGTACAGGTGTTCAAGCACGAGCCCGCCCGCTTGCGCACTGGCCGACCAGAGATTAGATAGCGCGGCTGCGGTTTCGCCCGATAGGAAGGATGCGGCAGATGAAAGAAGGAGTTCACCCCGAGTACCCGGGTGCGAGAGTGACCTGCGCTTGTGGCAACGTCTTCGTCACGCGCTCGACGCGCGGTGACTTCGCCGTCGACGTCTGCTCGAATTGCCATCCCTTCTACACGGGCCGTCAGAAGCTCGTCGATACGCAGGGTCGAGTCGACCGCTTCCGACGGAAGTACGAGAAGAACTCGCCCGCTACCACCGCTCCGGCGGCGCCGAAGGCCCGCACCGAGTAGTTCCAGCAGGCGAAAGGCTCCCGCCCGCAGAGGAACGCGCCAAACCGCTCGGCGATGGTACTCGAGCGAGCTATAACGTTCCTTGCCATGGCAGAGATCGAACAGCGCCCGTACATCGGCGGGCAGGCCGTCATCGAGGGGGTCATGATGAGGTCCCCGCAATCCTTCTCGATCGTCGTACGGCGCAAGTCGGGCGAGCTCGTCGTCCGCGAGCGTCCGGTGAGCAAGAAGGCAGGCGGGTCGAGCGGATTTTCGCGGTGGCCGTTCACGCGAGGCGTGGCGACGCTGGTCGAAGCGGTGAAGCTCGGTTCCGAAGCGCTCCGCTTCTCGTCGGACATCTACGAACGCGACCACGTCGATCCGCCGGCTCCGCCCCGCTCGATGGGTAAGGGCGCGCTCTTGGCCCTTGCTTTCTCGGTCGCCGCTCTCGCGACGCACGACGGCGAACCGAATGGCCCGGCACCACGACCGCCGGGTGGCGGCGCCCAGGAGGGTGGACGTCGTCTGCTTTCGGCGCTCACCATTGCCTTCGCGGTCCTGCTGTTCGTCGTTCTGCCCCAAGCTGCCGCGGCATTGGCCAACCGAGCGGCCGGACTGTCGCTCGATGTCCGTTCGCCCCTCTTCCAGGCGCTGACCGGCGCGTTCAAGCTCGCCATCGTGGTCGGCTATCTCCTGCTCATTCGCCGGGTGCCCGAGATCCGGCGCGTCTTTCAGTACCACGGCGCCGAGCACAAGACGATCAGCACGTACGAAGCGGGCGAAGCGTTGATCGTTTCGAATGCGCGCAGCAAATCGACACTCCACCCCCGCTGCGGCACGACCTTCCTCGTCATGGTGGCGCTCGTTTCGATTCTCGTGTTCACCCTGATCGCGCCGCTTTTGCCGAGGTTGCCGGTCGGCGGGGTCGTCGAGAACTTGCTCCTGCTCGTCTTGAAGCTCCCCTTCTTGCCTTTCATCGCCGCGGTGACCTTCGAAATCCAGCGTGTGTTCGCCCGCTACTGCACGCGCGGCGCCCTGCGGGCCTTGCTCTGGCCCGGCTTTCTCGTCCAGAAGATCACCACCATCGAGCCGGACGACGACCAACTCGAGGTGGCTCTCGCCTCGCTCCGAGCCACGCTGTGGCGGGAATGGGCTGCCGGCGGCGCACCGCTCGAAGCCACCGATCGCACCTTCGCCGATTTCGCCGCGTTGTCGGCCGATGCAGGTTACGGCCGAGCCGCCTGATTCGGGTTTCGTCGCACCATGCTCCCCATCGAGAAGCTCGAGGCGGTCGCTCGCAGGTTCAGCGAGATCGAGCATCTGCTCTGCTCACCCTCCATTCTGTCCGATCGCCAGCAGCTCCAGCAGCTCAACAAGGAGCGGAGCGAAATCGAACCGGTCATCCAGGCCTTCAACCAGTGGCGGGCGGTGGATCGGCGCATTGCCGAAGACCGTGAAGCGCTGAACGACCCGGAGCTTCGAGCCTTCGCCGAAGAAGAGCTCGGCGAGCTCGAGAAACGCAGAGAGAGCCTAGAAAATGACATCCGGCTGCTACTTCTGCCGAGCGATCCCCACGACAAGAAAAACGTCATTCTCGAGATTCGAAGCGGAGAAGGCGGAGAGGAGGCCGCGCTCTTCGCAGCGGACCTCTTTCGAATGTACGCCCGCTACGCCGAGACCCAGAGGTGGAAGGTCGAGATCCTCAACGTGAGCGAGTCGCAGACGGGCGGCTTCAAGGAGGTCATCGCTTCGGTGAGCGGCGCAGCCGTGTATTCCAAGCTCCGCTTCGAGGGTGGAGTGCACCGCGTCCAGCGGGTTCCGGCCACCGAAACGCAGGGTCGCATCCACACCTCGACCGCGACGGTCGCCGTCCTGCCCGAAGCCGAAGAGGTCGATGTTCAGATCGACGACAAGGACCTCAGGATCGACATCGCCGCTTCCGGCGGACCGGGCGGGCAGGGGGTGAACACCACCAACAGCGCCGTGCAGATCACGCATGTTCCCACCGGCATGATGGTAAAATGTCAGGATGAGCGCTCGCAGCTCAAGAACAAAGCCAAGGCGATGAAAATCCTGCGAGCCCGTCTGCTCGACATCGAACGCGAGCGTCAAGACGCGGCGATCAGCGCCGAGCGACGCACGATGGTGGGCTCGGGTGAACGCTCGCAGAAAATACGGACCTACAATTTCCCGCAGAACCGGATAACCGATCACCGCATCGGGCTCACGCTCTACAAGCTCGATCGCGTCGTCGACGGGGACCTCGACGAGCTCATCAGCCAGCTCAGGACACACCGCCAGGCCGAGCTTCTTTTCGCGGGCGGCCTGGCCGGTACTCCGCCGAAAGGCTCCGCGGAGGCCGAAGGATGATCCCGGGCGGGGCCGACCTGGATCGCGATGCGCTGCTCTGCGCGCTCGTGCTGGCGCCGGTCACCTTCGCGCGCAATCGCTTTTTTGCGCTGTTCACCGAACCGTGGGCGCGGCGCACACGTTCGCGTGCGGCGCAGCTTCGCACGATCGTGCGGCATTTCTCCCACGAGAAAACGGGGGCCACGCTTCGCGAGCTCGCACCGCGCGAGGGGGGCGGCGCGGTGCTGCGTTATGGCATCCCGCGCCTCAGCCTGGAGAGAACCGCCATGCTGGATCCGCTCGAGATCGCCATCGTGCGTTTCGCTCTTTCCCGCAGCCACCGCCTGCCCGACGGAGCGAACGCATCGATGACCTCGACCGAAGACGATCGTCGCCGCGTCGAGACGGCGCTGGCGAAACTCGGCCGTAAGTTGGGTTTCGACCCCTCGGATTCCCTCGAATCGCCGTTCCATCCGACACCTACTCCGGGAGACTCGTGATGTGCCTCTTCTGCAAGATCGTGAAAAAGGAAGTTCCGGCGTCGCTACTCTTCGAAGACGAAACGCTCGTCGCGTTTTCCGATATTCGTCCGGTCGCTCCCACCCACGCGCTGGTGATCCCCAAGCGACACATCGCTTCGCTCGACGAAGCTTCGCCCGAGGATGCCGCCCTGCTCGGCAAGCTCCTTCTGGCTGGGCAGCGCGTCGCCCGCGAGACCGGTATCGACCGCTCGGGCTGGAGGGCCGTCATCAACAACGGTAGCGATGCGGGCCAGAGCGTGTCTCACGTGCATGTCCACATCCTCGGCGGCCGTGCCATGGCGTGGCCACCCGGATGATGGGGGTTTTACGAGACCCGCCGCGTTGTCTAGCGAGGAAGCCGTGAAGACCGGTTGGCTCTTCATTTTGGCTGCAGTATCGGCTGGCTGCGGCGGTTCGGAACCATCACCCGCGTCGCCCAAGGCCGACACCGAGGCGGCGCCCGTTCGAAAAGCGCGTGGAGGAACATCCGACGAGTCGCGCTCCTCGGCGCTCCAGTGCGACGACGGCTCATGCTTCGCGTGCGGCGACGCGATTTGCCTGGTCGGGTTCTATTGCACCGTCGGCAAGGCCGGCCGCGGCTGCGCCTGGCTGCCGAGCTGCGCGAGCAAGGCGAGCTGCGCCTGCATCACGCCGATGCTTCGCGAGGAACCGAGCTGCACCTGCCAAGAGAAGGAGGGCGGCGTCTACGTGACCTGCGATGGCGCGCGGCTCTGAAGGCTGATTCTCGACGTTCTATCCATCCGACAGCCAGCAGCTGGTCACGCCGCCGAACGGCACGTCTTTTTGTTGTTGCCACTGGCCGTTGGTGGCCCAACGAACGTTGATTTCTTTCAGCTTGCCTTCGATGTGGAGCTTGCAGTTGGCAACGAAACGAATGTGTTCGACTCCGAACGTGGGCGGGTCGATGTTGAGCCGTTCGCGCAGTGCCGGTTGTTGGAACAAGCCAGGGATCAGCAAGAGCTCGTCGTCGGTCGTTTTGTAGGGGGCGAGGGTGTCCTCGGCAGCCTGGCGGCCGCTCGGCGCCGGCTTCGCCCACTGCTCGGTCGGCGATTGGAATTGGCAATGGCGGTTGTTGGGATCTTCGGCGCTCCAGCAAGCAAGCGCCTTCGCGTCAGTCGAGATGAGGGTGATGGCGACGTCGTACTCTTGACCTTCCACGAAGCTGCGCTGCTTCCGCGGCTTGTGGCGGTAGCCGACCTCGGAATAGAGCGCGAAGACGAACAATCCTCCCACGACCCAGCTGACGGCCTTTTGAATCTCGGCGGTTTCCACGGCGGCTAGATCTACCTCAAGTTGAGGATGCCTACGACATCAGAATATGCTGCCGGGCCATGAACCTCGTTCTCTACCATTATTGGCGCTCGTCTTCGGCTTGGCGCGTGCGCTTCGGGCTCGCTCACAAGGGGCTCGCCTACGAATCGCGCATCGTCAACCTGCGCGCCTCGGAGCAGCTCACCGACGAACACCGGCAGCTCGCTCCGATGGGGGTGGTCCCCTGTCTTCTGGTCGATGGACGGCCGCTGACGGAATCGGTCGCCATCCTCGAGTTTCTCGAGGAGGTCGCCCCCGAAAAGCCGCTCTTGCCGCGCGATCCCTGGCTACGCGCGCGGGTCAGGCAGCTGGTCGAGCACGTCAATAGCGGAATTCAACCTCTGCAAAATCTGGCGGTGCTCGACCACCTATCCCGCGACGACGGCGAACGCCAATCGTGGGTGCGTCACTTCAACGAGCGCGGCTTGCGCGCCATCGAGTCCGCGCTGGTCTCGGTCGAGAAGGAGATGGGCCCCCATCGCTACGCGGTGGGCGACGAGCTGACGTTGGCCGACCTGTTCCTGGTCCCTCAAGTTGCGACCGCCCTTCGGTTCGACGTGCCCATCGATCCTTATCCTCGCGTTACGCGTATCTACGAGACATGCATGAAGCTCGATGCCGCGATCGCCTCCTCCCCCGAGCGTCAGCCCGACGCACCTCGTTGAACGATCGCAGCCGACGAAGGTGACGTCCCGACCTAGGTGGTGTAGAAGCCGAGCATCATGGGCAGCCCGCAAAATCCTCGAACGCGTCGCCGCGAGAAGAAGCGCCGCGCGCGCAAGAACGCTCTCTACGACCTCAACAAAGCGGCCGAAGCCGTTGCTTCGCTCGATCGAAAGCAGCCCGCGGCCCCCGTCGCGAAATCGGCGACTGGGTCGAAGAGCTAGCGTTTCATCAGCGAACGCAGCGCGCTGATGAGCGCGTGATTTTCTTCCGGCGTGCCGACGGTGATCCGGAGGCCGTCGCGCAGCGCGGCGGCGGGGAAGTAGCGGACCAGGATACCGAGCTCTTTCAGCTTGACGTACAGATCGGCTGCGCTCTGCTGCGAGCTCTTGGCAAACAAGAAATTCGACTCGCTCGGCAGGACGTCGAACCCGAGGTTCCGAAGCTCGGTCGTCAACTCTTCGCGCGACGCGCGCACCTTGGCGACATTCGCCTCCATCCACGCGTAGTCGTCGAGCGCCGCTCGCGCGGCTACGAGGCTTAGCCGATCGAGGTTATAGGAGTCTTTGACCTTGTGGAGCTCTCGAATCACGTCCGCGCTGCCGAAGCCGAGGCCCACGCGCATCCCGGCCAGCGAGAAGGACTTGGAGAACGTTCTCAGCACGACGACGTTGGGGCAGGTGGCCAGCAACGAAAGCGCCGTCTCCCGAGCAAAATCGACGTACGCCTCGTCGACGACCACGAGGCCCCGGCTCTGCCGGGCAAAACGCTCGATGGTCGACACGGGCGTGAGCGTGCCGGAGGGGGAGTTCGGATTACAGACGATCGTGAGCCGCGCTTCGAACGCGAGCAGGGCTTGCGCCGGGAACGTGAAATCGGCAGCGTAGGGAGCGGTCTTCGGTGCGACACCCTGAAGGGTCGCCAGCGTGTCGTAGAGGACGTAGGTCGGTACGGCGTAGGCCACCTGTCCCGGTCCGTTCGGGTCCACGCATGCGCGAAATAACATCGAGAGAAGATCATCGGAGCCATTGCCGGCAATGACCTGGTCGGGCAGGACGCCGTAGCGTTCGGCGGCTTTTTGGCGCAACTCTGTCGCGACCGGATCCGGATAAAGCCGCAGGTCGTCGGTGACGGCCCTCCTCAGAGCCTCGAGCACGCGCGGCGACGGCGGATAGGGATTTTCGTTCGTGTTCAGCTTGATGTAGCGTCGATCTTGCGGCTGCTCGCCGGGAACGTACCCCTCCATCGACTCGACAACGGGACGAAAAAAGAAGCCCTTGATGCCCACGGTAGAGAGGATAACGCAATTTTCTGCGAGCGGAGCAAGGCAAGAGACGTCAAATCTGTCAGAGTCGAGGACGCACCGCGCGGCGGGGAGGAACCCATGATCGATTTCCAGCTTTCCGAGGAACAGAAGGCGCTCGTCGAGACGGCACGGCGTTTCACGCGCGAGCAGATCACTCCCATCGCCGCCGAGTGCGATCGCGACGCGCGCTTTCCCATGGACGTGTTCAAGCGAGCCTGGGAAATCGGTCTCGTGAATACGACCTGCCCGGCGGAGTACGGTGGGGCAGGGCTCGGCGAGCTCGAGAACGCGCTGATGACCGAAGAGCTCGCCTACGGTTGCTCGGGAATTCAGACCAGCATTCTGGCCAACGTCCTCGCGCTCACCCCCATCAAGCTGGCCGGGAGCGAGGAGCAGAAGCAGAAATACTTGGGCATGCTGACGAGCGAGCCGGTCATGGCGAGCTACGCGACGAGTGAACCCGGGGCGGGGAGCGACGTGGCAGGGCTCACCACCCGCTTCACGCGACACGGTGACGAATACGTTTTGAACGGGCAAAAATGCTGGATCACCAACGCGAGCTACGCCCGGTTTTACGTGGTCTTCGCCACCGCCGATCCTGCGTTGCGCCACAAGGGGATCGCCGCCTTCATCGTGGATCGCGATGCGCCCGGCGTGAAGCCGGGCAAAAAGGAAGACAAGCTCGGCCAGCGCGCCAGCGATACGGCGGTGCTCCACCTCGACGATGTGAAGCTCCCGAAGGCCAACCTCCTCGCTGGCGAAGGGGCCGGCTTCAAGCTGGCCATGGAAACGTTCAACCAAACGCGCCCCGATATTGCAGCGTCGGCGGCGGGCGTGATGAGGCGTGCCCTCGACGAGTCGGTGGCCTATGCCAAGGAGCGCAAAGCCTTCGGTGTCGCGATCGGGCAGCACCAACTGGTGCAGTGGATGCTGGCCGAAATGGCGATCCGCCTCGAGGCGACGCGTCTCCTGTATCTCAAGGCCGCCTACAACCTCGACCGCGGCGTTCGCGATCCCATCGTTTCGAGCTACGCCAAGGCATTCGGTGCCGACGCAGCGATGCAGACGACCGTCGACGCCGTTCAGATTTTCGGAGGCAACGGTTACGTGAAGGAGTATCCGGTCGAGAAATTGATGCGCGATGCCAAGGTCCTCCAGATCTACGAGGGCACCAGCCAAATTCAGAGACTGGTCATCGCCCGCAACCTTCTATCGTAAGCTCGCATGGGAGACTGGCTCAACGACGTCTCCGATTGGTTTGCACACCATCTCGGCGTCAATCCCGGCTCGTTTTGGCGACTCGTCACCACCGCCGGCGTCGTGATCTTTTTTACGATCCTGCAGCGCGTCGTCGCTCGGACGCTGACGCGCACCGTGTCGGATCCCGCCGTGCGCTACGGCGCCAACAAGAGCATCGGTTATGGCATCGGGCTCCTCGCCATCGCGGTCGTCGCACGGATCTGGGTGCAGGGCGTCGGCAGCATCGTCACCTATTTGGGCATCGTTTCGGCTGGTCTGGCGATCGCATTGCAGGAGCCGATCGCCAATTTGTTCGGTTTTGCCTTCATCCTCTGGCGGCGGCCTTTCGAAGTGGGCGATCGCATCGAAATCGGGCCCCACGCCGGCGACGTCGTCGACGTGCGGCTCTTTCAATTCACGCTGCTCGAAGTGGGCAACTGGGTACGTGCCGATCAGAGCACGGGCCGCGTGATTCACATCCCCAACGGCTGGGTATTTCGGCACGCCGTCGCCAACTTCAATCGCGGTATCGATCACATTTGGAACGAGCTGCCGATCACGATCACGTTCGAAAGTGATTGGCGTCTGGCCAAAAAGGCGTTGACTCAGATCTTGAACGACTCCGCGCAAGTCGCGGAGGAAACCGTCAAAGCCCGTATCGATGCCGCCGCCAATCGTTACTTCATCAAATACATGAATCTCACGCCCATCGTGTGGACGTCGGTCTCGGACGACGGTGTGGTGCTGACGCTGCGCTACCTGTGTGACCCGCGCAAGCGGCGCTCGTCCGCGGGCGAGCTCTGGGAAAAAATTCTCGACGAGTTCGCCAACCTGCCGAGCGTCGACTTCGCCTATCGGACCACGCGCCACTACAACAACGCGACCGAGGGCAAGCCCGGTTCGGCCGTGCAACGCGACGCCAAGCCCAAGCCCGCCGAAATGAAGCCTCCCATTCTGGAATCCGAAAGCGGAAAGAAGCGTGAAACGCCCACAACCCGACGCTGACTGCAAATCGCTCTACATCATCCGCACACGCTTTTGTGACACCGATCTGATGGGCATCGTCCACCACGCCAAGTACCTCGAGTATTTCGAGGCAGGTCGAGTGGAGTACATGCACCGCCGCGGCGTCGAATACCTGGAGTGGACCAAGCGCGGCATTCACTTGCCGGTCGTGCAGGCAGCGATCCGCTATCGGCGGAGCGTCCGCTTCGACGAGCGCATCCTCGTCGAAACGACGCTGACCGAGCTCGGCCGCGCGACGGTCACATTCGATTTTCGCGTGCTGCGCGACGCCCTTTCGCAGGAGCTGGTGACCGAGGGCACCACGATCCTCGCCTGCGTGGACGACAGCTTGAGGCCCCGCCGCATCCCCGATGACGTTGCCGCACTTCTGTGCGGCCCCGAAACCCACCCGCGCCCCGCCGACGAGGCTTAGTTCCTCGAGCGTCGAGTCGCGGCGCTCAGAATCCGACGTCGACTTCGTGGTTATCGCTGCTGGCCGGTGCGGATCGGGCGGGTTTGAGCTTGGGCGATGATGCCCTTGGTTTGGGTCCCGCGCCGGGCACGATCACCGCTGTGTTGCGCAAGACCGGAGCCGGAATTGCCGTGGGCGGCGACGCCGTCGGAGGAGCTTCCGCGCCTGGAACGATCGCGGTAGCCAGCGTCCCCGGAGCGGGAGCTCCGGGCGTGAGCGTGGGTGCCGCCGCAGGAGGGGGAGGTGAGGCTGCGGCGGCTTCCGCTGCTGCTGCCGAAGCTCTCTGTTTCAACAGCCCATAGCCGCCGGCAAGCAGAGCGAGAATCAGCCCGAGCGGGACGACCCATCGCGGACCCCTTGCCGGAGGTGTTTCGGCCGAAGGCTCGATGCTGATCGCGCCACTCACCCTCCTCACCGAGGAATCGGGCATGATCGGCATCTTGCTCGCGGAATCCAAAGCGGGGGGAGCCACACTCGGGGTTTCGAACTCGGGAATCGAATGGCCGGCGTTTCGCAACATGTAGCAGCAACGCTCGGCGGACAGCCGAGCCCGTCGCGGCGCAAACGGATAGAGGGCGAGGGCCAGCTGGCCTACGTTCTGAAAACGTCGCTCGGGTTCTTTTTCGAGGCAGCGCGCGATGGCGGCCTCGAGTATCGGGGGTGCGTCGGGGCAAACGGAGCGCAACGGTGGCGCGCTCTGTTCGAGGATCATCGCTGTCAGGAGCGTGAGTGACGGAGCATTGAAAGGAGCATGGCCCGCCAAGAGCTCAAAGAGAACGCAACCGAGCGACCAGATGTCGGTGCGCGAGTCGATCTCTTGCCCACGAAGTTGCTCGGGAGACATGTAAACCGGAGAGCCCAGCGGCATCACCGTCTTGACGAGTGGAGTCTTGCTCTCGTAGACCGAACCGGTGAGCGCAACTTTGGAGATCCCGAAGTCGAGCACCTTGATGATGTCGAGTCCCTGGGGCTGCCGGCTCAAGAACAGATTCTCGGGCTTGATGTCGCGATGGACGACGCCCACCGCATGAGCCGTCGCCAGCGCTTCACAAGCGTGCATCGTATATTCGACCGCTTGCTTGATCGAAAGAGGGCCTTGTTGTTGCACCAATTCGTAGAGATCTTTGCCCTCGAGGTATTCCATCACGATGAACGGCGAACCATCGGGCATCGCGCCGACGTCGAAGACACGCGCCACGTACTCGCTCTTGATCTTCACCGATGCGCGTGCCTCACGCGCGAACCGGCCAACGAGATCGCGGTTGGCCAAGCAGTCCGAGCGCAAGAACTTCAGCGCGACCTTTTCACCGAGATCGACATGGATGGCCGAGACGACGAAGCCCATTCCACCGACTCCGATGAGCTCGATGATCTGGTATTTGCCTCCGATGACGTCGCCCGGCGCAAACGGCATGGAGGCTTCCACCGACAGAGACTGGTCTCCGCCATCGGACAGCATTCTTTTCATATGCTGAACCTTGCTCACCGTATGGCCTCAGTGTGAAACACGGCAGCTCACGACCTCCGAAACGCCCTCAAGTATGACAGGAACCGCTCGAGGTGTCCTGCCTTACGGCCGAGTGCACGCATTCTTGAACTACACTCTCGGCGCATGGAGCGACAGGTGCCGCGCGGTCGTCGGAGAGAGTTCCGAGCCACACATCTCGACGGGGCGTCACACATCGTCTGATTGTGTGTTACTCGGCGGGGCCTGCGGCCCGCCTGCGGTTCGTGCTCGGTGTGCGCCGCGCAGCGTCGCGTCGAGGAGCCAGTAAATGCAGCCTGGTAGCACCCAAAGTCCTGCGCCGATCATCACCCATCGATAATTACCGAAATGTTCGACCATCGTCCCGATCACCGGGCTGACGACGATGTAAACGAAACTTTGCGTCAACGTCGTGAGGCCGGTCGTGGCCGGGATCGTGCCTCTCGCGGCGCTGGTGAGCATGTCGGTCGTCGCGAGCGTATAGAGTCCACCCGCTCCCATCATGGCGATGCTGGCGATGGCGATGCACGTCTGCGGGTCGTGCGCGGAAGGCACGGCGGCCATGAGCGCGCTGAGAACCGTCGCGACGGCGACGAGGCCGCGTGGAGGACGCGTCGTCACGCGCGCGCGCGCCGAACGCGCCCGCAGTTCACCGAAAAGAAGCGAGCCCGAGCCGAAGAACAGAGCGGGAGCCCACAAGTAATGGCCGACCTCGTTCTGCGCGACGCCATGATCGTCGGCGAGGTACTTCGCTCCCCAAAGAAGCATCACCGTGGTGATGGGAGCCGCGGCGGCGACGACGAAGTTGCCGCGAGCGATGGCAGGATTGCGGACCACCCGCGTCAGGCTGAGCCAACTGCGATCGCGGCGCGCAGGAACGCTGGGAAGGAGCACCGGGGACGGCGGCGGCACGGAGGGCTTGTCGAGCGTGAGGCGCGCCTGCCCCGTGAAGGCGGTCGCGATCCAGAAAGGAATCCACGCGATACCCGCTGCAGCTACCCACACGAACGCGTCGCGCCAGCCGAACATCGACGCGATCAGCACGGTGAGCGGCGGACACACCGCCGAGCCGAGGGAGTTGCCCATGTAGAGCATTCCGATTCCGCGAGCTCGATCCTTGAAAGGCAGAACGCGATGCAGCGTATGCGCCGCGCAGGCGAAGGATGGCGCGACTGCCAATCCGAGCATGATGCGCAAGGCGAGGAGCATGGGATAGCTCTCCACGACGCCGTGAAGCCCGATCACCAGCGATGCGCATGCCAAGGTGGCGGCGAGGCCGATGCGCGGTCCGGTCACCTGAATCAGGCGCGCCGCGGGCAACGACCCGATGAGATATGCGCTCGCAAACCCCGAAGAAAGCCAGCCATACCCGATATGCGAGATCGCCAGTGAATCGGTCACGGTGACGGCCAGAGCGGCCAACGCTTGTCGCTGGACCAGCGTGACCGACAGCGCGAGCATCGCCAGAACGGTGATGCTCCACGCCCGATGTCGGGACACGGCCAAGGCTCTGATTTCCGTATCGACGTCGGAACTCAGGCTCTGTCGCACAGGGTTCCCCTCGCTGCGCTGGCTCCGAGGATCACCCGGGCTCGACGACTCACGGAGAGCACTGTTTGTACAGGCCCGTCGGCGTTCCTGACTTGATGTCGTACGTCAGGCCGGAGCTCTGGTACACGGGAGTGCCGGGGGGCGGTGCGCCGATGCACCAGACTTCGAGGGTGCCCCCGAGGACGGCACCTTTCTCGTCCCATTCGAGAGGACCGAAGGTTCCAATCGTCGTGATCTTCTGACCGGAGCCGAGCGCGGCGAAAGCGGCGAGAATCTTGGGACTGCCGACTTCGATCACGGTAGGGCCGCCGGCGAGCATGCGAACGCCCTTCGCGATGTTTGCGCCGCTCACCGGCAGATCCTTGGTCGCCGCGAGCGCGTAAGCGATGGCGTAAGCCGCATCGTAGGAAGGGCCCATGCTCGAGATGGTCGCCTGCATCATGTAGCGCGAGAAGTAGTCGGTCTTGAACGCGTTGAAGACCGGCGCCGACGCCGGTCCCGGCGTGATCCCCGTCCCCCGCACACGCGCCCGCACGTCGGCAGAGGTGGCCGTGGCCAGGAGCTCCGGCACTTTGATCGAGTCGATACCAACGTAAAACGGCCGATCGGCCGCGGTCCATTGCTGCTCGAGCGGAACCATCACTTTGGTGATCGCTTCGGCGGTGCCGGCGAGAACGACGATATCCGGCGCGAAGGCTACGTACTTGCTGACGATCGCATTCTGGTCGGGCTGGCTGAAGTCGTAGGGATCGATCTGAACGTTGTTGCCGAGATTGATGGGATCAGAGAGCGACTTGCCATTGAAGATGAGCGAATTGAGGGAAGTGGCGGTGCCCTTCCCGAGCGCGTCGTTGCGATAGACGATCCCGAGCTTGAGCGTGGTCTTCATGCGGTCCGTTTTCAGCTGCCTCTCGAGCTCGTTGATCTGCTGAATCATGAGAGGCGCTCGCTGCACGTCGGAAGCGACCATCAGCCAGGTGAGGTCGTTGTCCACCAACTCGCGGATGCCAGACGCCACGGCCGACGGCGTCATCACGATCGTTCCTGCCTGAATGGTGAAGTTGTTCGAAACGGTGATCGTATCTTGGCTCGTGTTCGGTCCGACGATCGCCGGGACGTGCAGCTCGGTCACGAGGTGCGTCGCGGCGCGGCTCAAATCGGTCGACTCGTCACACGAAACGACGACCAGCGGCCGCGTCGCTCCCGAGGTGGGGCTCGCCGGAATGCCACCGACGGCGTTGATCTCCTCTACGGCGAGTGTGGCGCTCTGCTGACGCGGGATGTTCGTGGCTGCTTGCGCGCCCTTCGTGGAGAAGAGCGTTCCCAACACGATGGCTTTGTCGTTCAGGTAATCGCCGGTGATCGACGCGCAGTCCGGACTCAGGAGCTCCACACAACGCCCTTCCGGCTGCACGCAGATCGCAGGCACCATGCCCGCGATGCCCGCTTCGGTGTCACCGCGCGCGGTGGCCGCCATGGTCGCGCGCTGGGTGCATTCGGCGTTCGTTTGGCAGTCGGGCATGCCGCCTCCGGCTCCAGTGCTGCCGCCTGCATCGGGGCCCGTCCCGCCGTCCGTTGCGATCGATAGGTCGTTGAGACCGATCAGGGCATTACAGCCCATAGCGAGCAGAGCAGCAGCAACCAGGTGGAGCCGTCTCACGGAAGTCGTTCGCGTCGCTCGCATGCCAAGGATTCCCCTCCGGTCCATACGAAAATCCGATCTGCGCGCACGTCGGACAATAAGGAGCGGGTACATCATTTTTATAGCATCCGTCCCGAACCGTCTACTTCGCCTGCAAGTCCTCCCACATGCACCTTCACTCCGTTGATGCAAAAAAGTCGCGGTGATAGGATGACGCGTCTATGCACTAAGGCGGACCTTCGGCCCGCCTGCGGTTGGTTGATGTTACTCGGCGCGGCCTTCGGCCGCCTGCGGAGGGAGCTGGGCAGATGGTCTTCACGATGGTGAAGTCACGTCGCGCGACTTGCCGGTGTAGGTTGAATCGAAGTTCTGGGCTGCTGGCGCTCTTCGTTGTCGGAGGTGCCCCCATTCACGCGGCGATGGCCCAAGAGGATTCGAGTGCGGCCGATACCGCCGCCGCCCGGACGCTCGCGGTGGAGGGGCTCAGGCTAGCCGATGCGGGCCGCTGCGCCGAAGCCATCGAGAAACTGTCTCGCGCCGAAAAGCTTCACCACGGGCCCATCGTCCTCGGTCGTCTCGGCGAATGCCAGATCGGGCAAGGCAAGGTCGTCGACGGAACCGAAAACCTTCGGAAGGTGCTGCGGGAGCCGCTTCCCCCCAATCCGTCGCCTGCCCTGGTGAAGGCCCGCGACCGAGCCCAAGCTGCGCTCGACGCGGCGAAACCGAAAATCGCGTTCTTGATCATTTCAGTGAAACCGGTGCGCGACAACATGATCGTAAATGTCGACGGGCAGCCGATGTCGACGGTCTTACTCGAGGGCGAGCGCCCGACCGATCCCGGAGAACACACGGTGGAGGCCACCGCTCCGGGCTTTCTCAAGGCTTCGACGCGGCTGTCTCTTGCCCCAGGCGAAAAGCACAATGTCAACCTCAAGCTCGAACCCGACCCCAATGCGGCCGCAACCGCGCCACCGGAGTCCTCGACCTCTCCCCGATCGTCGGCGTCATCCGAATCGCCCTCGTCACCACGCGATGCGGGCTGGTCGGCTGGCGCGACCGCCTCGACCGGTGCTCCCAATCGTACGCTCGCGTACGTGTCGTGGGCCGTCGGAGGAGCGGCTCTCGCCGTTGGCGCGGGGTTCGGCTACGTCGCAATCAAGGACAAGAAGGATTTGGACAACGCGTGCAGAGAAAACGTTTGCCCGCCGAATCAACAGAGCAAACTCGATTCCGCCACGACGGCAGGCGATATCTCTACGGTGGCTTTCGCGGCCGGCGGCGTTGGGATCGTGCTCGGGACCATCCTGTATTTTACGGCCGGCTCGCGATCGGCGAGCCGCGCGTCGGCCGAGGCGCCGGGTACCTCTTCGGGCTTTCGGCCCCGAGCTTGGATCGGCGTAGGTTCGGCGGGATTCGGGGCTGATTTCTAACGCTGCTGGGTCAGATCTTGGCGATGACAGATCACGATCGGCCATTTCCGCGGGGTGGCCACATATCCTACGGCGAGGCCGTCGGAGCTGTGCGTCACTATGGAGGAGCCGCAAGGCCTCGCCGCCGTTTGTGTTACTCGGCGCGGCCTTTCGGCCCGCCTGCGGTTTCGTGGGACTATGGCTGCTCCGATGCAACGATCGGGTAGCGAGAGGATCTGACCCAGTCATGGTGATCGTGCGCCGCGGCTCGCAGCCGATGCCGCTGGTGACGACCGCCGTCTGCGGTGCCGGTCTGCTCTTCTTCACCACCGTTCGACCAGCGGGTGCCGCCGAAGCAGAGCCCCCCTCTCCGCCGTCTTCCGAAGAGGCCGCGCCGCCGACCCCACCCACTCGGGCCCCCTATACCTTGCCTTTTCAACTGCGCGGGATGATCCCCAAACCCGGCGTGCGACTCGACTCGACGTTCGCTCCCTATCAACTGAACGGGACACGGGGTTTCGAAACGGTCGTCTTTTGGTCGGCTCAGTTGCCGATTGTCGACTCCCTCTCGGTCGTCGGTCGATGGGGGCTGGACGACAACCAGAGCGATCAACCCGGCTACAATCGGACCGGCATTCTCAACCCGACGCTCGGCGTGCTGTTGGGCCTGCCTCTGAGAAGCGATTTCCGTTTCGCCGCTTCGGCGGCGGCGGGCTTTCCGATCGCGACAGGTGGCGGCAACGACCCTCGCGTCGCCGATCTCACGCTGCAAAGGGAAGGCATGCTCGCACGTTCCGCGATGGACAATACGAGCTTCGCGGTCAACGACGTCGGTGTTCCTGCCGGTGTGAGCTTCGCTTACGTGGGCTATGGCATGACGGTCCAACTCGACACGACGATCATCCCGAGCTTTCGGGTGAAGGGAGAGCGCGCACAGGCGGACAGAACCAAGGTGAACTCCACCTACGGTCTGTTCTTCGGATATCGCTTGGTGCCCGAGCTTTCAGTCGGCGCCGAGCTCCGCTATCAGCGCTATCTGAGCACGCCCGCCACCGTAGCGAAGGATCCAACGGCCCGAGACAACCTGACGCTCGCCGGGGGACCGCGCATCCACGTTCGACTGACCGACACCGCCTGGATGCGGCCGGGGCTCAGCTACGGTCATGGATTGCGCGGACCGGTCGAACGGCAAGCCTTCCACATGGTCCAGCTCGACATCCCTTTCACGTTCTAGCACCACTGCGGATCGCGATCGGCTGCTGCCAAAGAGTGCCGAAGGGGGTGTCAGGGCGATGGCGTCGGTTCCGATGCCGACGGCGCCTGCGTGGCTTTGTCGAGACCGAAACCATCGTGGAGCGCGCGCACGGCAAGCTCGGTGTACTTCGAGGCGATGAGGCACGAGATCTTGATCTCGCTCGTCGAAATGGCCTGAATGTTGATAGATTCGTCTGCCAGAATCTGGAACATGCGGGCGGCAATGCCCGCATGCGATCGCATGCCGAGGCCCACGATCGACACTTTCACGATATCTTCGTCGTATTGAGTGCCCTTGGCATCGACGGAGCGCGCGATCTCGTCGATGAGTGGTTTGGCCCGAGTCAGATCGCTTTTGGGAATCGTGAACGTCACGTCGGTGCTGGCGCCGTCCGAGCTTCCGGAAGCCGTGTTCTGGATGATCATATCGACCGAAATGTTCTTTTCCGCCAGACTGCCGAAGACCTTGGCCACCACGCCCGGCTTGTCGACGACCGACTGCAAGAGCACCTTGGCTTCATTCTTGTCGTAAGCCACGCCGGCGACTACGACGTCCTCGAGATTCTTTTCTTCGCCGACCACCCAGGTGCCGGGCGCGTCCGAGAACGAGCTTCGGACGTGCACGGGGACTCCGTACTTCATGGCAACCTCCACCGATCGTATCTGCAAAACTTTGGCGCCGAGCGAGGCGAGCTCGAGCATCTCTTCGTAGCTGATGCGATTGATCTTGCGGGCCGAGGGGCAGACGTTGGGATCGGTTGTGTAGACTCCATCCACGTCCGTGTAGATCTCGCACGCGTCGGCGCCGATGGCCGCGGCGATCGCGACGGCCGTAGTGTCCGAACCGCCGCGCCCGAGCGTGGTGATGTCGCCATGGTCGTCGACACCTTGAAACCCGGCGACTACCGCGATGTGGCCTTGCCGGAGCGTATCGAAGATTTTCGTGCCGCTGATCGTCTTGATGCGGGCCTTCGTATACGCGCTGTCGGTCTGGATCTTGACTTGATGACCGAGAAGGCTGCGCGCGCTGGCTCCGAGCGCTTGGATCGCCATCGCGATGAGGGCTGAGGAGACTTGCTCGCCGGTGGCTGCGAGGACGTCCATCTCTCGCGCGTCCGGGACCGCGGCGATGTCGTGGGCCAGCTTGAGCAGGCGATTGGTTTCGCCGCTCATCGCACTCACGATGAGGACGACGTCGTGCCCATGTTTTTGGGTAGCAATGGCGCGCGCCGCAACCTTGCGGATTCGATCGAGTGTTCCGACCGAGGTACCACCGAACTTCTGGACAATCAGCGCCACGACTCGCGCGAGGCGTAGTGGCATACCCGTTCTTTGTCAAATCGTGCTCATTCCCGGCACCGATTGCTGGGGCTAGGGGTCGGGGTCGAGAAGCGGTAGGCTGCGCCGCGATGTCTCCGGTGACCGCTTATATCGTCGAGACGTTCGTGACGTTGATCGGCGTCGTGCTCCTCGCGGTGGCCGTGCTTTACGGGGCAAGGCGACTCGGGATTGGCCGGCAATCGGGGCCGCTCGAGCTCCTCGGGCGGTTGCCGCTCGACGCGCGGCGCGCGGTGTATCTGGTGAGGGTGGGCAAGGTGGTTTATGTCATCGGGGCATCCGAAGGGGGCCTGACGCGATTGGGTGAGCTCGATGCCGACGCCGTACCTGCCGCCATTTCGTTCTCCGGTACTGGTCCGCCTTTTTCGGAAGTCTTGGGCCGCGTTTTCGCACCGAGCAAAGCGCCTCGGCCGCCGCCGCCTTCTCCGCCAGGCGGCGGTTCGACCGGCAGCGATGTGTAGGCGCGCCCTCATCGTCGGTCTCTTGACACTCGGCGTCGCAAGACTGGCGGCGGCGGCGCCCGCGCCCCCATCCCACGCCGTCGGCACGTCGGTCGACGAGCTCCTGAGCCGTCCCCTCGCTCTGGTGGTGGCGCTGGCGCTGGTGTCGCTGCTTCCGTTCGTCTTCATGACGCTCACTTCGTTCGTCAAAATATCGACCGTCCTCCAGATCGTGCGCGGAGCCATCGGCGCCCAGAACGTACCGTCGGGAACCGTGGTGATGGCCCTTTCCGCCGCGCTCACGGTGCTCGCGATGGCCCCGGTGGGAACGCGAATGCTCGAGCGTGCCGCCCCGCTCTGGGAAGGCAAGGTGAGGGACACCTCCGAGCTGGTGACGGGGCTCGTCGACGCGACGCGGGATCCCATGCGCGCTTTTCTGCAGTCCAATGCCTCGGAACGCGAGCGGGTGCGCTTCTTCGACGTCGCGAAAAAAGCACGTCCCGAAGCCGAACGCGCGCAAGTGGGCGCCGGCGATTTCGTGGTGCTCATTCCGGCCTTCGTCACCACCGAGCTCTACGAAGCGTTCGCGCTCGGCTTCGCCATTTATCTTCCGTTTCTCATCATCGACTTGGTCGTCGCCAACGTGCTGCTTGCCCTCGGCATGCAGATGCTGAGCCCGACGCAGGTGAGTCTCCCTTTCAAGCTGCTGCTTTTCGTCGCCATCGATGGATGGGCGTTGCTCTCGCAAGCGCTCGTGGCGGGTTATCGGTTCTGACGGCCCCCCAGCATATATAAAAGGTTCCGCTCCCCCCAAAACTCTGCCTGTTCCGGGAATAGAGGAAAAGCCCGGGTGTTTACGCGCAGGACGATGCAGCCCTCGCCCCCGAAAGCGCTCATGGTTGACACGGAGGCCTTCGCCGCTAGGATGGCGCCGCCCCGCGGGGCGTTTCCCCGGACGACTCGGCTCGGGCTGGCCGCTACCGCCCGTATCGGTCCTGTCCACGCGGATTCTGCAGCGTACGAACACCTCTTTTACCGCAGGCGGGCCGAAGGCCGCGCCGAGTAACTCAAGTGACTGGAGGTCGGATGTCTACCGACGTGATGATTTATGCGGATGAGCTGAGCAAGCGTTTTGGCAACTTCCGCGCGCTCGACCGGATCCGCTTCGAGGTTCGCAGGGGAGAAGTCGTCGGATTTCTCGGCCCCAACGGGGCGGGAAAATCGACGACGATGCGCATCCTCACCTGTTTCATCTCGCCGACCGACGGCACCGCCAAAATCCATGGCCACGACGTGTTCGACGAGCCCCTCGAGGTCCGCCGCAAAGTCGGCTACTTGCCGCAGCGCGCGCCGCTCTATCAGGACATGCTCGTATGGGACTACCTGCGGTTCGTCGCCGACATGCGCGGGCTCGATGAATCGACCTTCAAGGCGCGTATGCGCAAGGTCGTCGAAGTCTGCGGTTTGGCGCAGGTGCTCGGCAAGGACATCAACACGCTGTCGCACGGCTATCGCCAACGCGTCGGCCTCGGACAGGCGCTCGTCCACGACCCGCCCATCCTCATCCTCGACGAACCGACCAGCGATCTCGACCCCAATGAAAAGGCCGAGGTCATCCGCTACATTAAAGAAATCGGCAAAGAGCGCACGGTTCTGCTCTCCACCCACAACCTTGCCGAAGTCGAAGCCGCCTGCGCGCGGGCCATCATCATCTCCAAGGGGCGCATCGTGGCCGATGGGCCGCTCGACGAAATCCGCGCGCGCACCGGCAAGATCCGCTACGTCCTCGCCGTGAGCGAGCAGACGGCGGAACGCGGCAAGGCGCCGACGGCGACCGAGGTTCAGTCGGCTCTTCGCGCCATCGCCGGCGTGCGCAGCGTGGCCGAGCTTCCCACCGACGAAAAAGCGCACGGCTTCGAGCTCACCGGCGACACCGGCGGCGATCTACGGAGCGACCTCTTCCGTCTCGTCGTGTCCAAAGGGTGGACGCTGCTCGAGCTTCGCCGTGACTCGCAGACATTGGAAGACGTCTTCCGCGATCTCACCAAAGGCGACGAGCGGCGCGACCGCAAGCTCGGCGCGCCCGACGACGACGATCGCGATGAGCGCGAAGACAAGACCGAAACCAGACGCAGCGAGTCGCCCAAAGAAGCGGCCGTCAGCGGAGGCTGATCCCCATGAACCCCACCTACACCATCGCCAAACGCGAGCTCCGGTCGTACTTCGATTCACCCCTCGCTTATGTGGTCATCTGCCTCTCGCTGCTCATGTTGGGCGTGGCCGTCTTCATCTGGCCGGGCAAGTTCTGGCAGGTCGACCGGGCTACGCTCGGCTCGATGTTCGACGCGATTCCGGTCGGCCTCGTGCTGCTCATCGTGCCGGTCATCACCATGCGGCTGGTCGCCGAAGAAAAGCGCTCGGGCACGCTCGAAATGCTGATCACATTGCCCGTACGGGACAGTGAGGTCATTCTGGGCAAGTTTTTGGGAGCCTTCGGCCTCGTCCTGGTGCTGATCGTTTCGACGGCGCTCTACCCGCTGTTGATGTTCAAGTATTGGCACCTCGGTGCGCTCGATGGAGGCCCGGTCATGTCGGGCTACCTCGGCCTCATCCTGTTCGGCGCGGCCACCGTGTCGCTCGGGCTGCTCATCTCCAGTCTGACCGACAGCCAGGTCATCGCCTTTTTCCTCACGTTCTTCGTGCTCGGGATGCTCTACTTCATCGGCGAATTGGCGCTCTACGTGCCCAACGTGCTCGGGACGGTGTTCCGTGAGCTGAGCTTCCGCGAGCACTTTGGCTCCTTCCAGCGCGGTCTCATCGACTGGCGCGATGTCATCTTCTTTTTCTCCTGCGCCATCCTGGCGCTTCTGCTCGCCTTCCGCTCCCTCGAGAGCCGGAAGTGGACCTGAGGGCTCGCATGGAACGCAAACAGAAAGCGGCCGCCGAAACCACCGTCTACCTGGTCGTCGTCGCAACCATCCTCGTGGTGGTCAATGTCATCGCCTACGTCGGCTTTCACAAACGCATCGACCTCACCCGCAACGAGCGTTTCACGCTCTCGCAAGGGAGCGCGCGCCTGGTCGGTACCCTGAAGGGGCCCCTGCACGTCGACGCCTACGTCACCAAGGGCCTCCCCAAGCTCGACGCCTTCGTGCGCGATCTCACCGATCTGCTCAAGCTCTACCAGCAGAAGGGGGGCTCCAAGTTCGAGTACACCATCGTCGAAGCCAAGTCGGATGAGCAACGCCAGGCTGCCAAGGAGGCGGGGCTCAGGGACGTGGCGTTCGGCGAAGGGAGCGAGACCGGCGAAGATCAAGCATCGATCGCGCAAGGCTACATGGGGCTGGTCTTCAAATATGGCAGCGAAAAGGACACCATCCCGATCATCCAGCCGGACCGCGCCGATGGTCTCGAATTCTGGATTTCCAACAAGATCCGCGAGATCCGCGACAAGGCCGACAACCTGAACCACAAGATCGGCGTCGTTACGGGCAAAGACGAGATCAAGTTGAGCGACACCAATCTCATCCCCGCGCAGGGGCAAAGAGGCGGGCCGTCGATTAAGGGGATCGTCGACCAGGCTTTCCCCTTTTACAAGATCGAGGACGTCGACCTCAAAGACGGCGCCACCGAGATCAGCAAGGACCTCGACGGCCTCATCATCACCCAGCCGGGCAAGGACTTCACCGACAAAGAGCTCCGGCGCATCGACGAATTTCTCATGCTGGGCAACAAGGCGCTGGTCGTCTATGCCTCCGCCGTGAACCTCAAGGCCGGCGACGGGTCGATGAAAGCGACACTGTCCACCCATGGGCTCGAGAAGCTCCTGACCGGCTACGGCATCGAAATGAAGAAGGATGCCGTTCTGGACTGGCAGCGGTCGATCCGGCTTCCCTTGGTGACGCAGACCGGCTCGGCGGTGTGGGTACGCGCGCCGGCCATCGTGCAGGCGCAGCACGACCCGCGCTTCGACGAAGAGCATCAGCTTCTCGATGACGGCTTCGCCGGCTTTTTCCGGGTCGACGAGGTGAGCTTCCCGTTCCCCTCCACGCTCGTTGTGCACCCCGAGAAGCAGCCGGAAGCCAAGATGAAGGTCGTGGCCCGCTCCACGCCGGCGGCCTGGGCGGAGACATCGGACACCGTCGACCTCAAGCTTTCGCCGGCATGGAGGGCCAAGCCGCCGCTCGATCAGCGGGCGATCGCGGTCGCGGTCGAGGGAACGCTGAAGAGTGCCATGGGCTCGGGGGAAGGCATCGAAGTTCCCGCGGCATCCAAGGAAAAGAGCCGTGTCCTGGTCGTCTCAGCGGCCGGGTTCTTGACCAATCCTTTCGCGAGATCCGGGCAGGGGACGGAGCTCGGCGGCCAGTTTGCCATGATGGGGCCGGTGGGGGGCGACGAGCAGCTTCAGATGATCTCCCAACCCTATGCGCAAAAGTATCTCACCGGCACGATCATCTCGTTCAAGAACACGTTGGATTGGATGAGCGGTGATTCCGATCTCATCGCGGCGAGCGCGAAGATACTCGGCGAGGCGAACCTCACTTATGGCGACATCAGCCGTCCGAAGCTCGACGCGAACGACGACGAAAACTCGATCAAGAAAAAGGACGAAGAGTACCGCGACGCTCGTAAGAACACGCAGCGCAACGTGCAGCTCGTCTTAACGCTCCTCTGCCCCCTGCTCTTCGCTGGCTTCGGCATCTTCCGCTGGCGACAGCGCGAGGGTGGGAGAGCCAAACTCAGTCTCGATTGACGGAGCAACCGGGGTAGCTAGCCATGGCAATGAAAATCGAACAGAAGATCTACACGGCAACGGGCGTATTGGTCGTTCTTCTCGGCAGTCTCTGGCTCGTTCAAAAGAACGCGAAAGACGACGCGGTGGCCCACTCGCAGGCCGCGGCTTCCGCCGCGCTCCCCGAGGTCAAGCTTCCGGCCGATGACGTCGACAAGGTCACCAAAATTCAGATCAAGAATGCTGGCAAGGGCGAGGTCGTCCTGGAGAAAGAAGGCGACAATTGGAAGTTGACCAAGCCGGTCAACTACCCCGCCAACCAGCAGAACGTGAAATCGCTGCTCGACAATCTGAAAGAAGTCAAGCTGAAGGACACGATTGACAACGGCACCGGACAATACGCCACCTACGAGCTCGACGACGAGAAAGCGGTGCACGTGCAGGTGTTCAAAGACACCGCCAAAGGCATCGACCTCTACTTCGGCAAGAGCGGCACCCGCGGCCAGATGACGCGGCTTTCCGACAAGGACGGCGTCTACGTGGCCAGCGGCTACTCGAGCTTTCTCTACACGCGCGAAACCAAGGACTGGCGCGATCGCGACGTGATGAAATTCGAAGACGCCAACGTCGTGTCGGTGAATCTCAAGAACGACAACGGGGTGTTCAGCTTCTCCCAGAACGGCGACAAGTGGACGGGAACCTTCAAGGGCAAGCCCATCCCGAGCCTCGATGGCGACAAGGTCAAGGACATGCTGCGGACGTACAAGTCGCTCAGCGCAGAGGATTTCGCCGACGACAAGCCCCCGTCCGAAACCGGGCTCGACAAGCCGGCCGTCTTGGCGATCGCGCTCAAGGACGCGGGAGGCACCCTGAAGATCAACGTAGGCAAGACCTCCACCGGCTCGAGCCGCTATGCGCAGAAGGAAGGCACCCCGACGGTCTTCGTTCTGAGCTCGTTCGCCGCCGATTGGGCTGTTGCCAACGAATCCAAGTTCCAGAAGCCCGAGGCCGTCAAAGACGGCGGCGTCGCCGAAAAGCCGGACGGCGGCAAAAAGAAGTAGCTCGCGTTCAGATCGTTCGGTCGAGCTCGAGTACGCGCGAAACTTCGTCGATGGGCTTGTCGCCCCAGTATTGGGAATAGTTCTCCTGTGTCATCAGACTGCGCAGGTTCATCCGATCGATACAGAGCACGCCCTGCAAGTGATCGATCTCGTGCTGCAGGATCCGCGCGTACCAGCCGTGGGCGTCGATGCTGACCGGCTCTGCCTTTTCGTTGAGCGCATCGACGTGGACGTCGAGTCCACGAGCGACGAGCCCGACGAGGCCCTTGATGCTGAGGCACCCTTCGAAAAAGCGGGCGGGGGCACCGGCGCCGCGCAGGGTAATGAGCGGGTTGATGACGACGTGAAACGGCACCGGCTTGCGCTCGAGAAGTGCGAGGCGCTCCCCGTTGACGTTGCGCTGGTAATCCTCGCGGTCCTCGATCACCGCGAGCTGGAGCGGCTGGCCTACCTGGGGGGCTGCCAGGCCGACGCCCGGCGCGTCGCGCATCGTCTCCCGCATCTGCTCGATGAGCTCGCGGATGGGCTTGCTCCGAATCTCCTTCGTCGTCAGAGCGCGCGCTCGGGCGCGTAGTACCGGTTCACCCGCCTGCACGATCTTCAAAATCATGCCCAGCGTGTAGTCAAAGCATGGCCAGGCCGCCAGGGCGGAGAACGAAAGGGGGTGTGCGCGCGCGATAATTCTGTAAGCTTAGATCCATGTTGTCGGCTGGACGGGACGCAACGGATTCGGCCGAGGACCTCGAGGCCGCCGGGGACGGGTCGAACCCGCAAGCGCCTGCAGCCCAGGCGACTTCCGGCTTGCCGGCACCGCGCGAGAAGTTTTCTTCGCGGGGGCCGGAGGCCGACGCGCTTCTCGAGGAGGTCCACGCCTCGATGGCCACGCTAGCCGGCCTGGTGACGCACGGCGAGGACTTGGGCCCGACCATCATCGGAAGCGTTCGCGCCGCGCTGAACGAGGTCGAAGGCAGGCTCAGCCGCCGCGAGCTGCGGGTGGTGGTGCTCGGCGAAAAGCAGTCCGGAAAGAGCACGTTCCTCGACGCGCTGCTCGGGGAGCGCATGCTCGGGATAAGCAACACGTCGCTCAGCATGGTCACCTCGGTGCGTCGATCGGAACAATGTAGGTACCGTGCCCGCTTCGCCGACGGCAGCGAAGAGGAGTTCGGCGCGCGCGTACGCGATCGGACCGCGAAGATGACGCGCGAAGTCGAATTCGCGCAGGCTGCCCACGCCGATGCGGCGCGCCGCTGCGAAGCCGCCGGCATCGAAGTGGCCACGGCATCGGAGGCGCTGCAGCGAGTGGAGCACGCCCTCGCCGGCGCGTTTCATTCTTTCGAGCAGGCCCGTCACGAGGCCGCACGGATCGGCACCGAGCTCGAAGCCGCCGAACATGATCGAGAGCGCCAGGCCGAGGCGACCGCGGAACACGAGCAGCACCTGCCGGTGCTGGTGCGACAATCTCCGCCTTGGTGGGCGTTTTGGCTGTGGATCGTTCGCCTCGTCCTTCTTTTGTCCACGTTCCATGAGTGGCGAGCCCACCGCGCGCTCGTGCGCGAAATCAAACCGAGAGAAGCTCGCATCGCCGCCCTGCGCGCCGAAGCCGGCACGGCCGCCGACAATTGCGCGGCGGCCGAGTTGGAGCTCTCGCGCACCAGCGTTCCGGTCGAGAACGCGCGGCGGGCGCTCGCCGATGCGCGGCGTCAACACGAAGCCGCCGAAGCGCGCCGTCAGGAGCGCGAGCGCGAAGTCGATCGCAAGACTCGAGAGCTCGAGAAGGTGCGCGAGGAGCGCCGTATCGAGTTCATCGCCGAAATAAGGCAGCTCGCCGACGTCAGTCGGCGCGGAAAAAACTTGGTCGAGCTCGAGATCGAGTACCCCGCCCGCCTCCTACCGGAAGACGTCACGTTGATCGAGACTCCGGGAGTCGGTTCGGACGACCGCGAGGTACGGGAGCGCGCCTGGCGCGTCCTGCGCGAGCAAGCCGACGGATGCATCTTCATCTCCGAGCTCGAGCGGGCGGTGAGCACCACCTCGCAGAAGTATCTGCAGCAGGTGCGCGAGGCAGTTCCACACGCCATCCTCGTCCTCACCAAGATGGACGAGTTGCTGAGCGATGCGAAGGTCAAGGGCGAGGCGGCCGCCAATGAACAAGTCGACAAGGCGCGCCGTATCGCCACCCGACGATTCGCGCGCGAAGTCGGCCGCGATCCCAACACCGTGCTTTCGTTGGCCGTTGCCGCCGAAGAAGCGATGCGTGATGGCCAGGCTGCCGAAGAGGGGCGCCGTCGGTTCGAGACCGACGTGGCCAAACTGCTTCTCTTGCTGCGCCAGGAACGGGCCCTGATCCTGGGCGCGTGGTCGGCGGGCATCGTGCGACGCTGCATCGGGGAGGTGGCCGACGCCGAAACGCGCGCCGAGCTTTCCTATCAAAAACGAATCACCGCGCTCGAGGCCCAGCGTATCCCCGAGCCGGATCAATTCCGCGCACAGCAGATGCGAGCCTTCGATCCCGCCATTCTCGGAGCGGCGGAGCGAACCATCGCCTCGACCCGAGACGCGCTGCACGAGCGCATCGGGCTTGCACGCGTGGCGTGCGCTCAGCAGATCGCTGCCTGCAAGACGCGGCAGGAGCTTCGCGAGGTGGTTCCCCAGCTGCTCGAGGCCATCCTCGAGGGTGTTGCCAGGGCGCGTCATGAAATCCAGCGTCAGTTGGATACGCACGCCGAGCGGGAAGTGCGTCTCATCGAGGCGCAAGCCTTCCAGGCGCTGCGCGAGCGGTACCAACTTTTGCACGATGTGACGCGTGAAGCCGTTTTGCCGGTGCACATCGAGTTGCCAATCGAAGAGCAGGCCGACGCGGGGCCGTTGGGTTCGAAGGTCGACGGCGCGGTGAAGTCGTTCGAGCGCTTGCGGGTCGGCTTCGGCGTGGGCGGCGCAGCGGCGGGCGCCGCGGTCGGTACGCTCATTTTGCCAGGCCTCGGCACCGGCGCGGGGGCCCTCGTCGGCGCGCTTGCCGCGTTCGCCAAGACCCTCCGCGCCCTGAAAACCGATTGTCTGTCGGCCGTCGACGAATGCCTCGCCAACCTGGAGCATCCGGTAGCGGAGCAGATCGCCGCCGCTCACCCGGTCGTGGCCGCCGCCATCCGCGACTACCTCAATCAAGCCCTGGAACAGGCGGTCGCGCGCTTCGGCCGGTGGATTGCCGAGCCGCTCGAGGCAGAGCGCACGGCCATCGAACGCGAACGCGAGAAGTTGCGCGAGCTCGAGGCACTGCACGAGGGCCTGCGACAGCACGACGCCCGGCTCGAGTCGATGATCCGGGCGGCGGCCGACGCCTCCATCGGGCTCTGCCGCTGACTTAAGCACTTGCCCAACGGGCGCCGCGAGCAGGTGGTGGACCTGCGACAGGCGTGGTAAAAGCCGCGGTCCGCTCCGATGAAGGCCTCGTATCGCTGGCTCCGCGCGCTCGTTCCCGGTCTCGAGGCCGCGCCTGCCGAAATCGCGGAACGGTTGACGCGCGCCGGACTCGAGGTGGAGGGGATGCACGCTTACGGCGCGGGGCTCGAGACACTCGTGGTCGCGGTCGTGCGCAAAATCGAGCCGCACCCCAACCGATCCGGCCTTCGGCTGGTGACGATCGATCGCGGTGGTGGAAGCGAACAGCGGGTCGTTTGTGGAGCGCCGAACGTGCCGGCGACGGGAGGTCTGGTGGTGCTGGCGCCCCTCGGCGCTCACCTGCCGGCGCGCGGCATGACCGTCGGTGCACGAGACATCGGAGGCGTGAGAAGCGAAGGGATGCTCTGCTCGGAAGGGGAGATGGGGCTGCTCGCGCCGGGGGTCGGAGGCGACGAAGGCATTCTCGTTCTGCCGGGCGGTTCGGCGGAAGCGGGGATGCCTTTCTTGCGCGCCATACCCGCCGCGAGCGACACCATCTTCGAGATCGGAGTCACCCCGAATCGTGCCGACGCGCTCGGGCACGTGGGGATTGCCCGCGAGGTAGCGGCTCTCTATCAGTTGCCATTCGTTTTTCCCGAACCCCAGGCTCCGCCGCGCGTCATTCAGGGCAAGGTCGACGCCTATGCCAAGGTCACCGTCGAAGACTTCGAACGCTGCCCGCATTACGGCGCAGCCGTGGTCGTCGACGTCAAGGTGGCGCCTTCTCCCGCGTGGCTGCGCTATCGGCTTTCGAGCCTCGGCGTGCGGCCCATTTCCAACGTGGTCGACGTCACGAACCTCGTGCTCTTCGAGTTCGGTCACCCCATTCACGCGTTCGACCTCGACCGGGTGCGCGGCCATTCGATCATCGTGCGCCGCGCGCGAGTGGGCGAAAAGCTGGTCACGCTCGACGGAACGGCGCGTGCGCTCGATCCCGACGATCTGGTGATTTGCGACGCGGAAGGGCCGGTCGCGCTCGCCGGCGTGATGGGTGGCGAGGGGAGTGAGATTGGTCAGGAGACGCGACGCGTGCTCATCGAGTGCGCCTACTTCGCCCCACGGGGGATCCGGCGCTCGTCGCGGCGGCACGGGCTGCACACCGAATCGAGCCATCGCTTCGAGCGGGGCGTCGACCAAGGCGACACGCCCGACGTGCTCGCGCACGCCGCGTCGCTCATCGTCGAGCTCGGCGGCGGCGCGGCCGTGCCCGGCGCGATCCACGCGTTCGAAGCAGCTCCGTCCGAGTGCCGCGTCGAGCTTCGCTCGAAGCGTCTCGATGCGTTGCTCGGCTGCGAGGTTCCCTTCGCCGAGGCCACGTCGATTTTGAAGCGTTTGGGTTTCGGCGTCCAGATGTCGCCGGACGCCGGTGCGAGCGCGTCCGTGCTCGTTCCCACGTTTCGTCCAGACGTCGCGCGCGAGGTCGATCTCATCGAAGAGATCGCGCGCGTGCGCGGGCTGGACGCCATTCCCACCACTCTCCCGGCGATCCGACCGCAGCCTCCGCGCGAGAGCGGCGTGTTCGAAGGGCTGGTGCGGTCGGCAGCCGTCGCTCTCGGATTATCCGAAGCCATCACCTACAGCTTCGTCTCGTCGCGCGAGCTCGAAGCGGTCGGCGCGCCTCCCTCGCCCGTGAAGTTGCAAAATCCGCTGAGCGACGAGCGGAGCGTCATGCGCACCTCCCTTTTGCCGGGCCTGCTCGAAGCGGTGAACAGGGCTGCCCGTAAAGGTGAAAGCGAAGCACGCCTTTTCGCGGTAGGTTCCATCTTTGCGCCCGGCGCCGATCCGGCGGGGCTACCCGATGAGGTCCCGCACTTCGCGGCGGTGCTCGCCGGCGCCAGGCGAGTGTACCTCGGCAAACCCGAGCCCTTCGATGTCTACGACGCAAAGGGAGTCGCGGTTGAAGTCGTCGAGCGGGTGACCGGACATGTCGCCACCGTGAGCTTGCAGGCCGCCGACCGCCGTGCGCGTCAGCTTCACCCGCGCGGAGCCGCCGACGTGTTCGTGGGGTCGCGGCGAGTCGGGCAGCTGGGACCACTGCATCCCGACGTGCTGCGCGCCTGGGATCTCGCGGCTCCTGGCGTGGTGGTCATCGAGCTCGATCTTCGAGAGCTCGGCCAGGTCGGGCAAAAGAGCTGGCGCTTTCTGCCGATTCCGAGGCTGCCCGCGGCGACACGTGACATCGCGCTCGTCTTGCACGATGACGTGCCCGCCGGCGAGGTCGAGCGGGTCATTCGGGAAGCTGCCGGCGACCTCTGTGAGTCAGTGGAAATCTTCGACGTTTTTCGGGGGCCCTCGGTACCGGTGGACCATCGTTCGCTGGCTTTTCACGTGGTCTATCGCGACCCGCGAGCAGCGAGTGCTCCGTCCGAAGCACGAACGCTCACCGATCAGGAGGTCGATCAGTGCCACGCGGCCGTCGTCGCAAAGGCCAGAGCGGATTTGGGAGCCACCCTGCGGCAATAGCCTACGGTCTAGTCTCTGTGCAGGATCGACACGCGCAGCGAGATGGAGCTGCGGGTACGCGCATTGCAGGGATTACAGGGTCTTCCACATGGCGAGCCCTTCATGGTGCAAGAGTCCCGACGTTCAGCGCTGACGTCGCGCCGGGCTCGGCGGCGGTTCGTCAATACCGACAGCGAGCTACCGCAGTTGTCGGATCGTCCCGTCGCGCCGAAGACGATCCAACGGCGGAGGGCCGCGCTCGGCGTGCTGCTCGTCCTCAGTTTCATCGCCGTCGCGAGATTGGCCGAGCCGGTTTGGGTGGGGATCGTCTTCGGTGCGCTGATGGCGTTCACGACGCAGCCGCTCTACCGACGGCTCAGTATCGCCATGCACGAACGCCGGCGCTGGGCTGCGCTCGTGACGACGTTGGTGACCGGCATCGGGTGCGTCGTTGCAGGTGCGCTCTCGCTCTATGTTCTCACCCGCGAGCTTTTCGGCGTCATGGCGGTGGTCCAGAAGAGACTCGACTCCGGTTCGCTCACCGGCATCATCGGCGGACGGGGCGTGGCCATGGTCGAGCGGTTCGGCGTCAATCAAGATCAGATGATGCGCCGTATTCAAGACGAGGTCGCGCGGGCAACGAGCTACATCACCGAGGCCGCCGGATTCGTCGTGGAGACGACGACCACCGCCGTTCTCGGACTCGTCATCGGCTGCATCACGATGTACTACGTGCTCATCGAGTGGCCGTCGATCCCCGTGCGACTCGAACGAGTGCTTCCGCTGGACCCGCGGCACACCCGCGCGCTCGTTCTCGAGTTTCGCGACGTGGGCCGCTCGGCTTTGATCGGAACCATGGTGACCGCCATGGTGCAGGCGCTGCTCGCGACGCTGGGCTACATGATTTCCGATCTGCCGCACGCCATTACCTGGGGGCTTCTGACCGGTGTCGCTTCGTTCTTCCCCGTCGTGGGCACGGCCCTCGTGTGGCTGCCGGTGAGCCTCAGCTATGCCTCGAACGGACAGGTTGGCTTCGCGCTTTTCCAAGCCCTGTGGGGGCTCTTTTTGGTGGTGGGGATAGGCGACTACACGGTCCGACCTCGTCTGGTCGGGAGGCAGGGTAAAGGCCAGCCTCTGCTCATGTTGGTCGCCGCGCTCGGCGGTATTCAGGTCTTCGGGCTCGCCGGAATCGTGGTGGGGCCGGTGCTGATGTCGCTCTTTTTGGCGATTCTCAAGATTTACGAACGCGAGATGGAATCGAGCGAACGATCCGACACCCAGCCGCTCTTTCCGATGAAGCCGACACCCACCCCAACGGAGACACGTGTGCGCGAGAGAGCAGACAGGTAGCGCCGCGCTCCCGGTGAGGTCGCATCAGTGTCTTCTTTTTCTTCGAAATAGAGCCTTGGCGATGCGTCGCGGGCGGGGGTCCTTCTCGATTTGCTCGAGTGTGCGGGGCAACGGGATGCACCAACAGGGATACTCGTTCACCGTCCCCGGCATGTTGGGACGATCTTTCGCCCCCAGCGCGTCATCGAGAGTCGGCGTCAAGAGGACGGAAGGTGCGCGCGCCAACGCGGCGTGCGTTTTCAGAACGATCTGATCGATCGAGGTTCCGGGAGGCGAGCCCGTCAACTTGGCGAGAGAGCGGCGCATCGCCTTCGTGCCCTTCTCGTTGGGCGCGAGGTGGAGAGCCTTTTGAATCTCGAGGTCCGATCCCGACCACAATCCGGCGATCGTGGGCAGATCGTGAGTCGTGACCGATGCCAGCGCGCGCTCCGGATATTTTTCAGGACGGCCCGACTCGAACCACAACACGCGATAAGAGAGCATCTTGCGGTAGGCGAGCTCACTGCGTACCTCGTCTTCGACGGTTCCCAGGTCCTCGCCCACGACGTACGCTCCGGCGCGGACGCTCTCCAGCGCGACGATACCGAGCAGATCGAGGGCAGGGTAGCGCACGTAGACGCCGTCTTTGGGCTTCTTGCCTTGCGGGATCCAGAAGAGCCGAAAGAGAGCCATCACGTGGTCGAGGCGCACTCCCCCCATGTGGCGCATCGACGATCGCACGATGCGCACGAAGGGCTCGTAGCCTGCACGCCGCAAACGCGCCGGGTCGAGCGGCCGCAGGCCCCAGTTCTGTCCCATCGTGTTGAACACGTCGGGCGGAGCTCCGACGTCCATTCCCTGCGCGAACAGATCTTGCCAGAGCCATCCGTCGGCGCCCGCGGAGTCCACGCCCACCGCCAGATCGCCGACGAGCGGGAGCTGTCGCCCCGCGCGCCGCAGCTGCTCGTCGACCAGCCATTGGAGCCACTCGTGGAAGCGCACCCGCCGTTGGTGGGCTCGTCGGAAACGACTCACGTTCGGGTCCCGCGGATCGTCGAGGCCGTTCGGCCACCTGCGCCAGTCGTTGCCGTACGTTTCTGCGAGCACGCAGAAGGTTGCGTACATTTCGAGAAACGGTGCCTGCGAAGCGCGGAAAGCATCGAACGATCGCGACCCGCGGAAGCGCGGAAACAGCGTCTCGAGTGCCTGCATTTTGACGGCGAAAACCGCGTCGCGATCGATGCGCGGTGTCTTGTTGAGCGCGGTGCCCGCTTCGGCCAGCGGCCCTAGCTTGGCTCCGAGCTCACGAGCGCCGGGTACGTCTTCGACGGCGATGTAGAGTGGATTGCGAAACAGCCGGCTGCTCGGATAGTAAGGGCTCGGTTGCTGGGGGAGCGTGGGATGAGGCGCGTGCAGCGGATTGATGAGCAGCATGCCTGCTCGGAGTTCGCGTGCCGACCAGCGCGCGAGCCGGCGCAAATCGCGCAGGTCGCCCATGCCCCAGCTCTTTTTGGAGCGCAGGGCATAGAGCTGCACGGCCCAGCCCCAGGCCAGAAGATCGTCGGGCAGATGACATTGGTCGGGGGTGATGATGAGGCGCGTGCGCTCGCCGGTTTCGAGGCTTTCGAGCTCGTGGTACCCGAGCGGCAGCTCGCGCGAGAGATAGCTGCCGGCGGGCGTTTGGGTGCCGTTCTCGAGACGGAGCGTGGATGGTTCCGCGACCGAGCGTGTATCGCCTTGTCGAACGGTCCAGACGTCGCGAAAGGCGGAGGCTCCTTTCGGCCAAGGGCGATCCATCGTTCTTTTGACGAGCCCGAGCGACGGCGTCGGTGACTTCTGCCACTCGCCGAGCGCGTCTTTGTAGGCGGCTTCGATTCCCCACTCTCGCCAGTTCACCGTGTCCATGTCTCCGCTCGCTCCCGCCCCGAAGAGCCGGCCATCGGACCGAAGCCCGAGCCGGCGCGCCGCATGGTACACAGGCTTTCGTTCGAAGGGGGCTGTGAGTGTGCCGTCACCGGAAAATAGCCGGGTCTAGCTGGCGACGTCGGTGTAGGCGCACCAAGTACCTTTCGCGGTGCGCGCGCAAGGGTATCTTCGGCGAATGAGACTGAGCTCGGGGGAGACGGCACCCTCGCCCCGGATCCGCTCGAGGGTTCCGCCACAGAAGCGTATCCATTCGGTCATGGCCTGGTTGAAGACGTTCATCATCGAACTCGATCGCTCGCGGACGACGGGCATGGCCGCCGAGCTGGCGTTCTGGCTGTTTCTGTCGCTCATCCCGCTCGCCGCCGTGGTTGGACTCGTGGTGGCGAAGATAGCGGTGAGCAGCAGCGACCTCTCCACCATTCTCGCCTCCGTGCCGCCCGAGAGCCGCGATCTCATCGTCAAGCAGCTCAGTCACGTGGCCGCTTGGAACGAGGGCTCCGTCGCTGCGCCGGCCACCGCGGTGTTCTTCTGGCTCGCCTCCGGCGGCATCCATGCGCTTTTCGATTTGCTCGAGGTCAAAGCCGGCGCTTCCCGGCCGTGGTGGAAGAAGAGGGCCATTGCGCTGGCGACCTGCTTGGGACTCTCGGTGGGCACGGCCATCATCGCCGTGCTGGCGACGGGATTGAACCGCATCGTCGCGTTTCTGCGCGGCACGTTCCTTTTTTCCGGATTCGAATCGGAAGCGGGCCTTTTCGACTCGGTGGTCCGCATCGCCATCGCGCTCCTGACCGCGCTCGGGTTGGTTGCCGGTCTCTTCTTCATCGGGGTTCCCAAGCGGGTCCGCAAGAAGACGCCCATCCTGCCGGGCGCTGTCTTAGCGGTTGGCCTGCAGGCGCTGTTCGGCTACGGCTACGTCTTTTACTTGTCGAAGGTCGGCGTCGGAAGCGCCTATCAGGCGGGGCTCTCGATCATCGGAGTCACCATGATGGCTCTTTATCTTTTTGCGGTCGCCCTTCTCGTCGGGGCAGAGCTCAACCACGTCATTGCCGAATCGCGCAGTCATCGAACGCGAAGAGGCTAGCCCTCGTCGCGCATGCCGCCGAACGCGCGGTACGCACGAGCGATGCCGCTCGCCACGGTGGCACGCCCGCGTGGGGATTGCGCGTGCACATGCTCCAGCCGGCCTGGAGAGCGGCGCTCGAGGGTCGCCAAGGCCTCGCACACCGAAGGGGCGACGACCGAGCCGGCGATCGACAGGCCATCGATCGCCGAGGCGATCAGCGAGGGCGCCCGCATGCGATCGAGCCCTTCCAGCAATATCCATAACGCGAGAGCCGCGGCATCTTTCGTACGGCGCGACGCGGCGTAATCGACGACGGCCGCCAACGCCGCGGGGCCGTCGATAGCGGCACGCGCCTCCACGCCCGCGGCCAAGCTGACGCCTTCCGACAGCTGAATGGAGCCGGCGACGAGGCGGCGCACGAGCGCGTCCGCGGTGAGATCGCCGATGGCGACGGCAATCGCCACTTCAGTCTCGTTGAGCTTGCGATCGGTCCAGCGGGCGACCGTCGCCGGGTGCGCTCCCGCTTCCGCCGGCGCCGCACCGGCGAGAGGTCGCGCCGCGGCGGAAAGTGCACCGGCGTACGACTTGAGTACGCGCGCGAGCCGGGCGCCAGTCAGCGCACCTTTCCACGTCGGCATGGCCGAAAGCACGTAGCGACGGCGTCGTGGGTCGAGCGCGATCGCCGCCAACGCACCGCGCGGTGACACCGGCGTTCGGGGCGCTGCGGCAAGTACCGCTCGCTCCAGCACCCCGAGAGGGCGGCCGAGCGGCGTGAGATCGAGCTCGTCCTCCGGCAGCTCGCGCTCCGAGCGGGGGCTTGGCGCGATTTTCGAGGCGAGACCGATGGCCGCTTCGTCGGAAATCGACCGATCCCGCCAACAGATCTCGACCACTGCCGCAGGGATTGCGGGAAGCTCCAGCGAGCTGACGAATGCCGGCGATGCCCGCGCGCGAGCCGCCCATCGAGACAAAACCATTCGTTCGCTGGCCAGAGCGCCGGGCACGAGCTCACGCGCGAGCGCTTCGTCATCGACGACGTGCGAGCGATCCAGACACTCCGCGATCCAGGAGGCTACCCGCGCCTTGCCGGTCAGGCGCGTTTCGCCGTGGGGATGACGTGTCACCAGGTGGACGATCTCGTTGGACAAAGGTAACTCGTCGCTCGCGCTCGCGAGTGCCGACCTGCATCGAAGGCCGAGTCCAACGCCGACTCCCGCTCCGCGCGGACTCACCAAGTCTTGGTCGAGCCCGGTCGCTTGCGAAACGAGCGTGCGCAGCTCGTCGTTGTCGAGGTGCCGGGCTGCCAGGAAAGCTCCTTCTTCGTCCAGCGAAGAGCCCGCGCCGAGGAGCGCGTGGCGCACGTCCGCGCCGAGCACGCCTCCATTCTCCATCGTGTGGAGAAGGCGAGAAAAGCGATCCGTCCGATCGGGCGTGTCCTCGGCGAGCGCGCGCGCCGCCCGCGCTCGGACTTCCACCGCGGGATCGCTCGCCGCCATCTGCGCCCGAAACGAGCCGGCGCGCGGGTTGGAAGCGACGGCTCGGCGCACGCGGCGCGCGGGGTCGGATGCGAGTCGCTCCAGAAGCTCGGCATCCGACGAGAGCGCCGCGGCCGCCTCGCGAAGCAGCTCGCTCCCGTCGGCAAAAGTGGCCAGCAGCCCAGGAGTGCGGGCGGCGGCGCCGAGAAGCGAGATCCACGGCCGATCGTGCAGGGGCGATGTCGAAGGCCAGCTCGCCGCGAGCTCGAGGGCACGTGCGGTCGCATCGAGATGGGAAGCCGCCGAGAGCACGAAGAAGGGCTCGTGAAGGTGTCGTTGGAGCACGCGGTCGCGTACCGCACGAGGCGCATTGGGGTGCCCGATCAATTTCTGCTCGAGCTCGAAAGCCGCGGAGACCGCCGCCTCTTCGTCATCGATGGTCAGCGAATCCCCTTCGCGTGCCACCCGCTCGGCGATGACGTCGAGCGCCTCCGCACCGAGCCCCATGCAGTCAACCAGCGCCAGAAGAACCTTGGCGCCCCCCTCCTCGGCGAGCGCGACGTTGAGCATGGGGTCGTTCTGCTCCGGTAGCTCGGCGAGCCGTTCGATCGAAGCCGGGTCCAGCATCCTAGAGGTGAGTGTACCCCCCGGAAAGCGGGGTCAAGTCGGACTTCGCAGTACGTTCCCCCTCGAGGTACGCGGAAGCGGCCACACGCGGATGCATGCCGTTAGCTCGCCACGCCGCTGCAAACGTGGCAGGATCGACGGGTCAGTCGTACGCGGATCGGTCTGTTTTTGGCCGGAACCCCGCCATGCTTGAAAGAACCTATCTTCTTTATTTTCCGATCGCTATCGCTGCGGGTGTGGCCGCCTGCGGTGTCTCGCAGGAAACCTCCTTAAGACCTGGAATCGGTGGTTCGCCCGGCGGACCACCAGAGGGTGGGACCGACGCGCCTGCGTGCGCGTACGGCCAGATCCTGTGCGACGGCAACAAGGCGCAGGTTTGCGACGGTCAGGGCAGCTACATCAACGTCACCAGCTGCATTACGGAATGCAAAGACGGACTAGGCTGCGTCGAGTGCGTTCCCAACACCGGCGTGTGCGAGGCTGGCCTCGCCAAGGTTTGCGACGCGACGGGATCGAAAGAGGAGGTTTTCGCTTGCAAAGGGCCCGGCATGCAATGCGAGCCCGACGGTTGCCACGGGCCCTGCTCTCCAACGACGCTCGGCGAGAGCTATCAGGGCTGCGAATTTTGGCCGACCGTGACCGCCAACAGCGTGTGGAGCGCCGGCTTTCACTTCGGCGTCGTGCTCGGAAATCCTTCCGGCAAAGTCAAGGCGACGGTCGAGATCACCCACCCGATGCTCCACCAACCGATCTCGGTCTCGATTCCGTCAGGTGGGGCGAGCGCCGTTCCACTCGATTGGCTGGCGGAGCTCAAGGGGGCGGATTGGGAAACCCCTTACGTTCCGGCGAGCTCGAGTCAAGGTGTGCACAGTTTGAACGGTGCCTATCACGTCGTGTCCGACATCCCGATCGTCGCCGTGCAATTCAACCCGCTCGAGAGCAAGGTCGAGGCAGCGGGCTGCCCCACGGTGCCCGCGGCGAACGGCGGCTGCTATTCGTATTCGAACGACGCCTCCTTGCTCATCCCCACCCAGGCGCTCGCTAGAAGTTACGTGGTGACCGGCTACCACGCCTGGCATGCGGACGCGTTCCCTCCTCCGTCGGGGACCGGTAAACTCGACATGGGCGATCTCATCGCCATTACCGCCACCCAGGCCAACACCGACGTCACACTATCGCTGCGACCCAACCAAGGTGTCGTTGGTTACCCGGGGCTGCCCACCTTCATGGCGGGACAACCGGCGAGATTCACGATGAGCGCGGGCGAAGTGATCGAGCTCTTCACCCCGGGAACGTCGGATACCGACACGTTCTCAGGTGCCGAGATCACCAGCACCAATCGGATCCAGCTGTTCAGCGGGGTCGGATGCGCCAGTATCCCCGAGAACCCGTGGCAATGCGGGCACGTCGAGGATTCCGTCTTACCGGTCGACGCGCTCGGGAAAGAATACGTCGTCCCGGTGCTCACGTCGGGCGCGGGTGCGCGAATGGCGAATACCATCCGTATTCAATCGATCAGCGATGGCACCGCGCTCACGTTCGAGCCCACTTCCCTCAACGCGGTGACCCTCGACCGCGGCCAGTTCCTCGAGATACCCAACGTCATTGTCGACGTCCGCATTACGGCGAACACCCCCTTCGCAGTCACCCAATACCTGAATGCTCGCCCGAAAACCGGCCTCGACACTTCTGCGGTGGGAGGCCCCAACCAACTTTCGGTGCCGCCGATCGGGCAATTCAAGACCGGCTACTCCTTCGTCGTGTCGCCGTTCTACAATTCCAATTTCGTTTCGATCATCGCGCCCACCGGCGCGTCGGTGGCGCTCGACAAAGTGTCGATCGCCGCCGACAAGTTCACGGCGGTCGGGGCGAGCGGGATGTCCGTGTCGCGAGCCGGCCCGCTGGCCGGAGACCACGTGCATACGCTCCTCGCCGACAAACCGATCGGTATCGTGATCTACGGATTGAGCGACTTTTCGAGCTACGTGTACTCGGGCGGACTCGACCTCAAACCGATCACGGCGGTGGCTCGGTATCGTTGAGGACCGCGACCTGGCGCGGTGAGCTAGGATGTGCACCCCATGCTCGCTCTTTCGCCGCCCGAGCTGCTCGAGCTCCTCGAGACGCTTCCCGCCGATCGGACTGCATTCGTTTGGGGGCCGCCCGGCATAGGCAAGAGCGCCCTCGTACGCGCGGCGGCCCAAGACCTCGGCTTACCCTGCGTCGTGCTCCTCGGCACACAGATCGCTCCCGAGGATCTCATCGGCGTGCCCCGGATTCGCGAGGTCGCGACCGGACGCTTCGCCACCGAGTTTTGCCCCCCGGGAGCGATCCTGCGTTCGGAGCCGTTCCTTCTTTTCGTCGACGAGCTCAACAGCGCCGTTCCCGATGTGCAAAAGGCCTTCTACTCCCTGATTCTCGACCGCAGGCTCGGTGATTACGAGCTGCCCCCCGGCTCGCGCGTCGTCGCCGCGGGCAATCGCATCGAGGATCGCGCCCTCGTTCGCCCGATGGCGACGGCGCTCGCGAATCGCATGGTGCACGTCGCTCTCGAACCCAACGCCGACGCTTGGCTCCGGTGGGCGGCGGGCGCAGCGGTGCATCCGCTCGTGCTCGCGTTCATTCGAGCGCGTCCCGATCGACTATGCGAGACGCCTCCGAGCGATGCGACCCCGGCCTATCCGACGCCGCGTGCCTGGCACATGTTGGCGGACACGATCGCCAACACGAGCTCTCGGCTTTGGGCTGCGCTCGCTGCCGGCAGCGTTGGGGATCGCGCGGGAGCGGAGTTCGCAGCATTTGCTCAGCGGGCGCTCGACGCTCCGACGTTGGAGGACGTCGCGCGTGGCGCGGCGGCCGTGCCGCGCGACCCCGAGCTCATCTATTTTCTCGGCGCGAGCTGCCTCGCACGGCTCGCCTCCGGCGCGAAAGAGGACGGCGAGCTCGTGGCCAGAGTCGTGATCGCGCTGGGGAGCGTCTCCAAGGAGGTCGCGGTCTGGACGGTCGACTCGGCGCTCTCCCATCCATCGTCCTCACCCGCCGTTGCCGCATTCCAGGCCGTCCTGCGGACGAGCGGGGCGCAAACGCTGGTCGACGTGCTCCGCCTGAGCCGCTATGCCCGAGAAGGTTGACAAGCTCGGCGATCCGGCCGCCGCTGCGACCGGCGCGCTCGACAAGATCGCGGCAGCACGTGTTTGGCTGCTCAAGGAAAAACCGTTCTTCGGCGTGCTGTCGCGCGCGCTCTACGTCGAACCGCGCACCGACGTGCGAGCTTTTCGCCTCTATCCCGACGATCGTCTGGCGGTGAATTCTCTCGTCGTGCTGCGCACCCCCTTTCCTGCTTTGTGCGCCCGACTCGCGCACATCTCTTTGCATGCCGCTCTCGGTGGCTTCGTCCGGCGCGGCGAGCGCGACGCGAGAAAATGGAACCTCGCGCACGATATCGCCATCGATCCGCTGGTGCGCGGTTCGGGTCTTGCGCTAGGGCTGCCGCCTGCGCCGGACGATCTGCCCCCAGGGTCCAGCGCCGAAGAGATCTTCGCGGCATTGCCCGACGGGGCCATGCCCGGCGAAGAATGGCGGGACCTCTGCGATGTCGAAATGCCGGACACTCCCCCGCCCGATGCAGACGCCGCGGAGGCCGCGCCGTCCCCTTCGTCGAAAGTCGACGAGCAGGCCCATGCCCTCGCCTGGAAGATGCGCCTAGCCACCGCCATGCAGGAGGAGCGCGCGTCGGGCGGAAAAACGTGGGGCGATGTTCCTGCGTGGATCGACGAGATGGTGCGGGCCGCGATCGAGCCGCCCCCCAGCTGGACCGTCGTCCTGCAGCGTTCGATTTCGCTGCTGACCCGAAGCGACCGCACTTGGCTCCGTCCCTCGCGGCGCACGAGTGCCATCGCCGAGCACGTGGGAGGCTGGCCCGACCTGGTCATGATGCCGGGACACAAGGTCGTGCTGGCGGGTCAGCTCGTCGCGGTCGTCGATACGTCAGGATCGATCGACGAGGACACCCTCGCGCGTTTTCTCGGCGCCGTCGCCGCGGCGGCGGCCGCGGAGGGCATCGATGAAGTGCGCCTGCTCCAGGCGGACTCCGAGATCACCTCCGACGAGGTCATCACTCCAGCCGAGCTTCTTACCAACAAGGTGACCATTCGCGGCCGCGGCGGTACCAGCTTCGTTCCGGCATTGACGCGCCTCATCGACGAGGCGCGTCGCACGTTCGAACGCTTTTCGGTCGTCTATTTGACGGATCTGGAAGGCATGCTGCCCCGCTCGCGCGACGCCAAGTGCCTCGACGTCTTGTGGGTGGTGCCGCG
>WNGB01000857.1_pt1 | contig 104289 bp, 97 predicted proteins | sample 5400681 | NCBI WGS metagenome assembly WNGB01 (sample SAMN13153367, study PRJNA577476) | soil metagenome | isolation source: 115 cm soil or saprolite under grassland replicate 2 | place: USA:California | collected 2016-06-15 | reverse complement strand
CAGCTCGGCCCGCCAGCTCTCCCCGGGAAGGCCTTCCAGATCGATCAGCGGGAGCTGGAAATCCGCCACCGGAGCGATCGCCTGGCGAGGCCGTCCATCCATCACCGGGAACGCCGTGCGCAGGCCCTCCTGGCGCCGGACGATCTCCCGGAACGCCCGCCGCAGGGCCGTCACGTCGAGAGCGCCGTTCAGCCGGAGCGGGCTGTACACATTGTAGAACGGGTTGTCCGGCGCCAGCCGATCGAGGAACCAGAGCCGTTGCTGGGCGAATGAGAGCGGCAGGTCGCCCGTGCGATCCGCTCTTTCGATCCGTCCAATCGGTCCGCTCGGTCCAATCGGTCCGATTCTTTCGATCCGCCCCGCGAGCTCGGCGACGGTCGGGGTCTCGAACAGGGCGCGCAGCGGCACTTCCACCCCGAAAGCTTCGCGGATGCGCGAGATGACCCGCGTGGCGAGGAGCGAATGCCCGCCGAGGGCGAAGAAGTCGTCGTGCGCGCCGATCCGCGCCTGCGGTCCCAGGCGGCCGGCGCCGAGCACCTCGGCCCAGATCCCGGCGAGCAGCTCCTCGGCGGGGCCTTGCGGCGCGGTGAAATGCGCCTCCTCGCGGACCGCCGCGGAGGCCATACGGGCCAGGGCGCGGCGGTCGACCTTGCCGTTCGCGGTCAGCGGCAGGCTCTCCAGGGTCACGACCTCGGAAGGCACCATGGCCTCGGGCAGCGAGCGGCGCAGAGCGCTCCGCAGGTCGGTGCTCTCCCCGGTTTCCCGGAGCACCACATAGGCGACCAGGCGCCGGTCTCCGGGCGCGTCCTCACGGGCCAGCACCACCGCCTCGCGCACGCCGGGCTGGCGGACGAGCGCGGCCTCGACCTCTCCCAGCTCGATGCGGAAGCCGCGGATCTTGACCTGGTGGTCCGCCCGTCCGAGCCAGACCAGCCCGTCCTTCGTCAGCCGCGCCAGGTCGCCGGTCCGGTAGAGGCGCCCTCCCGGTCCGGGGACGAAGCGCTCGGCGGTCAGACCGGGACGGCCCAGATAGCCGCGGGCCACGCCGCCGCCCCCGATGTGGATCTCGCCGACGACCCCGACCGGCACCAGCTCTCCGGCGGTGCCGAAGAGGAGGATCTGGACGCCCGGCAGCGGACGCCCGAGGGGAATGGTTGCGGCGGAGCCCTGCAGAGGCCCCGCGATGGCTCCCACCGTGGTCTCCGTGGGGCCGTAGTGGTTGAAGACGGCGAGCTCCGGAGCGAGCTCCCGGAGGCGCCGCGCCAGCTCGGGGGAGGTCGCCTCTCCGCCCAGGACCAGCCGCCGGCGCGGCAGGGCGGCGGCCGGGCGCGACGAGCCGAGCAGGGCCGCCAGGTGCGACGGCACGATCTTCAGGCAGTCGGCCGGATACCGCTCCAGGTGGTCCGCGAACGCCTCGGGATCGGCCGCGCTCGCCTCCGGGACCACGTCGAGGCAGCCGCCCGTGACCAGGGCCGGGAAGAGAGAGGTGTGCCCCAGGTCGGCCGCGAACGTCGAGACCAGCGCGTACCGGGCGCCGGGCGGCAGGCCGAGGGCGGCGATCGCGCCGTCCACGTAGCGCGCGAGCTGCCGGTGCTCGACCACCACCCCCTTGGGCGTGCCCGTCGACCCCGAGGTGAAGAGCACATAGGCGGCGTTCTCCGGAAGCACCGGGAGCTGCGGCAGCAGATCCGACCGATCGGTCCGATCCGACCGATCCGACCGATCCAGCACCACGGCGCACCCGGCCTCCTCCAGGAGCGCGGCGCGGCGGTCCTCGGGCAGCGCCGGGTCGAGCGGCACATACGCGCCGCCCGCTTCCAGCACCGCGAGGATTCCGACCACCGTCGACGCGCTCCGCGCTCCGGGGACGCCGACCCGCACCTCGGGGCCGACGCCGAGCGCCCGCAGGCGGCTGGCGAGCTCGGCGGTCCGCCGCTGCAGCTCCCCGTAGGTGATCTCGCCGTCCTCGCCCTGCAGCGCCGGCCGTGCGGGGTCCACCGTCGCCCAGGCGGCGATCCTCTCGTGGACCAGGGCGGCATCGCCGGCCGGGAGCGCCGGCGTGGCCCACCCTTGAGTCAGCTCGGCGATCTCCTCCCGGCTCAGGATGGGGATCTCCGAGATGCGCTGCCAGGGCGACTCCAGGACCGCGGTCACGAGCGCCGAGAAACAGCGGCCGAGGCGGGCGACCGTGGCGGCGTCGAAGATCTCCGTCCAGTACGTCAGAGAGCCGTCGAGCTCCTCGCCGATCTCCCCCGCGGTCAGCGACAGATCGAACTTCGCGGACGAGGTGCCGCTGTCGACCTTCCTGAGCGACAGGCCTTCCAGGTCGACCGCCTCGGCCGGGGCGTTCTGGAGGGTGCACATCACCTGGAAGAGCGGCGTGCGGCTCGGATCGCGCTCCGGGCTCAGCTCCTCGACCAGCTTCTCGAACGGCATGGCCTGATGTGTGAACGCCTCTAGCGTCACCTCGCGCACGCGGCCGAGCAGCTCCTCGAACGTCGGATCGCCGGCGAGATCGCAGCGCAAGGCCAGGGTGTTCACGAAGAAACCGATCAGATCGCTGGTCTCGGGGCGCCGGTTGGCGACCGGCGTGCCGACCACGAGGTCGGTCGCGCCCGTGAAGCGGAAGAGGAGCGCGTTCCAGGCCGCCAGGAGGCCCATGAAGCAGGTGCCGCGGACCCCGGCGGCGAGGCCGGTGAGGCGTGCCGCGGCGCGCGGCGGAAAGGAGAGGTCGACGGCCGCCCCGGTGCTCGTCTTGAGCGGCGGGCGCGGCCGGTCGGCCGGCAGCGCGATGGCGGGCGGAGCGCCGGCCAGGCGGCGGCGCCAGGCGTCGACCAGGAGCGCGAGCCTCTCGCCGCGGAGCGTCTGGCGCTCCCAGGCCGCGAAGTCCGCGTACTGGATCGCGAGCTCCGGCAGCGGGCTCGGCCGGCCGGCGAGGGACGCCGCATAGAGCGCCGCCATCTCCTGGACCAGCAAGCCCAGGGACCAGCCGTCGCTCACGCTGTGATGCATGACCACGAGGAGCAGGTGGTGCCCGCCCGCGATGCGGAACAGGGCGTTGCGCAGCAGAGGGCCTTTCTCCAGATCGAACGGAAGGCTCGCCGCCGCCGCCGTCCACCGCCGGAGCTCGGCGTCGCGCCGGCCTTCCGGGAGCCCCCGCAGCTCGATCACCGGGAGCCGCAGCTCGAAGCGGGGAGCGATCACCTGGACCGGCTCGTCACCGTCCCCCGCCGCGAACGACGCGAACGTCGTGCGTAGCACCTCGTGCCGGCCGGCCACGGCGGCGAGCGCCTGGGTCAGAGCCGGCACGTCGAGCGCGCCGTGGATCTCCACGGCCGTGGGCAGGTTGTACGTCGGGTCCCCGGGCGACAGACGGTCCAGGAACCAGAGCCGGAGCTGTCCGAACGACAGCGGCGGAGGCGAGCCGGAGGCCCGGCGCCCGATGCGGCGCTGCTCGCCCGACGCCTGCCTTTTCTTGCGCAGGTGGTCAAACAGCGCCGCCTTTTGCGCGGGCGTCAGATCGGCGATCTCATCCTGAAGTCTCGTCATGGGCTTCGATCTCTCCTGCGTCAGCCCGCACGAGGAGCGAGCCCGATGCGAGACTGTGCTCAGTGTACCAGCCGGAAACTTCCCTCTCCCAGACGGCGTAAGAGTCCAGGTGATGCCGAAGGTCTCTTGAAGCCGTCCGAGAGGAGCCCTGCCATGAAACGTCGCACTGCCGTCTCCCTTCTCACCCTTCTCGCCTGCCTCGGACCTGCCCTGCCGGGGCGTGCGGCGGAGGCGCCGCGGAAGCCCGAGCTCACCCCCTGCAAGGAGCCCGGCCTCCCGCCGGACGCCCGCTGCGGCATCTACGAGGTCTTCGAGAACCGGGCGGCCCGGACCGGACGGAAGATCCCGCTCCGCATCGTGGTGCTCCCGGCCCAGGGTCCCGCGCGCCTGCCGGATCCGTTCATCTACTTCGCCGGAGGACCGGGGGAGTCGTCGATCCACGAAGGGCTCTCCTTCGCCCAGGAGCTCGCGTCCCTGCGCCAGAAACACGACGTGCTGCTGGTTGACATGCGGGGCACCGGCGACTCCGGAGGCCTCTTCTGTCCGGAGATGCAGGGCAAGCAGGGCGCCCAGGGGTTCCTCGACAACTTCTTGCCGACCGACAAGATCCAAGCCTGCCGGGACCACCTGTAGAAGGAGGTGGACCTCTCCTTCTACACCAGCGGCGACGCCACCGACGACGTCGAGGAGGTCCGTGCCGCGCTCGGCTACGGCAAGGCCGACCTGATGGGAGCCTCCTATGGCACACGCGCCGTGCTGACCTACCTGCGGCGCCATCCGCAGAGCGTGCGGACCATCACCCTGCTGGGCGTCGTGCCGCCCGACGACCGCTATCCCCTGGGAGTCGCGCGCTCCGCCCAGGCGGCGCTGGACGGCCTGCTCGCCGAGTGCGAGGGCGATGCGGCCTGCCATGGGGCGTTTCCGCAGCTTCGCCAGGAGCTGGACGCCGTGCTGCGCCGCGTGACCGCGGAGCCCGTCCGGGTCGAGCTCGCCGATCCGTCGACCGGTGACAACTTCGAGATTCACCTGGGGCGTTATGGCGTGGCCCAGACCCTGCGCTACATGACCTACTCGCCGTCGGGCGCCTCGCTCCTGCCGCTCCTGATCCACCAGGCCGCCGCCGGGGACTTCCGCCCTCTGGCCCAGACGGGCCGCCTCTATGCCTCGTTCATGACCTCGACCGCCGACGGCTTCTATCAGTCGGTGACCTGCGCCGAGGACGTGGCGTTCATCCGGCCGGACGAGATTCCGGCGGCCGTCGAAGGGACCATGCTGGGCGACTTCCGCATCCGGCAGCAGAGGGCCGCGTGCGAGGGGTGGCCCATCCGCGACCTGGGGAAAGAGACCCTGGCGCCGGTCGTCTCCGACGTCCCGGCCCTGCTGATCTCGGGCGAACGGGATCCCGTCACACCGGCGGCGAACGGGGAGAAGGTCGTGCGGACCCTGAAGAACGGCCGCCACCTGATCGTCGCCGACGGCGCTCACGGCACCAACGGCATGGAAGGAACGGACTGCCTGTTCGGAGTGATGGCCGCCTTCATCGAGGCAGGCACGACCCAGGGGCTGGACACCTCGTGCGTGGCCCGCATGCGGCGGCCGGATTTCGCGCTGAGCTCCGGCGATCCCGAGGTGACGCTGTCCTCCGCCGACCTCGCACGGCTTCCGGGGACCTATCAGGAGCCGGCCTCGGGGCTCACGGCCCAGGTGGACCTCGCCGGCAACCGGGTACGCGTGACCCTCGACGGCGAAGCCGTTCTGCTGATCGCCACCTCGCCCACCCGCTTCCGGATCGAAGGCATGGAGCCGGGCCACCGCGTGGTGTTCCAGGAGAGCGAGGGACGGATCACCGGGCTCACGCTGTTCGAGCCGGGGCAGCCGGACCTGGTGATGACACGGAAGTGAAGGCCCTGTATCGAACGGATGCCGCCGGTGCCGTTCGAGTTGAGCGCGGAGCAGTCCAAAGCCGTTCCGTAGAGACGTCCCCAGTCCTTGGCCACGAACCGATCGGGCTCCACAGCCGTCGGGGCGTCTCATGGTCTTGACAGCCATCCAGCATGCAGATACAGTTCGTTGATGTCAAGGGGATTCGCGCCAGAAGCCGGACGAGGGAACTGAGCTGAAGGGGCGACGAAAGCTCGACACCCTGGACAAAAGGCCAACGCATCGGGCAGTAGACCCTCTCGCCGGCTGAACAGGTCTGTTCCTCTCGCAAGTGACTCAATTGCCGGACGAGCCGATCTTTTCGCGGCTCACCACTCTGTTGGACCGTCGCGCGAGTCACTTGAGGCTTGAACAGGTCCGTTCGTCGAGTCAACAGCCCCGTTGCAGGCCGGGAAAGTCTGCTTGTCTCCGAAAAGGTCTGTTGGTCGACCAAACAGGTTTGTTTATCCGAGAATAGACCAGCGCGACCGTCAATAGAGTCACTCGAACGACCAACAGACCTTTTCATTCGGCAGTAGAGTCACCTGAAAGGCCAACGGGTCTTTTCACACGGTAAGCTGACTTTTGGAGCAACAAGCAGGAAAAATTAAGATTGGATGTTGACAAGGAGAGAGAGCTGGAGTATCTTCCCCTTGCTGCGAGCCGTTCAACCAGGAGAACCGTGAAGGAGATCAGTATGTGAATTCAGTCTCGACGGCCCGGGGCCGGACAAGCCAGACTCGGGTCGAGACCGATACAACCGACGGGGAACCAGGGATCGGGATATCCCTCCCCATCCAAAAAAGGAGAAGGACCATGGCCACGCAAGGACGTAGCAAGCCGGAACGGGTCGCGCGGTGGAAGGTGATGACGACGGGTCTCGAGCCGCAGCTCGGAGAGCTCCCGCTGCTGGTGCCCCTGCACACGGAGCTGAAGGGGATCACCCTCCAGTCCGACGAGCTGGACGCCCGCCAAGCGGCGCTCAAGGCGGAGTCGCAGGAGATCAACCGGGTGCGCGACGAGCTCGCGGCGAGGGGAGACGACCTGCGCAACCGCCTCGCCGCGACGCTCAAGACTGTGCACGGCTTCGACAGCGAGAGGCTGCTCGAGTTCGGGATCCAGCCGAAGCGGGTGAGGGGCCGCGACAAGAAGTCCCGCAAGCGCCCCGGCCAGCCGGAGCCCGCACCGGCCCCGGCGGCCTCGCCCGACAGCACCACGCCGTAGAGCCGGCACAGAAGCACCGACAACAACCATTAGGGGGGAGGGAGGTCCGCCTTCCTCCCCCTCCCCGCTTACGACCGCCGGACTCTCCGGGCTGCGTGAGCCGTTCTTTGAGATGTCGGAAGCAGCAGGGCGCCGGGGCCTGGCACCCCCGACCCTGTCCTACCGTTTCGGGGGGCCGGCCTTGGCGCGGCCGGCCCCTGTCATGTTTGGAGGGGCCGGTCTCCCTGGGAGAGACGGGCCTCTCTCCTTCCTTCCTTATTGGATTGGGCGATTGGCTGGGGCGGGGGATCGACCTGAGGAGAGGCATAGCACAGCACCAGCCGGTTCAATCGACCTCGACCTGTGGCTGAAAATCACGGTGTCGGTGGTTCGATTCCGCCCCTGGGCACCACGCAACTCACTCCAGCACAATAGAATTCCGGTAGCTGGTCCAGCAAGGCCGCACGACCTGAGGCCGCACAGGGCCGGACGGGGATGGCGGGGGCGGGGGAGGGGGCCGGTGGCGCCGACCTGCGGATGACAGGGCCCGGAGGCGTCCGACTAGTAGCCGGCTGTCTTCTTTGGTGGTTCGGGGAGTAGGAGTTCGTCAGGCGGCAGGGGCCTTTCTTAAGAGAGGGGGCGTACAAGGAGCGCTGCGTCGGAATCGTGCGGGTAAGCTCTTAGCGGTACCCGGGACCGAATACTAGCTAGGGCCGAGGCGCCTTGCTTATGCGGTAAAGGATACCATCTTCAAGGAGTCGCTTAGGGTCTGGCCTTCCTGACGCCCCGATACCGCCATCAGGTCTTAGATACTGGTGAACCCTTGCCACCTCTTGACCATTTGCGTCAAAGTAGAACACCTCTTGACTTCTGGTACAATAGGGCTGGCCGGATTGTTCCGGGGCGGGATGATTCTCGCGCTTAAGTTGGGAGTTGAGGTCTCCACGCTGTACGCGCTCCCAATACTCGCCTCGGTTGAAACGCTCTCGCAGCTCGTTGACGCTAATCCGGACGATTGGAGGCGGCATGATTACTGAGGCTGACGCGCGAAAACATCTTGCTGGTTTATTGCTTCGCCAGTTCGAACTTGAGGATTTCGAAGACTGGCTGGTTCAACAAAGCTGGAACATGCACTTGGACAGCAGCCAAGCCGCGCAGGAACTTGTGTCTGCGATTGAGCTTGCGCTCTCTGAGCATTCATCTGATCATATTTCCGAGCGAGAGCTGCGAGATAGGCTGTTATCGCTGTTCAATGAGCGCAAGGTAAGCATTAGTGTTAGTACCGATCGAGTTATCGTTTCTCCGGCACAGCCTCGGCCTAGATCGATGTCTCATCTGAGATTGAGTCAACGCCTTCTAGTACGTCCAGTCTAAAGGGTATACTAGTCAAAACCTCTCCGTTGCAAGTCACATCAAACCAGGAAAGCCCTTGTTCCTCTGGGGGTATCAGGCTTAGAGGCGCGAGCAGGTTCACCCCGTGCCCGTCACCCTCAAGAAGGAACTGCCAGCTATACACCAGCTGATCCTTTCCAGACGGAGGGCGGAACACGAGATCCACATCAAACTTACCCCTTATCGCCCCCGACTTCAGGGCAAGGACGATGTAAAGTTCGGTCCCATAAGCGCGCGGTAAATAAAGGGTGTCCACCACGCGAATCAAACTGATGAGGCCATCCTTCTCTTGTAGAGCTTTTTCGCAAATACACGCTATCGAGACGATGGGGTTCGTGTTTTCGGGCATGTTGGTCAATCCAATCCCAGTCAGTCAGTCCGGATAGGATACCACTCTATCGGGGGCACAAAGGAGGCGGGCGCAATAGAGGCGGCATAAGTCTGAGCTTTTGGAAGGCCCGATTGTACTCTCCCCCCGCCGCAGTCCCCTTGGCAAACCTCCAGATATAGGTTCCAGATATAGGTTCCACCCGTCTATTTTAGCCGACGGGAAATGTGGTCGCATTCCCCTGGAGGTCCTGCCTCGGAACGCCTGAAGCTCACCCTTGCTCCGCTCTGGCAACGGCTTCGGCGAGGACTGGTCTCTTGCATTCCCGTCCCGGCTCCCGACCTCCGGACCCGGTTCTCTCGGAGAGCGAGCACACCTCTTCCGCCCCCGGCCCTGTCCTGCCGTTCGGGGGCCGGCCTTGGCGCGGCCGGCCCCTGTCATGTTTGGAGGGGCCGGTCTCCGAGTGCGACGGGCCCCTCCCCTTCCTTATTATTGAATTGGGACGGTCAAGGGATGACCCCCGCGTCAGGAGTGAGTCTCAAGGCGCCAGCGCCGCCCGGCGTTCCTCTGCATCTGCCGGGCCGTGGGTCGTTCCCGGTGGTCGATGATCATCTGGTCGTGCCAGAGGTCACGCGCGACGAGATCATCGCGGGCCGGCGGGTGGTCGCCCACCCGGCCCTGCCTCCCCACGCGAATCAGCAGACCGAGCTCGGCTATGTCGTGCGGGGGAAGGTGGCTTCCGGCTACCTGACGCCCTCGGACCTCTTGACCCGCGTCGGCGAAAAGTCTGACTTTGCCAGCGACGTCTGTGTGTACAGGAACGGGATCGATCCGGCGACCGGCGGGCGCTATCTGGAGGAGATCGCCTTCGAGGTGGTCTCGACGCAGACCGAGCGGGACGTGACGGAGAAGGCTTTGGAGATGAGCCGACGCGGCGTGCGCCGGATCTTCGGGATCTGGGTCAAGGGCCGCCGGAGGGTCTGCGAGTGGTCTGCCGGGAGCTGGCGCCTGCTGGATGCCGACTCTCACATCGAGGACCGCTGCCTGGCGACGCCGCTCAAGGTGGCAGCTCTGCTCGATGCCGCAGAGGCCGACAACGCCGTGGCGGAGGGCCTGATCGCCAAGGGAAACCCGACGATCCTGCAATTCGGAGCGGCGGCGGAGGCCCGAGGAGAGGCCAGGGGAGAAGCCCGAGGAGAAGCCCGAGGAGAAGCCAGGGGCATCGCCGAGTCCATCCTCGGTGTCCTGGAGGAGCGCGGAGTCGCCGTGAGCCCAACGCAACGGGAGGAGATCCTGGGTTGTGCCGACGTCGATCGCTCGAGACGACGGTTGCGCCGGGCTGCCCTGGCCACCTCGGCCGACGATGTCACGGCAGTAGCCTGAGCCTCCTCCCCCCGTCGAGTCGCTTTGTGGCCAAGCCCTCTGGACGAATTATCGCGAAGATCTTGAAGAGATGGACCCTGGCGAGCTCGAAGAGTTCGAGATCCCGGTTCTCGATGTACCCGAGGACATCTGGAAGCTGGTCACCTGCCGGAGCATCATGTTTCCCTCGGAATACTGCGATTTCCAAGTTTCATTCGTGTCCCGTGGGACGAAGAGCATGGCTGCACCGTGTCCTTCAAAGATCTCCAGGTCATTCTCGTCGAATAGTCCCCGAAAAAGCGAAGTCCTCCGCGCTCGCCCCCAGGCGCGGCGGCGCGGGATCTGTGAACCCATCGCGGTTTGCCGTGAACGGAGACGAGATCGCCGCGAACGCGGCGATTCATGGCAACCGCGGGCCAGTTCGCGGTGAATCGGCTCAAGCTCGGGCGAACGCGGGCCGGTTCACCATGAATGGGGCCGTGCGGCGAGCCCATGGTATGCTTCGATCATTGTGACGAAGAGCTTCCTTCAACCCACGTCTCCGGGAAACCCGGAGGGCGTGCGCCGCATGGTGGCGGGGTGGCAGGCCGTTGAAAGGCAGGAGCGAGAGGAACGCCGCCAGGCGGGGCCTGATGCCGCTCTGGCCATCCGGGGGGCCTTGGAGCTGATGGACCTGTTCGGCGCGATGCACGGCTGGCCTCCTCCCGAAAACGAAGCTCGCCGACGCGACAACGAGCTGGCCCGGGACCGCTGGGTCCGTGTCCGGAGCTTCTACCAAGCCCATGGCCAAGCGGCCAAGCAAGAGAATCCTTGAGGCTCTCGCCGACTTGGCGAAGGCTCTCCAGCGGATCGAAGCCCCCAGTATGGTGATCGGGGGGATTGCAGTCATCGCACACGGAGTCGCTCGCCAGACCGTCGACATCGACGCCACGGTTCTCGCCGCCCGGCTCGATACTTCCCAAATCCTCGAAGCCCTGGCAGATTGCTCGATTCGTCCGCGGATCCCCAATTTCCTGGAGTTTGCAGAGAAGAGCCAAGTCCTCTTGCTCGTGCATGAGAAGACGCAGGTCACTCTGGAGATCAGCTTCGCCTTCACCTCCTTTGAGCAGGAGGCCTTGGCTCAAGCTGTCGAGGTGAGCTTCGGAGGGGTGAAGATCTCGGTCGCGTCTCCCGAAGACCTCGTCATTTACAAGGCGCTCGCCTGGAGGGATCGGGATCGATACGACATCGAGCAGCTCCTCACGCTGCACGGGGACTGCATCGATCTGGAGAGAGTGCGTGCTTTCGTCCATGAGTTCGCACAGATCCTGGACGCACCAGAGCGGATTCCCGAGTTCGAACGGCTGCTGCAAAAAGTCCTGGGATCGGACGCATAGGAGGGCTCGCGTCGCGGGGAGTAGGTGCCTCGCGCCAGAACATCTCCTGTTGCACAACAAGACTGTAGTACAACAAAATTGTTGTGCGGCTGGGCTCGCCTGCCATGCGCCTCTCTTTCCGCAATCCGACTCCTCCAGAGATCCAGGCCTTCCTGGATCGCCAGCGGGAGCGCCCCTTTTCCTATCCCCATGTCGGCGCCTCCCGAGGTACGCCGCCGGCGGGTTGGGTGGTGGACCACAACCGGGTCTGCCTCGGCCGCGGACCTGTGGTCTTCGAGGCCGCCCGCACAGCGGTCCGCGCCTGGGAGATGTTCCGGCTCGGCTGGGTCGAGGTTCACGGCACCGGCGCCCCGCTCGTCCCCGGGCTCGCCGTCGCCCCGGTGGCCCACGTTTTCGGCGTCTGGTTCTGGAACGCTTGCCGCGTGGTCTACACGGTCGATGAAGACCGCCGGTTCGGCTTCGCGTATGGGACGCTCGCCGATCACGCCGAGCGCGGCGAGGAACGCTTCCTCGTCGAGTGGCGGGAGGACGACTCAGTCTGGTACGACCTTCTGGCTTTCTCGCGGCCCGGTCACTGGCTGGTGTGGCTCGGCTTCCCCGTCACCCGGCGTCTCCAGAAGCGCTTCGCCGTCGGATCGCTGGCGGCGATGAAGCGGGCGGTGCGCGCGTAGACGTCAACACGGCGGCGCGCAGCCGGCCGGTCACGGCCGCCACGGGGAGATGAGGGGCTCACCCCCAACACACCTGACACCTTGGGCATGCCTGACAACACTGTGGACACAGCTTCACCGGTCCGACCCTGAAGCCCGCAAACCATTGGATCTGTTGGCTTTGTGTGGCTCTCGCCGCATGGCGCGCGCTTTGCTCCTCCCGCAGGCGTCATGTCTCTCAACTCATAAGGAGGTGGATCATGAAGCGCGTGCTCATCCCCGCGGTCATCCTGTTCGCGGCGTTCCTGCTTGCATTTCCGAGAGAGTCCATTTCCCAGGATCAAGGTGTATCCATGCTCTTTGCCTCGGACACCCAATTTCCCTGGTGGAGGACCGGGCAGGACCCCAACTGCAATAGTGAGGACTGTGTGAAACAAATGGCTCTCGCGACCAACACCCGGCTCATCAATTCCATGCGGTCTATCAAGACGATCGGCCGGTGGCCTGACAACATCAATTGCTTGATGCCGGACCGCGACCACAGCTCTTGCGTGTTTCCGCCCGTGTTTCCGCCCATAGGTGGTCTTCCGGTCGCGAAGCCCTCGGGCCTCATCCTCAACGGAGACCTGACGGCGTACTTCCACGGGAGTCAGTTCGCGGCCTTTGGCTTCATGTACTACATTGGTCTTCTGACCACCTACCAGATTTACCCCGGCCTGGGCAATCATGACTACAAGAACAACGTCGACAAAGGGCCGGATGTGTCCAGCGGCGCATTTTGGGAGTGGGGGCTGAGCAGGTATAACGATGGCCTGGTCTATGCCTATGATTATGACCGAAACGCCAAGGAGGCGGTCTGGTTCATGGCCAACCAGCTCGAGGTCATGCCCAACGTCGTCAACAAGGACGTCAGCGCCTTCGCGTCGCTCGAGAACAAGGGTGGGTTCGACGCCCGCCTCCGTGTCCGCTACGACCTGAACGGCCAGTCCCAGGACCTCGAGTCGGACACGTTCGAGGTGACGCAGAGGCGAGGGATCATCATTCCCCGGCAGGCGACCAACGTTTTCGTCCAGATCAAGGAATGGACGGGGTTCGAATGGAAGATCGTCAATACGTACCACTATGAGCAGGCTGTCCGCGCCTGTTTCGAGGTGACAGGCACGACCTATTTCCCCGACTCGGCGACGACATCCTGCATCGATGAGTGGCCCAGCGGCAGTTACGGCAGCCTCTCCTACTCATTCGACATCGGGAACTTCCACTTCGTCCAACTCCAATACCGTCCCGATTATCAACACGACCTGCCCTCCAGAACCATCACCGGTCCGGTGACCACGTATACGATCGATGAGTCGCCGGGCTTCACCGTGACCTCCTCCTATGCATGGCTGAAAGAGGACCTGGCCGCCGCCACGGCGGCGGGTAAATTCATCGTTCTCAACATGCACGACGTCCTGGCCACCGATTGTGCCGAGGCATCAGGCAGCTGGAGCTGGAACCCCTGCAATCCGGGAAAGCTGGCGGTCAAGGATGATCCCAAGTTCCTGGAGGCCATCGCCAATCAGAACGTGGTGGCGGTCTTCGCAGGCCACCTCCATGATCGATACGGCCTCGCCGATTACGTGGTCAGCGGCGACAAGAAGATCCCGATTTTCCTCAGCGGCTCCGCCGAATACGAGAGGTTCCTGCTCGCGGACTTCCACCGCAAATACTTCACCGTCGCGGTGATCAACTCTTCCACAAACCAGCCCGTGCTGGTTGAAGACGAGCACGATCAGCCTGCCGGCAACAACGTCTACACGACGGCCCCTGTGGCGTTCGAGATCAACCGGCGGCCTGCCCTGACGGCCTCGCTCGAGACGGCTCACGCGCTGGAGGGCTCACCGCTCTCGTTCAGCGCCGCCGCCTCTGATCCCGATGGAGACGATGTCACGGTCACCTGGAAATTTGGAGACGGCGCAACCGCGACCGGCCTGGCTCCTATCCATACCTACGCTGACAACAAAACATATACCGTCGAGGTTTCCGCGGACGACGGTTACGGTGGGAAGACGACGGTGACGCTCGCGGTGCCGGTCGAGAACGTGCCCCCCACGATGACCGCCCAGGGCATGGCGATCGACGAAAACCAGGTCGCGACCGTCCAGGGAACGATCACGGACCCCGGGACCAAGGACACCTTCGATCTCACCATCGATTGGCACGATGGGGGTCCCGTTGAGGCGTTCTCGGTGGGAACGGATCGATCGTACAGCAGATCCCACCGGTATCTCGATGACAACCCCACGGCTACGCCTGCGGACCTCTACGCGCTCCATCTCACGGTCCGGGACAAGGACGGGGGAAGCGGTGCAGCGGATACGTCGGTGACCGTCCGGAACGTGGGGCCGACAACCACCATTGACAGCCTCATCGACGACGCGGGGCAGGAGGTGGGCTCCACCGACCCGGTGCTGGTGGGCCTTGCCGTCACTTCCCATGAACGGTACTCGGATGTGGGCTCGCAAGACGTTCTCACCGCGACACGAAGCTGGGGCGACGCAACTCCCGTCGAGAATCTCGGCGTGGTGGCCGCGACCATGTCTGGAGCCCACACCTACCGGCAGGAAGGGACGTACCAGCTGACCGTGGTGGTCACCGACGACGATACCGAAGTGTCATCGTGGACCCGGCCCGTTCGTGTGACCACGCCGTCCGGTGCGACAGCCCAGGCTATCAGCGACCTTGCCCAGATGACGACCAGCAGACCCGCGGCGGCCAAGGCTCTCAACGAAGCCCTCGATGCGCTCCGGGGGCAAAATGGAGGAACAGCCGCCAACGGCGCCCTCGCGAAGCTTGCCAAGGGAGATGAGCAGGCCGCGCTGGAGAAGCTCGAGCAGGCGATCCATCCCCTGGAGACCGCGGAGGCTGCGGATCCGGCGCTCCGCCTCGCCAAGCTCAAGGGCCTTGTGACCCTGACGGCCAAATCGGTCGCGGTGGGCGCGATCTCCCGGGCCGAGGCGAAGGCCTCGAACGACGGACAGCGCAAGCAGGTCGTGGCGGCCAAGGATCTGCTCGCGCAGGGCCAGTCACTTCTCAACGGCCGCGACTACGCGAGCGCGATCAAGAGGTTCCGCGACGTCTTGGGCAAGACCAGCTTCGCGAATTGACAAGCGCCGGTGCGCCAGTCCGGTCTCAGAGCTGCCCTGAGACCGGGCTGGTCCGCGAAGAGCCGGGAGCCCCGCAGATCCAGCCTCCACCCCATGTTATGATGCCGGGATGCCGGTAACAGATCAGAGGATCATCCACGCTGCACCCGAGAGCGGCGTCAATCGCGAGAGCATCTTGGAATCCTACATCCGGACCAACCCGTCGTTTATTTGCCCGTGGGGACGCGAAGCGCTGCGGGCAGGACGGATTCTTTTCGCGGCCTACCCGGAGAGCGAGGCGGCCGAGATACGTGTCGCATCTTTGGTTGCCGCCCTCGACCGCCTCATGAATGACAGGATGTCCGCCATCGTCTGGCCTCGCTCGAGCGCGCCGACTCATGCCATGGCCTACGATCAGGCCTGGAAGTTTTATGTCGACTTCAAGATTGCCTGCACGGAAATGAGCTCCGGTGCCTGCGCCAGGAGCGAACGGGAGCGCATCGAGCTGGAGGCTGCATTCTATCGCGAGACGGGGGACTGGAGAGAATATTTCTCCACCGGCGCTCCCTCTCTCTGCTCCGAGCCTCTTCACATGATCTCCATCAACCATCTCTATGACAGACAGCATCCACTCTACGCGCCAGTCTACGCGCACGTGGTTACGCGCCAGTCCGATCTCTTGCAGGTGAGGATCGGGGCCAAGAGAGACCGCTCGAAGCGCGACAGGTGGAAGCGATTCGTATCCGATTTCGCGCACAGAGGATCCACGCCCTTCGTTCAGGGACTGCCTTATTATCTGCCCGGCGATCCCCGCATGGACCACCCGCAAGCGCGACGGTCATCAGGGACCGGTGAAGGAGGATCGCCCGGGGCTGCAGCGGGTTGCCCCTTTCACGCAGACCGCGAATCGCATTGGGGCTGACAGAGGGAGAGGCACGATGCCGATCGCACCAATCGATGTCTTCGTCCCGGGAAGGTTCCCGACCGGGCAGCTGAATGCCTATGCTCACCGGGGGGCGACTCAGCGCGAGCTGGAATCCGCTCTTTCCCGCGGATTCGTTCCTGTCGTTTTTGGCTCCTATGGCGTCGGCAAGTCCTCGCTTGCCATGTATTGTGCAGCGTCGTGGGCGGAAAAATCCAAGCTGGTCTATATCCCGAGCGTCTACCGCCTCTCGCTGCGCGCGATCTTGGAGCGCGTGCTCGAGCATCTGGGTTACGAGGTGACGGTCGAGCGGGTTGCCGAGACGCGGCGCGGGGGGAGTGGCGAGGTCGGCTTTGCAGCCAAGGGGAACGTTTTTACCTTCTTGAAGGCGAGCGTCAGCGGAAAGGCCGCGAGAGATTGGGAAAAGGGAGACCAGGAGTCGAGGGAGCTGGTAATCAAATCTCCCAGCGATGTCCGGATTATCGAGATCTGCGAGGCAGGCGGCATCTTCCTCATGATCGACGAGCTTCATCGCGCCTCGGCACCGCTCAGCCGCGATCTGTCGGCGTTCTTGAAGTCCTACGCCAATATGAACTGCAAGCGCTTCAAAATATGCCTCCTGGGTACGGAGGACGATGCCAGTGGCCTGGTGATCATGGACCAGGGCATCGACAGGGTCCTTCAAGAGATCCCGGTGGAGCCGATCTCGAGAAAGGAGGCGGAAAGCATTATCGAGCCCGGTATGAAGCGGCTCGGCCTGGGAATTTCGAAAGCCCTCGTCGAGCGGATCTGCATTGCCAGCGTCGGCTCGCCATTCATCGTGCAGTACCTGTGCCTGGAGATGGCCGAGCTTGCGCGTGCCGAGGGTTTGGGAGCCGTTACGAATGGCCACTTCGAGCTGGCGCTCGTGACATACATCAAGCGCAAGGCCCAGCGGGCGATTCGGGCCTACAGATCGGCCATCGAGACCGTGGGCGCAAAGCGATATCGCAAGCAAATCCTCTTGGCGATGGCGAAGAGCGACGACGAATATGTGACGATGGATTTCCTCGTCGAGAAGGTCTCAGAACAGCTGGGGGAAGACATACCGAGCACCGCGCTTTCGGGGCCTCTCCGGGAGCTCAAGGAGGCGCGGTATGGGCGAATCCTGAAAGACGTGGAGAACCCGATGGGCATCGGCCGCCTCTACAACTATTCGGCCTTCTCGGACCCGTCGATCAAGGCCGTCATCCGATTGGTCGAACGAATCGACGTCGACCTCCTCGAGAAGAAAGTGGAGAGCCGAAGCTGAGTCGGCTCTCGTCCCTTCACGGCTTTACGGGATCCGGGGAGGTGAAGACCGAGTCCGGCAGCGTGTCGAGCACCGCGATGTTGCCGAGCTCCAGCTTTCCCTCCCCGCCGACCTGCTCGCGCGTCGGCGCCAGCATGATCTTGCCGTAGCGCTGCCACCCCTCCCACTTCCACTGCGTGGGCGCCGCGTCGGCCGGCTGGTCCTGGAGCACGTACTCCCAGCGGTCCATCAGGTGCGTCGTGGGATTGATGTAGGCCCAGTAGCGGTCGCCGGGCGTCAGGCCCACCTTGCCGAAGGTGAGGTGGAGCTTGTCGTAGGCCGTGCCGTCGACCTCCGCCTTCCCCGCGTAGGTGAGGCTCACCCCCGGATCGCGCAGCTTGTAGGGCATGAGCAGCCAGTAGGTGTCGTTGACCCAGGCGCCGTAAGCCCGGTCGAGCCATTCCTTCTTCTGGTCCCCTTCGACCTTCTGGCCGTCGACCCAGGCGTCGCCTTCGTGGGTGTTGATGTTCGAGAGCACCAGGTAGTGCTTGCCCTCCTTGGTCTGCCCTTCGATCCGGTGGCGGCCGGTCCATTTGTCCCAGTAGTGCGTGCGGCGGCCGGCGAAGGAGAAGCGGAGGAAGCGGGTCTGGTCCCACGCCTGCTTGCCGCCCAGAGCCTGCTGCACCTGATCGGCGATCTGATCGGCGGTCGGCTCGGCGATGGCGGGGATGGCGGCGAGAGCGAGAATGAGGACCAGGAACGGAGCGAAGATGCTTCTGTGCATCGAGACCTCCTCGGGACGGGAAGCGTGGCGTCCGCCGGGGATCTTACGACAGTACAATCCCGAGGGGGACCGGGCACGGGTCCCGCAAAGGAGCTTTCCTCATGAGCGCACACGCGACCGGAACCACCAATCGCCTCGCCGGCGAGAGCAGCCCATACCTCCTCCTCCACCAGCACAACCCCGTCGACTGGTATCCCTGGGGCGAGGAGGCCATCGAGAAGGCCCGCCGGGAGGACAAGCCGATCTTCCTCTCGGTCGGCTACTCGACCTGCTACTGGTGCCATGTGATGGAGCGGGAGTCGTTCTCCTCCCCCCAGGTGGCGGAGCTGATGAACCGCGAGCTCATCTGCATCAAGCTCGACCGCGAGGAGCGGCCGGACCTGGACGAGATCTACATGGCCGCGACCCAGATCCTCACCGGCAGCGGAGGCTGGCCGAATTCGGTCTTCCTCAATACCGCGCTCCTGCCCTTCTTCGCCGGCACCTACTTTCCGCCCGAGGACCGCTGGGGCCGGCCCGGGTTCACCTCGGTCCTGACCGGGCTCGCCGAGGCCTGGAAGACCCGCCGCTCGGACGTCGAGGCCCAGGCCGAGGAGATGGCCGGGGCCATGCGCCGTTTCCTGGAGGAGCGGGCCCGCCCGTCCGATGCTCCGCCAGGCGTCGAGGTGGCGCTCCGCGGGCTCGAGGCGCTCTCCCACCGCTTCGACGCTGAATGGGGAGGCTTCGGCGGCGCGCCGAAGTTCCCGACGCCGTCCAACCTCTATCTCTGCCTGGAGCTGGCGGGCGAGCGGCCCGAGGCCCTCCAGATGCTCGAGACCACCCTCGACCAGATGGCCCGCGGCGGCATCTACGACCAGCTCGGCGGCGGCTTCCACCGCTATGCCACGGACCGCGAGTGGAAGATCCCCCACTTCGAGAAGATGCTCTACGACAACGGCTTCCTCTTGGAGCTCTACGCCCGGCACCACGCCCTGACCGGCGACCGGCAGTCGGCGCGGATCGTCCGCGAGACCACGGAGTGGATCGCCCGCGAGATGACCTCGCCCGAGGGGGCCTTCTTGAGCGCCATCGACGCCGAGACGCACGGCCACGAGGGAGCCTTCTACGTCTGGACCCGCGAGGAGCTCTACGACGTGCTGGGGCGCGAGGACTTCGCCTTCCTCGCTCCGCTCCTGGGCTTCGACGGTCCCGCGTTCTTCGAGCAGAGCCGGTACGTCCTCCACCTCCCCGCGCGTCTGGAAGAGGCGGCGGGCCGGCGGCGGATGGCCGAGGACGAGCTGATCCGCGACGTGAAGCTCCTGGAGGCCAAGCTGTTCGAGGCGCGCTCCCGGCGCGAGCGGCCCTTGACCGACGACAAGATCCTGACCGACTGGAACGGCATGGCGATCACCGGCCTGGCGGTGGCCGGCGCCCTCCTCGGCGAGCGGGAGTACGTGGAGCGCGCGGCCCGGGCGGCCACGTTCGTCCTGGAGACCCTGCGGCCGGCGGGAGGCCCGCTGCTCCACGCCTGGCGGCAGGGCCAGGCGAAGATCTCCGCGTATCTCGGCGACTACGCGTTCTTCGTCCGCGGCCTGCTCGCCCTGCATCGCGCCACGAGCGACGACCGCTGGCTGCGCGCCGCGGCGGAGCTGACCGAGGAGCAGATCCGCCGCCTGCGCGACCCGCACGGCGGCTTCTTCGTGGCCGGCGAGAGCCCGGACGTCCTCTTCCGCAGCAAGGACGTGTTCGACGGCGCCACGCCCTCGGGCAACGCGGTGTCCCTCCTGAACCTGCTCGACCTCGCGGAGCGGACGGGGGATTCCATGTGGCGCAACGAGGCCCGCTACGCTCTCCTGGCGTTCGGCTCGGTCCTCCAGACCCACACCGAGGCGATGCGGATGATGACCATCGCGGTCCGGCGCTACCACGAGCAGGCGGAGAGCGTGGACCCGGCGATGGACGGGGTCGCGATCGAGGCGCCGGAGGAGCTGGCCCCCCTCGAGCGGAGCGCCGACGCGCCGGCCACGCATGCCCTGGAGGACCTGGCGGAGTCGCTGGTCACCCTGCACCTCCACCTGGACGAGGAGGAGGGCGGCTGGCGGCCGTTCCGCCTGGCGGTGACCGTCGAGCCCGGCTGGCACCTGCAGGCCAACCCCGCCTCCGAGGAGTTCCTGCTCCCCACCACCTTGAAGGCCAAGGAGGCGGAGCTGCGCGACATCCGCTATCCGGAAGGGAGGCGGATCGAGTCGAGGTTCTCGCATCAGCCGCTGGCGGTCTACGACGGCACGGTCGAGATCACCGGCGAAGTGGGCCAGATGGCTCTGGACGGCCGGCTCGCGCTGGTCTTCCAGGCCTGCGACGACTCGCGGTGTCTGCCCGAGGCGGTGCACGAGGTGGCGATTCTGCCGATGTGAGCCCTCACCCCCGGCCCCTCTCCCGCGAGCAGGAGAGGGGAGCAGGTTACCCAGAAGACTAGCCCACCCCCCTCTCCCACTTGTGGGAGAGGGGCCGGGGGTGAGGGTAAAATGGGGCCGAGGCGCCCCGTCCATGCCACCACGCCCCAACCTGCTCGCGCGGGAGATCAATCTCACACCCCTGGTGGACCTCGCCCTGGTCTTCCTGATCCTCGTCGTGGTGGTGATCCCGATGGTGCGGCGCGATCTTCTTCCTCCGCCTCCCAAGCCGGAGCAGATCGCTCTCGCCATGGCCGCCGACGGCGCGATCTTCGTCGAGCAGCGCCGGGTGGAGCGGGAGGACCTGGCCGGCTTCCTGGCCGCCTTGCACCAGGCGAAGCCAGACCGCCGCGTGCTCGTCAAGGGCGACCGGCGCCTGCGCTACCGGGAGGTGCGCCAGCTCATGGCCGAGCTCTACCGGGCGGGATTCCAGCGGGTGTCGCTGATCACCCCCATATAGCGAGAGAAAAGATCCCCGGCAGCTTCACAAACGACGGCTCGGCCTCGAAGGCGACCAGCTTCGGGGTGATCTTGTGCGCGGTGCGGTGCGTGGCGAACCAGACCGGCTTGGGCCAGACCTTGAAGGGGGCGCGGACGACCGTCTTCTGGGGACGGGAGAACATCAGCGTGTTGTGGACGAACCCGGTGCCCGACTGGATGTCCCGCCGGGTGTGGCCGGGGAAGGCGCCCCAGGGCGTGACCACCAGGCCGTAGCCGACCGCCGCCCAGTGGTTTACCGTGACCGTGCCGTAGCAGAGGTCCGCGATCGCCTGCTCCACGGCTTGCGCGACCTCCGGATCGCGCAGCGCCGCCGGATGGACGATCAGGGTGGCGTTGAGCGTCCCCCACAGCGTCTCGTTGGCGAAGGCGACGGCGCGCCGCAGGAACTCCGGGACGCTCGGCGCTTCGATGCCGGTATCGACCCCGGGGATGAGCGCCCAGGGGAGCTGATCGTCCCGCCGCTCGCCGAAGCGCTCGGCCTGGGGGTGCGCCGCGAGGAAGGCGTCGAAGCGGTCGGCGGCGCCGGTGTACCAGGCCCGGCGGGGCGGCGTGTCGCGGAGGACGTCGCGCAGAGCGGCGAGCAGCCGCTGCCGTTCCGGCGAGGCGGTGTGCTGGATCACCACCCTCGTGGCGTTGCAGTTGAACCCGGCGTTGTTGACCAGCATGGTCGCCAGGTTTTCCGCGTGGTAGCGAATGTCGCCGTCGCTCCAGGCGCCCGCCGGTCCGGGGACGACGATCACCGGGCTGACGTTGCCGAGCTCGGCCGTGAACCGCTTGTCGAGGCGCGGGTCGTCGCGCTCCTTGCGCCGGCTCCCCTCGTCGCCCGTGCCGAAGACGATCGCGTCGTAGGTGCGGTCCGATCCGGTGATGTGGATCTCGTCGATGCCCGGATGCCGGCAGAGGAAATCCCCCTCCTCGGCGCCGCCGTGGACGATGCGGAGGTACCCCCGTTCGATCAGCGGGCGCAGCCCCTCCTCCATGAGCGGTCCCAGCCAGGCGTTGAGCGGATGGGTCTTGTAGAGGACGACGAGGTCCTCGACGAAGAGCTTGTAGAGGGCGTCCATGGGGCCGATCGACGAGACGTTGCCGGCGCCGAGGACGAGCACGACGCCTCCCCGCCGCTCGCTCCGGCGGTAGGAAACCGCCTGGGTGGACGGCAGGCTCTCCGCCGTCACTCCGGGCTCCATCCAGACGTCCGCGGTGACGCCCGCGTAGAAGATGCGGTCCCAGATGTCGTAGGGAAAGACGCGCGCCGCCACCTGTCCCCCGGCGAGTGTGCGGATCGAGCCCGGGATGCGCGGACGCCCGTGCTTCTCCACGTCCTGGAGCGCGAGGCGGAGCAGCCGCAGGTTGCGCAGGATGAAATAGGGGCCGACGAGGGCCTCCTCGGCATACCCATGGACCGGGTCGAGCCCTTCGGCGTGGATGCAGGCCGCGGCCCAGCGGTCGGTGACCTGGAGGAAGCTCCGGATCAGCGTCTCGAGCAGGTTGATCCGCTCGCGGACGGAGACGGCGGTCCAGGCGCGCGCCTTGTCCCGCAGGGAGGCGACGGCCGCATCGAGAATCGCGTGGGGGGTGGGGCTCACCCCCGGCCCCTCTCCCGCACGCGGGAGAGGGGAGAAGAGCGAAGACATCCGCTACTTGTAGCCGGAGATCACGATGTTCGTGAACCGGAAGCCGTAGGGCGGCGAGTAGGCGCCGTCCGCGATGCCCTGCAGACCGAAGCCCACGATGAGCGTCTTGCCGTCCTTGTTTCTCAGATCGTCGTTGAGCAGACCGGACCGCATGTCTGCCACCACCTTGCCACCGGGGCCGGTGACGAACATGCGCATCAGCTTCTCATCGGCGTTGGCTTCGATGTGGAAATGGTAGTTGGTCCCGTCGACCAGGGCGGCATTGCTCTTCTTGGTCAGGATCTCGATGAAGGGCGTGCCGAGATCGATCAGCAGCTTGCTCCGGACGTGACGGTCGTTGATGCCGAAGAACAGCGTCTTGCCGAAGCGCTGGGTCCCTTCGGGCCGCCACATGCCGAGCAGGCCGCGGAAGAACGCGGGGTTTGTCGGGGGGGCCGCTCTGACGTCGAAGTCGATGAGGATCTGGCGGTAGCGCGTGTTTGGGTCGAGCGGCAGCGTGAAGTTCTTGGCGGAGTTGCTGCCCGAGACGGTGAAGCTGCCGTTGGCCACGAACACCTGTTTCGTGCCCAGGGTCGGCGGCTCGTGCGACGCATAGTGGATCCGGATGTCGGCGGGATTGGGAGCCGGGAAGCTGCCGAGAGAATAGAACGGCTGGTTGCAGGTGACCGAGACGCTCAGGCCGGTGACCGTGCCGACGACGACCTTGTTGAGGATGTCCACGATGCGCACGGCCCCGAGGGCGGGCACCGAGATGCCGGTGCGCGTGTCGAGGAGCTGGCCGTTGGGCGCCAGGAGCTCGGTGTCGCAATGGGCGACGGCCCCGCCGAGATTGAAGACCGAGAGCTGGCTCGCCACTGTGCCGTCCTTCATCAGGTTGAGCACGCTGGCCGTGGTGCCGGCATCGAAGATGTCGTCCTCCGTCAGCATGGGAAGCTCCCACGCCGTCGCGGTCTCGGGGCCGAGCGACACCACGGTCTCGATGCCCAGAAGTCCCTGCTCACCTTCCATGATCACGAGCCCGCTGCCGGGCACGTAGTACTTGGGATCGCTCCGGACCGGATTGAAGTCGCGGCCGTAGTTGTCGGTGAGCAGCGGATGGTGCTTGTCGGTGGAGGGACCGGGGAGGACCTTGTAGCGCGCCGGATGCACGCCGACTCCCGTTGTACCCTCCGCGATGTAGGTGAAGTCGACGTTGGTCTTGCCCGTGTCCTCGCGCGAGAACTCCGTGCCGAAGACAGGCTTGCCAGCTCCGAGGTAAGGAACCGGCACGAAAAATTCGACCGCGCCGGCGCTGCTCGCCACGAGACTGGCGACTACCGCACACCCCCACAGGTGCTTGTTCATTCTTGCTGCCCCTTCTTGTCTCGATCAGTTCCTACGAACACGACTCAGACGATGTTGCGATTCTACCATACCTCAGACGAACAGAGGTACCACCTCGAAACGTTCGACGTCGATCAGCCCGGCGTCGGTCAGCTTGAGCGAGGGGATGACCTCCAGGGCGAGGAAGCTCATCGCCATGAACGGATCGCGCAGGCGGGCGCCCAGGCCGTGCGCCGCGTCCAAGAGGGCCCGCATACCGTCGCGCACCTCCTCGATCGGCCGGTCGGACATGAGGCCCGCGAGCGGCAGGGGGAGGAGGCCCAGGATCGTCTCGCCGTCGGCCACCGCGAGCCCGCCTCCGGCGCCCGCCACGGCGAGCACGGCGGTCCGCATCGAGCGGTCGTCTGCGCCGATGACCACCAGGTTGTGATGGTCGTGGGCGACCGTGCTGGCGATCGCGCCCCGCCGCAACCCGATCCCGTGGACGAAGCCGCGCCCCATGCCGCCGCTGCCGTGGTGGCGTTCGATCACCGCCATCTTGAGGAGGTCCCGCGCGGGATCAGCGACCGCCTGGCCGTCGCGGAGGGCCGCGTCCATCTCCAGGCTCTCCGTGATCAGTTGATCGGGGACCGCGCCGATCACCCGCACGCGGCTCCCTTGCGCCGGGATCGTGAAGTCGAGCCGGTCCATCGCCAGGTGGACGGTCGGCGGCAGTTGCCGGAGGCGTGTTGGGGAGGGGACGACGAGCCGGCCGTCCCGGGCCACCAGCTCCCCGCCCCGGAAGACCATCGAGGCCCGCGGCGCCCGGAGGTCCGCGAAGACGACCAGGTCCGCCCTCCGGCCCGGAGCCACGGCGCCGCGGTCGTAGAGGCCGTAGTGCTCGGCCGTGTTGAGCGTTCCCAGGCGGATGGCGGTCACCGGATCGATCCCCTCGGCGATCGCGACGCGGATCATGTGGTCGATCGAGCCCTCGTCCAGGAGGTCCGCCGGCTGGCGGTCGTCCGTGCAGAGACAAAGGTGGCGCTCGGTGGCGGGGGAGACCAGGGGGAGGAGCGTCCGCAGGTTGCGCGCGTTGGTCGCCTCGCGGATGAAGATCGCGAGACCGGCGCGCAGCTTCTCGCGGGCCTCCTCGACCGAGGTGCACTCGTGGTCGTTGTGGATGCCCGCCGCCACGTACGCGGCGAGGGCGGGACCGGAGAGGCCCGGGCAGTGGCCGTCGATCGGCCGGCCGCGGAACGCCTGGAGCTTGGCCAGGACCTCCGGGTCGCCGCCGATCACTCCGGGGAAGTTCATCACCTCGGCGAGCCCGAGCACCCGCGGATGGCGGAGCAGGGTGGCGAGGTCGTCCGCCGCGAGGTGCGCGCCCGACGTCTCCAGGTGGGTGGCGGGCACGCACGAGGAGGCGTTGACCAGGACGTCCAAGGGAGCTCCCTCGGCATCGTCGAGCATGAACTGGATGCCTGCGAGTCCCAGCACGTTGCCGATCTCGTGCGGATCGGTGACCACCGTGGTTACGCCGCGCGGCACCACGGCGCGGGCGAACTCCGCCGGCGGCACCATCGAGCTCTCGATGTGAACGTGGGCGTCGATCAAGCCGGGGGCCACGTAGAGCCCCCCGAGGTCGATCTCCTCCCGGGCAGGACGGGGACCGGCGCCCAGGCCGGTGACGATCCCCCCGGCGACGGCGATGTCGGCCGGGTGGATCTCACCGGAGAGGACGTTGACCAGCCGCGCGTTGGAGAGCAGCAGGTCGGCGGGCTCGTCGCCCCGGGCGATTGCGAGAGTACGGGTCAGGTCCATCGTTCGGAAGACGCTTCGGGCATCGCGATCCACAAGATGATGTAGACCAGGATACCCGGAAACGCCGCCGAAGCGATCGACACAATGACATACAGGACGCGCACCATCGTCGGGCTCCAGCCGAGCCAGTCGGCCAAGCCGCCGCAGACACCGGCGATCATCCGGTGACGACGTGAGCGGTAGAGTGCCATGGTTCTCACCTCCTCTTCCCACTACGATGCCGGGACCGGACGGTTTCTGCCCTGGTTTCTCCTCTGCACCGCCGCCAGCCACAGGCAGAGCAGGATCGCCGGCAGGCCGATCGCGCCGGCCCCCACGAAGAAGAGGGCGTAAGACTCCATCAGCGTGTGCCCTTGATGCTGGAGCCCCTCGACGACCGCACCGGAGAAGCCCTTGAGGAACTTGCCGATGATCGCATAAGCCGAGCTGAGCAGCGCGTACTGGGTCGCCGTGTAGCCGAGGCTGGTCAGGCTCGACATGTAGGTGACGAGCGCCACGCCCGCGATGCTGACGCCGAAGTTGTCGCACATCATCACCACGCCGAAGAGGCGCGGGTCCCCGCCGTAGATGCCGAGGAGCGCGAAGCTCGCGATCCCGAGGCCTTGCACGATGCCGCCGACGATCAGCCCCCGCATGTACCCCAGGCGGGCCACCAGGAGGCCGCCGACCGCGATGCCCAGGAAGGATGCGGCGAGGCCCACGGTACCGCGCACGGCGCCCACCATGTCCTTCGAGATCCCGAGGTCGTGGTAGAAGGGCGTGGCCATCGGCCCCATGACGAACTCCGGCAGCCGGTAGAGACTGATGAACAGGAGCATCAGGAGACCGATCCAGCCCCAGGTCCGGAAAAAAGCGATGAACGGCCCGGCCACCGCGTCGAACAGGCCTCGGAACGTCCACAGGGGCGCCTCGGCCGATTTCTGGTGCAGCACCTCGTCCGCCCCGGCCGGCTCCGTCGCTTTGAGCGTCGCGGTGACGCCGATCAGCATCAGCGCGGCCATCAAGCCGTACGAGATCGGCCAGCCCAGGTGGTTGGCGGCGAAGAGGATCAGGGCGTCGCTGGTGATGACGGCGATCCGGTAGCCGAGCTGGTATGTGCTGGAGAGGAGGCCCAGCTCCTCCTCCGTCTCGGCGGCCTCGATCCGCCAGGCATCCACGACGATGTCCTGAGAGGCGGAAGCGAAGGCCACGACGAGCGCCGCCGCTCCGAGCGCCACAAGGCCGTGCCGCGGACCGGTCGAGGCCATGGCCAGCAGCCCGCCGGCGATGAGCACCTGCGCGGCCAGGATCCAGCCCCGCCGCCGTCCCAGCCTTTTCCCGAGCCAGGGCGCGTCGAGCCGGTCGATCAGCGGCGACCAGAGGAACTTGAAGGAGTAGGCGAGGCCCACCCAGGACAGGAAGCCGATCGCCTTGAGGCTCACCCCCTCGTCGCGCATCCAGTAACCCAGAGTGGCCGCGGTGAGGAAGAACGGCAGGCCCGAGGAGAAGCCCAGCCCCAGCATGATGGCGACCTTGGGCTGCCGGAGCGCCCGGAAGACATCGCCCAGACCAGGCTTGCGCGGCTTGGGGGGATCGGTCGCGGTATCGGGTGCCTTGGAGTCTTGGCTCAAGAAGTTCTCCCGCCGGCCTGTGCTGGCCGGACAGTCTGGCATAGAATCGCCCGGCATGCGTCTCCGAACACTAAAGACCGTCAAGACGGATTATGAGCTCGCTGAGCGTCACTACTGGAGCGCGGCCCCCGGCTGCAAGGTGTTCGTTGCCGACCGCGGCGCCGTCCGTTTCGACTATCCCCGTACCTGGATTGTGCGCCCTACCAATGACGGGATCAAGTTCTACGACCGCAAGCCGCCCAAGGACAACCTGGTCCTCGGCATCTCCTACCTGCGCATCCCTTTGGTGGACTGGACCGACCTGCCGCTGTCGGGCCAGGTGATCCAGTGCACGGCACGGAGCACGCGGCAGATCCTGGGTTGGGATCCGGTGGTGCAGACGCGGAAGATCGACCTGGAGATCGCTTGGCGGCACGGCCGGTTCTGGGACCGGAAGGACGATCGGCCGGCGTTCACCCGGTTCTGCCTCGCCCGGCGCCGGACGGTCCAGGCTCTGCTCACCCTGGATTTCTGGGAGACCGAGCTCGAGCGCTGCTCCGCGGCCTGGGATGTGATCCTCGCCTCGCTGGAGCTCGACGAGCCCATCACGGACGTGAGCCGCGGCCCCGTGCGGATGTGAGGCCCTGAGTATTTTCGGCCCACGGGCGAAGGTGGGGAGCCCTACAGCGTTTCCACCTGCGCCCGCAGCCGGACCAGCCCTTCGGTGATCTGCTTGAGCTCGCCGTCGACGCCGGTCAGTTTGTCGCGCTCGGCGCGGATGAAGCGGGTGTAGGGGGAGATCGCCTCGTCGAGCCGCCGGAGGCTCGCTTCGATCTCGCGGTCGAACTGGCCGGTCAATCCCTCCATGAGCTGCTCGCGGAGCTTCTCGATCTTTTCGCGCAGCTCCTTCTTCGCGTCGTGCCGCCGGTTGGGAATGATGAACAGGCCGAGGACCGCGATGCTGCCGGCCGCCAGGATGCCGGTGAAATCCGCCGCCGCGGTGACCGCGAGATGGGTGAGCGCGATGCCCAGGCCGATCGCTCCGACCTCGGCGAGCGCCGTCCCCGCCACCGCCACCTGCACCGACTCGGCCAGCCGGCTCGCCTCGGCTTCCTTGTCATAGCTCTCGATCGATCGCTGCGCCGTGCGGCCGACGCTGTCGAGCAGGCGCCCGCGGTGGAGGTCGAAGCTCCCCCCGATCTGGCCGACGATGCGGTCGGCGTGCACGTGCCGGCGCTTCTGCAGATGCTCCATCACCGCCTGCCAGGTGCGCAGGTCGGAGCCGACCAGCCAGTCGATCACCTCGGTGACCCGCCGCTCGATCAGCTGCGGCGCATCGGCCACCACCTCGCGCTCGAAGTCCCCCTTCATCTTGGACTTGTTGATCAGGTCGAGGAACCGGGCCAGGCGCATGGTGTCGTCGAAGAACTTCATGCCGCGGTTCTCGAACTCGTGGAGGACGTTGTCGACATCCCCGAGACGGTAGCGGAACTCCCGCTTCATGTCCTCTTGATAGAGGGAGAGCTGGCGCTCGATGTCCTCGATCGTCGTGAAGTCGTCCTTCAAGAGCTCCAGGCGCCGCTCGGTGATCTCCAGGTAGCGGTCCGCCAGATGGGAGGCGATCCCCAGCGGGTTGAGCAGCTTCAAACGGACCCGCTCCTTTTCATCGAGCGTCTCGACGATGTAGCGCTCGAGCTCGGCGAAGCGGCTCCGGGTATAGAGCTCTGAGTCGTCGTTCTGCTTGCCGCGCAGGGCGAGGCGGGCCGCCACCGGGAAGATCTCGGGGGTGAACCCCAGGAGCGACCGGGCGTTGTCCGCGATGAAGGTGCGCACGCGGTCGATGTCCGCCGGGTCCTCGAAGATGTCGATCTTGTTCAAGACCACCACGATCTTCTTGCCCCAGTCGCGGATGCCCTGGAGGAAGGCCCGCTCGCTCTCGGTGAACGGGCGGTCCGCCGAGGTGACGAAGAGCACCATGTCCGAGCGCGGCACGAACTCGCGGGTGATCGCCTCGTGCTCGCGATGGATGGCGTTGGTCCCGGGCGTGTCGACGATGTTGATGTCCTGCAGCAGGTCGACCGGGGCGGTGAGGCGGTCGAGAGCGCTGCCCACGAGCTCCCGGGTCAACGCCGGGCCGTGCTGGATCAGGTGGATGCGGGTGGTGGTGGGCGTGACCCCCTCTTCGAGGATCTTGTCGCCCAGGAGGGCATTGATGAAGGCGCTCTTGCCGGCGTTGAACTCGCCGGCCACGACCAGGAGGAACAGCTCCTCGAGCTGGCGAGCCGAGCGCTCGATGGTCTCCTGATCCTCCGCCGAGGCGTCGAAGCGGGTGAGCGCCTGCCGGAGATCCGCCAACAGCCGCCGGTTCTCGGTCAGAAGCTCGTCTTGCTTTCGATTCAGGATGCGCCGCAGCATCGGTCCCCCGCCCGTCTTCGACGATAGCACGAGGTGTGCCACCCCACCCGCATCCGGTGAGGGTCCCGGCGAAGCCGGCGCTGCCGAAATCCTCAACACTCCCCTGTTGAAGATCTCCACAACCACCGCAACCCACGTTTCCCGCGGGTTGTCGCGTTTTTCTCCGCTCTGATCCACCTCCCTCCTGTTGAGATCCTCAACAGGTCGCCGCACAGCCCGCCGCGGGAGCTCGGACAGCAACTCCCTCTTTCCGAGTGGTTTACGCTCGTTTTCCCCACCTTTCGGCAGCCTGGATCGCTTCTTGCCCTTCCCTGGAATCAGAAAGTGGTGCGGAACAACCGGGAGGTATACGTCATGGTCGCCATTCTGATCCTCTTAACCATCATCACCTGCCTGACGGTGGATTACTTCGCCGAACGGGCGGCGCTCCGGCGGGCCGCCCGGAAAGGCGCCTCCCTGCCGGAGCGGCCTGTCTCCGTCAGGACGCCGGAAGATCTCACCCGCGTGCCGGCGGGAGTATTCGTCGGACCCGGGCATGCCTGGCTGCAGCTGGAGCCCGCGGGCTCTGTCCGCGTCGGCGTCGACCGGGTGCCAATCTCTCTGCTGGGCGGTGTCGAGAAGATCGATGCCGTGCCGGTGGGGACCGCGGTGCGGCCCGGCGACTGCCTGGCGGTGCTGCACCAGGGGGAGCGCGATCTGGAGCTCAAGTCGCCGGTCGGGGGCATGGTCACCGCGGTCAATCCGATCGCGGCGGTCAATCCGGCCCGCATCAGCCAGGAGCCCTTCGAGAACGGCTGGCTCGTGGGAATCGCACCCCGGAATCTCGCCGGGAGCCTGCGGCAGCTCTTCGTGGCCGACGAGGCCCGCGCCTTCCTGCGCGATGAGCTGGCCCACCTGCGCGACTTCCTGGTCGGCCTTTCGCTCGCCGGCCGCGGATCTCTCGCCACGGCCACCCTGCCGGACGGCGGTCTGCCCGTCGATGGTCTCGCCGGGCGCCTGTCGGCCGGTGAGTGGCGGGAGCTCACGGAGCGCTTCTTCTGACCACGGAACCAGACGGAGGAGACCACCATGAGACCCGCCAAGCCCGCGATGTTGATCGATCTCACCCGCTGCATCGGCTGTGAGGCCTGCGTGTGGGCGTGCAAGGAGTCGAACGGCCTGCCGCGCGAGACGGGGGTCACGAAGCTCTCGGCCACGACCTGGAGCGCCCTCGAGCGTCATGAGGGGATCCCCGTCCGCCGGCAGTGCATGCACTGTCTGGAGCCCGCGTGCGCCTCGGTCTGCCCGGTGGGGGCCCTCGCGAAGAGCCCCGAAGGCCCGGTGACCTACGACGCCGACCGCTGCATCGGGTGCCGCTACTGCATGGTCGGCTGCCCCTTCGGGGTGCCGAAGTACGAATGGGAGAGCGCCCTGCCCCGGGTCAAGAAGTGCCTGTTCTGCTACCAGCGCCAGGCCGAAGGACGGCAGCCCGCGTGCGCCGAGGCCTGCCCGACCGGAGCGACCCTGTTCGGAGACCGCGACGAGCTGCTGAAGGAGGCCGAGCGCCGCATGGCCGCCGAGCCCGGGCGTTACGTGCCCCGGGTCTACGGCCAGCACGAGGCTGGCGGCACCTCGATGCTCTACCTGTCGGGCGTCCCGTTCGAAAAGCTCGGCTTCAAGACGGAGCTCGCGAACGAGTCCTACCCCGGCATGTCCTGGCAGATCCTGGAGAAGCTGCCCAACGTGGTCAGCGTCGGCGGCGTGCTCCTCGCCGGCATCTGGTGGATCACCGGACGGCGCGACACGCTGGAGCAGGCCCGCCGCGGAGAGATCTCGCTCGCAGAGGCGATGGAGAGGAAGCCCCCTCTGGTGGCCCTGAAGTCCAACCTGAAACCGGACGACCGCTCGCAGGAGCTGTGACATGAACGCCAACCTGGCCAATCTGAAAAAAACCATCGGTCGCCTGACCCTGTGGCAGGGAGTGCTCCTCGCCGTGCTGGCCGCGGGCCTCTATGCCACCGTCCTGCGCTTCGCCCAGGGTCTGGGGGCCGCCACCAATCTGTCCGATGAGTTCCCGTGGGGGCTGTGGATCGGCTTCGACGTCCTGGTGGGCGTCGGGCTGGCCGCCGGCGGCTTCGTCGTCGCAGCGACGGTCCACGTCTTCCGCATCGAGCGCTATGAGTCCATCGCCCGGCCGGCGGTCTTGACCGCCTTCCTGGGTTACATCCTGGTCATCGTGGGGCTCCTCTTCGACCTCGGGCTGCCCTACCGCATCTGGCATCCGCTCGTGATGTGGAATCCCCACTCGGTGATGTTCGAGGTCGCCTGGTGCGTGACGCTCTACACCACGGTGCTCGCCCTCGAGTTCCTGCCCCTGGTGCTGGAGCGCTTCCGGCTGGCGAAGCCGCTCAAGGTCCTGCGGGCGATCTACGTCCCCCTGGTCATCGTGGGCGTGCTGCTGTCGACCCTTCACCAGTCCTCTCTGGGGAGCCTCTACGTCATCGTGCCGGACAAGCTCTACGGCCTCTGGTACACGCCGCTCCTGCCCGTCTTCTTCTTCCTCTCGGCGGTGGCCGGCGGCCTGGCGATGACCATCTTCGAGTCGTTCATGAGCTACCGCGCCTTCGGCAAGCGCCTGGAGCACCACCTGCTCGCCGGCATCGCCCGGGTGCTCGTGGTGGTCCTCGCCGTCTACGCCCTGATCAAGTTCCAGGACCTGGCCGGCCGCGGCAGCCTCCACCTGGTATGGACCTTGACGCCCGAGAGCGTCCTCTTCTGGGGCGAGATCGGTCTCGGCGTGCTTCTGCCCATGGTGTTGTTCGCCCTGCCGCAGGTGCGCGCCAGCGAGCGGGGCCTCTTCTTCGGCGCCCTGCTGACCGTGATGGGCTTCATCGTCAACCGGTTGAACGTGGCGGTGACCGGCATGACCGCGTCGTCGGGCGTCACCTACATCCCGTCGTGGATGGAGTTCGCGGTGACGGCGAGCATCGTGGGTGCGGGCCTGCTGCTCTTCGCCCTGGCGGTGAAATACCTGCCGATCTTCCCCAAGGAGGAGATGCCGCCCGCGGGAGTCGATCCGGTCCTGCTGCGCCGGCGCCCGGCGCTCAGCCGGGGTGTCCTGGCAGCCCTCTGGGTCTTGATGATCATCGGGATCGTGGGTGTCGCGGTGAGCAGCCCGCGGCACAGCGAAGCGCCTCCAGCCAAGGCGGCGGTGGAGCCGGTGGCTCCGGCTGTCGAGCCTTCGGAGCTGCGCCTGCCCCATCCGTACACCTTCCCGGCGTCGGGAGACAGCCCGGGGCCGGTGGTGTTCGATCACGAGGTCCACGCCATGGCGGTGGACAACCAGTGCCGGACCTGCCACGCGAGCCTGTTCCGGCTGACCGAGCCCGGCAAGCCGGTCTCCGGCAAGCTCACCTACGAAGCGATCCATGAAGGCCCGCTCTGCGCCTCCTGTCACAACGGCCAGAAGGCCTTCGCCATCGACGAGGACTGCGCCAACTGCCACCAGCAGTGAGGAGAGAGCCATGTTGCCCTGCGTGTGGATGAGCGCCGGTCTGGTTTCCTTCAAGCTCTGCGATCGGGAGGGCGAGTGCGAGAGTTGCCCCTTCGATCGGGCGATGCGGGGGCTCGGGCCGATCCCCGAGGAGCTCCAGGAGCCGGAGCCGCGCCCGGCGTCCTGGAGCTTTCCGGACGACCGGCGCTACCGGGGGCACGCCTGGGCGAAGCCCCTGGACGCCGGCCGGCTCCGGCTCGGGGTGGATGCCGCGGTCGCCCGGCTCTGGAACCGTCCGACCGGGGTGATCCTGCCGCCTTTGGGCAGCCGTCTCGCCGCCGGAGAGACGGCCTGCTGGTTGAAGGACGGAGAGGAGCTCCTGGCCATCGCCTCGCCGGTGACCGGCACTGTCATCGGCCGCAACGGCGGCCTCCGCGAGGCGCCGGGCCTGGTCGCCCGCGTGCCGTACGACGCCGGTTGGCTCTTCGAGATGGAGGAAGGAGAGCCGAACGGGAGGCTCCTCGGTCCCGAGGAGGCCCGGGACGAGGCGGAAGCCGCCCTCGCCGCCTTCCAGGCCGCCGCCGGCCAGGCCCTGCGGCGGGGCCAGGAGCGGGTGGGACCGACCCTTCAGGACGGCGGCGAGCCGCTCAGCGACCTGCGGGCGATGCTCGGCCCCTCCGGATACGCGGTGCTGGTGCGGCGGGCGCTGTCGTGTCGCTCTGGCCTACACTAGAGCGGGCGCCGATTCCGCACGGAGGAGAGAGGAAATGGAGAGCAGCATCCGGACGAAAGAGGACATCCTCCGGTTCATCGCTGAGAATCAGGCAAGGATACGGGCCCTGGGAGTCCGGCGGATCGGACTGTTCGGGTCGTTTGTCCGGGGCGAGCAGCAGCCCGAAAGCGATATCGACCTGCTGGTGGACTTCGAGCCTCTCCGCAAGACCTTCGACCATTTCATGGAGCTGTCCTTCTTCTTGGAAGAGGCCTTACAGCGCCATGTCGAGCTGGTGACCCTTGAGTCCCTGAGCCCTCATCTGAAGCCGCACATACTCGCCGAGGTCGAATATGCCGCACTCGCCGCTTGAGATCCTGCGGCACATGCTGGACGAAGCCGTCTATCTGGGGGAAGCGAGCCGGGGCATGACGGGAGAGGATTTCCTCCGGGATGAAACGGCGAAACGGGCATTCGTCCGGAGCCTCGAGATTCTCGGAGAAGCCACAAAGAAGATACCTGCCGAGCTGAGGGATCGATATCCGACTGTGCAGTGGCGTCTGATCGCGGGAATGAGAGATCGATTGATTCATGACTACTTCGGAGTCGACTACGACATCGTGTGGGATGCCGTGAAGAACAAGATCCCCGGGCTCCGGCAAGAGTTGGAGGACATTCTGCGTAGAGAGACATGACCCTCCGGCCCTGTGACCATGTCCACCTATCTGCCACCCCCTCGCAACTGGCAGGATTTCGAGGATCTCTGCTGCGACCTCTGGCGTCAGCTGTGGAGCGATCCCGAAGCCCAGAAGCACGGTAGGAGCGGCCAGCCCCAGGCGGGAGTCGATCTCGTCGGGCGTCCGAAGGGCGGCGCTGAGTGGGTGGGAGTGCAATGCAAGCACAGGGGTAACCGAGCGGCCCTGTCGCGAGCCGAGATCGAGCGGGAGGTCGAGCTCTCCCGTGCATTCAAGCCACCGCTCGGCAAGCTCCTGATCGCCACCACTGCCCCCAGCGATGTCGCCGCACAGCAGGTCGCCCGCGAGATCACCGAGCGACACCGCGAGCAAGGGCTCTTTTCGGTGACCATCGTCTCTTGGGATGACATCCTGCTTCACTTGGCCGGCTATCCCGACCTCGTCGCCAAGCATTTTCCCGATCTCGCCTCCGCCTTTCAGGCCATCCTGCCCGCGCCGGCCACCGAAGACGCCCTCCTCGAGCTCTGGTTGCACGAAGTGGCCGCCGACCACCAGCAGCTCACCCCTTACTTCCAGCGCCAACCCGAGCTCGACCTCCTCCAGCGGGTCTACGTCGAGCTCCAACTGACCGCCGAAATCGACCAGGCGGGATTCTCCGCTCCCTCCGAGCTCGGTGTCCCGATCGAGCTCGGCGAGGTCCTCGACCTCGATCCGGTCGACCATCCCTGGGTGACGCGCCGCTGGGTGGTCCTCGGCGATCCAGGGGCGGGGAAGACCACTCTCCTGCGCCACTTCACAGCCTCTCTGGCCGAGGAACGGACCCGCTCGTGGGTGCCGGTGTTCGAGTCCCTGCCGCGGCTGCTGCGCAGCGAGGAATTCATCCTCGATCCCATCGGCCGCCGCATGGAACGTCTGGGGCACTCCGGCGAAAAGCTCAAAGCTGTGCTCGAACGGCGCGGCAGGGAAGGACGTCTCCTCCTGCTTCTCGATGGGCTCGATGAGGTTCCGCGCGAACGGCGCGAGGAGGCTGAACAGATCCTCCGCGGCCTCGCCGGCCGCTGGCCGGCGTCCCCGCTCGTCGTCACCAGCCGGCCGATCGGCTACCGCAGCCCCGGAGCCGCCTTCCGGGAGGTCACCCTCCTGCCGCTCGACCGCGAACGCCGGCGGGACTTCCTCGCCCGCTGGCTCGGCCGGGCGACCGGCACGCCCGATGTGGTGAGAGCCGCCCACGCGCTAGCCTCTCTAGACAGCCCGGAGCTGCGCGAGCTGGCCGGAAACCCCCTCTACCTCACGTTGATGGCTCTCCTCTTCGAGAGCGGTATCGAGCCGGACCGCAACCGCACTTGGCTCTATGACCAGGTCTTCGCGCTCCTCTTCGAGGGCCGGCATCACGGGCCGCAGCGGGAGCCTCTGGAGGCCCAGGAGACCGTCCGCGCCGTTCTGCGCCGGCTGGCCTACGACATGACCGCTGAGGGCCGCGACACCGAGCCGGTCACCGGTCTGGAGAAACGTCTCCGCAGCCGCAAGCTCGACGGGCTGCGCGCCACGCTCGAACGGGTCCCCGGCTGGAGCCAGATGCGCCTGTTTCTCGATGATCTCTCCCAGAAGACGGGCATCCTCGGCCCCCACGACGGACCCGCCGCCGACTGGCGCTTCTGGCACCGGACTTTCCGCGAGGCCCTGACGGCCGAACAGCTTGCGGAAGACTACCGCGCGGAGAGGGAAAAGCTTGGCCTCCTGACCCGGCTCTGGTCGAAGAAGATGCAGATCGCTCTCCTGGCGCGCGCCCAGAAGATCACGACTGAGGACGATCTCAGTCGCTGGGCAGAGCCTTTCGCGCTCCTGGTGGGCCACGTCGATAACCCTGACGAACTCGTGCGCGAGCTGGTCGAGAAGAATCGCCCCCTCGGCTTGCGTGCGCTTGCTACCGCACAGAGCCTCTCCGATCACACTTTCGACAAGATCCTCCTCCTCACCGGCAAGTGGAAGGAGCGACAGGAGGTCTACCGAACGGCGCCGGATCTCGTGGGCGAGCCCAAGCGCGCCCTTTCCTTGCTCGAACGGCTGCGTCGCCGGACCCGCAACGGCAACGATCTCTACTTCCTCGATCAGGCCGTTCTGGAGGTCGCCCGCCGCTTTCCAGAAAATGCCCGGGAGGCGGTCGAGATCCGTGCTGGCCTTTACAGCCACATCCCGCCCCCGGCGGAGGACCTTTTCCGCTGGGTCGACACTCCCATGGACGCCCGAGTGCCGCTCTGGCGCGAGATTCCTGCCGGGCGGTTCCGGATGGGGAGCCCGGAGGGAGAGGCGGGAGAGGGGTGGGGGAATCACCAACCTCTCCGCGAGGTAACCATCACGGCACCGTTCTACATTGGTGCAGTTCCCATCACCAACGCTCAGTACGCAGCCTTCGATCCGGACCACAAGCCCCAATCCTGGAAAGGTGTAAGAGCCGAGGAGTTGCTGCACCATCCCGTTGCGGGCATTACCTGGTTCGAGGCGTGCTCGTTCTGCCGATGGCTGGCCGTTTCCTTGCCCTGGGCCCACGGCGCCAGGCTTCCAACCGAGGAGGAATGGGAGTACGCCTGCCGTGCCGGAAGCCAGAGTGGTTACTGGAGCGGCGACGGCGAAAAAGATCTTGCCACCGTCGGCTGGTATGACGGCAACTCCGGCCACCGAACCCACCGCGTAGGCGAAAAGCCCGCCAACCGTTTGGGCCTTTACGATGTCCACGGCAACGTCTGGGAGTGGACTCTGAGCCATGGAGACTACAGCTATGCGGACTGGAAAGCCGGGGTGAACCTCGATCCGGCGGCTGTCGAGGTTCGCGCCTACGAATACTTCAGCGTTTGGCGCTTGATGTGTGGCGGCAGTTATTGGCATGGCTCGGTTATGACGCGTGCGGCGTACCGTAACTACTGGTTCGCAGACGTTGAGTACCATTATCAGGGCTTTCGCGTCGTGCTCCCTACTGTTCCGGAGCGAAACCTGCCGAGAACAGACAACATATGAGCATTTAGATTCCTCATCGATCCTTGGCGCTACTATAATGGCGGTTGTCGAGTTCCTTCTCGACCGGGAGGACGGCACCATGGACGGGTTTTCGCTCCAGACGCCCGAGCAGGTCGGCAGGACCTTGGCCGCTCGGGTCAAGGCATTGCGGCTGGCCAAGGGTTGGAAGCAGGCCACTCTGGCGGAACGGTCCGGAGTCAGCCTCGCCTCGCTCCGGCGCTTCGAGGCGTCGGGCCTGGCGTCGCTCCAGCACCTCCTTGAGCTCGCGTTCGCTCTCAACCGGCTGGATGATTTCGACGCGCTTCTGCAAGCACCCCGAGCGTCGTCGCTCGCCGAGCTCGAGGCGGCCGAGAAACAGCCCGCGCGCCGGCGGGGCCGGGTATGAAGAAGCTGGAGGTGCGCCTCGTCCAGATGCCGGGTCAGGAGCGCGTCGTTGGCTGGTTGGCGGACGCCGGGCCGCGGCCGGCCAGCCGGCAGATCTACTTCGAATACGATCCGGCGTTCCTGCGCGATCCTCTGTGGCTGTCTCCCTTCAAGCTGCCTCCGCAACCGGGGCTCATCGAGCACCGGGATCACGCCTTCGGCCCGATCTGCGGTCTCTTTGACGACTCGTTGCCCGATGGGTGGGGATTGCTGCTCATGGACCGGTTCTTCGAGCAGCAGGGCCTGGTCCTCGCCGAGATGTCGGTGCTCGACCGGTTGGCTTTTCTGGGGACGAGGACCATGGGGGCGCTCACCTATCATCCGCCGGCCGGCCCCGTGGACCATCAGGCACAGGGGCTCGACCTGCACGCGATGGCTCGCGCTTCCCAGGAGGTGATCCAGGGAACCGCAAGGGAGGTGCTGCCGCAACTCGTACGCGCCGGCGGCAGCCCGGCCGGCGCGCGGCCGAAGGTGCTGGTCGGCGTCTCGGGAGAGGAGATCCTTTCGGGGGAGGACGACCTGCCCCCGGGCTATGTGCACTGGATCGTCAAGCTCCATGCCCGCCCGGACGCGCCGGACGCGGGGCCGGCAGAGCTCGCCTACTCCCTCATGGCGAGAGAAGCGGGGATCGCCATGCCGCCCACCCGGCTCTTCGAGACGGCTCAGGGAGAGCGGTTCTTCGGGGTCGAACGGTTCGATCGCCAAGGCAACCGCCGCTTTCACGTGCACACCTTTGGCAATCTCATTCAAGCCAACTTCCGCATCCCGAGCTGCGACTACCGCCAGCTTCTCGAGGTGACGAAAATCCTGACGAAGAATCACCAAGATGTTTTGGAGTGCTACCGCCGGATGACCTTCAACGTTCTGGCGCACAACCGGGACGACCACGTGAAGAACTTCGCCTTCCGCATGACCGCCGAAGGCGGCTGGGAGCTGGCACCTGCCTACGATCTCGTTTTCGCCCCCGGCCCGGGTGGCGAGCACACCATGACCATCGCCGGAGAAGGGCGCGCGCCGGCACGCAGCCACCTCTTGAAACTGGCGGACCTGGCGGGGGTCTCGGGCCGCGACGCCCAGGCGATCCTCGACGAAGTGGCCACCGCCGTGGCGCACTGGCATGCCCATGCCCGGCTGGCGGGCGTGGGTGCGAGAAGCTCCAAGGCGATCGAGAAGGCCATCGACGGGTGCCTCGCCCGCGTTTGAGGGAAGGGGCGCCGCGTGGGATTTCTCGCCGTCAGGCCCAGAGGATCTCTACGTCGTAGGGTTCCAGAAGCCGGTCGTGGGTGACGAGGGTCAATCCTTCGGCTTGCGCCTGGGCGACCAGCATGCGATCGAACGGGTCTCGGTGATGGAGAGGAAGGCCGGCGACGCGCTCGGCGTGGGAGAAGGTGATGAGGAGCTTCTCAAAGCCGCTGGCGAGAACACCCGCTTCGATCGTGCCGGGGAGCTCGAGGCGGCCCAAGGAGCATTTGATTGCAGCTTCCCAGGCTGAAGCCGCGCTCACGAATACGATGTCCGCCGTCGCGATGCGGCTCCGCACACTGGCCGCCAATCGGGCCGGCTCGCCGCGCCACCAAAGAAATACATGGGTATCCAGCAGCAGATGCGTCGCCGTCACCCGCGACCCTCGAAAGCGTCTTGGATCTCCGGGGGCAGGGGAGCGTCGAAGTCTTCCGAGATGCGGATCTGACCTTCCCATCCGCCGGGCTTGCGCGGCTCAGGAGGCCGGTGGAACGGCACGAGCTTGGCGAGCGGCTTACCTGCCTTGGAAAGAATGATCTCCTCACCATTCGCCGCGCGATCAACGAGCCGCGAGAGAGAAGTTTTCGCCTCGTACAGGTTGTAGATGATCTCGGACATTGATCCACCCCCAAGGTTGACCAACCTTGACCAAGGTTACGCCGGCTGGCGGTCCGCGGTCAAGTGGGGGCTGACTCTGCGCATGGCAGTCCCATCCCGTGACGCGGCTCTCTCCAGCCGTTTCCCATCCTTCCGCGCGGTGTGCCGGCGCAGGTGCGGCACGTAACATGCGATCGAGGGTCCTCGCATGTCCGGTCCACGTCTGCCGCACGCCTCACCAGCCTTTCGCTCGCTCGGGGTCGTTCTGTTTCTCTGGTTCTTCACGGTCATTCTCGCGGCGTTCGCGGCGTATGTCGCGGTGAGCGTGCGGGTGACCTCGCGGCAGTGGCGCCAGGCGGTGAAGAGCAGCGCCCTCACTTCCAGCGAGCTGATCCAGCGGGCCACCCGCGTCGGCATGCTCCGCAATCACAAGGAGGACGTGGACGAGGTCCTCCGCACAGTCGCCGCGAGCCCCGGCGTCGTCGGGGTCCGGATCTACGACAAGAAGGGCGTGATCGCCTACTCCAGCGAGCCCCGGGAGATCGGCCAGCGGGTGGACTGGAGCTCCACGGAGTGCGTCGCCTGCCATCAGGGGAAGTCTCCCCCGAGAAATCTCCCCGCCGGGGATCTGGTCCGGGAGTACCAGGACCGCGACGGCCGGCGCGTGCTTGGCCTGATCAACCCGATCGAGAACGCGAGGGACTGCTCGGATGCCGGATGCCATGCCCATTCTCCCAGGAGCACGATCCTGGGCGTCCTCGACGTGAAGATGTCGCTCGCCGAGACCGACCGGCGGCTCGCCGCGGCCAGGAATCTGACCGTCACCGCCGGAATGCTGCTGGCGCTGGCGGTCGGCGGCTCCTCGGCCCTGTTCGTCCAGCGCTTCGTCCGCCGGCCGGTGCAGGCCCTGATCGCGGGGACCGAGCGCGTGGCCCAGGGGGACCTCTCGACCCGTTTCGAGGTGGGCTCCCGCAACGAGATGGGGCAGCTCGCCGCGGCGTTCAACCGGATGACCCATCAACTCGCCGTGGTCCAGGAGGAGAACGACGAGTGGGCCCGCACGCTGGAGAAGCGGGTGCTTCAGGAGACCGAGCAGCGCTCCCGCGCCCAGCATCAGGTGCTGCACATGGAGAAGATGGCCTCCCTCGGGACGCTCGCCGCCACCGTGGCCCACGAGCTCAACAACCCGCTGGCCGGTATCCTCAACTATGCCAAGCTGGTGGACCGCTGTCTCTCGGAGGGGGCCGCCGGGGCCGCCCGGCCGGAAGACCGGGAGGAGGTCCAGCGCTTCCTGCGCATCATCCAGCAGGAGGCGAGCCGGTGCGGCAAGATCGTGCGCAACTTCCTCCTCTTCTCTCGCCAGTCCGGCGGCGAGATGCTCCTGCAGCCCTTGAATCCGGTCATCGAGCACGCGGTGGCCATCGTCCGCCATCACCTGGAGATGGGCCGGGTGGAGCTGGTCTGGGAGCCCCTGACCGGGGACGGCCTCGGGGACGGCCAGATCGCCTGCGACGCCGGCCAGATCCAGCAGGCCCTGGTCGACCTCTTCGTCAACGCCGTGGAAGCCATGCCCGAAGGCGGCACACTGACCGTCCGCGTCCGGCCGGTGGACGGAGGGGTGGAGCTGACCGTGGCCGACACCGGCGTGGGTATCGCGCCCGAGGCCCTGCCGCGGATCTTCGAGCCGTTCTTCACCACCAAGGAGAAGGGGAGCGGGGCCGGGCTGGGCCTGCCCGTGGTCTATGGCATCGTCGAGCGCCACGGCGGCCACATCGACGTAGAGTCGGAGGAGGGCCAGGGGACCACCTTCCGCTTGACCCTCCCCCGCCGGTCGTCTCTGGCCGAGCAAGGAGTCACCTCATGAGCGATACGCCGGTCAGCATCCTGATCGTGGACGACGAGTTTTCGGTGCGCGACTCCCTGGAGCACTGGTTCCGGCGGGACGGCTATCGCACCGCCAGCGCCAAGGATGGGGAGGAGGCCCTGCAGCGCCTGCATGAAGGCCACTGGGACGTGGTCCTCCTCGACATGAAGATGCCGGGCATGGACGGGCTCGACGTGCTGCGCCGCATCCACGCGCTGGAGCCGGGAATCCTGGTCATCATCATCACCGCCTATGGCTCGGTGGAGAGCGCCGTCTCGGCTTTGAAGGAAGGCGCCTTCGACTACATCAACAAGCCGATCGATCCCGACGAGCTCTCGCACGTCGTGCAGCGGGCCCTGGAGCAGCGGCGGCTGCGCTCGGAGAACGTGGCGCTCAAGGAGAAGCTCGAGGAGCTCTCCGGGGTGCCGAGGATCGTGGGAGAAAGCGGCGGCATCCACAAGGTCATGGAGTTGGTGCGGGCGGTGGCCCCGATGGATGCCACGGTCCTCATCCGCGGCGAGAGCGGGACCGGCAAGGAGCTGATCGCCCAGGCGATCCACGCCGGCAGCCCCCGGCGCTACTTCGCGATCGTGCCGGTCAACTGCGGCGCCCTGACCGAGAGCCTGCTCGAAAGCGAGCTCTTCGGCCATGAGCGAGGGGCCTTCACCGGCGCCCAGTACCGGCGCAAGGGGCGCTTCGAGATGGCCGACGGCGGCACGCTGTTCCTCGACGAGGTCGGCACCTTGAGCCCCAAGACCCAGGTCGAGCTGCTGCGCGTGCTGGAGACCAAGGAGGTCACCCGCATCGGCGCCAGCAAGCCGATCAAGGTGGATTTCCGGCTGGTCTGCGCGACCAATCAGGACCTGGAGCAGATGGTCGCCGAAGGGAAGTTCCGCGACGATCTCTACTACCGGATCAACGTGGTCACCGTGCACCTGCCGCCGCTGCGGGAGCGCAAGGAGGACATCCCGCTCCTCGCCCGCCATTTCCTGGAGAAGTACAGCCTCCAGATGAACCGTCCCTTCCGCGACATCTCTCCGGAGGCGGTCGACCTCCTGGTCCGCTACCCCTGGCCGGGCAACATCCGCGAGCTGGCCAACGCCATCGAGCGGGCGCTGGTCGTGGGCAAGCCTCCTCTCGTGCATCCCGGGGACCTTCCCCTGTCGCTGGGCCGGGAGAGCGTCGCGCCGGCCGGGGACTCCCTCGCCGAGGTCGAGAAGGCCCACATCCGGACGATCCTGGAGCGCACCGCCTGGAACATCAGCCGCGCGGCGCGCATCCTGGACATCGACCGGGTGACGCTCTACAACAAGATCAAGAAATACGACCTGCCCCACCCCGCAGCTGTCGAAGAGAGATGAGTGGGATTGCGGTGGTCCCGATCTATCTGGCGGAAGGGCGGGACCTCCTGCGTCACCTGGAGGGCCGTCTCGCCGCGTCCTTCGGTCTCGACGTCGAGGTCCGCCGCCCCTGGTTCGATCCCGAGCGCGCGTTCGACCCTTCCCGCGGGCAGTACAACTCGACCCTCCTCCTGGCCCAGCTCCAGGGAGGTGCGGGCGCGGGGTTTGCCCGAGTTCTGGGAGTGACCGGCGTCGATCTCTTCATTCCGGTCCTCTCCTATGTGTTCGGCGAGGCCCAGCTCCCGGGGCGCGCGGCGGTCGTCTCGCTCCACCGGCTGGCACCCGAGCTCTACGGGCTCCCGGCCGACGAAGAGCGGCTCGTCGAACGGGCGGAAAAGGAAGCCATCCACGAGCTGGGGCACACCTTCGGCCTCATCCACTGCCGGCAGCCGAAGTGCGTCATGCGGTCCTCGACCTATGTCGAGGAGATCGATCTCAAGGAAGGGCAGTTCTGCGAGGGGTGCCGGAAGGCCCTCACCCCGGTCCCACAGAGGCGCTAACTTAGCGATTTCTGGAGCGCGATGGCTCCCGCTTTGACGGAGGGAAGGGCGAAGGAATAGACTTAGGGCCTGCCACGTAATAACCTGGGCACCGCTTCCCACCGGCCCAACGGGCCGGGAGATCGGAGCCCAGGGCTTCGGCCGCAGCCGATGCCCTGGGTCACGGGAGGCCGATTTACCCCGCGGCCTGAAGGGCCGCGAGAGGTTTGTTCGAAATGGCTCCGCTCCTGGTGAAGGCTCCCGCGGCCCTTCAGGCCGCATGATCGTGGCGGCCGTTGGATCCCAGGGAATCGGCCTGCGGCCTCATCCCTGGGCTATGGTCTCCCGGCCCGTTGGGCCGGATAGGACGGCCATCAACATCATCATTTCAAGCTGCGAGAGAAGAGGATCATCCTGGCTGATTTATTTCGTAGCAGGTCCTTAGTTCGGTCAGTTTATTTAGTCCTCGGAGGTCGAGATGGTCACCGTCAACATCCATGAAGCCAAGACTCAGCTCTCGAAGCTGGTTGATCTGGCCGTCAAGGGAGAAGCATTCGTGATCGCCAAGGCGGGCAAGCCGCTGGTGAAGGTGGCGGCGCTGGATGCTCCCCCAATGCCGCAACGGCTGGGCTTCCTCGCAGGCGAGATCTCCGTGCCCGAAGATTTCAATCGCATGGGCGAAGCCGAGATTGCGGCCCTGTTCGGGAGCGGAGCGTGAAGCTCCGGGGACCGGTGACGGCCCAGCTCCTTGCCAAGCTTATCAGTGTGGACAAAGATAAGTTTACCTGAGGCTGGGAGTTCCAGCCTAAAGCTGCGGCTGGTACGGCCTTCGCTCGCAGGGACTACGGCAGGCTGGCCGCTCTAGGAAACTCCCTCCTCCGGGGCAACCTCCCCTGCTGCGGTCCTCCCAAGCGCCTCATACTCGGCACGACACCACTCCAATTCCACTTGCTGCCAGCTCCCGGCTACCCAGCCTGGCCCAAACTGCCTCGCCAGGTCGAGCGGACTTCCGCTGGACCATCTGATCTCGGTACTCGCCCCAGTCTTCAAGGCGATCTCCATGTCGGCGTCGGTCAGCCGCAGGCAATAGGCCATCCCGATGCCAACGCCGAACAGGACGCCCGTCTGTGGATGCATCAAGACCGGTGTCCCGCAAACGATCCACCGACAATCGACCGGCAGCGAAGCCGCAAGCGTGCCCCAGAGCCGCTCGCCGATCTCGGGATGGGTGCTGGTCTTAGTGAGTGGATCTTCCACGCTCGTTGGCGAAGCACTCACCAGTCCGGCTTTCCTGCTCCGCTTCCTCAGATATCCCAGAACGCCTCGGTTCAGAGGGCTTAAAAACTCAACGCTCGCGGAGTGTATTTCATCTCCCGACGGTTTCCCCGGCACACCACCGAAGAGACCTCTAAGCCATGAGTTTAGGCGTGAGATTCGCATCTAGGTTTCCTTTTTTGTGTCGCCGAACGGTGTCTGAGTTCAGCGGCCGAACCCGGGCGAACGCCCGGGTGAGGTCCGCCGCAACGAGGGGTTAGGCGGCCGACCACGATAGTCGTAAGGCCGGTTGATGGCTGCTGGGTCCTAGCTTCTTGCCTGCAAGGCTGACGTATGCAGCTTTGGCAATTACTAGTTGAGCGTCGGCAAACTGCACGCTGCTCGGCTGCGCGATCTTTAGATCGCGCGGTGATGCTGCGAGTGTGGACTGCAGATAGATGTGAAGGCCGGCACTGAGCACCCGTACAGAGTGCACTTGGAGGGAGGCGCTTGATTCCAGGGGCTGACCCCAGACTTCTATTTGAACCCGCTTGCCAACGACATCAGTCATCTGGTCAGCGATCGCGGCGGCTTTGCTGAGAAGAGAAGCACTGAGCAGGAAGCACAGGAGCGCAACGGTGATGCCGATCCACCGCAGATGCGCGCTTAGGACCGCAGACGCAAGCCCCACGACACCACTTGCGGCTAGCAACGAGCCGCGAACAACTCGACCCGACCTGCTTCTCTTCGATTTTGGAGTGGTCACCAGAGGTCTTTCGGCCGCCTAACGTAGAATTCAACGCCGTCAACCGCCTCATTTACGACCATCGCCTTCTCCCTGTTCTCGACGCCAAGCGCCGCGGAGAACCCTCTAAAGCTCCGAATGCGCTTAACTTACGCCCTCTTCGTATCGATGTCAACGCTGACACATGCCGGTCATATGGATTCGACGCCACCACTCCCAGGAGTGCCTCTCCGCGGGGGGGCTGGAATGCTTATGAACGGTGCTAGGTCAGGCTCGATTCGACCGGCGTCAGGATCAGGTAGTCCTTGCTCACGGGAGGGGGCCAGGGGGCATAGGCGCTAACTTTGAGCCCCCGGAGGGGGCGCCAGCATGTAGCCCGGGGCGTGAGCCCCGGGTTGAGGGCGCCCCCCTCATTCCAAAGCCCCCGGAGGGGGCGACAGTGCAGGTCTGCGCGATCTGTGGTTCCGGAGGGAACGTGGAATCTGCTGTCGCCCCGCTGGGGCTTAGGAAATCGCGACGACCCGCAAACCCGGGGCTCACGCCCCGGGCTACATGCTGGCGCCCCCCTCCGGGGGCTCAAAGTTAGCGCTTATGGGCCAGGGGGTGAGGGTCCCGGACACCGGCTCTTCTTCCCGCCTGGCGACCGCCGTCCTTCCCCGGGCGTGTCGCCCCCGCACGACCATGGAGGCCGGCGGGCGGGCCGCCGGAGGGTAGCACTTCATGTCGCACGCCACCCGAGCCACTCCTTTCGCCGCGGCTGGCCATTCCGGGAGGTGAGAGCACGCAGTGAGATGAGGGCGGCATCATGGACCCGAACGAGGTCCAGGGTTACTCGCGCGTGTAGAGGGCCTCGTGGTGCGCCCGGCCTTCCTCGACCTGCTGGATGCGGCCGGCGGCGGCCATGCGGCGGAGCGCGGTGGCCACGGTGCGGGCCTGGGCCGGCCGGCGCAGACGTTTGCCGTAGCGCTGGTTGACCTCGCGGGCGATGGAGGCTCCACCAAACGTTTCGGTGGGGTCCTTGGTCTCCACCACGCGGGCCGCGAGCTTGCTGACTCGGACCGACGCGCCCGGCGGAAGATCGTCCTTCGGGGTGGCCGGCGGGATGCGGGAACGGGCCACGAGCTCTCCCGCCGCCTCGGCCGCCGTCCGGTACGCCTCCAGCCGCTCGCGGGCGGTCGCAAGCTCGGCGGCGTGGGTTGCCCGCTGCTCGCGATGGTGGACCTCCCGCTCCGCGTGATGCGCCTCCTGGCTCTCATGATGCTTCACGCACGCCTCGAGCTCGGTCAGGAGCTTCGAGACAGACATCTCTTGTCGCATTGCACTCTCCTCTTCCGTCGTTGTACCGCTCGAATGTCGCAACCGAGGGCCTGAGCCCCTCATTGCACCGGAGAACCGTCGCAATGGACCTCCTGGCCGGCGCAACCATCCGGTACAAGCGCCCATTGTACCTCTCCAGCGTGACGCAGAACAGGGGAAAACCTGCCGTTGCACCGGTACATTGCGCCATTGCACCGGTTCCATCAAGCTCTTCTCCGCCTGGCCAAGTCACGCGGCAGCTCCAACCGTCTCGGGTACAGGTGCAACGGCTCGGAGAACCTCTGGACTGTCGCAATGATCCCGATGAACGGCGCAAAGTGGACGTCAATTGCGCCATTCATCGAGTACATCGGCGCAAAGTACCGCTCCCGTGAACCGTTGGACGAGATCGTTGCGCCACTCACTCGGTGCAATGTCGCAAAGATCCGATTCATTGCGACGACCAAGGACTCTGTTGCGCCAATGGAGGGGGAGCATGTCGGAGTCGAAGCCCATGGTTGCTTCGCTCGAGAGGACGGACGCGCCATTGTACCGGTACGTTGCGCCAATGCACCGGTGCAATGCGACGTTGTACCGGTACGTTGCGCCGTTGCACCGGTACAATGCGCCATTGCACCGGTACGATGGCGCGTTGCACGGGTACGTTGCGCCACTGCACCGGTACGTTGCGACGTGAGGGTTCTACAACTCCGCCGTTGCCAGGAACCGCGGCGGCTTGCGCACCTTGGTCGCCTGCTCGAAGGCGTAGGCGAACCGGATCAGCTTCGGCTCGCTCCAGGCCGGGCCGATGAAGGAGATCCCCAGGGGGAGACCGAAGGCCCAGCCGGCCGGTACGGTGATGCTGGGGTAGCCCGAGACCGCGGCGAGCGAGGAGCTGCCGCCGGTTCCGGAGTCGCCGTTGACCAGGTCGATCAGCCAGGCGGGTCCGCCGCTCGACGCTACGATGGCGTCCAGCTTGTGCTTCGCGAGGACCGCGTCGAGCCCCTCCTTGCGGGCGTAGCGGCGGCAGGTCTCCAGGGCCTTCTTGTAGGCGGCGTCGGTGAGCGGCCCCTTGGCCTGGGCTTTGAGGAAGATCTCCTGCCCGAAGTAGGGCATCACCCGGTCGCGGTTCTTCTCGTTGAATTCGATGGCGTCCTGGAGCGTGCGGACGGGCGCGTCCGGCCCCAGGTCGGCCAGGTAGCGGTTCAAGTCCGTCTTGAACTCGTAGAGCAGGACCTGGTACTCCTCGTCGCCGAACTTGCTGGCGGTCTCGATCTTGACCGGGTCGACGATCACGGCCCCGCGGTCCTTCATCGCCGCGATGGCTTCTTTCATGACGGCGGCGACCAGCGGATTGTCGTCGAGCGAGCCGGGGTGGTAGATGCCGATGCGCGCTCCCTCGAGGCTGTCCGGGTCGAGGAATTTCGTGTAGTCCTCGGCCGCCTTGCCGCGGCTCGCCCGTGTGGCGTCGTCCCGCTCGTCCACTCCCGTCATGGCACCGAGGAGGACGGCGGCGTCGGCGACCGTGCGGGCGATGGGGCCGGCCGTGTCCTGGGTGTGCGAAATGGGGATGATGCCCGAGCGGCTCACCAGGCCGACCGTGGGCTTGATGCCGGCGAGGCCGCAGCGGGAGGACGGCGAGACGATCGAGCCATTGGTCTCCGAGCCCACGGCGGCGGCGCAGAGGCTCGCCGAAGCCGCCGCGGCCGAGCCCGAGCTGGAGCCTGAAGGGTCGCGGTCGAGAGCGTAGGGATTGCGGCACTGGCCGCCCCGGCTGCTCCAGCCGCTGGAGGAGCGCTCGGAGCGGAAGTTCGCCCACTCCGAGAGGTTCGTCTTGCCGAGGAGGACGGCCCCGGCCTCGCGCAGCCGCGCGGCGACGAAGGCGTCGCGCGCCGGAGTCGAGCCTTCGAGGGCGAGCGAGCCGGCCGTGGTGGTCGTCCGGTCCGCCGTCCCGATGTTGTCTTTCAAGAGGATGGGGATGCCGTGCAGAGGCCCGCGCGGCCCCTTCTCCTTGCGCTCGGCGTCGAGCGCGTCGGCGATCGCGTGCGCGTCCGGATTGACCTCGATCACCGCCCGCAGCGTGGGACCCTTACGGTTCAACTCCTCGATCCGGGAGAGGTACGCCTCGACGAGCGACACCGCGGTGCGCTCGCCGGAGGCGAGGCTCGCCTGGAGCTGCGCAATCGTCGCCTCCTCCAGCTCGAAGCTCGCCGGCGAGGCCGCCGTTTCGGTGTTCGCGGATGCGGGCAACGAGCCGAGCGGCCCCGCCGCCGCCAGGGCGCCGCCTGCGACTCCAGCCTTCAGGAGAGTCCTGCGCGTGAATGGGCTCACGAGATCCTCCTGCCGAGAGTGGAAGAGTTGTTCACCCCTCTCCCGCTCGCGGGAGAGGGCCGGGGGTGAGGGTTACAGCCGGCCCTTGGGGCTCACCTCGCGCTGGATGCGCGGATTGGGGGCGCCCAGCTCCTGGCGCTGCGCCATCATCGTGGCGGCCCGGTCGAAGAGGCTCAGGGCCTGCTGGAGCTGCTTGTCTCCCTCGGAGACGGTGCGGTGGCGCGCCTCCTGGCCGAACAGGGCGTTCATCACCTCGGCGCGGATCTGGAGCTGCGAATAGTCGCGGACCTCGTTCTTCGCCAGCCCCTCGTCGATCTCCTGGGCCGTCGCGACCTTCTCCTTGACCACCCAGTCGCGGAACTCCTGGACGAGCTCCGGTCCCGGCCGCCAGTTGGCCTTGACCTGGCCCTTGTGGCGGCTGGTGTAGTCGATCGCGAAGTTCAGGTAGGCGTTGCGCGCCAGGAGGAACTGCTCGAACGGCAGCAGCTCGTCTTCCGGGACGAGGACGTCCGGAGTGATCCCGCCGCCGCCGTACACCTTGCGGCCGAGGTCGGTCTCGAAGATCTGGCTCGGATCGGCGGTCTTGCCGGTGATCTCGGGGGAGCCGGCGTCCGCGTGGGTGTAGTAGTCGAAATAAGAGGTGTAGTCGCGCTGGATCAGCCGGCCCGACGGGGTGTAGTACTTGGCCGTGGTCAGCGCCAAGCCGGCCCCGTAGGAGAGGTTGTACACCGTCTGCACCAGCCCCTTGCCCCAGCTCGGGGAGCCCACCACGAGGCCGCGGTCGTGGTCCTGGATCGCTCCGGAGAGGATCTCGGCCGCCGACGCGGTCCCTTCATTGACCAGGACGACGACCGGCACGCCGAGCTCCGGATACTTGCCGCTCGCCTGGTAGGTCTGGAACGAGTCGCGGGTGCGGCCGCGGGTCTCGACGATCGTCGAGTCCTCGGGCAGGAACTGGTCCGCGACCTCGATCGCCTGGTCGAGCAGGCCGCCGCCGTTGTTGCGCAGGTCGACCAGGAGCTGCTTCATCCCCTGGGCCTTGAGCTTGGCGATGGCGTCGGCCATCTCGCGGCCGGTGCCGCGGGAGAACTCGGTGAGCAGGATGTAGCCGGTGGTCGGCGACACCATGTAGGCCTGACGCACCGTGGTCTGCGGGATCTCGGCCCGGGTGACCGCCATGGCGAGGGGCTCCGGCAGACCGCGCCGCACGATCGTGATCTTGACCTGTGTCCCCTTCGGCCCCTTGAGGCGCTGGATCGCCTCGTCGATGGTCATGGCGTCCGTGGCCTCGCCCTCGATGGTGCTGATCACGTCGCCCGCCTGGATGCCCATGCGCGAGGCCGGGGAGCCTTCGAGCGGCGAGATCACCGTCAGCTGGCCGTTGCGGACTCCCACCAGGATGCCCAGGCCGTAGAAGCTGGTCTGCTGCTTCTCCCGCATCCCCTCGTAGGCCTCGGGGGAGAGGAAGCTGGTGTGCGGATCGAGCGAGCGCAGCATGCCGTTGACCGAGGAGTAGACCAGGTCGCGGTAGCTCACGTCGGCGCCGTAGCGCTCGTGAGCCACGTTCACCAGCTCGGTGTACAGGCGCAGGGAGTCCCGCGTATCGTTGCCGATCGCGAGCAGCCGGTCGCCGAACAAGCCGCCGAGGACGAGCGAAAGGGTGAAGAGGGTGATCGCGGTGATGCGCCAGGAACGTCTCATGGGGGAAAGTGTAGCATCCCCTGCGCCGGTTGCCGCGCTTGACTTTGCCCGCGGCGGGTTCGATGATCGGCGTCTGGAGGTGGTCCGCGTGTTCGGTCTGGGTGTTCCCGAGCTGCTCTTCATTCTTGTTCTGGCGCTGCTGATCTTCGGCCCCAAGCGGCTGCCGGAGATCGGCCGCACCCTCGGCCGCGGCATGTCGGAGTTCCGCAAGGCGTCCAACGAGCTGAAGCGGACGATCAACGTCGAGCTGGCCCTGGACGAGCAGCCGGAGCCGCCGGTCCGCCCCTATCGTCCGAGCCCGGCGCTGGATGCGCTGCGCGCTCCGCGGTTCCCCGATGGCTCGCCGGCACCGGTGGCTCCCGGAGCTCCGGCGGTGCTCGCCGAGACCCTGACTCCAGACGCTCCGGTCGCTCCGGAGGGCGCCGCGAGCCCGGCGGAGCCCGACGACAAGCCCGATGAGCTGACCTGAGGCAGCCTCCCTCCCATGTCCTCCCCATCAGCCCAGAGGCGCCCTCCCACCCAGGAGGAGCTGGCCCGCATGTCCCTCATGGAGCATCTGGAGGAGCTGCGCAAGCGCCTGTTCTGGTCGATCCTCAGCGTGGCTGTCGCCTTCATCCCCTGCTGGATCTACGTACGGCAGATCTTCGACTTCCTGCAGCAGCCGATCCAGAAGATCCGTCCGGGCGAGAAGCTGGTCTTCACCGGCCTGGCCGACCCCTTCCTCCTCTATTTCAAGGTGGCGGCGCTCGCGGCGCTGTTCCTGGCCGCGCCGTACATCCTCTACCAGATCTGGGGTTTCATCGCCCCGGGTCTCTACAAGCGGGAGCGGTACTATCTCGCCCCGTTCCTGATCTGCGGGTCCCTGTTCTTCCTGGGTGGCGGCGCCTTCGCCTACTACGTGGCCTTCCCCACGGCGGCCCGGTTCTTTCTCGGGATCGGCGAGCAATTCCAGATGATGCTCACGGTGGAGCGCTACTTCAGCTTCCTGCTCACCATGATTCTCGGCCTCGGGCTGATGTTCGAGCTGCCGATCGTGATCACGATCCTCGCCGCCCTGGGGGTGGTGACGCCCGGCTTCCTGCTGCGGCACTTCCGCTGGGCGGTACTGATCATCTTCACCGTCGCCGCGATCGTCACCCCGACGCCCGATGTCGTGAACCTCTGCATCTTCGCGGTGCCCACCCTGGGTCTCTACATCCTCGGCATCGCCGCGGCATACCTGGTGGCGCCGAGGCCGCAGCGGGAGACGGCCGCGGCGGAAGAGTAGGAGACCCTCACCCCCGGCCCCTCTCCCGCAAGCGAGAGAGGGGAGAGGGTTAGCCTGTTCGCAGACCTCCGAACGATCGTGGAGCTGGCTTACCTACACCCCTCTCCCACTCGTGGGAGAGGGGCCGGGGGTGAGGGCCCCCTACCCGTACCCGAGCGCCTTCAGCCTCGCCTTCTCCTCGTCGGTCTGCTCCCGCTGCGGCGCCTGCGGGCTGTTGCGCCGGTCGACCATCCAGCGGCGGAGGAGGTCCCCGAGCTGCTGCTCGGCGGGGAGACCGGTGCCGATCAGGTTCTTCGTCTCGCCCGGATCCGCCTTGAGGTCGTAGAGCGACGCCCCGTCGGGGAAGAAGCGGGTGTTTCCCTGGCTCAGGATGTATTTGTACTCCAGGGCCCGCACCATGAGGCCGAGCTTGCCGGAGTGCTCGGCGAAAACGGCGCGGCGGCCCTTCTTGCCGTTCCCCGTCAGCTCGCGCAGGTCGACGCCGTCCTGCGGCGGGACAGAGAGCCCCGCGGCCGCGACGAGGGTGGGGAAGAGGTCGATGGTCTGCACCAGCCCCTCGATCCGCCGGCCCTTCCGCTCGTCTCCCGGCCAGCGGATCATCAGCGGCACGTGCGTGGTCGTATCGTGGAGCCCGACGTGGCGGTAGAGGATGCCGTGCTCTCCCAGGCTCTCTCCGTGGTCGGCGACCAGGGCGATCAGGGTGTTCTCCAGGAACCCGCGGCTCTCCAGGAAGCCGAGCAGGCGGCCGACCTGGCGGTCGAGGTAGGCGACCTCGCCATCATAGAGGTCGCGGTTGCCGCCGAGGACGGGCTCGTCGAAGCCCCGCGGCCCAGGCTGGCGGAATGGGACCCAGGCGCGCAATGGATCGAGGCCGGCGTAGGAGGCCGGGCGGAAGCCGAGGGCGAAAGGCACCGGCGGCGTGTGCGGCGTGTGCGGATCGAAGAGGTGGACCCAGGCGAAGAACGGGCGCTTGCCGTCCCGCGTGGCGATCCAGTCGACGGCCATGTCCACCGCGAGCTCGCCCGCGAAGTGCTCGCTGGCCAGGGTCACCTCCTGGAATCCCTGGCCGAGACCCGAGTTGTGGTCTCCGAGATGATGGGCGGAGATGATCGCCATGGTCTCGTACCCGGCGCCCCGCAAGAGCTCGGCGAGGGTCGTCTGGCTCGCCGGCAGGGGGGTCTGGAGGTCGTAGACACCATGGTTCTTGCCGTAGAGGCCGGTCATGATCGACGTGAAGCTCGGATTGGTGACGTTGAAGGCGGTGTACGCGTCGAGCCAGACGTCGCTCTGCCCGGCCAGCCGGTCCATGGCCGGCGTGAGGCTCGGCACTCTTCCCCAGGCGCCCACGCGATCGGCGCGCAGGGTGTCGATCCCGATCAGGAGGATGTTGGGATGGTCGGACGAAACCCGGGACGGCCGGGAAGGCAACGCCCGCCGCTGGTAGAGCGCCGGGCTGCCGACCAGGACCGTGGGGAAAGGCCGCCCGGGACCGGGAGCCAGCGCTTCGGGCGGTCCGTCGATCTGGAAGAGCAGGTCCACCTCGCGGCCAGCGTACGGTGAGAGGTCCACCTCGGCCGCGGCGGCGGCGATCGGACCCACGGCTTGCGCGTCGACCTGGTAGAGCTCCTTGATCACGCCCGCGTCGCGGACGCCGAAGCGGTAGGTGCAGGCGCAGCCTTTCTGGGTGCCCAGGGGGATGAAGGAGAAGTAGGCGTCCTGGCCGATCCGCATCCGCCACTTGAGGCGCGAGCCGGCGAGCTGCTCGAGAACGCGGATCTGTCCCGAGGGCCGCTTGGGGAAGGCGATGAGCTGCTGCGCCGGGACGCGGCTCATGTCCCGCACCTCCTCGGCCCCGAGGAAGCCGATGATCTGCGTCACCGGCCGCAGCCACTTGTTGTTGCCCGGCACGATCTCGAGCTCCGGCTTGAGCTGCCAGAGATCGATCCGCTGCCAGGGCGCAGGCGCGGCGGCCTCCTGCCGGGACCGGCAGGAGGAGACACAGAGGACGGAGGCGGCGAGCCCCACGGCCGCGAGAAGGCGGAAACGCTTCACGACGAGGGATCTTAGCAGGGAGAGATCAGAGGACCCGGTCGTAGACCTCGGCGAGCGACAGCCGGGCGCCGACCGACGACAGCTCGATCGTGTCCTCCCGGCGGTCGGTCTCGGTGAGCAGCCAGGCGTCGTTCTGCCGCAGATAGTGCTCGACATGGATGCAGTCCTGCGCCACGAGGACGTACTCCCGCAGGGAGGCGAGCGCGCGGTAGTGCAGGAATTTGGTCCCCCGGTCGTAATCCTGGGTCGATTTCGAGAGGACCTCGATGATCAGGGTCGGATTGAGCAGGGTGTCCAGCTCGGCGTCCTCGAACCGCGGCTCCCCGCAGACCGCGATCACGTCGGGATAGGTGTAGAGCCCGGTGGCCGAGACCTTCACCCGCATCTCGCTCACGTACACCTCGCAGCCCTTCGTTCTGAGCTGAGAATCCAGGGCGAACGCGATATTGAGGTTGAGCCGGTTGTGCTGCCGGCTCGCTCCGGCCCTGGCGAAGATTTCGCCATCCAGATATTCGCTCTTCGTCTCTGCCCGTCTCTCCAAGGCCAGGTACTCTTCAGGAGAGATCCGGGGTCTCGGGTCCGACGCCATGGAAAGCAATGTAGCACAGCGCCGCCGCGCCCCCGAACCTCCGGCCCTCGCCGAGCGTATGAGCTGAAGAGACGCCTGTCTCTCCTTTCCGAGGAGGAAACAGCCCATGGCGCGAAACCCCGTCCGCTTACTGGTCCCGCCGGCGCTCGTTGCGGCCTGCCTTCTGGCCGCCGTGCCCGCCGTGGCGCAGCAACCCGGCCTCACCCTGCCCCCGGATGGCGACAATGAGCTCGCCTCCGTCACCCAAGGCATCGGCCTGGTCCGCGTCACCATCCAGTACAACAGCCCCGACGTCCACAGCCCCACGGGGGAGGATCGCCGGGGCAAGATCTGGGGCGGCCTGGTCCCGTATGGAATGGCCAGCCTCGGCTTCGGCACCTGCGGCGATCAATGCCCCTGGCGCGGCGGCGCCAACGAGAACACGGTCTTCACCACCAGCCACGACGTGAAGATCGAGGGCCAGCCCCTGCCCGCCGGCTCCTACGGCCTCCATTTCCTCCCCGGCCAGGACGAGTGGACGGTCATCTTCTCGAAGAACTCCACCTCCTGGGGCAGCTTCACCTATGACGCCAAGGAAGACGCCCTGCGCGTCAAGGTCAAGCCCCAGAAGAGCGATTACAACGANNNGACCTACGAGTTCATCGACCGCAAGCCGGACCATGCCACGGCCGCCCTCAAGTGGGAGGACCTCCAGGTCCCCTTCACCATCTCGGTGGACAACATCGCCGACCTCTATATGGACCAGATCCGCCGGGAGCTGAGGTCGAGCCCCGGATTCACCTGGCAGAGCTGGGCCGCGGCGGCGCGCTATAGCCTGCAGAGCAAACGGAATCTGGAAGAAGGGCTGGCCTGGGCCCAGACCGCGGCCTCCCCCGGTCTCGGCCAGGAGAACTTCACGACCCTCACCACTCTCGCCGAGCTCCAGGCCGCCAACGGCAAGGCCGACGACTCCCAGAAGACCATGGAGCGCGCGATCAACCATCCCACGGCCGGGCCGGTCGACGTCCACCAGTACGGCCGGCAGCTCCTCGCCCAGAACAGGAAAGAGGATGCGATGCGGATCTTCGAGCTGAACGCCAAGAAGCATCCCGACGCTTGGCCGGTGCATCTCGGCCTCGCCCGCGGCTACGCGGCGCTCGGCCGCACCAAGGATGCGATCGACGAGGCGCGCCTCGCCTTGCCGACGGCGCCCGATGCGAACAGCCGGCAGACCGTCGAGAACTACATCAAGCAGCTGGAAGCGACGAGCAACTCGCGGTAGGACCTCATCCTTCCCCCTCTCCCGGTCTTTGAAAGGGGAGAGGGGGAGCTCTGGCATATCCTCTCTCATCATGGAAATCTCACGGATCGAGCCGTTCCTGGACTATTTCGAGCGCGTCCGCGAGAGGACGCGGCGGGTCGTCGCCTGCATCCCGCCGGAGCACTTGGAGTGGACGCACAAGCCGGGGGCCTTCACGTTCGGCGACCTCGTCCGTCATCTCGGCGCGATCGAGCGCCACATGTTCGCGGAGAACGCCCAGGGGAAGCCCAGCCGCTACCCCGGCCATGGCCGGGAGCTGGCCGAGGGCTATGAAGCCGTGCTCGCCTACTTCGACGAGATGCACCGGCAGTCGATGGACATCTTTCGAGGGCTGACGCCCGAGGATCTGCAACGCCGCTGCGAGACCCCCGGCGGCACCCGTCTCGCGGTCTGGAAGTGGCTGCGCTCGATGGTGGAGCACGAGATCCACCACCGGGGACAGATCTACCTGATGCTGGGAATCCTGGGAATCGCGACCCCGCCGCTCTACGGCCTCACCTCCGAAGAGGTCCACGCCCGCAGCCTGCCCTCAACAAATTGACCGGGGGCGTGTCTTCAGAGGAAGCGCTGTCCGGCGCCGGACACGCAGTCTGTCTATCCGTCCTCGCGAACGTCCGCGACCTCGCCGCCGGTGACTCGCTCGAGCTCGGCAGGGCTGGTGCGGAAGACCGCGTTGGGAGTGCCCGCGGCGGCCCAGAGCTCCGGGTAGAGGAAGAGATCCCGATCGAGCAGGATGCGCAGGGGAGAGGCGAGGGCGACGGGGGCCACGCCTCCGATGGGAAAGCCGGTGTGCTGCCGGACGGTGTCGGCGTCCGCCTTGGTGACGGGACTTCCGAGGAGCTGGCCGAGCTTGTCCAGGGAGATCCGGTTCATCCCGGAGGCGATGACGAGCACCGGCTTGCCGTCGGCCAGGAACACGAGGCTCTTGGCGATTTGGGCCACTTTCGTGTCGAGCGCCGCCGCGGCCTCGGCGGCCGTCCGCGTGCTGGCGGCCAGCTCGCGGACGGTGCCGTCCGCTCCCAGAGAGATCAAAGTGTCCTGGACACGCTGTGCGTTCGGATGCATGGCGCGGGCGATGATCCCAAAAAGCAGGAGGTCCTCGCAACCCTCTGCACAGGCGGAGGCGCCTCGCAGGGAGGCGGTGCAGGCCCGGCGGGCCCCCGCTTACTCTTGCGCCACGGCGAGCTGGCGCATGCCGTCCGCGAAGCCCCGGGCCAGGTCCACCCGGGTTTCGTCGATGGCGAGCTGCGTGGCCCTTTCCATGTTGAACCAGGGGATCGCGGGATACAGGTGGTGAACGTTGTGGAAGTCAGTCCCGTAGCTCTTGTGCAGTCTCTCCAGGTATTGAGTCAACCCCGGAAGCAGGCCAGGCTCAGTGAGCTGCCGCTGGCAGCTTGGATACCTCCTTTTCCCGCAGAGATCTGCCTCAGGGGTAAACGCTGCCACTAAAACAGAAGGGTGACCACCACGCTGTCGGTGTAGACCCCCGGTGAGATGTCCTGTCCGGGCGGAATGGCCCCGAAGATCGGAAGGACGGAGGTGCGTTGCAGGTCTCCACCGCCTTCCTGACCTGGTCCCAATTGGATCTGGATCGCCAGGTCCGGCTCGGCGCACGACCACTCGACGCTGCCGGTGGAGGTCAGGGGCATGGGATCGAAGACGCCATACGCACCAAAGGCAACCGGTGTCGCGGTGACCGAGGCGGCCGCCATCCCCCTCAGTGGCTCTTCTACAACCCCTCTACCGATCCTCCGGGAGGGTCAAGTCGAACAGACCGCGGGAAAGCGTGCCGGCGAAGAGGAGGATTCGATCGTTCACCTCATGTTCCTCCTCGCAGTGAAACCCGAGATACCGTTCGACGGGTGAAGCTCCTGGTGCGGTCGGTCGACAGTGAGCTTGTGACGCGCGGCTTGACTGGGTCAGTCCGCGGCCAGTCATCCCCGCAGAAACCGCGAAAGGAGAATGTCCTCGAGATTCCGTCTGCTGTCGAAGACACCGACGACAAAGACGCTGTCGGCGCTCACGCGGTAGATCATGCGGTACGGGGAGATGATCAACTCGCGGTAGATCGCGATCTCGAACCGCGCCAGCTCCGGGACGACCCGGCCCCGCAGGGGTAGGATGTCCAGGGTTCTCGAGCTCTCTGCGATCCGATCGAAGACTCTTTGGGCAGCCAGGGGAGCTTCCTGCTCCACATAATCCACGATCTGCTCGAGATCACGAATCGCGGTCTCTGTCCAGAGGACCTCGAAGCGGCGAGGGCTCACTTTGTCTTGATCCGCGCGCGGACCCGCTCGAGTGCCTGCTCCTGAGGAACGACACGGCCCTCCTCGAGATCCTTCTCTCCCTGCGCAGCCAACTGCAGCAGCACCGCTGCGTTGCGTAGGTCCTCGTAGCTTTCGACATCGAGGACCACTGCCTTGGCCTCACCGTTCTGGGTGATGATCGTGGGGCGCCGGGACTCGCTGACCTTCTTCAGGAGCTCCGCCGGCCGGGTCTTCATATACGTAACCGGCTTGATGTCTTCTTTCAGCCGCATTGGCTTCCTCCTTGGCACCTTGCAAGGTACCACGTTTAGGGCCACTGCGGAAACTCTCTCCGCCTCCCGCTCACGTCCCCAGTCACAGAGGTCCAGGGAGGGCGGTCGCCCTGGATCACCCCCAGAGCCGGGGCGATAGCCGCCTCCCGAGGTCTTCTATGCCATCGAGATCGCAGGGGAGGCGGCCGCGGAGGAGCCTCAATGGCTCTTCTGCAACCCCGGATGATTCTCCTCCAACCACTTGCGGAGCCCTGCCATGTCGTGGACGGCTCCGGCGAAGCGCTTGCCGGTCGCGGTGAGCTTCTGGGAGCCGGGCTTGCGGACGTGACAGTTGGTGCACTCGGCGAAGGCGGTGACCTGGTCGTAGCCTTCGAGGCTCTTCATCGTTTCGTAGTACTTGCCCTTGTTGGTGAGTAGCCGGCTTCCGGGCTTGTCGTGGCAGACCGTGCAGGTCAGCGATTCTTTCGCGGCGATCGCGTTCGAGGCCTGGACCGGTCCGCTGCCGAGGGCCGCGGTGAGCACGATGGCGAGCAGCAGGATGGTTGCAATGGTCATGCGTTTCATGGTCGTTCCCTCCTACCGCATGAAGTCCATGGCCCAGGAGACCCCGAGGCTCACGGTCCACTGTTCGTGGTCCACCCAGGCGCCCGGCCCGAAGGGGTTCACCCGCGGGTCGAGGTTGTTGTTGACCTGCTCCTTGGGAAACGCGCGCTCGACTCCGAAGTCGTAGACCCGATTACCGGCGAGCCAGGAGAGCCCCAGGGAGGCGTGCCGCGTGGTGGTCGCCGGGAAGAGCGGGGTCAGGGTGGCGTCGGGCACCGGATCCTGCCCGTGGTTGTAGCCGGCCCGGAGCGTCAGCCGGTCGGTGGCGCGCCAGTCGGCTCCGACCGCCAGCACCCACTGGTCTTTCCAATCGAAGACGAAGGGGAGGACCACCTCGGCCGGCGCGCCCTGCACGTTCGGGTTCGTGGCCTTGACGATGATCGTATCGATCGCCGAGTCCCAGAAGTAGCGCCGGACGTCCAGCGCCAGGACCCAGCGATCCTCCGGCCGCCAAGCCAGGCCGACGCCGGCCTGCGAGGCGAAGGTGAAGCCGTCCATCTCGGCGTCGTAGGTGACCTTGCGGCCGAGCTGCGGATGGGCCGCGAAGTTGACGACCATCTTGCCGTTGTCGAAGGTGCTGTTCGTCTCGGTCTGGTAGACGGCGCCCAGCGAGAGCTTGGGATGGGCCTGCCAGAGCCAGCCGAGGCGCAGGCTGGCCTGCGGTCCGCCGGCGCGCTGCATGGAGACGCCGAAGAAGCTGTTGGCGGGGTCCGACTGGTTGAAATACGAGGTCTGGGGGTAGAAGCGGAACGAGGCGTCGGCCCAGCCGAGGTTGAGCGCCGCGCCGAGCGACATGGTGTCGGTCAGGGCATAGCTCACGGTCGGGGTGAGCGTGGCGAAGCGGACCTCGGTGTAGGTCTGGTCGCGGGTGCCGAAAAAAGTGTTGGCGTTCTCGAAGGTGGCTCCCATGCCGCCCTGGGCGACCAGTCCGAGGCCCCAGGTCCATTTCGAGTCGTGGCGGGAGCTGACATAGCCGATGGCGGGGAGGGGGAAGTAACTGTCCTCGGCTTGGAGCGAGCTGTTGGCGGCGTTGCCGGACGAGAGCTCGGGGGCCAGGACCGACAGGTTCATGGAGTAGTGCCGGCCCTGCATCTGGGAAGTGCCGGCGGGGTTGGTGTTCAAGGCCAACGTGCGGTCGGCGACCGCGATGTTGGCTCCGGCGCGGCCGGTGGTCTCGGCCCCGTATCCCACGAGGTACATGCCGTTCGTGGCGAGGGCCGGGAGGGGAACGAGCGCTGCCGTCAGCACCGCCCCGAGGAGGGCTGTGAAGAGCAGGCGCGGAACGTGTCGTTTCATGACGTACCTCCATGGGGAGGGGGGCCTTCAGCAACCCTCCTTCTTTTTCTTCTTGGGTGCCGTCGTCGCCGGCATGGACGGGGCCTTCACAGCGGGCGCCGCGACCGTGGGGGTCGCGGGGACCGGAGCCGCGGTGGCTTCCGGCGCTCCGCCGATTCGCGGAGTCCCGCCGAAGAAGGCGCTCACCTGCCGGTCTTTGGCGAATGCGGCGATCTGTTCGGGCGTCGCGTTGGCGGGAAGCGTGGGGTAGAGAATCCGGTCGTTCCACTCCTCCAGGCCGCCGCGCAGGATGTAGACGTTCTTGTAGCCCTGGGCTTCCAGGAGCATCCAGGCCTGCGCGGCGTGGATGCCGCCGTCCGAATAGAGGATGATCTTCTCGTTGCGCGCCAGCGTGTCCCCTGGCAGATCGGTGATCGCGAGGTTTTCCGCCGGCGGAATGTGATAGGTGGCGTAGGACGGGGCGTCCCGGAGGTCGATCAGGCGGTAGTCGCTGTGCCCCTGGATGATCCAGCCGGCGAGCTCCTGGGCCGAAACGTGATCGATCTCTTTCTGGACCAGGGCGGCCAGCTCGTGCGGGTGGAGGGTCACGGCGCCGCCGCCATAGGGATCGCCGAAGATGGCGAGCGCTCCCAGCACAAAGGCGGCGAGGGCGAGCTTGCTGGGCAGGCTCCACTGGGTGATTGCGCGTCTCATGTCACGCCGCTCCTTCCTTCTTAGCCATCCGCCGTTCCAGGGCCTCCGCTCCCTTGAAAGCGCCGAGGGCCATGACCACCACGAGGAAGACCACCAGGCCGTAGCGCAGGCCGAAGACCTGCGGCAGCGTCAGCTCTCCCAGGTTGGTGGAGTTGGCGAAGCCCTGGATGACCGGCCATGCCTCGCCATAGGCGAAGATCCCCGCGGTCACGCCGAGGACGAAGAAGAGGGCGTCGACCTTGCCGGTCGCGAGGGCGACCATGGAGGTCCCGGGGCAGTAGCCGCCGACCACGAAGCCGATCCCGAGGATCAGGCCGCCCACGATCTGGGGAACCAGCCAGGTCGGCCCGTAGTAGACCAGCGAGAGGTCCACCAGGCCCATCCACGACAGGTAGAAGAGGCCCAGCATGGCGGTGACGATGGCGGTGAACATCACCTTGAGGACGGCGAGGTCCTTGAGATAGAACTGGTTGGTGAGCTTGCGGGCGCTGCCGAAGCCGGCGCGCTCGAGGAAGAAGCCGAAGCCGATCCCGATGGCGAACGCCACCACAAGCGACAGCTCGTCGCCGAAAGCACCGAATTTGAAGAATGGAGCGCTCATTGCCATTGCCTCCTCAGGAACCAGGCGGTGGCGTAGCCGCCGGCGAAGACCATCAGCATGAAGGCCCAGCTCCCGGCGGAGAGGAGCGCTCCGCCCGAGAGGGCCTGGCCGCTGGTGCAGCCGCGGGCGAGCTTGGCGCCCACGCCCATCAGCGCGCCGCCGGCGAAAGCCAGAGTGAGGCGGCTGCCCGTTGAGATGCGGGGACCTTTTTCGACCGTCCGCCTCACCCTTCCGGCCAGGAGGCCTGAAAGGAAGCCGCCGACCATCACGCCGAGCACCTCGAAGACCAGCCAGTCCTTGAGCGGATGGCCGGCGCCGCTTTCCAGGTAGCCGGAGTAGAACTCGTTCGCCCGGGCGTGGGCCGGGGCGGCGATGCTCACCAGCCAGGCGACCAGCGACGAGAAGGCGCCGGAGGCTCCGAGCCCGCGCCCCATGACCACGAAGGCGGCGAGCAGCACGAGGCCGAGCCCGACTCCGGCCAGGTAGGGATTCATGTACGGCGCGGCCTCGCGGCGGACCTTCGCCTTTTCGGCGGTCAGCGGCTCGAAGCGTGCCGTCTCGTTGAGGATTGCCATCGGGCATTACCTCCAGTGGCTCATCTGGCCGGCGTAGACGAGGACGAAGCGCAGGGCGAGGCCGCCGGCGATCACCAGGACGGGCGCGAGCGCCGTGTGCGCGATCCGCCGCCGGACAGCCAGGAGCTGCAGGGCCAGGGGGAGAACGATGCCCACCCCCACCACGAACACCCAGAACACCGCGGTGAACGGACCGCCCAGCAGCAGGCGGGCGGCCTGGATGTGGACCTGCGTCGCGCTCAGCAGGCCGACGAAGAAGAGGACGAACAGGACGAGCTCGGCGGCGAGAAAGCCGTTGTCTGCCCGCACCAGGAGTGTGCTCTCCTCGTGGTCGCGGCTCACCAGGTGGGCGAACGCGGCGGCCGAGGAGAGGCCGGAGACCAGGAACAGCGGACCGAGGAGGGCGCTGTTCCACAGCGGGCGCGCCCCGAGCGAGCTCAGCAGGATGCCGGTGTAGATCCCCAGCAGGGTGCCGAAGACCACGTCCAGCATCGCCACCCAGCGGACCAGACCGGGGCGCCCGCGCAGCCATCCCGAAGCTCTCTGGAGCACGGGGAAGAGCCGCCGGAGAGCCGCCGGGACACGGAGCAGGAAGCTCGCGAGCAGGGCGGGGTAGACCAGGAGCAGGATCCAGGCGCCCCACGACATCGGGGAGGTGATCTGGAACGTGGTGTACAGGCGCCAGACATACGCCTTGTGCTCCAGGTCGAGGAAGAGGGCGAGCATGCCGAGGCTGAGCAGCGCGATCCCCAGACCCGACAGCAGGGACCAGGAGGCGCGCGGTCTCGCCTGCCGCCTACGCAGCAAGAAGACGCCGGTGAGGATCATCAACCCGGCGACCAGCCCGCCGAGGAAGAGGTAGACCGGGATCTCCCAGCCCCAGACGTGGAGGCCGGGGTCGACCATGGGGTTCAGGCGGTGGACGGTGAGCTCGGTGATGTCGGCCATGGCGGCGGTCCTCTAGGTCAGATAGAAGATGCTCGGGCTGGTGCCGGCCTCGGCGAGCAGGGCATGATGCCGGCGCGACTCGAGGAGCTGGGCGACCTCGCTGTGAGGATCGTCCAGATCCCCGAAGTGCATGCAGCGGGTGGGGCAGACGGCCACGCAGGCCGGCTCCAGCCCCTTCCGGACCCGGTGCGCACAGAAGGTGCACTTGTCGGCGTACCCCTCCGGATGGATGAAGCGGGCGTCGTACGGGCAGGAGGAGAGGCAGGCCTTGCACCCGATGCAGAGATCGTGAGCGACGAGCACGATCCTGCCCAGCTCTTCCTCGACATGGCTGGCGCCCGTCGGGCAGCAGGCCACGCAGGGCGGGCGGTCGCAGTGGTTGCAGCGCTCGCTGCGGAGCTCCAACTGTACGGTCGGATACGTCCCGCGGGCCTCTTCCGAGATCCAGTCGCGGCAGTAGCCGTCCGGGACGCCGTTCTCGGTCTTGCAGGCCACCACGCAGTCCATGCAGCCGACGCAGCGGGTGGTATCGATCACCATTCCGTAGCGGGCCATGGCCTTATGCCTCCGCCTCGAGGGTCACGAAATTGATGTTCATGCCGGTGCCCCCCATGAGCGGGTCGATCGCGTAGCGGGTGACCAGGAGGCTGTCGCTCGCCCCCTTGCGGAACGCCGGAGGGAGCCCCTTGGCGGTATGGCCGAAGCCGTGGACCATGTAGACGCAGTCCGGGCGGATGCGCTCCGTCGCCTTGACCTTCACCCGGTTGCTCACCACGCCGTCCTGGTTGCGCAGGCGGACGGTCGCGCCGTCCTCCCACCCCTGGCGGCGGGCCACATCGGCGTTCACCCACACCTCGTTCTCGTCCTGGACCGACGCCAGGACCGGGTTGGTCTGGGTCCGGCTGAAGGTATGGACCGGCGAGCGGCCGAAGAGCAGCCGAAAGGCTCCTGGCGGCGGCTCCTCGGGCGCCTTGAATCTGGGCACCGGATCGAAGCCGGCCTGGGCGAGCTGCGGCGACCAGAATTCGATCTTGCCCGAGGGAGTCGGGAACTCGGCCGGCACGCCCTCCTCGAAATAGAGGGGCTGCGGCGGCCCGGTGATCACGCCCTTCTCCCGGATCTCCGCCAGGCTGTAGCCGGCGGCCTTCAGCCGGTGGTCCAGATACTCCTCGACGGTCTTCCAGGGGTACCAGGCGCCGAGGCCGAGGCGCAGCGCGAGCTCGCGGGCGATCCACCAGTTGGGCTTCTGATCGCCGGGAGACTCCACCACCGGCTGGCGCAGCGAGACGAACGGCTCGCGGAAGGCCTCGGTGTTGAGATCGTCCCAGCGCTCCAGATAGACGGCCTCGGGGAGGACCACGTCGGCCCAGCCGGCGATCTCGCTCGGGATCACGTCGACGACCACCAGGAGGTCCAGGTTCTGGATCGCCCGGATCGTCTCCTCCGGCGCCGGCAAAGCGTGGATCAGATTGGTCGCGTAGACCATCCATCCTTTGATCGGATAGGGCTCGCCGGTGAGAGTCGCCGCGCGGATGCCGGTGGTCAGGGTACCGTCGGCGAACGGATACCGGTGCTCCGGATTGTCCACTTTTCCCCGCGCCGGCGTGGGGTAGGGCGGATAGGGATAGGCGGGGATATCGACGCTCGCCGGGGCATAGAAGCCGCCCTTGCGCCCCCAGCTGCCCAGCAGGGCATTCAAGAGAGCCACCGCGCGGCTGCGCTGGGAGTCATCGCCATACCAGGTGGCGTGGCGCCCGGGGTGGACCAGGGTGGCCGGCCGGTGGCTCGCCATCTCGCGGGCCGTGGCGCGGATCGTCTCGGGCTCGATGCCGGTCGCCGGATATGCCCATTCAGGCGTCCAGGGCGCGATCTCGGCCGCGAATGCCTCGAAGCCGAAGCCATGGGACTCCACGTACTCCTTGTCGTAGAGCCCCTCCGTCACCAGCACGTTCATCCACGCCAGGAGCAGAGCGATGTCGGTCCCCGGCTTGATCGGCAGATACCAGTGGGCCTTGCTGGCGGCGACAGAAAACCGGGGATCGACCACGATGATCGATGCGCCGCTGCCGACCGCCTCGGCGAAGTCCTGGACCTGGGAGTTGTGCATGTTCTCGCCCAGGTGGGAACCGATCAGCACCAGACAGCGGGCGTTGCGGATGTCGGTCCGCTCGGGCGTCCCGACCTCCTCCCCGAAGGTGAGGGTGAAGCCGGCGTCACGGGGACCGCGGCACTGGGCATAGGAGGGCGCGGTCAGGTTCGGCGTGCCGAACGCATGGAAGGTGTGCTTGAGGAAGTTGGCGCCGATCCCATGGCTGAACAGAGCCATGGACTCGGGTCCGTAGCGCTCTTTGATCGCCTGCATCTTCCGGGCGATGTGATCCAGGGCCTCGCCCCAGGTCACCTCGGCCCACTCCTCCGCGCCGCGGTTCTGGCGGCGGATCAGGGGAGCGGTCAGCCGGGTGCGATCGAAGTGGGCGCCGACGCCGCCGGTCCCGCGCGGGCAGAGCCGGCCGCGGCTCAGAGGATCGCGCGGGTTGCCCTCGATCTTCCAGAGCCGGCCGTTCCTGGTGGTCGCAATGGCGCCGCACTTCCAGAAGCAGACGTCACAGTACGTGGGCGTCGTGCGGATCTCGTCCGCCGCGGCTGCGGGGCCGAGCCATTCCGGTAGCTGTGGCCCCGCGAAGCAACCTGCGGCGGCCAGACCGGCGGCGCCGGTGGAGATCTGAAGGAATCGACGTCTCGAGAGAGTAGTCATCGGCCCCTGGAGAGAGCGAGCCGCGTGCCATCAGAGAAAAACGTTACAGATCAGGAGGTTGAGAGAAAAACCGAAGCCGTGAGGGCGGGGTGTTGCAACTGATTGTTGCAACGTAACGTTTCAAGGTGTTTCAGGCGTTGCAGCCGGCAGAACCGCGGAGGATAGGCGCCGCCACCCGGCCCGGGTTGAACCCCGGAGTGCAACCCACGGCAGGCGGAGCGCCTATTTGGTTGCCCGTCCAGCATGGGGCACAAGGCCCTTGACTCACCTGCCTCCTTCAGAGTCTAAACCAGTCGAGTTCGAGTTGGTAAAGCCAAACTCGTGAGAGACCAACGGACGTCTCGTGGGAGTAATACTCGGCATACGGAAAAATCACGCTCACTGCTTCGCCGACGCATTCGCACAGGTAGTACAAGGCGAATCCGAGGGCTTGCGCCTTCGTCGCCAAGGGGCTTAGGTATAGGTTCCTGATACCTCTCTTCGCTCGCTCCTCCTCTAGCCGATCGTGCAACTCCTGGGCCGTGGCAAAGGGATCATTCGCCGGTGCGAACAACAAGGATCGCTTCGGAAGTGGACCGACTGCCTCCTCAGCTTTGGCAGCGCGAAGACGATTCTCCTCATACATGTGTGGTTGCAGGCTAGGCAGCCCAAACATCTCTAACTTGCGTGCGGCCCGTTTGCTTTCCGCAACCCTTCGGATCAGCTCATCATCGTACCCAGCGCCGATGACTAGAAGATCCTCCTCCCCGGCGTCAGGCACATGTGCACCCTCGAAGCCCCGTATTTGTCTGACTTCCGTGACGGCACCCTTTGTGAACGGTGTCTTGTCCCCCGATTCGTAGGCTTTCGGATCTGCATATAGCACGTCTAGCTTGGAGAATCCTCGATCGCGTAGCAGCCGTGGCAACAACATAAGATGGGGGCGCATAAAACCGGTGCTATCGATGCATACCCGCGTATCTAGCGACCAGTTTTGGACGTGAGCCTCCAGAAAATACTGGTGCCAGAATTCTGCTTCGTCCCGACTATGCAGAATGTAGCGCTCTCCGCTAGCGGGAAGCTCTGATTCGGGGAAATCGTACTCAGGATGAATTAACCACTCTCTTCGGTCAGCCCGCACCGATGCAAATACTGTGTTAACCCGTTTTGACTTATTATAGGCCGATAGGAACACGTCCCAAGCCGGAAGCTCGCCTAGCTTTGGTGCCGCGAATTCCTTGCGGCGAAGAAGACTGTAATCCATCGGTTATCCGAATAGGAGGAGGCCGTTCTGCGTTGAGCCGTTCTGGAAGGGTGCCTGCATCCTCGCAAGCAGCTTACGCCTCATCGTGCCGAACGAGGAGTCGCTTACAGCGGAATCGAAAATCACGTTTAGCATGTCTGTCGAGAAACTCGCGGAGCCTCTGAGCGCAAGAGACAAATCGAAGAGCGGCGCGAGCATCGGATTGAGCTGATATTTGTGTTGCAGAATGCGGGTATTCCTCTCGCGACGCCCATTGGGTACGACGAGTATTAGACTATGCGAAACAGCCTCGTCAAGTGTTCTAGCCGCCGATGGCGAAAGACCTTGGCGGTCCGTGGCAAAGGCGGAGCAGCTCACCTCAACAGGTTTATCGGAAAACCTCATATCGCGGAAGAGGCTTGCCAATCTTCGAATAGCAAGTTGTGTCTCCTCGCCAATACGCCCGAGGCTTTTCGCATCGCTGAGAAACCAAGTGCTAGCCTCACGGACACCCTCACCTTGTGCTCTGAGTGATATTTTGTCCCCACCAAACGGCTTCTCGGCCAAGAACAGCGACCAGCGCGTAACTTGCTTGAGAACGACGAGCAGATTCCGTGGAAGATATCCAGACATGCGAACGAATTCGTCGAAGCCGTAGTACTCTTGAGGCAAGCCGAGGTCCGCCAGCAATTGCGCGTAGAGATCGTGTCGGTAATGTTTATAGGTCGTTGCCAGCTTCCCGGTCCTCTCGGTACCCTCTAACAACCGCGTGATCTTAGTTCGATTCAAGTTCGAAGCCTCCACGAGGTTGTCGCCATCCGCCCATGCTCGGTAAAGCAAGAAAATCGCAAACTTTTCGACCAGAGGACTCTCAGGAAATTGACTCTGTGCTAATAGAATCGGCACATCAGCGCCACGCCCGGCGTCACGAAGCTGGCGTTCGAGACGCTCTAGCCATGGACGAGTCGCTCCTGGTTGAACTCGGCCGATTGTATGTTGGCTTGCTCGCTCTTCTAAAGATACACTAGGCCTGAAGAAGTAATCCCTGAAATCGGGCCGCGGTCCAATATCGAACCCAAACTCACGAAGGCGCCTCTGCACAATTCCCCTGCAGAACGCGTCGTACGAATGCGCTTGCGAACGGTACGTGTCCTCTAGAATGACGAGATCGTATTCACTCCCTTGCCTGTTCTCCTCGCCAGCGCTCAAAGTCTCATGAGTTCGCAATCCATAAAGACGGCTTCCCACAAGAAACGTGGTCGGCAACTGCTTTTCTCGAATCAACGTGTTGACGTAGTGTTGCTGCTCAAGAGTCAAATTTTCATACTCGTCGAGCAGATAGGCGAAGACGAGCCCCGATAGAATTTGCAGGTGCTCGGTCGCTGCTGTTGGGATTCCGAACACTAGGCGTCCCGGGCTTGCTCCAATCTTAATGTCCAAACGATGCGTGAGCGCGGCGTTGTTGATCGCTATATCAAGTTGACGCTGTATGGAGTGAAAGGCCCCTGCAAGATCTCGCAGAGGATCCGCTCCGTTGAAAGGCAACGAGACTCTTACATCGAACAGGTTCACTACGGCTTCGACGAAGCCCCGAGCCTCATCGACCTCAATCTCCTGCGACGCCTCTGTAAATAGGTCGGCAATAAGGTCGATAGTCAGCCGCCCGAGCCACACCTCCGTGTAGTAGGAGAAAATGGTCGCCCATGTGTCCGCATCCTGGCGTTTTCCCGCAAATCGTGACGAGTTAAGCCCCCCGCACCGAAAGTAAATGCCGACATACCCATCGCGCCGGATGCCCTGGATGATATCTCCCTTGTGTCGAAGACGTTGTAACGCGTAAGAGAAGTAACGCAGCAAATGCGTCCGGCCGCCACCCTTGCCACCCGCGAGGAATCGTGGCATGGGTGATCTCGGATCTGCGAGGGATGCAAATCCACCGCCTGGCAGGTCTACCCAAGTCGCCGCAATCTGCGCGTCAGTGAAGTCGACTGCCTTAGTCACCTCGAACGGGTTTTCAGCCATAATGTTGTTCAATCGATCTTTGGATGTCTCGGAAATGCAGCTACCCAAGAAGGATCGCTTTCGTCAAACCAGAGTATTGGCAGCGAGTTGTCGGGTACATTGTGGTGGAACGCGAGGAGCAGCTGCCCGTTCTCAAAACCTAGCGGCCATTCTGGCCAAAGTTCGGAGCCATACTCGGTAGCAAGGTGCTTCGAGGTCGCTGGCTCAATCGCGTGGGGAGGGCGTCTGAACACTCGGGAGTCATCGCCGAATGTCTGATAAGTGGCGTCGAGTTCAGATACGGCGTCAACGACATCGAAGGAGGACTCCCGCTCTGCCCGCGCAATCCCGCTTGAAGTACCGAACAGAACAAGATAGTGGAACGCGATATCACGGCCACGCCTCACTGCCACGTCCTTTAGATCGCGAAGCAGGGTCCGACTGTACCGGACCGATTGTTCACCACTACCACAGAGATCATCGATAAACACGATCCGCTTCAAATTTGATGGATTAAAGTCCACGTTTGGGTCTGTTGCGGCTGAAGTCAGAAGCTCGTGCTGGTGAACGAACAGCGACCTAGGCAAGCGATTTTCCTGCCGGAAGTAGTAAAGGAGATGCGTTCCGCTCTCCGCGGGGTTCCCCATACCGATGAAGCGCGTCGCCAGCAATTCCTCATTGAATCGGTGCTCGATCTCCACGGCATCGGTGGTGCCACCGAGATCATCACGCAGCCGTTGAACGATCGGATAGCGGTACAGATCCCGGAACATCGACCTGAGCAAGACACGGATCTCGCGCAGGCCGAAGTACGAGACCGACGCCAGAAGATGAAGTGCATGGAGCCGCTCACCAGACGTGTCGCCGCAGTGTCGGCCATCAAAGTTGCATAGCCAAGCCTCGATGTCCGGTGCCTGACAGTGTCCTTCCCATAGCCGCTCGGAAAGCGTTTTAACACGCCTGATCAGCTCGTCATGAGTTGCCTCTGCACTCACTGTGAAACCTTTCGGAGCACGTGAACCGTCTCGTCCTGGAGAGGAGCGTTCGTCGACGCGCGCTTGGTCAGCAGCACGCGCCCACGGATCGTGTCGCGCAGCTCGAGGATGGGGCTCATCCCGTGCGCAACGGCAAGCTCTCTGAGATGGAGATGGGTTTGTAGGAAACAACCGGTCACAATATTGCTTCCAGCCACAAGCACCAGGACACCGCCGGGTGCAAGCAGCGCGATGAGGTTGTCTAACACGGCATCCATTGCTCGGAAATAGTGGGCATATATTGCTGCCCGCACTGGATCTCGTGAGGCCAGAAGCGAGACTTCCCTGGCGATGCTGTCGTTCGGACAATCGAGGACAGTCACCTCGTTCAGCCGAAGGTGCTCTCGTCCGATGAGCCCGCGTTCAAGGATGGCGAGCTCAGCAGATGTTGCAAGCCCTGTCCAACCAAGAGCAAGACTGCTGCTTCGGATGTATTTCTGGGCAGCGCCATAGGGCGGACTGGTTAGTATCACCGTCGGCCGCGGCAGCCGGTTCGCGAGGCGGGTTTTGTACACTTCGTCCACCTGCGCAGCGTCCTCGCCCTCCACCACTGATGCGACGCCTTCCAGTGAGGGTATCGTCGCCAGTCGGGCGGCCACGAAGCGCGCCACCTCCTCGAACGTTCGCCAGACCTCGGCCGCTCCTTGATGCGATGCTACAAGCTGCCAGTCTTGACGGCGGACGGGAACCGGGATTCGGGGATCGCGAAGGCTACACCGTTCGGCGGTGATTGCAAGCGACACCAGGAGGAACCGTCTCATCTCGGCTGATAGATCAAACTCGACGATTGCGCGACGGAGACGCCCAAGGGCTCGCTTGACCGGCTGATTGAACCAGAGATCAACATTGACGACATCTGGAATCAACCCTGCGCGAAGAGCCTTTGCCCGGGTTAGAACGTCAGCCGCCGCTCGCCAGGTCCGCACGTGGTCCAATGGAGTCGTTTTCACCTCGGAGAGCAAACGAGCGAACGGATTCCTGTCGATGCCCCAACCCGTCATGTGCGCAGCACGCGCCTCGACCAGCACGGTTCCAGAGCCGCAGAACGGATCCACAACCACGTCGCCAGGAAGCGCGATCTGCTCACAGTGTAGGAAGAACCGCGGTATCTGGCGAAGCAGACGGGCCGGATAAGGGTAGATGGAGTGGCTCAGGTCGTTGACCGGAATAGGGCCAACGAGCTGGCGAAAGCTGACGTCAATCGGCCTGGGCCTCTTTGCGTACTCGCGGAGCAAAGCTTGCAGGGTATCAGTCGCTCGGCGAATCTGAGCAGTACGCGACGCGTGTTCGGACTGGGGCTCACGCGCGCACGGAGCGGGCCGACTCGGCAACGCGCGCTCCCTCGCCAGACCCTTGTCGATGGCGGTCATCACTCCAGGCTGCGACATGGCGGAGATCATACCTCATCCCGCGAGCTGATCTAGCTCGACGCCGTTGGGCTCCCTGTCCCCCCGCTGGCCTCAAGGCGGCGCCGGTAGAGATCTGAAGAAATCTTTCAGGCGTTGCAGCTCGCGGCTGCCTGGAGCAGCGCATGCTCGCGCATCTTCCGCCAGAGGGTCGTCCGGCTCATCCCGAGGGCCTGGGCGGCCTCTTCGCGCCGCCAGTGATGCGTCTCCAACGCGGCTCGCAGGCGGTCCAGCTCGGAGCTCGAGGAGGCGGGCGGACGGGCCGGGGCACTGCTTTCCTGCTCCGGGGCTGGAATCGCGCCCGCCGCTTCCAGGATCTCGATGGGGAGATCCTCGTCGTGGATCGTCTGGCTCCGGCAGACCGCAACGGCGTACTCCAGGGCGTTCTCGAGCTCCCGGACATTGCCGGGCCAGCGATAGAGGAGCAGGCTGCGCAGAGCGTCGGGCGCCAAGCGCAGGGAACGGCCGTGGCGGTCTCCGACGCGCGCCAGCAGGTGGTGGGCGAGCGGCTCGATGTCGGCTCGCCGCTCGCGCACCGGCGGGATCTCGATCGGCACCACCCGCAGACGGTAATAGAGATCGTCGCGGAAGCGGCCTTCCCGCACCGCGCGGCGCAGATCGAGGTTGGTGGCCGCGATGATGCGGGCCTCGGTGTGCCGGGACCGGCTCTCGCCCACCCGTTCGAACGTGCGCTCCTGGAGGACGCGCAGCAGCTTCACCTGCAGGGGCAGGGGAAGGTCGCCCGCTTCATCGAGGAACAGCGTGCCGCTGGAGGCCAGCTCGAAGCGTCCGGTGCGGTCGCGCACCGCGCCGGTGAAGGCGCCGCGCACGTGGCCGAACAGCTCGCTCTCCAGGAGCTCCCCGGGAAGGGCTCCGCAGTTGACCGCGACGAACGGGCCATGGCGCCGGGGAGAGTGGAGATGGAGGGCGCGGGCCACCAGCTCCTTGCCCGTGCCGCTCTCGCCGGTCAGGAGGACCGTGGCCTCGCTCTCTTCCAGGTTCTCGATCAGACGGAAGATGCGGAGCATCGACGCCGAGCGGGCGATGAGCCCGGAGAAGGCCGTCGGCCGGTCGGAGGTGTCCTCCTCGTCCGCGGCGCGGAGCACCACGACATAGGAAACCCGGGGATCGCAACGGCCGGTGGGATCGTGAGCGATCGGCGCCACCGTCACCGAGACCCGCTGTGGCGCGGCCGGGCCCAGGCGCAGAGTCGCGCCCCACCCTTCCCGGCGCTCGCCGCGCGCCAGGGCCTGGCGCAGCGGGCTCTCCGGCCCGAACAGCTCCGGCCCCAGGATCTCCTCGACCGAGCGCCCCAGGACCTGCCCCGCCGCCCCTTCGCCCGCCAGCCGGTCCAGCTCTGCCGAGCCGTGGACGATCCGGAAATCCGGTCCGAGGCAGACCAGGGCCCGCCCCAGCGACTGGAACACCGTGCTGAGGGCATGCAACATGGCCCGCAGCTCGGGATCCTCGGCCACAGTCCGTACCGGCTCCAACATGGGCTACAGGATGAACGCGGCGGGGAGGTCGCGCGCCACCTCAAGGGGTGGTGAGAAAGGTGCTGGAGAGGTGGGGGCTTGCTCCCGCAGCGCGGCGTTCGCCCTGGCCTGCAACGAACGCTTCCCCGTTGAACGAGAAGAGTTTCCCGTTGAGCAGAAGAGCCTTTCCGTCGAGCCGGAAGGGCTTTCCGTTGAGCGAGAAGGCTTTCCCGTTGAACAGGAAAGGTTTCCCGTCGAGCGGGAAGGCTCTCCCGCTGAACAAGAAGAGCCTCTCGTTGAACGGGAGTGGTCCCCCGTTGAGCGAGAAGGCTTTCCCGTTGAACAGGAAAGGCTTCCCGTCGAGCGGGAAGGGTCTCTCGCTGAACAAGAAGGATCTCCCGTTGAACGAGAGAGGTCTCCCGTTGAGTGGTCGTGCAGTGCCTGCTTACGGGCAAGGCATCTCCTTGAGCAGCCTGCGTCTCTCGCTGAACGGGCGCCCAGTCTTTGTTCACGGGAGGGGTTGTCACTGCCGCTCCAAAGCTCCGAACCCGCCCTGGTCACGGAGAGCGTGGGCCGGCAAGGATGCCGGCGCTCCCAGCGGGCGCAAGACCCGACTTCCGACGCAAAGAGAACGGTATTGGAGTTAACGGGCTATGATCCCGAAACCGCGAGCCTCGGCACGTGGAGAAAGCGACGCATGGAGATCACTCACGTCTTCTTCGACATCGGCGGCGTGCTGGGGACCAACGGCTGGGACCGGGAGCAGCGGGCCCGGGCGATCGAGCACTTCAGGCTCGACGAGGACTTCGAGGCGCGGCATCAGGAGCTGGCCGGCGATTGGGAGATCGGCCGGATCACCCTCGCCGACTACCTCGAGAGCGCGGTCTTCTACGAGCCGCGCCCCTTCTCGCGCGAGGAGATCACGGCGTTCATGCTGGCCCAGAGCCAGCCCTACCCGGACTCCATCCTGATTGCGCAGGACCTGCGCGCCCGCAGGCCCGATCTGTGTCTCATGACGTTCAACAACGAGTCCGCGGAGCTCAACGACCACCGGATCGAGAGCTTCGGTCTGCGCCCTCTCTTCTCCGCCTTTCTCTCCTCCTGCTGGCTCGGGGTGCGCAAACCGTCGCGGGTGATGTTCGAGCGCGGCCTTTCCATTGCGCAGGCGGAGCCCGCCCGGGTGGTCCTCGTCGACGACCGCGAGCAGAACCTGGCGCCCGCCAGGACCTTGGGGTTTCAGACGGTTCACTTCACGGGCGCGGACATCCTGAAGAAGGCGCTCGTGGACCTGCACCTGCTCTGAGGGAGACAGCCGTGGACGCGACCCTCCGTCTGGCCGAGCCCGCGGACGCGGCGGGGATCCTCGCGATCTACGAGCCGATCGTGCGCGAGACGGCGATCTCGTTCGAGCTGGAGCCGCCGGACGAGGCGGAGATGCGGCGCCGGATCGAGAGCACCCTCGAACGACGGCCGTGGTTGGTCTGCACGGCAGGCGGGATCGTTGCCGGCTATGCCTATGCGGCAGCCCATCGCGAGCGGCCGGCCTATCAGTGGTCTGTCGAGACGAGCGTCTACGTCCATCCGGACCACCGGCGCCGGGGCGTGGCCCAGGGCCTGTACGCGGCGCTCCTGCCGGCCCTGGGAGCCCAGGGTTTCTACAATGCCCTGGCGGGGATCGCTCTGCCCAATCCGGCGAGCGTCGGCTTTCACGAATCCTGCGGGTTCCAGTGGATCGGCGTGTACCGCTCGGTGGGCCACAAGCTCGGCGCCTGGCACGACGTCGCCTGGCTGGAGCTCCGGTTGCGCGAGGACCGCGGTGAGCCGGTGAGCCCACCCTGCCCGACGGCCGAGCTGATCACGCGGCCCGCGTGGCACGCGGCCCTGCGCTCCGGCCTGTCCAGGCTGGGATAGGCGGGCTCACCACTGGCGAGCCGCTTCGGTGAGCTGCCCCGCCTCCATCTTCTCCTGCACGTCGATGCTGTAGCGTGCCCAGGGGATGAACTGCAGGCGCGCGCGAGAGATGGGCTCGCCGGACCACTGGCAGAGACCGTAGGTCCCTTCGGCCATACGCTGGAGAGCTTCCTCGATCAGCAGCAGCTTCTGCCGGTCCTCCTCCGAGCGGGCGAACAGGAACTCGCGCTCCTGATAGATGTTGGCGAGCTCCTCCAGGTCCTCGGCCCCCTCTTCCCGGGTCGACTGGGCGGCGGAGAAGTCCCGCTGGTAGTCCGAAACGATCCGGTCCCGTTCCTCGATCAATTTCCTGCGCAGCTTTGCGATCTGGTGCGGCGGCAGGGCCGGCGGGACGACCCTGTGAATTGGACTGTTGCTCGAAATCATGGCCGTGCTCCCCTTATCTGGTGGTCTTCCAGTTCCTCATTGCTGTTTGAGAAGGCTAGTCCCGCGCGAAGCGGGAGGCGCCACCCGGGAGAGGGGCGGGAACGGGCGTGCTCAGGCAGCCGGAAGCTCCGCCCTTCGGGGTGGGCAAGCTTTGTCACGGTTCAATGTTTGCGCGCACCTGAACTCATAGAAGTGTTGAGATGTGCATCGATTCCGGGGAGGGGTGACGAGGAGGCACAGCTGAGCCTCTCAATAGAGAGAGGCCAGTTTCGTCAAGGGAGGTTGCCCCATGTCTCGGAAGTGGATCGTCTCCATCCTGATTCTCGTTCTCGGTTTCGTCGGTGCCGGAATGGCGTCTGCCAAGGAGCAGTACGTCTACTCCGTGAAGTTCGTCTGCGGCTACAACCCGGACAACCTGGGGACCAGCGTAACCGGCGCGCGAGAGGGAGAGCCGCCGGTCAAGTTCGGCAACTACGCGACCGAGATCAACATCGTCTGGCCGGAGATCTACCTGGTTGACACGCACGAAAGCGCTTACGTCTCCAAGCACCTGGTGGTCCTGGTCGACCGGGGGAGGCCGGTGGGGCGGGAGCCGAACGTGGCGCCGGGGAAGCTCTATGCCGACAGCATCAATCTCACGGCTGTCAGCGGCACCATGGACGACTGCAACCGGATCGCCGAGATCCTCTGGGGCGCGGTGCCGACGCCGTACCCGCTGACCATCGGCTATCTGGTGCTGGCGAGCACCCATGAGATCGACGTGACGGCGGTCTACACGTCGCAGGCCTGCAGCTACTGGACGAAGTCGCCCGACCGGCTGGATTGCCTCGACCCGAACGGGACCAACGTGGGCGTGAGCTCCTCGATCGACGTCGAGCGGATTCCCGGCCGCAGGCTGATCATTCCGTAACCGCTGCTCGAGCTTCTCCTAGACCATCCTGCGCGAGGCCTCCGGACGCACGCATCCCTGGGGCCTCGCATATTGCTCAAAGCGCTTCGGGCAGGTGCTTGCCGAGGAAGTACCGGAACGATCGGTTCCGGGAAGCCGCCCGCTTCCTATCGAAGCGCTCCAGGAGGGAGAGAAGGGCGGGGAGGCGTGGAGACCCGCTTTCCGCCAAAGCGTGCAGGCAAGTCTCCTTGGTGATGCGTTCAGTGTCCGGCGCCTGTGCAATCGGGAGGCTGTCCCACTCGGTAGCGCCTTCGGGAATGCCGGCGCAGTACCAGCTCTCGATCTCCATCTTCACGGATGGCCACCGCCTGGAAGAACCGAGCGTCGTCATCCCCTTCGACAAAGAGGAAGAGCTGCCTATACGCCATGCCCGACGCCCAGCAGGTTCTGGACGTACAGCTCGTCCACTCCCAGGTCGTTCTCCAGGAAGACCTTCAGCTCCGAGCTCTCGGCGGGACGGGTGACATGCGAGAAGCCCTTGTCGTCGCGGTGGACTAGGAGGAGGTCCGCAAGGTCGGCGTGCTTGACCAGCTCCGGATTGTGGGTGGTGACGATCACCTGCTTCTGTCGCGAGGCGTCGGCCAACATTCGGACGACTTTGGAAATCAGGTGTGGGTGGATATTGCGCTCGGGCTCCTCGATGATCACGATGGGGGCGGGATGAAAATACAAGGCGACGATCAGGGCCGCGAGGTGGATGGTGCCGTCCGATAAGAAGGCCGCGGGAAGGGCTCTCTCGGAGAAGCTTTACCTGGCGGCAATGAGCAATGACTTACCTGCGAAGCGCTCCACCTGCAGGTCCTCGATGAACGGGAGGGCGTCGTGGAGCAGGCGGATGAAGGCCGCTCGGCCGGGCCGGGTCCTGTAAGAGGTTACGCAAGACGAGAGCCAGATTGCTGCCATCGGGCTCGAGATAGGCTCTGCCGCTGATCGATGTGGCTCTCTTCGGCAGCTTGGGATCGAGATCGAAAACTTCCATCGAGCCCAAGCTGGCGAGAGAAGGTCCTTCTCCCAACACCGCCAGCGTGGGTGTCTCAGTGATGAGGACTCTTTGATTCGGGGCTCGATCTGAATCAAAGATGATGTCGATGGAGATCGGTCGAGAGGAGCCGATCTGTAGATTTCTGAGAAAGTCCATCCCTCCCTGCAAGGAGACCGCATTCTCCGTTCCCTCGACCGCGACGTGCCGGATGAACCGGAAAATCTCCAGGAAGTTCGATTTCCCGGCCGCGTTGCTTCCGACGACGATGTTCAGCGGCCGGAGTTCCACGTCGAGCTCATCGAAGCTCTTGAAGTTGGAGACCTTGATCCGATTGATCGCCATGGCTTCTTCAGTGTACTGCAACCAGAGCTTGCCCTCTACACCGACCAGGGATCGACGAGCACGAGGCCACATCCTTCGAAGTGGCGGAGATTGTGAGTCGCGAGGGTCGCCTTGCGCGCGCTGACGATTCCGGCAATCTGGACATCCCGGATCTCGACGGTCCGGCCGGCTTGGCGCCGTTGCGCGGCGATGCGGCCGGCTGCGTCGGCCGCGGACTGGTCGAGAGGAAGAACCCGGCCTTCGAAGTCTTCTTCGAGCGCCTTCGCGAAGGCCTCTTCCAGGTGACGTCGACGCCGGCCGGGTGCGAGAATCTCCAGGCCCAGACGGACCTCGAAAACCGTGATGGAAGTCGTCCATACAGACTCGGGCGGCAGGCTGTCGAGCCATGCCACCACGGCCGGATCGGGCTCGGTCCGCATCAGGGCCGAGACCACGTTGGTGTCGAGCACGATCACGATTCGAAATCGGCCGGCCGTGCCGGTTGACCGCGGAGCTCGGGAATCTCTTGGGCAAGACCCAATCCGGCGAAGCGGGCGGCGAGCCGAGAGCCGAGCGGTGTCCGGGCACCACCCTCCTCCCGGACTGCATTGCGGAGGATCTCCCGGACTTCCTCTTCCGTGCTGTGGCCGTGACGGCGAGCGCGGATCTGAAGCTTGGCCTTTACGTCGTCGTCGAGGTGGCGAACCAGAAGTTGAGCCATGCCGCGATGATAGCACGATAGCGTCGTCAATAGGACTTCAAGCCCCCGGCTGCCGCCGCCACCGCTTGTGCCACCACACCCACTGCTCCGGACGCCGCCGCACCTGTTCTTCGATCTTCGCCGTCATGAGCGCCGTCGCTTCCCGCGGGTCGGGCGGCAGGTCGAGGGGAGGGAGGAAGCGGATGAGGTGGCTGCCGTCGGGGCGGCGCTCGATGAAGGAGGGGATGACATTCGCCTTCTGGCGGAGGGCGATCTCGGCGGCTCCCACCGGGGTGAAGGCGGGACGGCCGAAGAAGGGGACCCAGACGCCGTCGACCTTGGTGTCCTGGTCGATCAGCATGGCGAGCGCGCCTCCCCCGCGCAGGACCTCCAGGAGCTGGCGCGCGGCTCCCCGGGTTCCTCGCGCGATGGTGGTGGTGCCCAGGTGCTTCCGCAGGTCGACCAGGAGCTGCTGGAGACCGGGGTCGTCGAGCGGACGGGCCACCGCGGCCGGCGGGACTCCCCCCTCGTGGAGGGCGGTGCCGATCAGCTCCCAGTTGCCGCAGTGACCGGTGAGGATGAGGATCGAGCGGCCGGAGGCCTTGGCGGCGGCGACGTTGTCCCAGCCTTCGATGTCCAGATGGCGCAGGATCTCCTGCTTGCTGCGCTTGAGAAAGTGGAGGAGCTCCGCCAGGTTCATGCCGGCCGAGAGGAAGCTGGCGCGGGCGATGCGGGTGCGTTCCTTCGCGGGCAGCTCGGCGAGGGCGAAGGAGAGGTGCTCCAGGGCACGCCGGCGGTCGCGCCCGCTCAGGCTCCAGGCGAGGCGGCCCAGGGCGCGGCCGACCGCCAGCGCGGTGCGATGGGAGAGGAGGCCGAAGAGGAAGACCAGGCTGCGGACGGCGATGGGGAGGAGCGCTTCACGCACCCGGCTGAATCGCCGGCGGCGCGGCCGGATCTCCCCGCCGGATGGGGCGGAGCGGATCAGACGGATGCCGCCTCTCACTCGTGCGCCAGGAAGGGAGCGATCAGGTAGTCCCAGTCCCCGCGGGCCCGCAGCACGAATTCGCACATCTCGCGGACCACGCCCTGCCCGCCCGGCCGGAGGAGCACCTTGTGCACCCGCTCCCGGACCTCGGCCACCGCATCGGCCGGCGCGAAGGAGAGGCCGCAGCGCAGGAGGACCGGCAGGTCGAGGAGGTCGTCTCCCATGTAGGCGACCCGGTCGGGAGTGGTCTTCTGCGAGACGAGAAGCTCCTCGAAGGCGGGCTTCTTGTCCGAGCGGTCCATGAGCAGGGCGTCGATCCCGAGCTCGCCGGCGCGGAAGCGCAAGGCTTCGCTCACCCGGCCGGAGAGGATGCCGACCTTGAGCCCGGCCTTCTGCGCCAGCTTGAGCCCGAAGCCGTCGCGCACGTCGAACATCTTCCACTGCTCGCCGGTGGGGCCGTAGACCAGCCGGCCGTCGGTGAAGACGCCGTCCACGTCGAACAGGAGCCACTCCAGGCTCCTCGCCCGCTCGCTCAAGTGCTCGTCGGCGAGCAGCACGCTCAGAACAGCTCCAGCTTCCAGAGGTCGTGCAGGTGGACGATCCCCTGGACGCGCCCGGCCTCGTCGCAGACGAAGAGCGAGGTGATGTGGTGCTCCTCCATGACGTGGAGGGCCGCCGCGGCGAGCTCGCCGCCCGGGATGGTCCGCGGGTTGGGCGTCATGCACTCGCCCGCCGTGTGCTGCAGGAGCCCCTCGTCCACCGCCAAGCGCCGTCGCAGGTCGCCGTCGGAGATGCAGCCGAGGAGCTTGCCTTCCGCGTCGGTCACGGCGGTGATCCCCAGCGTCTTGCGCGACATCTCGTAGATGGCCTCGCGCATCGGCGCGTCGGTGCGGACCACGGGGAGGGCCTCGCCCTGGTGCATCAGCTGCTCGACCTTGAGCAGGCGCTTGCCGAGCCGGCCGGCGGGATGGAGCAGCGCGAAGTCCTCGCGGGTGAAGCCGCGCGCCTCCAGCAGAGCCATGGCGAGAGCGTCCCCCAGGGCCAGCGTGGCCGTGGTGGAAGCCGTGGGGGCGAGGTCGAGAGGACACGCCTCGCGGTCGATCGCCACCGGCAGGTGGATGTCGGCGTGGCGCGCCAGCGGGCTCGCCGAGTTGGCCGTCATGGCGACCAGGGGGACGCCCAGCCGCTTCAAGGACTCGACGAGCTGCAGCAGCTCCCGGGTCGTCCCCGAGTAGGACGCGGCCAGCACCACGTCGCCCGGCACGATCATCCCCAGATCGCCATGCACCGCCTCGGCCGGATGGAGGAAGAACGAGGGAGTGCCCGTCGAAGCCAGGGTCGCCGCGATCTTCTTGAGGACGAGCCCGCTCTTCCCCATGCCGGTGCAGACGACCCGGCCCGGGCAGGAGCGCAGGAGGTCGACCGCCCGGTCGAAGCGCTCGTCGAGCTGCGGGATGAGCCCCTCGACCGCCGACGCCTCGGTGCGCAGGACCTCGACGGCTACCTCGCGCGGGGAGCGCGGCGATCTGGCGGCAGCTGGCGGCTTCGAGTTCATGACGGTCATGGTTGTGCGGGCTCCGGCGCCCCCCCTCCCGACCTCACCCCCCGACCCCCTCTCCCATCGCCCCCCCACCAACCGGGAGAGGGGGCGCCACCGCCCAAAAAACTTCTTACCCGGGTCTCTTGAAGCCAGTTTCCCCCTCTCCCGGGGGATGGGTGTGCGATGGGAGAGGGGGCCAGGGGGTGAGGTCTCAAGGCCCCGCCTCCGCAAGAAGTGTCCTCTTGAGCCCCACCAGCCCCCGCAACAGCCGCTCCGCCCGCTCCGGATCGAGCTGGACTGCACTGTCGGAGAGCGCTCTTTCAGGGTCCGGATGGATCTCCAGAAACACCCCGTCCGCCCCGGCCGCGACGGCGGCGCGCGCCAGGGGCTCGGCGAAACGGCGCTGGCCGCCGCTCTCGGCGCCGCCGCCCGGGAGCTGCAGCGAGTGGGTGATGTCGTAGATCACCGGGATCCCCTCGTCCTGGAGCAGCGCGAAGCTGCGCATGTCCACCACCAGGTTGTGATAGCCGAAGCTCGCGCCGCGCTCGGTCACGGTCACCCGGTCGTTGCCGGCGCTCCGCGCCTTGTCGACGATCTTGCGCATGTCGTCCGGGGCCATGAACTGCCCCTTCTTGATGTTGACCGCCCGGCCGGTCTCCGCCGCGGCCACCACCAGGTCGGTCTGGCGGCAGAGGAAGGCGGGGATCTGGAGGACGTCGCAGACCTCCGCGGCGGGAGCGCACTGCTCCGGCTCGTGCACGTCGGTGAGCACCGGCAGGCCGGTCTCTTCCTTGACGGCGCGCAGAACGCGCAAGCCCTCCTCCAGGCCGGGGCCGCGGAAGCTGTCCAGCGAGCTGCGGTTCGCCTTGTCGAACGAGGACTTGAAGATGAGACCGATGCCCAGCCGCTTGGCGATCGCGGCGAGGATGCGGGCGGTCTCGATCGCCAGCTCCTCGCTCTCGATCACGCACGGCCCGGCGAAGACCGGCAGGGTCTCTCCCCCGATCACGATTCCGGGAGCCAGCTCGACAGGTTGGACCGCCATCCTCAGCCCTGGAGCTGGACCTCGGAAGGGACCTCTTCCGGGAGCTCCCGCTCGATCGACGCCGGGCCTTCCGACAGCGTCCGCGGCGCGGTGGCCTTCAGCGTCTCGCCGTGCAGCCGCTGCTTCTGGTGCTGGATCGCGGCGGCGATGTAGGAGACGAAGAGCGGGTGCGGCTCGGTCGGCTTCGACTTGTACTCAGGATGGAACTGGCAGCCCAGGTACCAGGGGTGATCGGGCAGCTCGACCATCTCGACGAACTTGCCGTCGGGCGAGAGGCCGGAGATGACCAGGCCGTGCTCCTTGAGCGCCGGCAGGTACTTCTGGTTGACCTCGTACCGGTGGCGGTGCCGCTCGCTGATCTCGGCTGCACCGCCATAGATGCGGCGCGCGAGCGTCCCCTCCTGCAGCCGGCAGGGGTAGGCGCCCAGGCGCATCGTGCCGCCCAGCTCCTCGACCCCCAGGAGATCGCGCAGCTTGTAGATGATCGCCGAGTCGGTCTCCGGATCGAACTCCGACGAGGTGGCCTCCTTGATCCCGCAGACGTTTCGCGCGTACTCGATGACCATGCATTGCATCCCCAGGCAGATGCCGAAGAAGGGGACGCGGTGCTCGCGGGCGTAGCGGATGGCGCGGATCTTCCCTTCCGTGCCGCGCGGCCCGAAGCCGATGGGCACGAGGAGCGAGTCGACGTCGAACAGCTCGCGGGGCCAGCCCCCCTCCTCCAGCTCCTCGGCGTCGATGTAGACCAGCTCGACCGCCGCGTCGTTCGCCGTGCCGCCGTGGAGCAGCGCCTCGTTCAGGCTCTTGTAGGAGTCCGGGAACTCGACGTACTTGCCGACGATCCCCACGCGCACCCGGTTGTGCGGGTTCTTGATCCGCGCCACCAGGCTCTCCCAGCGCGACAGGTCGCGGTCGTAGTGCGGCAGGTTCAGCAGCTCGAGGAGGATGTCGTCCAGCCCCTCGCGCGTGAACATGAGCGGCACCTCGTAGATCGTCGAGACGTCGCGGGCCGCGATGACCTGCCGGGGATCGACGTTGCAGAAGAGGGCGATCTTCTTCTTCATGTCCTCGGGGAGCGCGCGGTCGACGCGGCAGAGGACGATGTCGGCCGAGATGCCGATCTCGCGCAGCTCGCGGACCGAGTGCTGGGTCGGCTTGGTCTTGAGCTCGTCGGCGGCGGCGATGTAGGGGACCAGGGTCAGGTGGATGTTGACCGCGTTGCCGCGGCCGATCTCCTGGCGGAACTGGCGGATCGCTTCGAGGAACGGCAGCGACTCGATGTCGCCCACGGTGCCGCCGATCTCGACGATCACCACGTCGTTGTCGTCGGCGACCCGGCGCATCTTCTCCTTGATCTCGTCGGTGATGTGGGGGATGACCTGGACCGTCTTGCCGAGGTAGTCGCCGCGGCGCTCCTTGAGAATGACCGACTCGTAGATCTTGCCCGTCGTGTAGTTGTGGCGCTTGCTGGTGGCCGTGTGGGTGAAGCGCTCGTAGTGGCCGAGGTCCAAATCGGTCTCGGCGCCGTCGTCGGTGACGAAGACCTCGCCGTGCTGGTACGGAGACATGGTCCCCGGATCGACGTTGATGTACGGGTCGAACTTCATCAGGGTGACCGAGAAGCCCCGGGCCTCGAGGATCGCGCCGACCGACGCGGCGGCCACTCCTTTGCCGAGCGACGAGACCACGCCGCCGGTGACGAAGATGTACTTGGTCGCCATGGTTCAATCTCCTCCCAGCAAACGTTCGACTCGTTCCAGATCTTCCCGTGTGTCGACGCCCGGCGCGCCGCGCTCGACCCGCAGCACGCGGATCGGAATGCCGTGCTCGAGCGCCCGCAGCTGCTCGAGCGATTCGCTCTGCTCGAGGGGCGTCGGGGTCAGGCCGGCGAGGCGGAGCAGGGCGTCGCGTTGATAGCCGTAGATGCCCAGGTGCTTGAGCGGCGGCGGGCTTCCCTCGTGCCGCGGATAGGGGATGCGCGAGCGGCTGAAGTAGAGGGCGTAACCGGCGAGGCTCACGACCACCTTGACCGCGTTCGGATTGTCGAAATCGTCCGGACGCGCCTCCGCCGCCAGGGTGACCACCGGGTCTTCCCGGTGCTCGGCGAGGTGCCGGGCCAGAGCCGACACCGCCTCGGACTCGATGAGCGGCTCGTCCCCCTGGACGTTGACCACCGCCGCCGCGTCCCACCGCCGCGCCGCCCAGGCGATGCGGTCGGTGCCGCTCGCGCAGTCCGCCGGCGTCATCTCCCAGGCGCCGCCGAAGGCTTCGACGGCCCGGGCGATGCGCTCGTCGTCCGTCAGCACCACCACGCGGTCGAGCCCGCGGGCCCGCGCCACCCGCTCGTAGACGTGCTCGATCATCGGCCGGCCGGCGATGGGCAGCAGGGGCTTTCCGGGGAGCCGCGTCGAAGCGTAACGAGCCGGGATCGCTCCCACGATACCCGAGCCGCTGCCGGCGGACGGAATCGAAGGGGCGTCGGTGGGGTGCACGGCCTAATCTAATTGGAAGGAGAGGGGGGTGTCAATTCAGGCGCTGGACTCCCGCCTCGATCCCCCCTAACATTCGCGGCCGGTTGTCATGATGAAGAGATCCACCCTCGCGCTGCTCCTGCCCCTCCTCCTGCTTACCGCCTGCGGTCCCTCCCAGCCCTCGGGCGAGGTCCGGCTCCTCTTGGACGGCGACCATGCGCCGGACGTGCTGACCGAGCGCAAGGACGTCGCCGATCCGCCGGCTCTCGGGGGGAACCGCTTCCTCTCCGGCTGGTGGCCCTGGAAGAACGAGGGGACGCTGGTCCTGTCGCCCATCGTGCGCCGGGCGCGGGTGCAGATCGTCAACCTGGAGCACCGCGAGCGGACCCTCGTCCTCGATCTGCTCGAAGAGGCGGCGTCCAGGGGGCGCAAGGTGCGGGTCGAGGCCGACGGCCGCAACCTCGGAGTGTTTCCGCTGACCGATCCGGTGGAGGTCCCGCTGCCCGCCGACCTGCCGCTGGGCCGGGTGACCCTGGACCTCTCGTTCGATGAGGGATCGCGCGGCGTCGTCGCCGCGGCGGTGCGGCCGATCCTGCCCGAGGGGAAGGTGAAGCGCTGGAAGGCCGACCTGATCCAGTCAGGTGTCTCGCTCGTCGAGATGGTCCGGCCGGTCTCCGGGGGCGAGACCCTGATGGGCTCGTTCATCCCACCCACGAATCCGCAGCCGGGCCAGCGGTTCGATCTGATCGTGGCGCGCGAGGACGGCTCGCCGATCCGCCGCTTCACCTGGGCTCCCAGCTTCTGGAACCGGGTGCGCGGCACACGCTCGTTCGCCTACCGGATCGGCGACATCCACGGGTTCGTCCGGGTACGCCTGTGGGCCCACGGCGTGGGACCGGCGGGGCGGTGGAAGGAGCTGCGGCTGGTCGGTGAGAGTCCGGAAAGGACTCAAAGGACGGAAAGGACGGAAAGGACAGGGACGCCGCCGCCGCGGCTGGTGATCCTCTATGTCAACGACGCGCTGCGGGCCGACGCGGTCGGTGTCCTCGGCGGGCCGCCGGGGATCTCTCCCACCTACGACCGGCTCGCTCGTGAGGGGTTGCTCTTCCGCGCCCACCGGAGCGTCGCCCCGAACACCCTGCCGTCGACCAAGGCTCTGTTTACCGGCCGCACCTTCGTGTCGCGCGGCGGCTGGAAGCTGGAGCCCGAGGACGGCGCGACGCTCGCGGAGATGTTCCGCGCCGCCGGCTACCGGACCGGCCTCTTCTCGGGGAACGTCTACGTGAGCCCGGCCTACAAGACCGACCGCGGGTTCGAGCACGTCGCCGAGGAGGTGCAGATCGACGGCCTGGTGGGCGGTGCGCCGGCGGTGATCGAGGCCCCCTACAACGACAACGCCGAGCGGGCGCACGCCGCGGCGCTCGCCTGGCTGCGGACGCTCCGCCCGGGCGAGAAGGCATTCCTTTATATCCATACGATCCACCCGCACAACCCGTACGACCCGCCGGAGCCGTTCCGCTCGCGGTTCACCCAGGGTATCCCCTCGACGATCGACGGCAGCACGCCGACCCTGACCGGGATCAAGGCGCTGCGGGTGCTGCCGAGCGAGGCCGACAAGCGCCGGCTGCGCGGGCTCTACCGCGGCTCGTTCTCCTACAACGACGACCAGCTCGGCCGCTTCCTGGCCCAGGTCGCGGCATTCGCTCCTCCCCGGGAGACCCTGATCGCCATGACGGCGGACCATGGGGAGGAGCTCTTCGACCACGGCGGTGTGCTCCACGGGTTCACGGTCTTCGAGGAGCTGCTGCGCATCCCGCTGGTGCTCTGGGCGCCGGGTCGGATCGAGGCCGGCGAGGTCTCGGCGCGGACCGACACGCTGGACCTCCATGCGACCCTGCTCGAGCTGTGCGGCCTGAAGCCGCCCGGCGGGCATCCGGCGGAAGGACGGTCGCTCTTCGCCGTGGCACGAGACGAGGACCAGGATGTGGAGAAGGAGGTCCGGATCGCCGCGGCGTCCAGCGTGAAGGGGGGCATCTACGCGGCCCTTTCGGGGAAGTGGAAGCTCGTCTGGGCGCCGCGGGTGGGGACCGGCTGGGGCCAGGGGGACGGCGCCGGCCGCTCGCGCGATCCCGAGTACCTGTTCGACCTCGACAGCGATCCGAAGGAAACGACCAACCTGGCCGGCGAAGGGGACTACGCCGTCGCCTGGCTCCGCTCCCGTCTCCTGGCCTGGATCGAGAACAACCGCGAGGAAGAGGAAAAAGAGCCCGCCGGCAGCCAGGCCGTCGACCCGGAGACGCTCAACAAGCTGCGGGCTTTGGGGTATGTGAACTAGGTCAGCCCCGCCATTGCCCAAGCGCGCCGGAGAGGTTGCGGCGGAGAGCTGGATCGACGGCACACCTCCGAATTCTGCCGCGACCCGGGATATCCTTTCCCTCGTGCCGCCGCCCTTCGCCGCCCGACCGCTTCGTGACCGCTGGGAGGCGGCGCTCCTGCTCGTGGTACTGGCGGTCCTCGGGCTGGCCGTGGTGGCGCGGATCGCTCCGCCGGTCGAGGCTCGGCTGTCGGTTCCGACTCAAGGCGCCGAGTGGATCTGGGAGACGCGCGACCGGCGGGATCTCTCCCCGGCGGTGTTCTACGCGGTCCGCGACTTCGACCTGCCGGCTGTGCCGCAGCGGGCGCGTATCCTTGTCGCAGCCGACGAGGAGTACGTCCTTTCTCTCAATGGACAGCGGATCGGCGCCGGTTCGTGGGAGCAGGGCACGCCGCTCGACGTCTATGAGGTCGGCTCGCTGCTCCAGCCGGGGTCCAACCGCCTTCTGGCCGAGCTGCGGAGCGGCCGGGGGGCGGGCGGCTTCCTGCTCAGCCTGGAGGATGGCGAGGGGAGGCAGCTCGTGCGGACCGATGAGCGCTGGCGCATCTTCCATCAGCACCATCCGGGGATCGTCCGCGGCTGGCTGCCGCTCCAGAGGAAGCCGGAAGACTCTCCCCGCATTCCCGGAAGCAAGCCCGCCTTCTGCTGGGGCGTCCCGCCGACTGGAATCTGGGGGCGGCCCAGGGCCGGTCAGCCGCTCCCTCTCCTGTTCGAGATGGCGTCCGGACCCTCCGTTTCCGCGGTCGCGGCGACCGCGGCCGGCACACAGGGCGGACCGCCGGCGCAGCTCTTCGACTGGGGCCGGGAGGTCGCGGGGTATCTGACAATCCAGGTCCCGGCGGTGCCCGCGCTGCAGGCCGGGCTGCTGTTCACCGGTGCGACGCCGCCCGATCCGCGACAGCAGCGGCCGGCGGCCCCGGTGCTCGTCATGCCGGGCCAGCGGGTGTGGCGCTCGGCCCGGCCGGGCCGCTTCCGCTATGCCCTCGTCGTCGGGATCCGGAATCCTTCCGGTGCGGGCGTGCAGCCAGTCGACCCGGCGGTTCTGGCGAGGCGGCTGCCGAAACCGTACAAGGTCGAAGGGGTCTTCTGGATCGATCCGCCGCCGCTACGAACGCCGGTTGAGGACGAAGTCTGGGGCGAACTCCAGGGCGTCCCGGGCGTCGCAGGGCGGAAAGATCTCTAGCTCGGTCTTCGCCTGGACGGCATAGCCTTCCGCCATCTCCCGCACCTCCTCCAGCGTGCCCTGGACGTGCACCAGGTCCAGGATCTGCTCGGACGGCACGCGGTCGAAGCTGCGGTCTTCGAGGACCGCTTCGATCAGACGCCGCTCCTCGGCTCGGACGCGCGGCAGGAGGAGGATCAGGGGGAGGGTGAGCTTGCCTTCCTTCAAATCGGAGAGCACCGGCTTGCCGAGCTCGCTCTCGCGGGCAGTGAAGTCCAAGAGGTCGTCCACCAGCTGGAAGCAGATGCCGAGGGCGTGGCCGTAGCGCCCCAGCACCTGGCCGGCGTCGCTCCTGCGCGGCGGAATCAGGCTGGGGATCGAGCAGGCGGCGGCGAAGAGGTGCGCCGTCTTCCGGTCGATGATCTCGAAGTACTCCTCGACCGAGAGGTCGATGGCGCCGAGGCGCTGGAAAGCGAGGAGCTCGCCCTCGGTCATCTTGAGGGTGGCGTCGCACAAGCGCTGGATGACCTCGATCTGGCCGTGGGAGAGGGCCATCTGCATGGCCTTCGTATAGAGCCAGTCGCCGAGGAGGACGGTCAGGTTGTTCCCCCAGAGATGGTTCAAGGTGGTCTTGCCGCGGCGCAGCGACGCATGGTCGATGATGTCGTCGTGGATCAGCGTCGCCGTATGGATGAGCTCGACCACGGCGCCGTAGGTGATCTCCTCCTCGCCGTCGTGGCCGAGAAGCCGGGCGCAGAGGAGGAGCAGCGCGGGACGCACCCGCTTGCCGCCGCCGTCGGCGATGTAGGCGCCCGCTTTGAGGATGAAGGGGACGTCGGAGGCGAGCTCGCGGCGGAAGATCGCCTCGGTCGCGATCAGCTTGCCGGCGACGAGCTCGACGAAACGGCCGGGCGTCCGCGGCGGCTCTTCGGCGGCGGGCGCGACGTTGTCGAGGCGGGCGAGCGGTTGGTTCTGCATCAGCTTTTGACCGGCTCGAAGGGGACCACCTGCTCCAGGCGGCCGTCCTTGAAGCGATAGACCCTGCCGGCGTCGAAGTACCACCAGGAGACCTCGGTCCTCCCCGGGTACTGCACCCGTTCGACCTTGTCGGGCCTCCCCATCTCGTCATACACCTTGTGCTCGTCGTCGCTCCGGACCGAGGCGACGAATTCGCGCAGCTTGCCGACGAACTCCGCGTTCTTCGCTTGCACCACCAGGGAGACGACCACCGGGCTTCCGCCCTGGAGGCGCTTGGTGACGTCCTCCCGCGCCAGCTCCACCAGGCTCTCCTTGCGGGCCTTGCGCACCGGCACGCCCACCGCCAGCTCGAAGTGGTTGAAGTAGCTGTCCCACGGCCAGGCGATGGTGTACTGGCCGCTGGCGTCGGTCGCGGCGGTCACGCGGCGGACCTCTTCGGTCTGCGTCCGCTGGAGGTGCCGCATGCTGAAGTAGGTGCGAGTGGCCTCGAAGGAGACCCGCACGTCGGAGAGCGGCCGGCCCTGCGGGTCGGTGACCACGCCGGTGAGCTGGACGCGCTCGCCCTGGGCGAAGCGGGCCGCGGCGAGTGGAGCGGCCGCCAAGAGGACCCACAAGAGGGTCCAGACCCACGGCGACCGGAGGAGCGAGGGCTTGCGAGAGCGGTTCTTCACACCGAGCGGTAGTTGGTGAAAGTCAGTGGAATGTCGAGATCCAGGGCCTTCAATGCGGCGATGACCGCCTGGAGGTCGTCCCGGTTCTTGCCGGAGACGCGGACGGTGTCTCCCTGGATGGCGGCCTGGACCTTGAGCTTCTTCGTCTTGATCTCGGCCACCAGCTTCTTTGCGGTCTCCTGGGGGATCCCCTGCTGCAGGGTGATCTTCTGGCGCGCCCGGCTGTGAGTGGCCGCCTCGATCTTGCCGTAGCGCAGCGACTTGAGGTTCACATTGCGCTTGACCAGCTTCGTCTTGAGCACGTCCAGGGCCTGGTTCAGCGAGTACTCGTCGGCCGCCTCCACGGTGATCTCCTCTCCCTCGTAGGTCAGCACCGCCGCGGCCTTCTTCAGGTCGTAGCGGTTGACGATCTCCTTCTCCGCCTGATGAAAGGCGTTGCGGACCTCCTGGAGGTCCACCTCGGAGACGACGTCGAAGGAGTTCTCGGCGGCCATAGGGCTCGATTATACGTTTTCGCCCTCAATCCTCCCAGTTGATTCCGCTGGGGGGTGAGAACTGCCCCTGGCGGGGGAGCGTCTGGTAGCCGGCGATCTCGAAACGGGTGAGGTTTCCCTCGCGGTCGTGGTAGGCGACCTGGACGATGCGCCGCGCCTCGGGATCGATGGTCAACGTGGCGTCCGTGAGCTCGACGATCTTCCCCTTGGGGCTCAAGGCGATCTCGACGCGTCCGCCGTCGGCCGTGTGGCTGGTGGCCTGGTAGCGCCCTTTGAGGTCGTCGACGCCGAGGAGGAGCAGGTCGAGCCCCGGCTCGTTCTTGCGGTCGACGCGGTAGCGCCGGCCGTTCTTGTCCTGGGGGTTCCAGGAGTGGGCGACGCCGCCGCAGAGCAGGAAGCTTTTGGGATAGGGCTCGTCGTAGTCCCAGCGCAAACAGTCGGGCAGGGCGAGGGCGAGGCGCCCGGACTCCTTCTCGCCCGAGGAGAAGCCGGCGGGGATGTAGGTCTGGGTGAATTTGGCCCCGGTGGGTCCGGCCGCGACGAGACTGTCGCGCACCCCGTCGAGCAGCGCCCAGGGATCGGGCTCCGCGGCCAGGGCGGCGGAGGCGGCTATCATCAATACGGCCAGAAAGATCAGTTTACGCATAGCGGTTTCCTCCCACGGGCGGCCCTCTCGCTGCAAGAAACAGGCAAGGGGGTCGGAACCTTCCCTCAATGCCGGAAGTGCCGGACCCCGGTGAAGAGCATCGCGACCCCCTGCTCGTCGGCGGCGGCGATGATCTCGTCGTCGCGCTTGCTGCCGCCGGGCTGCACGACCGCTGTGATGCCGGCGCTCCCCAGCACGTCGAGACCGTCGCGGAAGGGGAAGAAGGCGTCCGAGGCGGCGACGGTGCCGGCCAGGGGGAGCTGCGACTTCTCGGTGGCGAGGCGGCAGGAATCGACCCGGCTCATCTGCCCGGCGCCGATCCCCACGGTCTGGTCGGCGTTGGCGACCACGATGGCGTTCGACTTCACATAGCGGCAGACCATCCAGGCGAGCTCCAGGGCGCGCCGCTCCTCCGGCGTCGGCTGCCGACGGGTGGGACAGGTCCAGGAGGCGGGATCGTCCGGGAAGGCGTCCGGCGGCTGGGCGAGGAAGCCTCCGTCGACCGGCCGCAGCTCGACGTCTCCGGCCGCGGGCTTATAAAGAGGACAGTCGAGCACCCGGAGATTCTTCTTGGCGGCGAAGCGCTCCCGCGCCTCGCCGTCATATCCGGGGGCGAGCAGCACCTCGACGAAGAGATCTGCCATGGCCTCGGCGAAGCGGATGTCCGCCGGGCGGTTGAGCGCGATGATCGAGCCGAAGGCCGACACCGGATCGGTGGCCAGGGCGCGGCCGTAGGCTTCCGCCAGGTCTGCGCCGCGCCCGACGCCGCACGGATTGTTGTGCTTGACGATCACCACCGCGGGTTTCTCGAAGAGGGCCACGATCTTGCGCGCGGCGTCGGCGTCGAGGACGTTGTTCCACGACAGTGGTTTGCCCTGGAGCTGCCGGAAGCCGCCGAGCACCCCGCCGCCCCCGTTCCGGGAGTAAACCGCGCCGCCCTGGTGCGGGTTCTCGCCGTAGCGCAGCTCCATCGTTCTCTCCAGTCCCACCTGCAGGCGCGGTGGGAAGGCCTCCTCCGTCCCGTCCTGCCGGGCGAGCCAGGAGGCGATGGCGGTATCGTAGTCGCGGGTGTGGGCGAAGGCCTTGGCGGCGAAGCGGCGGCGCATCGCGTCCGGAACCGTCCCCTCGCCGGACCGGAGCGCCTCCAGCACGCGCGGGTAATCCTCCGGATCGACCACGACGGCGACCCCCTGGTGGTTCTTGGCCGCGGCCCGCACCATGGCCGGCCCGCCGATGTCGATCATCTCCACGGCCTCGTCGAACGAGGCGCCCCCGGCCACGGTCTTCTCGAAGGGATAGAGGTTGACCACCACGAGATCGACGGGCGTGATGCCGTGCTCCGCGAGCTGGGCGGTATGGGCCGCGTCCGCGCGCCGGGCCAGGATGCCGCCGTGGATGCGCGGATGGAGAGTCTTCACCCGGCCGTCGAGGATCTCGGGGAAGCCGGTGACATCGGAGACCGCGGTGACCGGGATGCCTTCCTTCCTCAGGAGGTCGAGGGTGCCGCCGGTCGAGACCACCTCGAACCCGAGGCTGGAAAGGCCGCGGGCGAGGTCGGCGACCCCGCGTTTGTCGAACACCGAGATCAAGGCACGGCGAGCCTGCTGCATGGCCGAAAGCTCCTCGCGGTCCCGCGGGAGAGCCGGGACCGTCGTCTTGTCGTGGGTCCGGAGATCAACGGGCGCGCTCGGCCCGCGGCAGACGGAGGAGGCGTTGCCCGCCCACCACGCTCTTGCGCTCGTCGACGCCTCCCGCCACCAACCAAATATAGCGCAGGGCCTGGGCGACGTCGGTCACCGCGTGGCTGAAGGCGAGCGAGGCGACCCCGAAGGCGCTGGAGCGGTCGTCGAAACGGCCACGGCCGGAGGCGAAGCCGATGCGGCGGTATTCGCGTCCGACCATGGGGTAGAGATCGTGGCCGCGGCGCAGGGCCTCGGCCAGCAGCGGCTCGATGTCGCGCTGATGCTCCAACCCGGGCATGGCGCCGTAGAAGACGAGCGGAAACCGCGGCTCGGCGCTCTCGGCGTAGCGCAGGAAGTCCACGAAGTAGCGCCCCTCCTCGGGATCCGCGCCCGAGGTGGCCAGCGGGTTGTTCGCATCGGCCATGAAATGGGAGATCATGCCCAGCCGCCGCACCACCTGCTCGAAGGGGAGGTGCTGGCGGATGTCCTCGATTGCCGCCTGCACCTCGTCGAGGAGCACCCGGTCGAGCGAGCCGGAGCCGTCCGGGTTCTTCATGTGGCGCCCGGGATCGGAATCCTGGAAGGGGGCGAGGACTCCCTCCTCGAAGACCTTCTTGTGCTTGAGGATCTGCCGCGCCAGGTCCGGGGGTGCGAGAGCGGCGGCCTCGCGGCCGATGACGAGCTGGGTGGCCGGCGTCCAGGCGGTGGCCGGGGAGGCGGCGCAGACGAGCGCGCACACCGCCAGGGCGAAGAGGTGATTCCATCGTTGCTGCATTTCGCCGTATTGTAACGCCAGATCCTGCTGGAGGAGCTGTTTGCCCAAGCCCGCCCATCGCCTCGACGTCCTCGGCCTCTTCTGCCCGGTGCCCATCCTGCTGGCTGCGCGGGAGATGCAGAAGCTCCGCCCCGGGGACCTCCTGGAGGTCGTGGGCGACGATCCCGGCATCCGGGAAGACATGCCCGCCTGGTGCGAGCGCGCAGGGCACCGCCTCGTGGAGCTCGTGGAGGAGGGTGGGCGGATTCGCTCGGTGGTGGAGAAGGGGCAGGCCTCCCGGTGGCGGAGGAGGCGCGGCAGGTGATCAGGATCTGCTGGCGACCAACTCGAGCTGCATCCTGGTGTATCGGACCCAACCGGCGAGCCAGTACCCCAGTTTCTCCGGTTCGGGCTCTTCGTAGTGCGCGCCAAGCTCTCCGAGGTGCCACTGCGCCGCCATGGCGAAGTGGAACTTCTTCATCACGTTCCTGGTCTGCGAGGGCTCGGAAGACAATCTGTCGAGGTTGGACATATAGACGTGCCAATGCGGCTGAGCGTCACGACGCTCCGGCGCCTGCACTCGTTCCCATTCAGCCCGGAGGAGAGCTTCTTTCGGACCGGTCCGCAACCCTTGAAGGACGCGGAGGCTCAGGCTGCGGAAGTGAGTCTCATCGAGTTGGGATTCCACCTTGACCTGGGCTCCCAGCCAGAAGCTGCGGCTCTCCACGGCGTGTAGCGGCACGATGCTGCCTTCGGGCGTCCCGACGGCAGAGGGGTCCTTCAAGAAATAAGCGATTTCACCCCGAGAGAGAAGCGTGGGCTCGAGCCGCAGATGAGGCATGCCGAGAGCTGCCTTGAGTGCCGCCGCGCAAGACTCGACCTCTCCGGGGTCTGAAAACTGTAAGCCATTCAACTTTCTGATCTTAGGCTTCTGGGCTTTGCGAGGCATGGGTTGGCTCGATGCTGTCCGAGACGTCCGAGACGTAGACGACATCGGCGAGCTCGGTGAGGCGACTCCGCTCGTCCGTCGTCAGCTCGGCCAGGCCGTCACTATGGATTCGAGCCCCCAGTGCCGCCAAGGCGCTCAAAAGAGAAGCTTCGACAGTGCCGAGATCGGGGAGAGGAACCTGCGCAACGAAGCGCTTCGACAGATTCCACTGACCGCCTCCCACATGGTTGGAGTGAGCTGCGAGCAGAGACGAGAAGATCTCGCTGTTGAGGAGGGCCAGGTAGGCGAGCCAGTGCTTCCGTCCCATTTTAGATTCCGGGAGCCAGCCGTATCCCTGGACGACAACGAAGCGACCGTCTGCATCCCAGGCGAATGAGCCTGCGTCGCCGAAGTAGGTCGAGACGATCTTCGGCCTGGCCTGCCAGTCCCTGGGGCGGAGCAGGTCCCACCACCGTTCGGGATCGGACGGTTTGCGGTCCAGCAAAGCCTTCTTGTTGGGTTCCAGGCGCTCCCGCAAGAAGGTCGGGACGACCTGCTCGAGCTCCTCCTCGTCCCGGATGGAAACCGCGCCGTAGGGATAAAACACGTATGCCTCGTCGAACAGCCGCCCCTCGCGGATGGACTCATTGAGCACGCACGGGCGAAAGTACTGACGCTCCGGTTCTTGCAGCCGCTGGCCCCAGTCCTCCTTGGACAGGAGAAAGACCCGGTTGAGCCCGGTGTGGGCTCCCTGCCTGACGTCGAATCGGTCCGACACCCGGGGCAGGGCGGTTGCGCGCTGCGCGCGGATCATATCCCGATAGGCTCGAGGAGCCCAACTTCCCTCGCCCTGGCCGAGCCCCGGCAACGGGTAGAGACTAAACCCGTCGCCGTCATCCGGGGCGAGGGAAGGGAGCCGCCGGGACCGCAGACGGCGAAGCCTACGAAGAGCGGTGGAGACGGAGCTGGGCCGATGGTCGGCCCAGACGGCCAGAGGGGTTTCCTCACCGATTCCGCGCCCGGCGATGTAGAGAGCCGCGTCCACACGTGCCTCATGAAACAGACTGTGGCTGCCCAACCGTGCGATCAGACATGGGGTCAGGGTCTCTCCCAGAGCACCCCGAAGGGAGCGAAGGGCCTCTCCATCCAGGAAGGATGCCGGCAGAACGCTCCCCAGCACCGCCTTTGTGGTGAGGCTTGCCACGGCCTTCCAGAGAAACGCGGTCGCCAGGTCTGGTCGGCCCTTCGCGAGATCACCGAGAATGCGTCGCATGGCAGCCTTCCAGGGCTCCTGGATCTCGGGCCACGACTGGAAGGGAGGATTCATCAGGACGACGTCCACGTCTGTGGGCCATTCCTCCTCATCGGACAGCGAGTCGCAGCAGACGACGCGGACGGAAACCCGCTCCTCCATGCCCCGGCGCTCCCAGGACAGGACGAAGCGCGCCATGGCGCACGCTGCCGGGGAGATGTCGTATCCGATGAGCGCGATCTGCCCCGGAAAGGCCTGGAGCCTCAACTGCCGGAGGACCTCCCGCAGGAACTCTCCCGAGCCACAGGCGGGGTCGAATAGGCGAAGCCGGGAGCGTTCCGACAGGTCGTCGAGGGAACGGAGCGCCTCTTCCACCACCGTCCGTACGAGGGCCGCGGGTGTGAAATGAAGACCGACAGCCGATGTCTCCGCCCGGACGGCGACCGGAGGAGGAAGCAAGCCGGGCAGGTACTGCTGTGGATCGAAAACGGCCGCGTAATGAGCTTCCTGGAAGAGTGCGCCCGAAGCGTGGCGGAGAGTCAGGGAAAGATCTGGCCTCAGGTCCTCGAGGGTGCGGCCGGCCAGGAGCTCTTGAAGAAGGCTTCCCCAGTCTGGTGAGGAAATCCGCCCCGCCACTTGACGAGCTTCCGAATCGAGCCCCCACCGCTCCAGGACGACGGCGTCTCTCGCATCGACCCGATCGACTGCGGCGGCAAGGAGATAGAGAAACGCCTGGAGGGCTCTGTCCCCCTCGTGCTCTGGACCCAGAGCGGCTCGCAGGCTTCTGAAGATGCCAAGCGCGTGAGCCACCACTGAACGCTCGCTCGGGGGAGCGTCTTCTTCGAGAGTGCGATGGAAGTGTTCGAGATGCTGGCGGACATAGTCCTCTTGATGAGAACGAGGAAAAGGCTGCGCCTCATCCCACCGCAGAACGTACACCTGATCCCCATCGATCGCCACTGTATGCCCGACATTGGCAGACCAGGCTTCGCTCCGATGCGCATGGTCGGACCGTCTCCCATCCAGGTGGAGACAAAAATTGCCCCGCGCACCATTCAAGAGAACATAGGAATGGCTTTCTTCGCCATCTCCGAAGAGAGGGACCGGTAACAGCCCGAGCTCGGTTCGCCAAATCTCGATCTTTTTAAGGTCCGACATGCCTCCGGGGCCTTTTTTCTGGAAACGCAAAGAGCTGTACAACGTCAAGTGATTTTACCACACTTGCACGCGCCGCGCCGGCAGCGAGAGCTCCCAGTGCTATCCTGCCGGCAGCATGCCCCGCCGTCCCCTTCGCTTCACCCCGCCGGACGTTCCGGTGCCGCCCGAGGTGCGGTGGATGCTCCTGCGGGCCTTCGGGCCGCCGGGGGCTCCGTTCGCGGAGGCGGTCGATCCCGCCGGCGCCCTGGCGGCGGCGCGGCGGTTCGAGGTGTCCCCTCGGGTGGCGGCGCGGCAGGGGCGGGCGCGGCTCGCGGCCGAGCTGGGCGCGGAGGGAGCGGTGGGGTTCCAGCGCGACCTGGCCGCGTCGGCGGCGCAGGGGCTCCGCATCGAGGCCCTGGTGCGGGAGGTCGCCTCCCTGGCCGCGGAGCGCCGGTTGCCAATCGTCCTCCTCAAATATGCGGCCCTGTCCGCCTCCGGCACGGTGGCCGCGGGGGCGCGGTCCGCCTGCGACCTCGACGTGCTGGTTCCGGCCGGGAGCGAAGGCGAGCTCCAGGCGGCGCTCTTCGCCCGCGGGTTCCGCTCGTCGGGCCTGCCGGACGCCGAGCACCAGCTCCCGGCGCTCGTCCATCCGACCGGCGGCGTCCTGGAGGTGCACCGCCTGATGCTCGGCGTGCGGCCGGAGACGGAGGGGTCGGCGACGTTCGCGGCGCTCGACCGCGCCGGGCTGCTCGCGCCGGCACCCGGTCTGCCGGATTGCTTCCTCCCGGTGCGGGAGGCGCAGATGGCCCACGTGCTGGTCCACGGCATCGGCCAGCACGGCTTCTGGCCCGACTCCTATCCGCTCCTGCGCACGCTGGCCGACCTGATCGACCTCGGCTTCCACGAGGAGGCGTCGGCGCCCCTGGCGCAACGGGCGGCCCGGCTCGTGGCCCGCGACGTGGCCGCGGAAGAGATCGCGGCGGTCATGGACCTCTGCCGTGCCCTCGCCGCGGGAGCCGGCCCGGTGGGTGATGCGGCTGTGCTGCTGCGCCACATCCTGGCCGGCCGGCTCGACGCCGACTATGCGGCGTCGCTGCGCCTCAGCCTGTTCCGGGACCAGCCGAGCGACCGGCCGCCGGTGGTCCGGATGGTGCGGACGGCTCTCGCCGCCGTCTTTCTCACGCGGGCCCAGATCGACGCGATCTACGGGCGGCCCCGCCATCCCCTGGGCTATCTGGGGCGGCGCCTCGCCCGGCCCTTCGACCTCCTGCGGAGGTTCTGGAGCTATCGCACCCGGTCCCTCCGCTTGAAGCTGTGATTCTTTTGGGGTGCCGTTGTCCTCCCTGGAGGACGATGCTGCGGCCCCGGCAGGCCGGCACCGTTGCGCCGGATCTCCAGCAAAGTACTGATTTCATTGCGTTTTCTACCTTGGCATCGGGTTTGCCTTGGAAGAATGGCAGCTGCAAAGGAGAAAACCACATGAAACGCTCGACATTGATTCCGCTGGCTGCCCTCACCCTGGCGCTTTCCGTATCCTCGGCCCTCCCTGCGGCGGCTCAGGACCGCTATGGCCGCTACGACGACCGCTACGACTCCCGCGACAACACCCGGAACGTCTCCGCTGTAGCGTATGAGATCGAGCAGACGGCGTATTCCATGCGCCGCGAGGCCGAGCGCAACAACCGCCGTCCCGACCGCTGGGAGGCGCGGATGCTGTCCGCGCTCCGCGATCTGAACCAGGAGGCGGCTCAGTTCCGTGCCCAGGTGGAGGGCGGCCGCCGCTACGGCTCCGGCCGTTCCAACCGTGAGCTCGAGGATCTGGTGAGGGCGTTCCGGGAGACCGGGAACGTTCTCGACCGGGTCGATCAGCGGCCGTACATCGATCGCGGGATGGATCGGATCGGATCTCTTCTGACCGAGCTCTCCAGGTACTACGGCCGGAGGGGCGATTATCGGTACGACCGGCACGGTTCCGGCCGGTATGGCCGCGATGGGGGCTACGATCGTGATGACCGGTGGGAGGACGACCACCACTGACCCGTGGGGCAAAACACGAAAAGCCGGAGGAGGATCTCCCCTCCGGCTCTCGTTTCACGCCGACCGGCGGCGCGCGGATCAGACGGCGAACGAGGAGCCGCAGCCGCAGGTGCCGCGGGCCTTGGGGTTGTCGAACTTGAACCCCGCCCCGGCCATGCCGAGCACGTAGTCGATGCTGGTCCCTTCGAGATAGCGGGCACTGACGGAATCCACGTAGATCGTCAGACCTTCCTGGTCGTAGATCCAGTCGTTGTCCCGCGTTTCGTTTTCGAAGTCCAACGCGTATTCGAAGCCGCTACAGCCGCCGCCCCGCACCGCGATGCGGAGGCCATGCGACGGATCGATTCCTTCTTGGTCGCGAGTGATCTTCACCATCTCGACAGCCTTCGGCGTCAACGTCACCGGCATGTACGGCTCGTCGACGTGGTCGCTCACCGGCTGTACCTGCTCCAGGTTCTCCATGCGATCCTCCTTCTTCAACGCCTCAAACACGCTTCCCGGAAAGGGAATTCCATCACTCCAGCTCTCTCACTAGAGTCAAGGTGCTCCCGGCCGCCTCGAAGGGGACGCGCTGCGCGGTATTGTGGGAATCGTCGCCCGGGCGCGGCGTCCTCCGGAGGGACTCGATTCCCGTCATCGATGCTAATAGGCAATTAATTGTATTGCCGGAAAGCTGGATCCAGCCAGGATATGATGCCCGCGTGCTTCGCGCCGTGCTCTTCGATTTCAACGGAGTTCTGGTCGACGACGAGCCGATCCATCTGGAGATGTTTCAGCGGGTCCTCGCCGATGAAGGGATCACGCTGGCGACCGAGGACTACTACGCGCGGTATCTCGGTCTCGACGACCGGGGGTGCTTCGCCGCGGTGCTCGCCAAGGCGGGGCAGGAGCCCACGGTGTCCCGGCTGATGCGGCTCATCGCCCGCAAGTCCTCCTACTACCAGGAGCGGATCCATGAGCGCGGCTATCCATTCTTCCCCGGAGCCATCGAGCTCGTCTCCGAGCTGGCGGCGGCGGGCCGGATGCTGGGCGTGGTCAGCGGTGCCCTGCGCGACGAGGTGGAAGGGGGGCTCCGCCAGGCCGGTCTGCGCGACCGGTTCAAGGTCCTCGTCACAGCCGAGGACGTGAGCGAAGGCAAGCCCGACCCGGAGGGGTATCTGCGCGCGCTGGAGGCCCTCAACTCGTTCCCTCCTCTGCCGGAACGCCTGGTCCATCCCCATGAGGTCCTGGCCGTCGAAGACAGCCCCGCCGGTCTCGCCGCCGCGGCCGAGGCGGGGCTGGTCACCCTGGGTGTGGCCCACACCTATACGCCGGATCGGCTGCGCGCGGCGGATGCGGTCGCGCCGCGCCTGGAAGGGATGACGCCCGTCCGCCTGGACCGCCTCTATCGAGAGGTCAGTCTGCGTTGAATTTCTGAAGGAAGAGGGAAGATACACCGCACTCGCGAGGAGGTCCGGATCGGCTCCGGCGTGCGGAGGGCTAGTTGACGGGCAAGCGGCCGGCGAAGCCTTCTTCATAGGTGTGGAAGAAGGCGATCGCCTGCTCGGGGAACCGCCAGCAGTAGTAGCCGTCACCGCTGTCCCAATCGACCAGCCAGAGACCCTTGACCTCGGCTCCGAGGGCCTGGACCTCCTGGGCCCAGAGCCGAAAGATCCGCTCGCGCGCCTCCTCCAGCTCTTCCCGGCGCGTCTCGAGCTCGTCGCGGCTCTCGAGGGTGTTGACCAGCGACTCGATCTGCTTGACCGCCGACGTGGTCAGATCGCGCACATGGGGGAACATGGACATGGCTTCATCGTAGGAGAAGATCTTCTTGCTTGCTCTCTGCCGAATCATAAGGCTGGTAATTTTACCATAACTCGGGCGAAGGCGCCCCGATCCATCCGAACAGCAGGTAGACTTTCGCCTCCGGCGGGCGATCGACCCGTGCCACCACCTTGACATGGCTCAGCGCGCGGACGCAGACGCCGCGCGTGCCGGCCCTTTGGATGGGCCAGCGCGCGGGAGCAGCCCAGAACGTCTCCTGGCCGGGCCATGCGAAGACCGCGTCCCGCTTCTCCGGTGCGCACAGACCGCGCTCGACGAGACGGTCGAAGAGCTCCCGCCAGCGCGGCTCCCGGTGCGGCCATTTGACGAAGGAGGCTTCGAGGCCGGCGCGCGGTCCGATCCCCGAGGGGCCGATGTCGAACGAGAGGTGGGGACGCTGGGCTCCGGCGACGAGCGGCGCGACAGCGGCGACGACGGGAGCGAGGTGGGGAGCGACGCGCGCCAGGTAGGCAGGCGCCGCCTCCGGAGCCAGGCCGAGGATCTCCAGACGGATCGCCTCCGTCCCACGGGCCCGCAGGTCGAACAGGTAGAGAAGGCGCGCCGGAGGAGGGATCTCGCCGAGACAACGCAGGACCTGGTTCCTTTGAAATCCGTCCAAAGTCTGGAATAGAGAGTCCAGCACCTGGACGGGATCGGCGCCCCGTTGGACCTCGGCGCAGACGACCGGATCGGGCAGACCGCCCGCCGCGCGGTCGAGGTCGAACTCCAGCCAGATGGACGCGATGGACGGCAGACCCCCGGCCGACCAGAGCCGGAGGAGCTGCCGTAGTTGTGAGGAAGAAAAAGTGTCAATGAGGCCGCGGAGCGTGGCGACCTTCAGTGAGAGATCCGCGGCCTCCATACCGGAAGCCAGGCGGATTTCGAGAGCTGCCAGGCCGTTCCCGGGAAGCCGGCGTGCGACCTCCCGGAGATTTTCGAATTCCCGGCGGCCGACCAGCGCCTCGGAGAGCCAAGGCCGAACGAAGCTCAACCAATCGGCGCAGGTCAGCGACAAGGAAGCCCGGGGAGAGGACCTTAGCCGATCGTCGTCTCGTTGCCGCACCAACCGCCGGCAACCTGCTCGAGATCGTCTTCGGAAAGATCCGAATCGAAAGCTCCCGTCTCGCGCGCCTCATCCAGACTGAACGCATAACCCTTCGCATTCGCCCAGCGGACACAAGCCTCCATGTCCTGGCCCAGATCCGCCAGCTCCTGCCGCAGACCGGCTTCCTTCTGCAGGTCGCTCAGGAACCTCTCAATTTCACTTCTGCTCATGAAAAACTCCTCCTTTTGCCCCCGGTCGGTCCGGCCGGGGATTTCGGGTTCTGGTGGGAATGCTGCGCTAATTTTAAATCGGGCGCTTGCGCCTGGTCAATGCCTCCTGCAAATGTCTTGCCGCATTCTCGCAATGGCTCCGGAGCGGCTCCAGCCGGAGCACGCAGGGGAGGGCCTCCGGCGCGGCGAGGCGCAGCAGGGTATAACCGGCTCCCGCCGCTCCCTTGAAGAAGGATGGATCGAAGCCGGAGATCTGACCGCTCGGCAACCACGAAAACCCTCCTCGTGCCGCAGCCCGGGCGAGGACCTGTCCGACAAGCTCTTGCGCGGCGTGTGCCAATCCGGCGTCCTCCAGGACCTCGCCGGCCGTGAGGAGGACCTCCGCCCGGCCCAGGTTGCCGCAGCAGAGGTGATCCATGGGAGTGAGGCCGGAGGCCCGGGTTGCGGCCAGCCCGGAATGGATTTCGGCGCGGACTTCCGCGTCGTCATGGACGTCCAGAGCGCCCAGCCGGGCCAGGGAGATGCCGGCAGCGCCGCGGCACCAGGTGGTCTGCACCGTTCTCTCGGCCGCCAGGAGGCCCCGTTCGAAGGCGACCGCTGCGATGGCCGCCGTTCTCGCCTCCCGGTCGCCGGTCCGTGCCGCGAAGCGCAGCAGGGCATAGGCGATCCCGGCCGCGCCGTGCGCGAAGCCGGCCTCCGGCGGCCGGCCCGGGGAGGCCCAGGAGCCGGAGCGGGGATGGCGCTCTGCCAGGAGATGCCGGGCGCACGCCGCGGCGAGCTCCAGAGGCTCGGGTCCGTCCCGCCGCTCGGCCGGCAGAGAGGCGTCCAGGGCCAGCAGGGAGAGGAGGGCGCCGGCGGTGCCCAGGGTGACGTCGAGACGGGTGTCGGCCGCGATCCGCTCCGGTGTGATCCGGGCCGCGAGGCGTTGCGCCTCCCGGATCGGTTCCGCCTCCTCGAGGAGCTCGCCGAGCGCGACCAGGGTGTAGATCCGCGCGCCGAGACCGACCAGCCCGCCGATTCCTTCCGGCTCGGGCGCGGACGTGCGCAGCGCGCAGCCGAGAGCCAGCTCGCCCCACCCCTTGCCGGCGTCTCCGGCGACCCGCTCGAGCGCCGCGAAGAAGAGAGCGATCCCGCCGGTCCCGCCGTAGAGGTCGGTGCCGAGGGGGGCCAGCTCGAAGGTCTCTCCACCCGCCAGGTAGCGGGGCCCGATCCAGGCCAGGCTGCCGTCGCGCCCACGGACGGCGTGGCGGCGGAGGGTCTCGGCGAGCGCGAGGGCGACCCTCACCTCCTCGCTCCCCCCCTGGCATCCGTGCGCTCCTTCTCCCGGGCGAGGAGGAAGAGAATTGCTGTCCAGCGCCGCTTCGATGTACCCGAGCTGCTCCGCCAGATCCTCGTCGCCGAGCGCGCGCAGGCGATCTCCCAGCTCCTCGAGCGCCGGACGGGCGATGACTCCGGGAATGCGCTCGCCGTCCGGCCCCTCCAGGATCGTCCCGGCGAGATCGGCGTGAAAAATCGGAATGTCCCCCTGCTCCAGGGCCCGGCGTTCGGCCGCGAGCAGGGGCCAGGTGGCGGGGGGCTCCTCTCCGGAGGCGTCGAGATAGACCCGAACCAGAGCTTCGAGCTCGCCGCCGCGAGCCGCTGCGTCCCGGCAGGCGTCCGCCCGCAGGCTGCGCTCCCGGAGGCGTGAATAGGCACGGGTGGGACGGAAGATCAGACGTCCTCGGCAGCCGGCAAGACCGGAGAGCGGACCCTCGGAGGCGAGGAGATCCGCCCGCTGCGCCAGAAGGAAGCGGTACATGGCCGCGAACCCTTCGCGCACCTCGCGCCCCCAGGCCGCCGGCGCGAGCGGCCGGCCTTCGAGCACCGGAACGTTCGGCTGCAGGCCGGTCTCGACCGTGCCCCAGGCGCGCATCATGTGATCCGTGTTGACCGCGCGCCAGACCGGCCGCAAGCGGGTCCCCGGCTGGCCGCCGCCGAGACCTGCGACGTCGACCACGTCGTCGCGCGGACCGTCCGGCTGCCAGCGGGGGAGCAGGCCGGTGGACAGGACGCTGTGCTCCAGCCGCTGCGCCGCGTCGGTCCACCTTTCATCCTCTGGAGCTGGAAGCCAGCGGGAGAGGCGGGGAGGCAGCCAGGCCTCGAGGTCGATCACCACGGGGTGCTCGCCGTGGGCCACGAGGTTCTCGTAGTGGATGTCGCGGGCGCCGGAAGCGTGGAGCAGGGCCAGGAGCTGGCCGGCCCGCACGTGGAAGCGGCGCGCCGCTCCGGCATCCGGGCAAGGCTCCGTGGTGACGAGCTCGGCCCACCCCCGGTCGCCGCGGTCGAGCAGGCGGTGGAGGGCATGATCGAGCAGGCCGTGCGGCCCGCCCCGCTCGTTCGACCAGGCCAGCCATCGCGCAAAGGCCATGTCCATGCCGGCGCTGCGCGATTTGTAGACGACTCCCGCGCCGTTTTCCAGAGTGAGGATGTGGGTCGTGCGCCCTCCGCCATGGGCGTCCGAAAGGCCGGCGGCGATCCTGGTGATCCGGGGGAGCTGGGGCCAGGCGGGCTCTGGTCCGGGCAGGATTTTCCGGTGCACGGCGGCGGCATCCTCCCGCCAGTGGGAGAGC